>artificially_reared_1__coassemble_222_pt1 | contig 72386 bp, 42 predicted proteins | sample artificially_reared_1__metabat2_low_PE_002 | metagenome-assembled genome bin artificially_reared_1 | reverse complement strand
CCCTCGGTGGAACAACCAGAAGACAACGGTTCTCAAAATACAGATTCTGATGATGATAATGATGAAAACACAGACGATAATGGACAGGATAGTGAACTTCCTGATTATGGGACACCTGACAGGACAAAAATAAAGGCCTTCCCTGGAGCATACGGAGCTGGTGCGTATACCACAGGAGGAGCCGGCGGTAAGGTACTTATAGTAAACTCTCTGAAAGATGACGGTTCTGAAGGAACCTTGCGTTGGGCGGTAAATCAGTCCGGAGCACGTACTATTGTTTTCCAGATTGGCGGACTTATACAACTTGAAAGTGAACTGGCTATAAGAAATGGCGACATAACCATAGCAGGACAGACAGCTCCAGGCGGTGGAATATGTTTAAAAGGTCATCCGGTATCAGTAAAGGCTGATAATGTTATTATCCGATTCATAAGATGTCGTATGGGTTCTGATAACCTTACAGATTCTGAGGCCGATGGTGCTGATGCAATGTGGGGAAAAGAGAATAATAACATTATTATTGACCATTGCTCAATGAGTTGGAGTACGGATGAATGTTCATCATTTTACGACAATACCAATTTTACTATGCAATGGTGTATTATAAGTGAAAGTCTGGCAAAATCGTTGCATGATAAGGGTGCACACGGATATGGAGGTATATGGGGAGGTTCGCCCGCAACGTTTCATCATAACCTTATAGCACATCATAGTAGCCGTACTCCAAGATTGTGTGGAAGTCGTTATACCGGAGAACCGGAGAATGAGAAAGTTGATATCCGTAACAATGTGTTCTACAATTGGGGACCTACTAACGGTGGATATGCCGGTGAGGGAGGCAGTTACAATTTTGTGAATAATTATTATAAACCAGGTCCGTCTACAGCAACTAAAAAGAATATTGTCAACAGAATTTTCCAGCCTAACGGAGATGATGGTTCGCAAACCCAGAACGGAGGTAACGTTAAGGGTACATGGGGAATTTTTCATCTAAGTGGAAATTTCTTTGATGATTCTTGCTCTTATCTTACTGACGAGGAAAAAACAAGCATAAGTCTTGTGAATCAGGATAACTGGGTTGGTCTTCAGCCAAATGCAACGACTGATGTGCCTTTACCTGAAGGTGGAAAATTATCTTTGCAGTCGGAAACAGAGTTTCTTATTTCTTCTGATATAAATGAGTTCACCCAATCAGCTTCTGAAGCTTATGAATCTGTTCTTTCCAAGGCTGGAGTCTCAACAAAAAGAGACGCTGTAGACGAAAGAATTGTAGATAATGTACGTAACGGTGATTTTACAGCCGAAGGTAGTAATGGTAGTAAATGGGGTATTATAGACAATGCGAACGATGTAGGCGGATGGCCTGAATATTCTAGAGGAACTACGCAACTGGACACGGACAAAGATGGTATTCCTGATTATTGGGAAGAGAAAAATGGACTTGACAAGAATAAAGATGACAGTTTTAAATATAATTTAAGTAAGGAATATACTAATCTTGAGGTATATTATAATAGTTTAGTGGAAGATTTATATTAAAAAAAGATATTAATGATTATGAGACGATTTATGTTAAACAACTTGGTTGGCTTGGTTTGCATGAGTTTATTATCTGTTGGATATGTTGGTGCAAACAATTATCCTACTCCTGACAGAAGCAAGGTTCCGGCTTTTCCGGGTGCTGATGGAGCGGGTAAATATACTACCGGTGGTGCCGGTGGTGTAGTATATACTGTAACATCATTGAAAGATGACGGTTCGGAAGGTACTTTACGTTGGGCTATTAAAAAGAAAGGACCACGTACAATTGTCTTTGCAGTAAGTGGTATAATAGAACTGACTAGCCCTCTGAAAATTTCAAATGGCGACGTTACCATTGCGGGTCAGACTGCTCCCGGAGATGGAATATGTCTGAAAAACTATACTTTTGGAATTCAGGCAGATAATGTTATTGTGCGTTTCATTCGTTCGCGTATGGGAGCTGATATTGTACAAAAGGGTGATGATGCTATGAACGGTTATAAGAATCATAAGAATATCATTATAGACCATTGTTCGGCAAGCTGGAGTACAGATGAATGTGCTACATTCTATAACAATAGCAACTTTACCATGCAGTGGTGTATAATAAGTGAAAGTCTGGCCAACTCAATCCATGAAAAGGGTGCTCATGGCTATGGAGGTATCTGGGGTGGTCAGGGAGCATCGTTCCATCACAATCTTCTGGCACATCACACTAACCGTACTCCACGTCTTTGCGGTAGCCGTTACACGGGAAAACCTGAAGAAGAGAAAGTTGAACTGTTCAATAATGTGATATACAATTATGGCAATGATGGTGCTTATGCCGGTGAAGGTGGTTCATATAACTTTATAAACAATTATTATAAACCAGGACCTTTTACTGCTACCAAATCATCGTACAAGCGTCTTTTCACAGCTTATCAGGATGATGGCAAGAATAATAACGTAAAAGGTACTCATGGCGTTTTCTGTTTCAGTGGCAATTATATAGATCCTACATGCTCTAAATTATCAGAAAAACAACGTAAAGCCATTATGCCTGTCAACAAAGACAATTCCTTAGGATTAGTAATAAAGAACGATTTTGCTCCTGCTGATGAATTGTTGGTAAAAGATCCATTCCAGATAGCAGAACATACTTCATTGCAGTCCACATGGGATGCTTTCGAGTCTGTGTTGAAATTTGCCGGTGCCTCTTTGCATCGTGACAAACATGATGAACGTATTGTAAAGGAAGTAAGAAATGGTAATTATACTTACGAAGGCTCGCATGGAAGTACTAACGGTATGATAGACCGTCCTCAGGACGTCGGTGGATGGGGTGAATATAAGCAGACAGAAGCACCGCTTGATACTGATGGTGACGGTATGCCTGATGAATGGGAGAAAAAGAATGGTTTGAACCCAAATGATGCGAGTGATGGAGCTACATATAACCTTAGTCCTTCATATACAAATCTGGAGGTTTATATGAATGGTTTGGTAAATCATCTGTTCTAAAAGGTGTTTTTATAGCTTGTATATCAATTATTATACAATATTCAACAATTAATACACCAAGTATTTAGTGTTGTGCTATACTTTTGCAATCAGTCAAATACTACTATAAATCAATAATCATGAATAAACTGTTTAAGAATATCATTGTACTGGCAGCGGCTATAGTTCCGCTGTCGTGTACACAAAAGCAGGAAGCTCCCGTTTGTAACAAAGGGATAGATACATCTGTATACGAAGGTTTGCCCTTTGAAATGATTCAGGTGGAACAACCATCTTTCCCGGATTATTCCGTAAATATTAAAGACTTCGGTGCCGTGGCAGATGGTAAGACATTGAACACAGAGGCAATAAATAATGCTATTAATGATGTCAATTCAAAAGGTGGTGGAAAAGTTGTCATACCTGCCGGATTATGGATTACCGGTCCTATTGAACTGAAAAGCAATGTAAACCTTTATACAGAAAAGAATGCATTGGTACTTTTCACTGACGATTTTAATGCATATCCTATACTTGAGACTTCTTTCGAAGGCTTGAATACACGTCGTTGTCAGTCGCCTATTTCTGCATGGAATGCCGAGAATATAGCCATCACCGGTCATGGAGTATTCGATGGCGCAGGCGATAGCTGGCGTCCTGTGAAGAAAGGTAAGATGACAGCTTCGCAATGGAAATCTTTGCTTGCATCGGGTGGAGTTGTGGAAAATGATATATGGTATCCCACAGAAGGCTCGCTGAAGGGAGCGAAAGCATGTAAGGAATTCAATAATCCAGAAGGTATTGAAACGGATGAGGAATGGAATGAAATAAGACCTTGGTTACGTCCGGTGTTACTTAATATTGTAAAAAGCAAGAAAGTGCTTCTTGAAGGCGTGACATTTAAAAACTCTCCTAGCTGGTGTCTTCATCCTCTTTCATGTGAACATATAACAATTAAGGATGTAAAGGTTTTCAATCCTTGGTATTCACAGAATGGTGATGCACTAGACCTTGAGTCATGTAATTATGCATTGATTATTGACAATGTTTTTGATGCCGGCGATGATGCTATTTGTATAAAATCAGGAAAGGATGAGGATGGTCGTAAACGTGGTGAACCTTGTCAGAATGTTATTGTAAAAAATAATGTTGTTCTTCACGGACACGGTGGTTTCGTGGTTGGAAGTGAAATGTCGGGTGGTGTGAAAAATATTTATGTATCCGACTGTACTTTTCTGGGAACTGACGTAGGCTTACGTTTTAAAAGTACACGTGGTAGAGGCGGTGTAGTAGAGAATATTCATATTCATAATATTAATATGATAGATATTCCTCATGAGGCTCTGTTGTTCGATCTTTTCTACGGAGGAAAAGGTGCCGGTGAAGAAACTGAAGAAGAACTGAAAGCCCGTATGAAGACGGCTGTACCTCCTGTAACAGAAAAAACTCCAGCTTTCCGTGATATTTACATATCGGGTATTACAGCAAACGGAGTTGGACGTGCAATGTTCTTTAATGGACTTCCTGAGATGCCAATACGTAATATCGATATAAAGAATGTGGAAATTACAAATGCTAAATCTGGTATTGTGATAAGCCAGGCAGAGAATGTGACTATTGATAATGCCAACGTTCAGACTGAGGGAGAAACATTGAAGGTCAGATTTTCAAAAAATGTCAAGGTAAACGGAGAAGAATTCCATAACTGATGACTTATAATTGTTGCTTATTGTTTTTGGGAGATTTATAATAATGTGGTTTTATAATTTGCTCTTTGCATTCTTTTTTTAATTTCGGGTGCAAAGAGCAATATTTTTAATAATCATGTATCTATGAAGACATTTTTGTGTATTTTTATGTTATTGTTCGGATATGTTTCTGTAATGGGACAATATGCCAAAACAGTTTATGTAGAACTTAAAAACAATCTGAATAAAGATTTGAAGGATGTTCCGGTATGTATAAATCTTATGCAATTGCAAGCTGATTTTACAATTCATTCGGTTACTGTGATGGATGGCTCATCGGAAATTCCTTCACAACTGGATGATATGGATTCTGATTATGTGGCAGATGAATTGGCCTTTGTCGTTGATATGCCTGCGAATGCAATAAAACGACTGGAAATAGAACTGAGTGATGAAAAAAATGTCAGAGAATATCCTAATCGAGTGTTTGCAACAATGCTTGCACGTGACCATAAAAAGGGAAATCATGCAGAAATCCGTTCAGTTACAGTTCCTGGAGATGTTAATTTCTATAATATGATTTATGGACACGGACCTATGTTCGAGTCGGAACTTGTTGGTTATCGTATCTATTTTAATGCAAAGCAGACAGTTGATCCGTATGGAAAATTCAGCAAAGGTCTTGAGCTTGAAGAAAGCAAGTTTTATCCTGACGATGAACAATTGTCACAAGGCTTTGGGGATGATGTTCTTATGGTAGGCAACAGTTGTGGTGTAGGGGCATTGAAAGGATGGAACGGTGAAAAAGCAGTACATGTAGAACCGGTAGCATTTCGAACTGAAAGGATATTGGCAAAAGGTCCTGTTCGTGTAATTGTAGAGGTAAATGTGGAAGGATGGCAATATCAGGGCTCATTGCTCAATATGACAAACAGATATACATTGTATGCAGGACATAGAGATCTGATTGTTGATACATATTTCAGTAGTCCTTTGAAGAACGAGGTTTTTTGTACAGGAGTTCAGAATATTATGGGAACAGAAACTGTTTCTTATTCAGATCACAACGGATTGGTTGGCAGTTGGGGACGGCATTGGCCTGTTACTGACACAGTGAAATATGCCAAGGAGACTGTAGGTATTGCTACGTTTATTCCAAGGAAGTATGTAAAAAATGAAGTAAGCGATAAGGATAACTTTTTATATACTATATCTGCTGAAGGTAAAACTTCTTTCAGATATTACACAATGTTTACATCAAGAAAGGAAAAGTTTGGCTTTGAAGATTCTTCTTCATGGTTCGAGTATATGGATGAATGGAAACGCGAATTGGAAAATCCTGTTGAAGTGAAGATTATTTATTGATATATAGATTTAATGCCATGAACATTTTGAAAAGTATTATTGGATTGACAGCTTTGTCTGTTATGCCTGTTGTTGCACAGAACACGGAATATGTTTCACAAGTATGGGTCTCTGACCTGGGAAATGGAAAATATAAGAATCCGGTACTGTATGCCGATTATTCCGACCCTGACGCTTGTCGTGTCGGTGATGATTATTATATGACGTCTTCCAGTTTCAACTGTTTACCAGGACTTCAGATACTTCATTCCAAAGATTTGGTTAACTGGACTATAATAGGTGCAGCTGTGCCATATGAACTTGCACCGGCACATACTCCGGAAAGACCTGAACACGGTAATAGAGTATGGGCTCCTAGTATACGCCATCATGATGGAGAGTTTTATATCTTTTGGGGTGACCCTGATCAGGGAGCCTTTATGGTGAAGGCAAAGGATCCTAAAGGACCGTGGACTGAACCGGTTTTGGTAAAGGCCGGTAAAGGTATTATTGATACATGTCCGTTATGGGATGAGGATGGCAGGGTGTATATGGTGCATGCATATGCAGGAAGTCGTGCGGGACTGAAAAGCGTGATTGCTGTGTGCGAACTCAATGCTGAGGCTAACCAGGTTATTACCCAATCGCGTATTATTTTCGACGGACATGAAGCGCATCAGACTTGTGAAGGTCCAAAGTTCTATAAAAAAGACGGATATTATTACATATTCCATCCGGCAGGAGGAGTTCCTACAGGATGGCAGGTCGTTCTACGTTCGAAGAATGTGTATGGCCCGTATGAATGGAGAACTGTATTGGCACAGGGGAATACAGATGTTAACGGTCCTCATCAAGGAGCATGGGTCGATACTGAGACGGGCGAAGACTGGTTTTTGCATTTTCAGGATGTTGGAGCATATGGACGTCTTGTGCATCTGCAACCAATGACCTGGAAAGACGGCTGGCCTGTTATAGGTATTGATAAGGATGGTGATGGTTGCGGTGAACCAGTATCTACTTATAAAAAGCCAAATGTCGGGAAAAACTTTCCGGTATGTACTCCTCAAGAGAGTGATGACTTTGACGGATTTACTCTTTCTCCACAGTGGCAATGGCATGCCAACATAAATGAGAAGTGGGCTTATTATGCCGGTGATAAGAGTATGGTACGTTTGTATTCATATCCTGTAGTAGACGATTATAAAAACTTGTGGGATGTGGCAAATCTGCTTTTACAGAAAACCCCGGCAAAAAACTTTACGGCTACCATGAAGCTGACATTTACCCCATCCTCTAAATATGAAGGTGAACGTACAGGATTGGTTGTAATGGGTATTGATTATTCTGGATTGATTATAGAAAATACAGACGGTGGTCTTGAACTTTCACAAGTGGAGTGCAAGCAGGCTGACAAAGGGACCCAGGAAACCAAGAATGCTACTGTTTCTCTTTCGGACAATACGGTATACCTCCGGGTTAAATTCAGTTGTGATGGAAAGAAAATAGCAAAGAGCGAGGGGAGACATGACCTTATAGTAATGTGCGATTTCAGCTATAGCCTTGATGGTAAAAAATACAAGAAACTAGGTAATAGATTCCAGGCAAAAGAAGGTAAATGGATAGGCGCCAAAGTAGGTATGTTTTGTACCCGTCCTGCCATTAAGACAAATGATGGCGGGTGGGCTGATGTGGATTGGTTCAAAATTACAAAATAGAGAGACTGAGTTCCTATGTGGTACTCTGATTAAGATTGGTTTATTTTATTGCAGAGGTGTATTCTCAAAGGTACATCTCTGTTTTTTTGTTATATAATATTAGCCTGTTTGCAATTGCAGGTAATACTTCTGACAGCAGCGTAGATAAGAATATGAAAATATCAAAAAATACATGATAATGAACGAATATTACACATCCTATTAGAGCTATATGAATATCTTTGCAAATATGAATAAACACTATAATAGTACAAACTAATTTCTTTACATTATGAAAGCATTAAATAAAGAAACAGCCGTAAAGGTTGTTCGTCCTGAACGTATCATTCAGTTTGGTGAGGGAAATTTCCTTAGATGTTTTGTGGATTGGATTATCTCGAACATGAACGAAAAGACAGATTTCAACAGTAGCGTAGTTGTTGTGCAGCCTATCGATAAAGGTATGATAGATATGATCAATGCCCAGGATGGTCTTTATCATGTAAACCTTCAAGGACTGGAAAAAGGTGAAGTAATCAATTCATACAGACTGATTGATGTAATCAGCCGTTGCCTTAATCCTTATACAGAATACCAGTCATATCTCTCACTGGCTGAGCAGCCTGAGATGAGATTTGTAATCTCAAATACTACAGAGGCAGGTATTGCATTCGATCCTGCATGTCGTCTTGAGGATACTCCTCCAAGTTCATACCCTGCAAAACTTACACAGCTCCTTTATCACCGTTACAAGTTTTTTAATGGGGCTATGGACAAAGGTCTTATTATTTTCCCATGTGAGCTTATTTTCCTGAATGGTCATAAATTGAAGGAAACAATCTATCAGTATATCGAATTATGGAATCTTGGTGAAGAATTCAAGACATGGTTCGAACAGGCTTGTGGCGTTTATGCTACACTTGTGGACCGTATAGTACCTGGATTCCCAAGAAAGACTATCAACGAAATCAAGGAACACCTCGGTTATGACGATAACCTGGTAGTTCAGGGTGAAGCATTCCATCTTTGGGTGATTGAGGCACCTGAAAGTGTAGCAGCAGAATTCCCTGCAAATAAGGCTGGTCTTAACGTGTTATTCGTTCCATCTGAAAAACCATACCACGAACGTAAAGTTACGTTGCTTAACGGAACACATACAATCCTTTCACCTATAACTTATCTTTCAGGTATCGATATCGTACGCGATGCATGTAAGGACGAAGTAATCGGTAAGTATATCCGTAAGGCTATGTATGAAGAACTCATGCAGACACTCAACCTTCCTGAAGACGAACTTAAGGCGTTTGCAGCAAGCGTACTCGAACGCTTCGAAAATCCTTTCGTAGACCATCAGGTTACATCAATAATGCTTAATGCATTCCCTAAGTTTACAGCACGCGATCTTCCTTCAGTGAAAGAATATCTCAGCCGTAAGGGTGAACTTCCATACGGAATCGTACTCGGTCTTGCAGCACTTATCGTATATTATAAGGGTGGAAAACGTGCTGACGGTGCTGAAATTGTTCCGAACGACGCTCCTGAAATTGTAGAATACGTGAAGAATGCATGGACTCTGTCCGACCTTCATGCAGTAGCAGAAAAGGTGCTGGCAGCAGACTTTGTGTGGGAAGAAAATCTTAACAATATCCCTGGCCTGACAGATATGGTGGCAGATATGCTTAAGGGAATTGAAGAAAAGGGTATGTATGAAATGGTAAAAGAATACGTAAAATAAATCCCTGATGGAAAATATACTTCATATAAACAGTAAGGACAACGTCGTTGTGGCGTTGTCCGATCTTAAAGCTGGAACTGAAATCGTTGTAGACGGACGTAACATAACACTGAAGGATGATGTTCCTGCTGGACATAAGATTGCACTGCAGGATTTCCATACAGGAGATGTGGTAGTGAAATATGGTTTCCCAATCGGTTCGCTAAAGGAAGACAGAACGGCAGGAAGTCTTATTAACGAGAAATATATACGCACACTCCTTGGTGAGATTAAGGACTATACATACAATCCTGTAGAAATACACTCATGCAAGCCGGAAGGCATGGTCTATTTCAAAGGCTATGAAAGAAAGAATGGTGATGTGGGAATCCGTAACGAAATATGGATAGTTCCTACAGTGGGTTGTGTGAACGGTGTGGCAAACGAACTGTTAAAGCTGTTCAATGAAAAGACTGCTGGTGATAAAGTTAATAATTTTGACGGTATCCATGCTTATACACACAACTGGGGGTGTTCACAGTTGTCGGAAGACCACGAGAATACACGCAAGATACTTCGTGATATGGTCCTTCATCCTAATGCAGGTGGTGTTCTTGTTTTGGGGCTTGGATGCGAGAACAATCAGGTTTCGGCATTCAGAACAATGCTTGGCGAGTATGATAGTGAACGAGTGAAATTTCTTGAATGTCAGAAAGTAGAGGATGAGATTTCTGCAGGTATGGAAATACTTATGGAACTCTATGAAAATGTGAAGAAAGACGTAAGAACTGAACAGCCTGTTTCAAAACTGAGGATTGGTCTTAAATGTGGAGGTTCCGATGGATTCTCTGGTATAACAGCTAATCCGTTGCTCGGTCTTTTCACTGACCGTCTTGTATCATATGGTGGTACATGCGTACTGACAGAAGTGCCTGAAATGTTTGGTGCAGAGACAATTCTTATGGATCGTTGCAAAGACGAGGAGACTTTTCAGAAAACAGTCAGCCTGATAAACAATTTCAAGAATTACTTTATAAAGAATGACCAGGTGATATATGAAAACCCGTCACCGGGTAACAAGGCCGGAGGTATCTCAACTCTGGAAGAGAAATCTCTCGGTTGTACCCAGAAATCAGGTTCTAGTGCGGTAATTGATGTGCTGGAATACGGTGACCGTATATCATCTCACGGACTTAATCTACTCAGTGCTCCGGGTAATGACCTTGTTGCAAGTACTGCACTTGCTTCTGCCGGATGTCATATGGTACTTTTCACTACAGGACGTGGAACGCCATTTGGAACATTCGTACCTACAGCAAAGATTTCCACCAACTCAAATCTTTATAGCCGTAAGACACGCTGGATGGACTTCAATGCCGGTGTTCTGGTAGAAGGCAAGAGTAAGGATGAAGTACTTGACGATTTCTTCAACTTTGTCATTTCTGCCTGTTCAGGTGCGTATGTAAAGAATGAGATAAACAATTACCGTGAGATTTCTATTTTCAAGACCGGTGTAATACTTTAACCCATAAATAACTACCATAAAAACATATAGAATGAAGAATAATAAAATGACAAACTACCGTTGGTATGTATGTGCGATGCTATTCTTTGCAACCACGGTAAACTATCTTGACCGCCAGGTCCTTTCTCTTACATGGAAAGACTTCATTTCTCCTGAATTCGGCTGGACTGACGTTCATTACGGTACCATTACCGGATGTTTCTCCTTTGTATATTCCATAGCGATGTTCTTTGCCGGAAGAACAGTGGATTATCTGGGAATAAAGAAAGGCTATTCATGGGCAATCGCTCTCTGGTCGCTTGGTGCTTGCCTTCATGCGTTTTGCGGTATAGCTACAGCTGGAATAGTACTTGACAGTTGGTCGATGACATTTGCCGGCGCACGTGAACATATCGAAATAGCCCGTAATGCAGGCACTGCCATGATGGGTATATCGACAGTGAGCATGTGGCTTTTCCTTATTGCAAGATGTATTCTTGCGGCAGGTGAGGCTGGAAACTTCCCTTGTGCCAATAAGACAATTTCTGCATATTTCCCTCAGAAGGACCGTGCTTTTGCAACAAGTCTTTTCAATTCTGGCTCACAGATAGGTGCTATGCTTGCTCCGTTTACAATTCCAGTGATAGCCCGTTTCTGGGGATGGGAGATGTCATTCCTTATAATCGGTCTTCTTGGTTTCGTATGGCTAGGTATATGGCTCAAGACATATGAAGCGCCCGATAATAACAAACATATGAACAAGCTTGAACTTGACTATATACGTCAGGATGAAGATAAGGCATCAAATGAGACTAAACAGACTGAAGAACCAAAGGAAAAGGTGAATATCTTCAAGTATTTCACATATCGTCATACATGGGCGATATTCGCTTCACGATTCCTTCCTGAAGGAGTGTGGTGGTTCTTCCTTTTCTGGGCTCCTGCATACGTAAAAGATATTTATGGATATAGCTCTGACTCTTTCATGGGCATGATGCTGATATTCACACTGTATCTCATTACTATGCTTTCAATTATCGGAGGGTATCTTCCTACGTTCCTTGTAAACAAGAAAGGACTTACTCCGTTTGGCGGTCGTATATCATCAATGTTTGTCTATTCGCTCTTCCCACTCTTGGGTATAGTTGCACCTTTCCTCGGAGTACACTCATGCTGGTATCCTATAATCATCATCGGTATTATCGGTGCTGCACACCAGAGCTGGAGTGCCAATGCATATTCTTTGGTAAGTGACCTCTTCCCTAAATCGGTGGTAGCTACACTTACTGGTCTTGCCGGAATGGTCGGTGGTCTTGGAAGTTTCCTTTTCAACCAGGGTTCAGGAATCTTGTTTACATATTCACGAGAGAGTAATATGGCTTTCCTTGGTTTTGAGGGAATTCAGGCTGGATACATGATCGTATTCCTCGTAGCTTCAGTGGCTTATATATTAAGCTGGTTTGCAGTTAAGAGTTTGACATCAGACGTTAAAAAATAATTTTAAACATAATAATTATGAGAAATTTTATGGATGAAGACTTCCTGTTGTATTCGGACACAGCGAAGTATCTGTATCACAATTTTGCAAAACATAATCCGATTATTGACTATCACTGCCATCTTGAACCAAAGAAGATTGCAGATGACTATAAATTCTCTTCAATCACAGAAATATGGCTTGGCGGTGACCACTACAAGTGGAGAGCCATGAGAACAAACGGAGTGGATGAAGAATATATCACAGGAAAGTCTACTTCAGACTGGGAAAAGTTTGAAAAATGGGCCGAAACAATCCCTTATACAATGAGAAATCCTCTTTACCATTGGAGTCATCTGGAACTGAAGACTGCCTTTGGCATTGACAAACTCCTTTCTCCTAAGACTGCACGCGAAATATTCGATGAATGTAATGCTAAACTTGCAACTTCCGATTATACAGCACGTAAGTTTATGGAGCGTTACAATGTAGAAACAGTATGTACTACTGACGATCCTGTTGATTCACTTGAATATCATAAGACAGTAGCTGAAAGTGATTTCAAGGTTAAGGTCCTTCCTACATGGCGTCCGGACAAAGCTATGGCAGTTGAGAATGCAGCAAATTTCCGCAGTTATGTTGAAAAACTTTCTTCAGTATCATCTGTTTCTATCAGCACATTCAATGATTTGGTCGATGCATTGAAAAATCGTCATGATTTCTTTGCAAGTATGGGATGCCGTTTGTCCGATCATGGAATCGAAGAATTCTATGCTGAAGACTATACAGATACAGAAATTAATGCAATATTCAACAAGATATATGCTGGTAATGAACTTACAAATGAGGAAATCCTCAAGTTCAAATCGGCTATGCTCGTTGTCTTTGCAGAAATGGACAATGAAAAAGGCTGGACTCAGCAGTTCCATTACGGAGCCATTCGTAATAATAACACACGTATGTTCGAGAAACTTGGTCCTGATACAGGTTTCGACTCAATAGGTGTGTTCAATACATCTAAGGCAATGGCCAAGTTCCTTGACCGTCTTAACACAGCCGATAAACTGACAAAGACAATTCTTTACAATCTGAATCCTGCCGACAATGAAGTAATCGGTACAATGATAGGTAACTTCCAGCAGGGTCCAGTAGCCGGCAAGATTCAGTTCGGTTCAGGATGGTGGTTCCTTGACCAAAAGGATGGAATGCAGAAACAGATGAACTGTCTTTCAGTTCTTGGTCTGTTGAGCCGTTTCGTAGGTATGCTTACAGATTCACGCAGTTTCCTTTCTTATCCTCGTCATGAATATTTCCGCCGTATCCTCTGTAACCTGATAGGTGAGGATGTAGAGAAGGGTGAATTGCCGGCATCTGAGATTGAGTTCCTTGGCCAGATGGTAAATGATATTTCTTATAACAATGCAAAGAGATATTTGAATTTGTAATTTATATGTAGTATGATACATACAAATTAGATAGATGGAATTACGTTAATCTGCAATCAGCCAGTAAGTTATGGTTTAACCATGCTTGCCGGCTGATTTTTTTTACACATGAGAATAAACAGATATTACACATCATAAAACTATTATTCCACATTGAAAAAAATGCTTGTCATTACCTTTGTAACATAAACGCTAGCCTTTATTATTTTAATAACTATTAAAAAGACATTTATGAACTTTAAAAATCTAACTAAGAAAGCATTGGCTGTTCTTATAATGAACATGCTATGTTTAGTCGTTTTTGCACAGGAGCGACAAATTACAGGTATTGTGGTTGATGGTTTCGATGTACCCATTATCGGTGCAAATGTGGTAGAGGTTGGAACCACTAACGGGGTTATTACAGATTTGGAAGGACGCTTTAGCCTGAATGTACAATCTGGCTCAAAGATTCAGGTTTCTTTCATCGGTTATGTTACGCAGACTATAACGGTAAATTCACAGGATGACATTAAAGTAGTATTGAATGAGGATTCACAATCGCTTGACGAAGTAGTCGTTGTTGGTTATGGCGTACAGAAAAAATCAGACTTGACAGGATCAATAGGTAGTGTAGACAATAAAGCTCTTGCAGGAAAAGGTGCATCAACGGTAATGGAGTCACTGCAAGGACAAGTGGCAGGTGTAGATATTAGCCAGTCATCAAGCCGTGTAGGTGAAAGTTTTAATATTGCAATACGCGGTAAGAGTACTTTGGGTAGTAGTACTAGTCCGTTGTTTGTAGTAGACGGAGTAATTTGTGATGATATCAATTTCCTTAATCCTTCGGATATAGAAAAAATCGATATCTTAAAAGATGCTTCTTCTACTGCTATTTACGGTTCGAGAGCTACAAATGGTGTTGTAATAGTAACTACAAAACAAGCTAAAGTTGGTGATGATATGCGCACTACGGTTACTTACGATGGTTATGCCGGATATAAAACAGTTGCGCGTATGCCTGACTTTATGGATGGAACAGAATGGGCGGCTTACAGATATATGAAGTACGCAATTCCGGTTAAAACTGATGGTAAAATCTCTATTATTGATGGTAGATTACCTTTGGAGATTACTCCTGGTAACTTGTTGACGATATGGAATGACAAAGGAGATGCGATTTCTGTAAAAAGACGTGAACAGTTTCTTACAGAAGATTATACAGACTGGAGTGACTTGATGTTGCAGGATGGAACACAGCAGAATCATTTTATTCAGGTATCTGGAGGTGGCAAGAAGGTTTCTTATCGCGCAGGATTGGGATATCAGCAGGAAGATGGTGTTATGGGCGATGAAATGCAGAGATATAACCTTAAATTGGCTGTGGATGGAAAAATCAACAGCAAGGTTTCAATGGGTATGACTACTAATATAGCAGTATTTAATTATGACTATGGTTCAAAACGTGCAGTTCAGGAATCTTTCCGTGCCAATCCTTACTGGCTTCCTTATAACTCTGCTACAGGTGAATTAAACTATCAGCCTGGTAATGACCTTGTCCCGGGACAGACATATAGTGAAGCTTTCCCTGTAGGGTTCTCCGGTTCAGTTTCACCAATTATGGATGCAATGAATTCTAGTGATAAGACTAAGGGATATAGATTACTTGCTACTATGTATGCCCAGTATCAGCCAATTAATGATGTAATTATAAAAACATCATTCTCTCCTACATTCTCTACACGTAGAAGAGGTGAGTACTATGGTGGATTATCTTCCGAACAGTCAAGTACTTATGATAAGACAACAGGTCTGGGTAAGGCAAAAGCTACTGTTACAAACAATCTGTCTTTTGGTTATACATGGGATACTCAGGTCAATTATGTAAAGACATTCAATGAAGACCATAATCTTAATGCAATGGCTCTTTTCAGTGTATATGGAACAGAATCTGAAAAATATTCTATTACAGGCGAAGATGTTAATGCCGAGACTCTCTGGTATAATCTTGGCTCTGCTGCCAGTTATAATAATGTTTCCAGTGATTTTGGAAAAGCTACAATGTTATCGTATGCTCTTCGTGTGAATTATGGATATAAGGGAAAATATCTTGCTACCGTGTCAACACGTTGGGATGGATCTTCAAAATTTCTTGATGGCCATCGTTGGGGAGTATTCCCTTCAGCTGCTTTGGCTTGGAGAATCAGTGAAGAAGATTTTATAAAAGATAATGCTTCATGGATAACAAACTTAAAGTTGCGTGCCAGCTATGGTGTTACAGGTAATAATGCTTCTGTAGGTAACTATGAAACAATGTTCCTTGCAAATCAGCTTTACTATTCAGGCTTTGGTAAAGGTTTTGGCCCTTCAGTGGTAAATGAGTTGCTGTCTTGGGAAAAAACAAACGAGTTCAATATAGGTCTTGATTTTGCTTTCTTGAATGGAAGAATTTCAGGAACATTGGACTGGTATAACCGCGATTCAAGAGATTTGCTTATGGATATGAAACTTCTTTTGGAACAGGGAACTCCTACAGGTCAAATGACTGCAAACGTAGGTAAGGTACGAAACAGAGGTTTAGAAGCTATGCTTAAAGGTATATTGCTGCAGACAAAAGATTTCTATTGGGATTTAACTGCTACCTTTGCAATGAACCATAATGAAATATTGGAACTTCAGGGAAAGAAAGAGGATATGCGTGCTCAAAGATGGTTCATCGGTCAGCCTATTGATGTGGCATATGATTTGAAACAAACAGGAATCTGTACACAAGCTATGGCTAACGAAAAACTTACCATTGATGGAGTGACAAAGACAAAAAGCGAATGGTATGGATATTTTGAAGGATGCATGACTTATGAAGACTTGAACATGGATGGTAAGATAAACGATGATGACCGTCAAATTATTGGTCAAGGTATGCCTAAATGGACAGGAACAATATCTACATCATTGACTTACAAGAATTGGGATTTCTCTATGACAGTGAATACAAAGCAGGGACATACAGTCTTGAGTCCGTTTATGCAGGAATTTACTGATTATTCAGACAGAGGACGTAATAAACTGGCAATGGATTTCTATATTCCGGAAGGAGCACCTGTATTCAACTATACTTGGGATGGTGAGGATTATTCATCTCTGACATCAGATCCTTCAAAGATTGCAGAGTCTACTATAGTGGGTTCATATCCTTATCCATTCAATGATGTGAACTATAATCATGGAGGTGGTACCGGATGGTATACAGGAAAGAATAAAGAGTTTCAGTCAAATTGTTATGTTGATGCTTCTTATTGGAAAATCAAGAATATAACTCTAGGTTATACTTTCCCTAAAAATCTTATAAACAAGGTGGGAATACAGAACTTGAGAATTTATGCCAATGTATTGAATCCATTTACATTTACTAAGTATAAGGGTTTTGATCCTGAATGGGCAGACGCTGCTATTTCTGATGGTACTGGTGGACCAAGTTCAATCAGCTATCAGATAGGTCTTAATGTTAAATTCTAATATAATAAACACAGACGATTATGAAAAAAATATATACATTGGCTGCTATGTTGTCACTTGCAGCCCTGACTAGTTGTTCAGATTTTCTGGAACAAGATCTGAAATCTAATGTTCCCGGACCAGAGTTTTATGCTACAGCACAAGGATATGAGAGTCTTAGAAATGCGGCCTACAGTTCTTTACGAAATATATATGGTGGTGATCCTTGGCTTTTTGAAGGTGGTACAGATTTGTTCGCTACAGGAAGAACAAGTGTTGATGTCTGCAATTTGTACAGTAGTGCATATACTAGTGCAAATGAAGCTGTAAGCAATTTCTATACAGAACACTACAAAGCAATATCACTTGCCAATGAGTTGATATATTGGGGAAGTGGTGATGACTCAAGGAAAGGTGTAGTAGCACAGGCCAGAGGATTAAGAGCATTATATTATCTGAATCTGGTTCAGCAGTTTGGAGGAGTTCCTTTGATAAAAGAACGTGTTAGTGGAATATTGGAAAGTGCAGAGCGTGCATCAACTATTGATACTTACGATTATATAATCTCAGAATTGGAAAGTCTGGTTGAGGGAAGTGATTTGGTTGCTGAAGCTACCGATGGCACTTTCAATAAACGTGCAGCTAACCATTATCTGGCAAAAGCCTATCTTTCAAAAGGATATATATCCAATGACAAACAAGATTTTACTAATGCCATATCTGCAGCCGTCGCTGCCGGTGCAGGTCAGCCTCTAACTACAGAATACAGTACTTTGTTCAGTAATGCAGGCGAAGGTAATAGTGAAGTCCTTTTGTCAGTAGTATATGATCTGACAACAGTTGAGGATAAAGAGAGTGGTAATAAACAACAGGCTCATTTCGGTTCATATCTGAATAATGCCAGTGATGGACATAAATATACATCTTCCACTCTCACTCCTACATTATGGATGCACGAAGTTTTCAATACTGATACAGATAATCCTGCTCAGGATAAACGCTATGAGGCAACATTTATGACTGAACTTCGCCAAAGTTATTGGGACTATTATGATGAAGCAAAGAAAGATGTAAGTCCGGTTAAATATTATTATTGTCCGTCATGGGAGTTAGAGAATGTTGACGCATGGAGAGCAGAACTTCCAAGTCGTGCTGATGCTGTCGTTATAGAGTTACTTCCAGAAGGGAAGAATTATAATGGAGTAGTTACTTCATACGAAGCAAAAATGGAGGAAGATATTTTTGGACTTCCATGTTTCCGTAAGTTTGATGATACAGAGAATGGTAAAGATGTGTTCTCTACTACGTCATCAATGCGTGATATATATATAGCACGACTTGCTGAAACAAATCTTATAGCGGCCGAAGCATGTATTAAATCTGATAATCTTTCCGGAGCCTTGAGTTATGTGAATATAGTAAGAACTAGAGCTAATGCTACTTTGGCTCAGGAAAGCGAAATGAGTATTGATTATATACTTAATGAACGTGCACGCGAGTTGGCAGGTGAAAATCATAGATGGGCTGATTTGGTCAGGACAGGAAAACTGAAAGATTATGTAGAGAAACATAATCCTGATGTGTCAGAAGGTCAGATTGTAGAAAAATTCTATTTACGACCTATTCCTCTTTCTGCGATTGAATTGAATCCAGCACTAAAGGAACATCAGAATGAAGGTTGGTAAATGTAATGATTAGAAAATAATACAAAAAAAGAATGCTTCAAATATTTATTTGAGGCATTCTTTTTTTGTATTATTCCTTTCTTTAGTTTTTGTTTTCCTGTCTTATTATAGTTAACTATGGTTAAAATATTTGCGTTTGTTTGTTTTATTTGTTTTTGTTTTGTTTCTTTGTGATACAAAATTAATAAAGCTATGCAGACACGTGAATTAAAATTACAATCAGAAAAAAATCGTAGACGTCTTTTGGAGATTGTCTATAAAGCGAAAGCTGGTCATATTGGTGGAGATTTGTCTTGTCTTAATATTCTGACAGCTTTGTATTTCGATTTGATGAAGGTTGATTCTTCAAATCCTTTAAATCCGGACAGAGATCGTTTTGTATTAAGTAAAGGTCATTGTGTTGAAGCCTTATATGTAACTTTGGAAGCCAAAGGCTTTGTTACAACTGAAATTATTGATACATTAGGTCAGTTTGGTTCAATATTATCTGGACATCCTACTATTGAAGTATCTGGTATAGAAGTTAATTCTGGAGCGCTTGGACATGGTTTGTCTATTGGTGTTGGAATGGCACTCGGAGCAAAGAAGAGCAACAAGGATTATAAGACTTATGTTTTGATGGGTGATGGTGAACAAGGCGAAGGCTCTATTTATGAAGCTGCGATGGCTGCTAATCAGTATCATCTTGATAATCTTGTGGCTATAATTGACCGTAATAGGTTGCAAATTAGTGGATGTACTGAAGATGTTATGGCATTGGAAAGTATTAGTCAGCGCTGGATAGCTTTGGGATGGGATGTAAAAGATATGAATGGAGATGATATTGAAGATATTGTTAAAGTTATGTCATCAATAGATTTCTCAAACAAAAAACCACATTTGATTGTTGCGCATACAACAAAAGGAAAAGGAATATCCTATATGGAAAATGTAGCAAAATGGCATCATGGAGTACCTTCAGAAGAACAATATAAAGAAGGAATTAAGGAAATAAATGAACGCATTGCAAAATTAGAGGAGGAAATATTATGATAGCTTGCAGAAAAAGTTTTACTGATACATTGCTGGAACTGGCAAGAGAAGATAAAGATATAGTTGCTGTAACTACCGATGCTTGTGGTTCTGTTACTCTTGGTGATTTTGCAAATGAACTTCCGGAGCAGTTTGTTGAGTGTGGTATAGCTGAACAGAATGCTGTAGGTATATCTGCAGGGTTGGCTCATTCGGGAAAGAAAGTATTTGTTTGCGGACCGGCATGTTTCTATGTTGCCAGAAGTTTGGAGCAGGTAAAGGTTGATTTGGCTTATAGTAGAAACAATGTTAAAATACTTGGTGTTAGTGGTGGTGTAGCTTATGGCGCTTTAGGTGCTACTCATCATAGTTTACACGATATAGCTGCTCTTAGAACTTTTCCTGCAATGAATATTGTACTGCCGTGTGATGCACGTCAGACAAGAAAATTGGTGAAACAGTTGGTAGATTATCCTGCTCCAGTTTATGTACGTGTTGGACGTGCTGCTGTACCTGATGTATATGAAAATGATGATTTTGAATTTAATATAGGTAAGGCAAATACTTTGCTTGATGGTACAGATTTAACGATAATTGGTACAGGAGAAACTGTTTATCATGCTTATCAGGCAGGCTTGGAATTGAAAAATCATGGTGTTAATGCAAGAGTACTTGATATGGCATGGATTAAGCCATATGATAAAGAAGCCATATTGAAGGCTGCAAAAGAAACAGGACGTATAATTACTGTAGAAGAACATAGTCAGTTTGGCGGTTTAGGTGCTATAGTCACTGAAACTATTTCTGAAAACCCTGTTCCTGTTCATATTATAGGTATACCTGATGAAGATGTTATTCATGGTACATCCTCAGAAATCTTTGCTCATTACGGTCTTAATAAGGATGGTATTGTTAAAGCTGCATTGGACTTCTTGAAATAATAATCATTCTTAAGATCTTAAATACATGAAAACAAAAATAATCGCTATAGATCAAAGTACGTCAGCAACAAAGGCAATGCTCTTCAATGAGGATTGTCAGTTGTTGAAAAGAGTAAATGTTCCTCATAAACAGTACTATCCAAAGGCTGGTTGGGTTGAACATGATGCAGAAGAAATATACAGTAATACTGTTTCTGCAATATCACAATTGTTGAAAGACGAATGTAAGGATGATTCCTTTTATACTTTGGCCATAACAAATCAGCGTGAAACCGTAGTCGTATGGGATAAAAGTACAGGTAAACCGATTTCTAATGCTGTAGTATGGCAATGTATGCGCGGAACAGATATATGTAACGACTTGCGTGAAAAAGGATATAATGATCTGGTTCACGAAAGAAGTGGTCTGTTGCTTGATCCATATTTTTCGGCAAGTGGTGTAAAATGGATTCTTGATAATGTAGACGGTGCCCGCAATAAAGCCGACAAAGGTGACCTTCTAATGGGCACAATTGATGCTTGGCTTGTATGGAAACTAACAAATGGAAAGGTTCATGCTACAGATTATACTAATGCGTCCAGAACAATGTTGTTCAATATTCATACTCTTGATTGGGATGAAGATTTACTTGCCCTATTTACTATTCCACGTAGCATGATGCCGAAACCTCTTCCTTGTGACAGTGAATTTGGTTATACTACACTTAAAGGTTTATTTGAACATCCGATACTTATAGCAGGTGTGTTAGGCGATTCGCATGGTGCCTTGGTTGGTCAGATGTGTTTTGAAGCAGGATTAGGCAAAGCTACTTACGGTACAGGATCGTCTGTAATGATGAACATTGGTGAAAAACCATTGGATTCTCCTGAAGGTTTGGTTACTTCGATAGGATTTTCTGCTTTAGGAAAGACATACTATGCGTTCGAAGGAAATATTCATTGCACTGGTGCTACAATTAAATGGCTTGTTGAAAAAATGCAATTGATTGATTCGCCTTCAGAAATAGAGGCATATGCGACATCTGTTTCCGATAATGGTGGTGTGTATTTTGTTCCTGCATTTGCCGGCCTTGGTGCACCTTGGTGGAATGCAAATGTTAAAGCTTGTATTCAAGGTATGACATTAGGTTCAACCAAAGCTCATATTCTAAGAGCTGCGCTTGAGGCAATAGCATATCAGGTGAAAGACCTTGTTGATATGATGTCTGAAAAAGCCGGAGTAAAAGTAAGGGAACTTAGAGTTGACGGAGGGCCTACAAAAAATAATTTCCTGATGCAGTTTCAGGCAGACATGTTGGGAACTGATATCAGTTGTTCCGATATAGAAGAGGCTTCAGCTTTGGGGGCTGTGATAATGAATGGTTTTGCCCGTAAGGTATGGACAGATTTCGAAACTGTAGCAAGTAAACGTAAATCCAGAAACCATATTACTCCTGAAATGTCTTCAGAGAAAGTTGTATCTTTACATGATGGATGGCTTAATGCTGTACATACACTAATAAAAAAATAACTAATAATAACAACTAATACTTTTTTATCATGAAAAGCAATAAAAAACTATGTTTCGGCGTGATTATAGGAACTCGCGCATATTTTAATTCAGAGTTGGCAAAAGATGTTCGTGCCCAGTTACTTAAAACTATTGAAGAACAAGGATACGATTATGTGATATTACCTGAAGATGCAACTCCTACAGGTAGCAGTAGTATTGAAACTCGCGAAGATGGTATTAAATGCGCTGAATTGTTCCGTCAGTATCGCGATGAAATAGATGGTATAATAGTCTCTCTTCCAAACTTTGGTTTCGAAATAGGTATTATTAATGCAATCAGTATTGCAGATTTGAATGTTCCTATATTGGTTCAGGCATGCGATGATGAAAATGATAAAGTAGATCTTGATAGCCGTCGTGATGCATTCTGTGGAAAAATTTCTGTATGCAATAATCTTTATCAGTACGGTATTCCTTTCACTGACACAACATTGCATACATATTCTATTTATTCGGATTTATTGGCAAAAGATATCAACCGTTTTGCAGCAGTGTGTAGAGTAGTTAAAGGCTTGCGTCATGCACGTATTGGTGCTATTGGTACCCGTCCTGCAGGATTCCAGACAGTAAGAGCCAGTGAAAAGATACTTCAAGCTACAGGCATTACTGTTGTTCCTGTTGACTTGTCTGAAATCCTTGGGGCTGCACGCAAGATAGAAGATAATGATACTGAACTTGTAAAGAAAATCGAAGAAATCACTAAATATGCCAAAGTTCCATCACAATACTCTGAAAAACTTGTTATTCAAGCAAAATTCGGGGTAGCAGTAGAACGTTGGATGGAAGCAAACGCTATCGATGCTGTAGCAATCCAGTGTTGGGATTCACTTGAGCAGAATTACGGATGTGCAGCTTGTGTTACTATGAGTATGTTAGGTGAAAAACTTATCCCTGCAGCCTGTGAGGTAGATATTGCCGGAGCTATTTCTATGTATGCATTGACTCTTGCTTCTCAGAAACAGTCAGCACTGCTCGACTGGAACAATAATTTTGCTGAAGATAGAAATAAGTGCGTATGTACACACTGTGGTAACTTCCCTAAATCTTTTGTTATGAACGACATTGAATTGGGTACACTCGGAGTCCTTGGAAGAACATTGGGTAAGGTTCACACATTTGGTGCTGTATATGGCAAAGTTAAACAGGGAGACTTTACATTCTTCCGTATTTCTACAGATGACACCAAGGGATGTATTAAATCATATTTAGGTGAAGGTAAGATAACTGACGATCCATACGGAATGGATGGATGTATTGCCGTTACTAAGGTTGATAACCTACAGAAACTTATGAAATATATCTGCAAAAACGGTTTTGAACATCATGTTGCAATGTGTCGTGGCAATGTGAAAGATATACTTCAGGAAGCAATTGAAAGTTATCTTGGTTGGAATCTGTATGTACATGAATAAAGTTTTTAATAGGTAATTATGATACTTGTAGATAATTATATACTTGCTCTTCTTTGTTGCGTTACATGTTGTGTGTGTTGGGGCTCATGGGCAAACACACAGAAGATGGTCGCTTCGGAAAAATGGAGTTTTGAATTGTTCTACTGGGATTTAACTTTAGGTTTATTTTTAACAGCCGCTTTGGCGGCTGTTACCCTTGGTAGTTTGGGAGCTGAAGGACGCACTTTCTTTGAAGATATTGCTGCCTTTGATTGGAATAGCATTAAGTATGCAATACTTGGTGGAATAGTATGGAACTTTGGTAACATTTTTCTTACAGCTGCTATAGCTGTTGCCGGCATGTCTGTTGGCTTTCCTATAGGAGGTGGTCTTGCGTGGATAGGTGGAATCATATTCAATTACTTGCTTATTGTAATGTCCGGACAGGCATATCCTGGTAATCAGACATTATTGTGGATTGGAGTATTGGTAATTATTGCTGCTATTCTTATATGTGGTAAAGCTTATGGCAAACTTTCATCGGTAAATTCCGGTTCTGGTGTAACTCCAAAGAAAGGAATCTTCCTTGCTATTATGGCCGGTATAGCGATAATGTTCTTTTATGGACTGGTTGTCAAGTCGCTTGATGCACAGTATGTTGCAGGTGGTACCGGAACACTGACTCCATATACAGGAGTATTCTTTTTTGCTTTTGGTGTTTTGGTAAGTACTCCATTCTTCAATTCATTTGCCATGAAACATCCGGTAGTAGGCAATAAGGTTACTATGAAGGATTATTTTTCCGGTGATGCACGTACACATCTTATAGGAGTTCTTGGTGGTTTCATTTGGATGGGGGGAATGGTTGTAAGTTTTATGGGAGCAGGAGCTGCAAACCCTGCAATTTCATATGCTCTTAGTAATGCAGCACCGGTTGTCGCTATGATTTGGGGAGTATTTGTTTGGAAAGAATTTAAGAATGCCCAAACTGGAACAAATAAGCTTATTGCTGCTATGTTCGTTTTGTTTGTATTGGGTTTGGTTTTGATTACTCTTTCTAATTAATAGGTTACTTTGTTTTCAGGATATTTATGTATTGATATGTTTTTATTTCAATATTATGAAAAACTATTTTAATTAATTTAATTATGGGTTATAGTAAATTTTTGTTAGGAGTTGGAGCTGCATGTATGACCTACATGCCTGCTGCTAACGTATTTGCCTTAGAATCTGAGACCTATTCGGTCGAAGAAAGTCAGCAAGGTAACAGAGCTTTTAAAGGAAAAGTAACTGATTCAAATGGTGAGCCTTTGATTGGTGCAACTGTAATGATTAAAGGTACGGATACCGGTACTGTTACAGATTTAGATGGAAATTTTGTATTAAGATCTTCAAAAAAGACAGCAAAGATTGAAGTCTCTTATATTGGTTATCAGACAAAAGTCGTTGATGCTCAACTTAACAAAACTATATCGATTGAGTTGAAAGAAGATTCTGAGATGTTGGATGATGTTGTTGTTATTGGTTATGGTACAGTACGAAGAGAAGCATTAACAGGTTCTGTTTCTTCTGTAAGTGGTAAGGCTATTGCTGCTGTTCCGGTTGCTTCTGCTGCTGAAGCTATGGTTGGTAAGTTGGCCGGTGTACAGATAACAACAGCAGACGGTTCACCTGATGCTGAAATACAGGTTCGTGTGCGTGGTGGTGGTTCTATTACTCAGGATAACTCTCCGTTGTATATTGTTGACGGATTCCCTGTTGATAATCTTAATGATATCGCGCCTACAGATATTGAGTCAATTGACGTATTGAAGGATGCATCTTCTACTGCGGTTTATGGTGCCAGAGGTGCTAATGGTGTAGTTGTTATTACCACTAAGCGTGCTAAAGAAGGACGTGCAACAGTTTCTTTCAATGCTTATACATCTGTTCGTACTGCATCAAAGAAACTGGATGTACTGGATCCATATGAATTCGTTTTGTTATATTATGAAGCAAATAGGCTTAAGTCTTCTGAACCTACATCATTCTATAATAAATATGGTATGCCTGAGGAATTCCATATTTACAAGGATTATGAAGGTGATGACTGGCAGGATGAAATCATGGGTAAACCGACAATTTCCCAATATTATAATGTTACAGTTGGTGGCTCATCTGGTAAGACAAGATATAATTTGAGTTTGACTCATTCTAATGCCCCAAGTGTTCTTGCCGGTAATGGTCAGAAAAAGACTTTCCTGAATTTTAAACTGTCTTCTGATATATTTAAGTTTTTGACATTCGAGTATAATACTCGTTTTGTTAACACTCAGACAGAAGGAGCCGGTACTGATGCCGTAAAAGTACTAAATGCTCTTGAATACGCACCTACTCAGGGATTATATGATTTTATGACTTTACCAGAAGAGGATGAAAACTACGATCCTTCAGATGAAGATTATATCCAAAGATATGACCCGCTACAGGAAGCTTCTCAGAACTGGAGACGTAAGGGTGGTACTACATTTAATACTACTGCAGCGCTTAATTTTAAGTTGTTTAAAGGCATGACATTTAGAACAGAATTTGGTATAGACTTGAGTAATACGAGTTATGACAAACGTTTCTATGGTCCTGAACATGGTAATGCCGAAAAATATGGTGATGGTATGCCATATATCGAAATGACAACCAAGAGTTCTCCTAAATATCGTGTAACAAATACTCTTTCTTATCAGTTTGATTTGTTTAAAAAGAATCATTTCAATTTCATGATAGGTCAAGAGTTGAACCATAGTCAGACTTTGAATCAGAAAGTTGCGACACGCTATTTCCCTGTTGATATTACTCCTGAGGCTGCATATGATAATATGACAATGGGTGAAGCTTATCTTACAGAAAGTAGTAAGACTACTCCAAACAGAATGGCTTCTTTCTTTGGTCGCGTGATGTATGATTATGACAGAAGATATTATGCTACATTTACGATACGTGCCGACGGATCAACAAAATTCGCGCCTGGAAATCAGTGGGGATATTTCCCTGCAGCATCTTTGGCTTGGAGAATTTCTGAAGAAGATTTCCTTAAAAATAATGATTATGTTTCAAGTTTGAAACTTCGTATAGGATCAGGTATAGCGGGTAACAACCGAATTGGTGACGATATGTGGAAAACAACTTATAAGTTGAGTACATCAAAGACTCCGGGATGGGGAGAAGTTATCAATTCATATTATGGTTATGGATCTTCATATATGCCAAATCCTAGTTTGAAGTGGGAAAAGACTATTACTAATAACCTTGGTATCGATTTCGGATTCTTTAATGATCGTTTAACAGGTACTTTGGATTTGTATTTGAATAGGACTGTTGATTTGCTTGTTCCTTCTACAATACCTCAGACTACAGGTTATGAACAGATGCAGACAAATGTAGGTTCTACACAGAATAAAGGTATTGAGTTGACATTGAATGGATTGATTGTAAATACTAAAGATTTTTCTTTAAGTGGTAACTTTAATATTGGTATAAATGATAATAAGATATTAAGTCTTAACTCAGGGGAGACTGTATGGTATAAGAAATCAGGATGGGCAAGTACAGACCAGTTACCTAATGAAGACTATCTGGTTCTTGTTGGAGAATCTGTAGGTTTGATGTATGGTTATACAAATGACGGTTTTTATCAGGTTGATGATTTTAATTATAATCCAACAACAGGAGAATACACATTAAAACCTGGTGTTGTTGACTGTTCTTTGTTGATTCCAGATCTTAAACCAGGTGCTGCAAAATTTAAGAAAATAGCACCTGTAGACGAGAATGAGGTGAATCCTAAACTTACAACAGATGATTTGAGTATTATCGGTAGGGCTATGCCTAAGTTCTCAGGAGGTTTTGGTCTTAATGCTACATATAAGGGATTTGATGCTTCATTATTCTTCAATTATCAGGTGGGTAATGACGTTTACAATGGTAATAAAATGCATCTTACATCATGGTGGCGTAATAGTGAAACAAACCAACTAAGCCTTGTTGACAGTAAACACCGTTTCCGCTATTTTGATGATGAAGGTAATGATTTGAGAACAGATCCAGAGAGATTGAAAGAATTTAATAAGAATGCGACAATGTGGAATCCAACAACAGTTGGTACGGCTATCATGATGTCGTATAACGTAGAAGACGGCTCATTCTTGCGATTGAATACTGTAACATTAGGTTATACCTTGCCAAGACATCTTACATCAAAGGCTGGTATAAGTAATTTACGTTTCTATGTTACAGGTTATAACTTATGGACATTGACAAAATATACAGGTTATGACCCTGAAGTAAATGTCATGAATGGTCTTACTCCAGGTATTGATTGTAACAGATTCCCTAGAAGTAAAACTTATACATTTGGTGTTAATCTAACATTCTAAAAAAATAATTATGAAAAAATATATATTTACATTATTATTACCTTTCCTACTATTATCATGCGAAGACTATCTAAGCATTGATTCGCCTTCCAATTTTGATAATAGTTATGTGTATTCAAATGAAGGAGAGACATTCAGAGCTTTGACTGCTGTTTATAATCCTCTTACTGATATTTATGGTGGTAGATGGATTACAGCTTTTATTCCTAATACAGATGTTGAGTTCAATGTTCCGGGAGATGTATTAAGTGCAAAAGGAGACGATTTTGATTGTTTCCAGCCTCAGTCTCTGAATACAGATTTAAGTGGTGTTATGAGTGCCTTTTATAAGGCTGTAAATTTAGCAAACAATGTAATTACAGGTATTGAGGAAAGTGAAATGTTTAAGAATGCAGATAAATCTGTTCCTTCTAACCTGATGCAGATGTATGGTGAAGCAAAAACTCTTCGTGCCATGATTTATCTTGATCTTGTCAGATGTTGGGGTGATGTTCCTTTAATGTTGAAACCATCTACAGCTGATGATGAGATGTATGTGGAGCCAGTAGATAGAGATACTATTTTGACATACATGATAAACGATCTTATTAGTGTGGAGCCTACAATGATGTATGCCAAAGATATTAATTATGGTGCAGAAAGAGCTAACAGAGAGTTTTGTCAAGGGTTAATTGCGTTAACTGCTTTAACAAGAGGTGGATATAGCCTACGTCCTAATAAAGATGATCCTACTGATATTGGAAAGATGGTTAGAAGTGAAGATTGGCGCGATTATTATGTTATAGCAGAGAAATATGCAGGTAAGGTAATAGATGATGGTCATCATCATCTGACTATGGGATTTGAAGAAATGTGGAGAATGGTATGTAACTGGGGTACAGTAACAAATGATGATTTTATATTCGATATACCATTGTTGAAATCATCAGGTGGTGGTGAGATGTGTTATTATGTAGGAGTGCCAATGGATTCAGGAGATACTAACCCATACGGAAAATCTACAGGAAGTTATAACCTTACTACTTTGTATATGTTATCATTTGATGAGGATGATTTGCGTAGAGATGTTACATGTGTAAACTATAGTTATGATGCAAAGCTTAACCAAAAAGGTACAACTATTGGTGATAACAATCTTGGTAGAATCAAGAATGGAAAGTATAGACGTATCTGGATGGAATCTCCATTAGGCTCTACAACTACAAAGAGTACTGGTGTTAATGTTTCATATATGCGTTATGCCGATATTCTTACTATGTATGCTGAAGCTGCTAATGAATTAAATAACGGACCTACAGAGAAAGCTAAGGATGCACTTAAAGAAGTTAGAAGAAGAGCATTTTCTCCTGAAAAATGGGGTGAAAAAGTTGATGCTTATGTAGAAGCATTGTCAACTAAAGAAGAATTCTTTGAGGCTGTAGCTAATGAAAGGAAATGGGAGTTTGGTGGAGAAAACAAACGTCATTATGACTTGGCAAGATGGAACACATACGGACAGGTATTGGTGGATTTTTATAAGGATGCTGTGGAAATGGGATTTAATGCCAATTTCCCTAACACACATTATTTGGAGTGGAGTAATATACCTGATAATTATTATTATAGACAAGTTGATAATCCTGACAGACCAGGAACCTTAATGATAGAATTTGTGGGTTTGTATAAAAGAGAAAAAGAACCCACAGAGGGTAAATGGACACGTATGGGTTTTGCAAATGGATTTATAGTACAAAAGACAGATGCAGATGGAAATAAACTTGACGGTAATGATCCTGCCAATTGGGAAGTATGCCCAACTTTAAAGAAATGTTTTAGAGGTTATTTTACTGATCAGACTATAGATATGATTGATCCTAAAACAGATCCAGTTCCATATCTGATGCCTTTTGGACATACTTTCATGTCTGCAAATCCGAAAATTAAGAATTATTATGGTTTTAAATAAATTCAGGCAACCATGAAAAATAGAATAATTAATATTATAATTTGTAGTTTGGTATGTTTAGTTGCATGCCTGACTTCGTGCAAAGAGGAAGGCCAAACACTTTCTACATCTTACTTGTTTAAGCCTAAAATGATAGCAAATTATCCAGCTATCTCAAAAGACAAGATTAATAAAGTAGATCTTATATGGTATAAAGTAAATGATGCTGTTTCTTATACAATACAAATAAGTTTTAATGAGTTCTTTAATGAAATATTTCATGAAGAAATAGTAACAGGACTCTCTTATACCACTCCTGATTTACCATACGGCTCAAATATTTATATCAGAATGAGAACTAATGCATCTGATGAAAAGTTTAATTCTATTTGGGCAGAATATTCTATTACTACGGAAGAAAGGGATATTCCGCAGATATTGAACGATATAGACCAAACTACCATACGTGAAAATCAAGTTGATATTTCGTGGGTGGTTGATCCTATAAATTATCCGGTTGACAGTATTAGTGTAGAAAAAATTGATGCAATCAATGGTAATTCTATCGAACAGGAAATTATGCTGACAGAAGACGAAGCGCAAATTGGTAGTTATACAATACAAAATCTTGAGAAAGCTACTAATTATAAGATTACATTATGTAATAGTAGGGTTGATGCTTTGTTTGATAGACCTTATAATTCAGTTACATTCAAAACAGCGGGAGCTGTAGATGGTGATATTGTAATAGATGGTAATAATAATGATTTAAACAATATTCTTAGGTCTAATGAAGATAATTCTTCTATTCTTGACGGTCAGAGATATTATATAGAGGAATCTGGAATTTATGATATTGAAGGATATGAATTTAAAAAGGGCTTCCAGATTGTTGCTGCTCCTGGTAAAGACATTAAATTAAATATCAAAAAAGCATTCACTCCTCTTGAAGTAGAAGGCGGAGCAGCAGGAAAGATAACATTTAATGGTGTAGTTCTTCAAGGTGAATCTTTGATTGTAGATAATGAAAAAGAAGATGGAATGAATTATACATGGATGGGAATTGAATTTAACAATTGTACATTGACTCAATTACCAGGTCTTCTTCGTCTAAATACATCAGAAGGAAATAAGAAAACAATAAAGAATATTCTTGTTACAAACTGTGTATTTAATGAAATGGGAGACGGTAAACTCATATCACTGGAAAATCATCCAAATAAAGATCAGATTGTTGCGTCTGTAGAGGCCTTGACTATAACTAATTCAACTATAATGAACTCTCCAAAATTCTTGATCTTGGGATTCCCTGATAATTACGGATATAGTGGAAGTACAATTACATTTGTTATGCGAAATGTTACAGTATTTGAATCTTGTACAAGCGCAAGAATGATTGCCATGAACAGATTGAATGATAAGTCTATGGTCTTTATTGATCATTGCTTGTTCAGTAACGTGACTAATAATAATGGTGGTAATATGTTCTATGAAACTTGTTTGAAGGGTAGCGCAACTTCTACTTATGCAGAAAACTATAGAACAACAGAGTTACCTGAAACCAGTAGAGGGGGAAATGTTCAGACTACTGACCTTGGTGTAACTCAGTCTGAATTATTTGTTGATCATTTGAATGGTGATCTTACCATAAAGGATAAGTCTTCAGTTATAATAACAAATGATGTTGGCGACCCACGTTGGTGGAAATAATTAGAGTATTAATTTCTCAGATTCAAATAAGGTAATAGATTGAATATAACTTTTATCTTATTTGTTTTTGAGATAAGAAAAAACTATATGAAGATTTTTAAGACACTTTACAAATTTTCGGTTCTGGCGTTAACAGCATTTTTATTGCCCAGCCAGGCTATAGCTGATGCAAATATTGATAAGCCAAGAATTTTGGTTCTGACTGATATTGAGAATGAGCCTGACGATGCCATGTCTTTGGTAAGATTCCTGACCTATTCAAACCAATGGGATGTTGAGGGACTTATCGCAACAACTTCTGTTCATCAGAAGCGTGAACTGGCTACATGGAGAATAAGAGAAATTGTAGAGGCATACGGTAAAGTACAGCCGAATTTGCTTAAGCATGAGCAAGGATATCCTACAAAAAAATATCTTATGTCGGTAATCAAGGAAGGACGTGCCGATTATGGAATGCATGCAGTAGGTGAAGGTATGGATTCTGAAGGTTCTGAATGGATTATTAAAACTGTAGATAAAGAAGACTCACGTCCTGTTTGGGTACTTGTATGGGGAGGTCCAAACTGTTTGGCACAGGCCTTGTGGAAAGTGAAAAACACAAGAAGCCAGGAGCAGGTTGATGCTTTTGTAAAAAAATTACGTGTTTATACTATTTCTGACCAGGATGATAGTGGACCATGGATAAGAAAGAACTTCAAGGATTTGTTCTATATTGCAAGTCCTGGTTATCATAAGTTTGGTGGTTATCATTATGGAACATGGAGTGGTATTAGCGGCGATAAATTCCATGGACGTTTTGCAGGAGCAAATTTTGAAATAGTTGATAATCCATGGCTGGATAAGAACATCCGTTGTAAGGGCCCTCTCGGTGAACAATATCCGTTTATGAAATATCTTATGGAAGGTGATACTCCTACTTTCCTTTATCTGGTGAACAACGGACTTAATAATCCGGAAAAGCCTAACTGGGGTAGCTGGGGTGGACGTTATGAATTCTATCAGCCAAGAACCGAACGTTGGTTTATTGAGCCAGAAACTCGTCCATTGTGGACAGATGCTCAGGATGAAGTTTTTGGAGTTGACGGTTCATGGCATACAAGTAATAAAGCTACAATATGGCGTTGGCGCGAAGCTTTCCAGAATGATTTTGCATCCAGAATGGATTGGACAATAAATGATTATAAAAGTGCCAATCATCCACCTGTAGCAAAACTGTCATGTCCTGCGGAAATAACAGCAAAGGTTGGAGATAAAGTTGAGCTGAGTGCTGAGGCTAGTACAGATCCAGATGGTAATGAATTGAGTTTCAAATGGTATTATTATCCTGAACCTGGCACATTCAATTTCTCATCGGCTCGTTCGGGCAATCCTTTGAAAATTGAAAATGCAGATAAGGCAAAAGCTTCATTTATCGTTCCTAAAACAGAACGTTATGGTACGATGCATATCATAGTCGAAGTTTCTGATAATGGAAAACCTTCATTGACCAGATATCAGAGAGTTATTGTAAACGTAATAAAATAATTTTTAGGTTATTAAGTTATGGTGAAAGTATGTTACATAGCATTAATTTGCAGTATCATGACTGTATTGGCAGGTTGCGCTCGTGAGAGTGTACCTGTCAAGCATCGCATATTGATAAGCAGTGATATTGGTGGAACTGATCCTGACGATAATCAGTCAATGACGCATCTGTTCATGTATAGTGATCTTTTTGAGTTGGAAGGTTTGGTTTCTTCCGCATCTTTTGGTAGTGGGTCCAAAGAGGAAATTCTTCGTATGATTGATGTGTATGAAAAGGATTTTCCTGTTTTGCATAAGAAATATAAACATTTGATGAGGCCGGACGAATTAAGGTCATTATGTAAGCAGGGCAAGAAAGGTTTGGCTTCATATGCAGGTTTCGATACGCCTACAGAGGGCTCAGACTGGATTATCAAATGTGCCCGTAAGGAGAGTGACCGTCCTTTGTATGTATTGGTATGGGGAACACTTGAAGATGTAGCCCAGGCTTTACACGATGCTCCTGATATTGTTGATAAGATACGTGTATATTGGATTGGTGGTCCAAACAAGAAATGGGGAGTTAACAGTTATACCTATATAGCAAAGAATTTCCCTGATTTGTGGATAATTGAGAATAATGCATCATATAGAGGCTTTATCAGCAATAAAAAAATAGATGATGATTATAATAAGAACTTCTATGATAAATATATAAAAGGTGCAGGTCATTTAGGTGCGGATTTTATAGACTATTATGATGGTCTTGTAAAAATGGGTGATACTCCTTCATTACTTTATATGATGAATGGCGATCCTTCCGACCCGACAGGAGAAAGCTGGGGTGGAAGTTTTGAAAAAATCTCAGATAGTCCTTATACTGTATTTACAAGAAATACTACAGAGAAAGACACTGTAGCAGTATATTCAGTAATAGAATATCAGTTTGAAGGTCCTGTCCTTAACGATAGTGTTATCGGAAAGAAATATTTTACGTTTACTGCAGACAGACAGAATTGGGATGGAGTATACGTTGGTGATGGTAAATATGCTGTAAGATACTCTCCTAAACAACCTGCAGTATTGAAATACACTACAAAATCAGATATTAAAGAACTTGATGGCCATAAAGGGGTGTTTGTAGTTTCAGGTTTATGGCCAGGTAAAAAAATTTCTGATGGAATAGCATTAGGTGATAATTGGTATTCAGACAAGCAGGATTCGGCTCTTTTCGAAGGTGTATGGCAGGGTAGTGCCACTGTGAGCAAACACAGGATAGAGGTTTTGAATGACTGGATTGAAAGATGGAATACATTGAAGTAACATGAAATAGAATTTAAATTATGAAAAGATCGTTAGTCTTACTGTCAGTTTTATTGTCTTTATATACAGCTGTTGCGCAAACATGGATATGGTATCCTGGAGATTATGAACTATGGTTGGGCAATCAGATGAATAACCGTCGTACAGAAAGAGGAGCTTTTTTCCCTCCTTTTTGGAAAACAGACAGTCATTATGCAGTTGTAGAATTTAGCAAAGATATAAATCTTGCTGAGCCGGAAATTATAAATATAGCTGTTGAAGGTAAGTTTAATATAAAAATAAACGGCAAGCTGCAATTTGGTATGCCGGATTCTATAGCTTTGTCTGCAGGCAAAAACAAGATTAATATTAAAGTTTGGAATCAATCAACTCCACCTGCTATTTATGTTTCCGGAAAGACTGTAAAATCTGATTCATCATGGAAAGTAACATTCGAGGATAAAGAATGGATTGATGAAAGTGGTAAGGCTAGCGATACTTCTGCAACAGAATATATGGCTGCTGGAAGTTGGCATTTTGATTCTATAGATGATTTGCCATCGAAATATAAACTTCCATGCAAACCTCAGAACTATGTTTATTCCATTTCAGGAGATGAAGGAATCGTTTATGATTTTGGAAAGGAAACTTTTGGATATATAGTTCTTAATGGTGTGAAAGGAAACGGCAAGGTTTCAATATATTATGGTGAAAGCAAAGAAGAAGCCCTTGATAAGGAATATTGTGAAACTTTGGATATATTGTTGTTTAAAGATGAATCAGTGACAGACCTGTCGACAAATAATGTTTCAGAACGTAATGATGACTATACATTACAAGGAAGCAAGGCTTTCAGGTATGTTTATATAGTACCCGAAGCAGGTGTCACATTATCTGATATAGCAATGAACTTTGAATATTTGCCAGTAGAACAGAAAGGAAGTTTCAGATGTAATGACGAAGATATAAATAAGATATGGGAAATAGGCGCTTATACCATGTTTCTCACTACAAGGGAGTTCTTTATAGATGGCATAAAGCGCGATCGGTGGGTTTGGAGTGGAGATGCCATACAGAGCTACCTAATGAATTATTATCTGTTTTTCGAAGAGGATGCAGTGGAACGTACAATATGGTTACTTAGAGGTAAAGATCCTATAACAAGTCATATAAATACAATATTGGATTATACATTCTTCTGGTTCTTGAGCATATATGATTATTATATGTACACAGGTAATTCAGATTTTATAGAGCAGATTTATCCTCGCATGAAGTCTATGATGGATTTTGTGTTGTCACGTACAAATTCCGAGGGAATGGTTGAAGGCCGGACCGGTGACTGGGTCTTTGTAGACTGGGCTGATGGTTATCTTGATAAGAAGGGAGAACTCTCTTTCGAGCAGGTATTGTTCTGTAAGAGTCTTGAAACGATGTCTCTTTGTTCTTTATTGGTGGGCGACAATAAATCAAATGTTATTTATGAGAAACTGGCAAAAGACTTGCGTGTGAAACTGGATGAAGCTTTCTGGAATGGTGAGAAGGGTGCTATGGTGCATAATAGGATAGACGGAAAACAATGTAATACTGTGACTAGGTATGCTAATATGTTTTCAGTGTTATATGGATACCTTGATAATGACCAGAAAACAAAAGTGCGTGATAATGTTCTTCTAAATGACAGTGTGTTGCGTATTACTACTCCTTATATGCGATTTTATGAACTGGAAGCATTGTGTTGTCTGGGAGAGCAGAATAAGGTCATAAGTGAAATCAAATCATATTGGGGTGGTATGATGAAAGAGAATGCAACCACATTTTGGGAGAAGTACGATCCTACTCAGAGCGGAAGTGGACATTATGCTATGTACAATCGCCCCTATGGAAAGAGTCTTTGTCATGCATGGGGAGCGAGTCCGGTTTATTTGCTAGGAAAATATTATTTAGGTGTCAGACCCGTTGAACCTGGATATCAGAAGTTTGAAATCAGGCCTAATTTAGGTGGACTGAAATGGATGGAAGGAACCGTGCCTGTTCCGGAAGGGGAAATAAATGTCTATATGAACAATAGAAGTATCAAGGTGCAGGCTTCAAAGGGTTGTGGGTATCTATATTTTTCAAGTAAACGTATTCCCAAAGTTAATGTGGGTAAGATTGAGTCTTTAGGCTCAGGAAACTATAAAGTTTATATTGAAAGCGGAAAACAAGTAGAAATAGATTATAAATAGAATTATACCATAATAATATTATTATAAACTAAAACTGATTATTTATGATGATAGGAAAAACACTACGAAAAATGTTTGGTTCTGTTGTTTTGTTGGCATTGGTTTCTTCAGGTGTTTATGCACAGGAGGATAAAATGTATATGAAAATGGCTGACTCTGAGATGAAACGTTTTCCTGAAGCATGGCAGATAGATTGGGCAAAACGTCCGGTTTTTGGATATACTCAGGGAGTTGTAACTTTATCTATGCTTAAAGTATGGAAGGCTACAGGCGATGATAAGTACTACAGGTATGTAGAGGAATATGCCGATAAGATGGTACAGGAGGATGGTTCTATCTTAAATTATGATTACGTCAACGGTAAACGTAATGTGGATATGATAAACACAGGAAAAATACTTTTTGATGTATATGATAAAACTAAAAATCCTAAATATAAGAAAGCCATGGATTTGCTTTATAATGCAATGATGGACCATCCGCGCAATTCATTGGGAGGATTCTGGCATAAGGAAGTTTATCCGTGGCAGATGTGGCTTGACGGATTGTATATGGCATCTCCATATCTTGCCCAGTATGCTCAGGCAAATAATAAACCGGAGCTGCTTAATGATGTACTGATGCAGTTCATGATTGTAAATAAATTCATGCTTGATCCTGTTACAGGACTATATTTTCACGCATGGGACGAGAAAAAGGTGCAGAAATGGTGTGATCCTGTCACAGGACTTTCCCATCATTTTTGGGGTAGAAGTATTGGATGGTGGTTTATGGCAATAGTAGATGTGCTTGATTTCGTACCGGAAAATCATCCGCTTCGTCCAAATATGTTGGCAATGGCAGAAGGTCTTGCAAAATCTTTGCCAAAATATCAGCGTGATGGGGTGTGGTATCAATTGTTAGGACTTGAAGACCGTGAAGGTAACTACCGTGAAGCTACCGGTACTGTTATGTTCATGTATTCAATAGCGAAAGCTGTTAACCGAGGATATATTGATAAGAAATATAATAAAATAGCTACCGATACTTATGATGGTGTAGTCAGGAATTTTATAAGAATAGATAAGGATGGTACTGTAAATCTGACAAATTGTTGTATGGTAGCAGGTTTGGGAGGAAATCCATATAGGGACGGCAGTTTTGAATATTATATGAGTGAACCTGTACGTGATAATGATCCTAAAGGTACTGGACCTTTTATTATGGGATGTATTGAATTGAATAAATAATTATAAAATATAATTGTAATTTATTATAATGAAGAAACTTTTTGTTTTTGCTTTTTCTGTTCTTATGGCTTGTTCTACTTGGACTAATGCGGTAGAGCTCGATTGGAGTGGAGCTGATAAGATCGTGAACAGTATAGAAAAGACCTGTTTTCCTGCCAGAATTTATAATATTATGGATTTTGGGGCAAGAAAAGGATTATATACGCTCTCTACAGAAGCTATTAATATGGCTATAATTACCTGCAGCCAGAATGGTGGAGGTACGGTGATAGTACCTGAAGGAGAATATCTTACCGGGCCTATTGTGATGAAAAGCAATGTCAATCTGCATTTGGAAGAAGGTGCGGTAATAAAGTTTTCTACAGATGAAAAACTTTATATGCCGGCAGTTCGTACACGCTGGGAAGGATTGGATTGTTACAATACATCACCATTGATTTATGCCTATGGTGAGACAAATATTGCAATCACAGGAAAAGGTGTTATTGATGGTCAAGGGTCAAACGATCATTGGTGGCCGTGGAATGGCAATCCGCGTTTTGGATGGAAAGAAGGAATCCCTCATCAGAAAGGCGGAAGTAGGGCACGTTTGCAGAAATATTCAGAAGATTTGGTGCCTGTTGCTGAACGTATTTTCGGACTTGAAGATGCTTTGCGCCCACAGCTTGTGAACTTTAATTTTTGTAATAAGGTTCTTATAGAAGGAGTGACACTTAAAAATTCTCCATTCTGGGTTATTCATCCATTGTTTTGCAAGAATCTGGTAGTACGTGAAGTAGAGATTCATAGTCTTGGTCCAAACGGTGACGGTTGCGACCCTGAATCTTGCAGCAATGTACTCATCGAGAAATGTTATTTCGATACCGGTGATGACTGTATTGCAATCAAATCAGGTAGAAACGCTGATGGACGCAAGTGGAATGTGCCGAGCGAAAATATTGTAGTACGTGACTGTATTATGAAGAATGGTCATGGTGGTGTCGTTATAGGAAGTGAAATATCCGGAGGATACAGAAATCTGTATATTGAGAATTGTAAGATGGATAGTCCAGAACTGGACCGCGTGATACGTATCAAGACAAATACATGTCGTGGGGGTGTAGTGGAAAATGTATATGCACGCAATATTGAGATAGGTCAGTGTAAAGAGGCTGTTTTGAAGATAAATCTTGAGTATGAGCCTAATGAGGTTTGCGACCGTAGCTTCCCACCTACAGTTAAGAATGTTTTTCTTGATAATATAATAAGCCATAAGAGTAAATATGGTGTTTTGATTATCGGCCTTAAGGATGGACAGAATGTTGACAACATCAACGTTTCCGATTGTGAATTCAATAATGTAGAAGAAAATTACGAAATTTCTGGAGCAACGAATGTAACGTTTGATAATCTGAAAATCAACGGAAAGAAAGTAACTTATAAACAATAGAAAAGTATGATTAGAAAATTGACTTTATTATCTATGTTCCTCTGCTGTACTGCGGTATGGGGGCAAAACACATTACCATGGAAAAACGGGAAACTAGTCGTTTCTGAAGAAAACAGATATCTGAAACATGAAAACGGGAAGCCGTTCTTTTGGCTTGGAGATACCGGATGGCTTATGCCGGAAAGGCTTAATCGTGATGAAGTGGATTTTTATCTGCAGTCGTGCAAAAATGCCGGATATAATGTAGTACAGGTACAGACTATAAATGCTGTTCCCGCCATGAATGTATATGGCCAGTATTCCATGATAGACGGTTTCAATTTTAAGAATATCAACAAGTCCGGAGTGTATGGATATTGGGATCACATGGATTATATCATAAAAACAGCCGAAGAAAATGGTATCTATATTGGTATGGTATGTATCTGGGGAGGACTTGTCCGTTCGGGACTGATGAATGAAGATGAGGCCAAGCTTTATGGTAAGTTCCTTGCAGAACGATATAAGGACTCGCCCAATATAGTTTGGATTATTGGCGGAGATACAAAAGGAGATGTAAAAAAAGAGGTGTGGGAAACTTTGGCAATAACAATCCGTTCAATAGACAAGAACCATTTAATGACATTCCATCCTTTCGGACGTACTACTTCTGCCACTTGGTTCAATAAATCAGATTGGCTTGACTTTAATATGTTCCAGAGTGGACACAGACGTTATGGACAACAAAAGGGAGATGGCGATTTTACATTACCACAACATAACGAGGAAGATAATTGGAGATATGTAGAGTATTGTCATAAGATGGCTCCAATGAAACCGGTGATAGATGCTGAACCTATATATGAAGGAATCCCACAAGGTTTGCATAATCCTGAGGAGCCTCGTTGGAATGCTGCTGATGTCCGTCGATATGCATATTGGTCTGTTTTTGCAGGTTCATTTGGTCATACTTACGGAAATAATAGTATTATGCAATTTTACCGTCCTGGTATAATACCATCATATGGAGCCTATGAAAGCTGGTGGGATGCCTTGAAGAATCCAGGTTTTAATCAGATGAAATATCTTAAAGAGTTAATTCTAAAATTTCCGTTCTTTGAACGTATTCCTGACCAAAGTATAATTGCCGGAAAGAATGGCGAGAGATATGATTATGCCATAGCTACCAGAGGTAATGATTATCTTTTGGTCTATAACCATACCGGTAGGCCTATGGAGATTGATCTTACCAAGATTTCCGGTGGCAAGAAAAATGTTTGGTGGTATAATCCTAAGAATGGGAATTATGATTACGTAGGAGAATTTGATAATAAAGTAACCTTCTTCTTTAATGATGCCGCTTACGGTCGTGGAGAGGATAGAGTATTGGTTGCTGTTGATTCGTCAAAGGATTACATAAAGAAATAAAATTCAATAGTTATGAGAAAGTATATAAATTTTTTGTTGGTATCATCATTATTATTCTCAGGAGTTTCATGCTCTGAAAAGGAAGAGGCTATAGAACCTGAAGTCTTGCCGGTAGAAACAGAATTACTCGCTTTCCCTACTGCTGAAGGTTATGGAAAAAATACCATAGGAGGTCGTGGAGGAAAGATTTATGAGGTTACAAATCTTAACGATAGTGGAACAGGTAGTCTCCGTGCTGCAGTAGAAGCAAAGGGTCCTAGAATTGTGATATTTAAGGTGTCTGGCAATATCAGACTTAAAAACAAATTATCAATAAGAAATCCTTATATTACAATAGCAGGTCAGACTGCTCCAGGTGATGGTATCTGTATATGTGACCATTTAATGGAGATAAGTGCAGACGAGGTTATAATACGCCATATCCGTATTCGTCTTGGTGACGAGACTAATATTGAAGGTGATTGTATTACCGGAAGATATGTTGAGAATGTTATTCTTGATCATGTAACGAGTACATGGAGTACAGATGAATGTATGTCAATTTATCATTGCAAGAATATAACTATTCAATGGTGTCTTGTTGGTGAGAGCCTTTTCCAGTCTGTACATAATAAAGGCAATCATGGGTTTGGTGGAATCTGGGGCTCTGATTACAGTTCTTATCACCATAATCTGATAGTAAATAATTCAAGCCGTAACATCCGATTTGCCAATGGCTCTGGACACACAGATTATAGAAACAATGTTATCTATAATTGGGGATATAATAGCCTATACGGAGGATTTGGAACAGAGAATGAAACTTATAATTCTTCTTATTTTAATGTGGTGGCTAATTATTACAAACCGGGTCCGGCTACAGAACCGGGATCTGTATCTTACAGAATTGCTAATCCTAGTATAGCGGATGCTAAAGGTGACAAACTTGGATTATGGTATATTGCGGATAACTACATCGAAGGAACATCGGCAGAGGCTGAAAAAGTTCGTAAAGATAATTGGGACGGAGGTGTACAAATTTCGGATAATGCCTATATGTCAAAATTGAAACTTGACGAACCTTGGAAAGTTACAGAACCGATAACCCAGCATACACCTCAAGAAGCTTATGAACTTGTCCTGGAGAATGCAGGAGCAATTTATCCTAAGCGTGATGCTGTAGATACACGTATCATAAATGAGGTACGTACGGGTGTGGCAACATATGAAGGTGTATATAAGACTGTTAAAAGGGTTGCAGACAATACAAAGATAACAGGTATAATAGATAGTCAGACACAAGTTGGTGGATGGCCTGAACTGAAAAGTGAACCTGCCCCTCAGGACAGTGACGGTGATGGAATACCTGATGATTGGGAGAATAAATATGGATTAGATCCGAACGATGCTTCTGACGGAAGTGAGAAGTATGTTGACGGCTATACATATGTTGAAAAATACATCAATAGTCTTTGTGATAAATAACTGATATTATTGTTCTGATGGACGTGAATACAAATAATATATACTGATATATAGGGTTTTACTTACAATGCAGGATTTGTGAGTAAAACCCTATTTTTTTGTAAACCTGTAAATGTCATTATGAATAATATAAAAAATATTTTTGCTTTATCATTATTTTTAGACTTTCCTTTTGCATGGGTTGTAGTGGATTCATGTGCGTTTGAAGAAAATGTCAGGCAAATGGAAAGGGTAGAGTTTGCCGCATTTCCCGGAGCACAGGGCCACGGTAGGTTGACAGTAGGTGGACGCGGAGGCAAAGTGTATCATGTCACAAACTTACAAGATGATTTAAAGAATCCTCCTGTAGGATCCTTGAGATGGGCTATATCTCAGAAGGGACCTAGAACTGTTGTTTTTGATGTATCCGGAACTATACATTTGAAAGGAGAGCTTAGAACAGGAGATGATTTCCTTACCGTTGCAGGTCAGACTTCTCCCGGTGGTATTTGTATTGCTGATTGGGGATTTAAGATTGATTCAAATGATGTAATTATACGTTTTTTACGTTTTCGTCCTGGTGATACAAGCAAAAAGGAACCTGATGGTCTTGGTGGAATGGATAGAAAAAATGTAATAGTCGATCATTGTTCCGTGAGTTGGAGTGTAGATGAATGTATTTCTGTCTATGGAATGGAAAACTCAACAGTACAATGGTGTATAGCAGGTCAGGCTTTGTATAAATCTACTCATAGCAAAGGAGGCAGTCATGGATACGGTGGAAACTGGGGAGGTAATAAAGCTTCTTATCATCATAATCTGATAGCTCATTGTGAAAGTCGTGTGCCAAGATTGGGACCTCGTTATACTACCCAGGAAAGCGAGTATGTAGATATAAGAAATAATGTTTTTTATAATTGGGCCGGACAAGGGTGTTACGGCGGTGAGTTTCAAAACGTAAATCTGGTTTGTAATTATTATAAGCCGGGCCCTGCTACATTAGCCGATGGAAAAGATCATCCTATAGCTTACAGAATTGCTAAAATTGGAGTACGTACAAAGAATTATGTAACATCCAAGGATGGTACTCCAAACAGATGGTATCCGGCTTATCATAAATGGGGAAAGTTTTATATAACAGGTAATGTAGTCGAAGGTAATGAAGAGGTGACTAATGATAATTGGACAAAAGGCGTATATGCACAGCAAAGTAATGACAAGTCTGTTGATTTCCTTTGGACTATTAAAACTATGGATACAATAAAAGTGGATAGTCCTATTATAGACGATGCAGGTGTAACCTTACATTCCGCTTATGAAGCATATGATTTGGTTCTTAAATATGCAGGTGCGTCGAATTATCGTGATGAGATAGATAGACTGATAGTTTCCGATGTACTGAAAGGCGAGGCGAGCTGTACGGCCGACGGTAACAAGCCTGGTTATATAAATACCCAATCTGATGTCTTGAAAGTATTGAAACATTTAGGTGGCAATCCTTATCCTGAACTGAAGTTAGATAAGAGTAGAAGTATAACCGATAGTGACGGTGACGGTATGCCTGATGATTTTGAACGTGATTTTGGTCTGAATCCCGACAATATTTTAGATGGCAATGAGAAGACCCTTGATCCTGAAGGAAATTATACGAATCTGGAAATGTATCTTCATTATCTGGTCAGGGATCTGTTTCTGTTTTAATACGTGAATTAACTTTTATACAATGAGAAATACTGATAAAATTATAATCGGCTTAGTGATGAAATCATTAAATGCCGAGTTCTTTAAATCTATGCAGAAAGGTGCTGAGCAGTTCAGTGCCTCACATGATGAATACCGTTTGATTTCTGTAGGTACAGATTCTCAAACAGAGATAGAGGAACAAATTAGTTTAATAGATAAGTTGGTAGATGATGGTGTAGATGCTTTAGTTGTTGTCCCTATAGATTCCAAAGCACTTGTAGTTCCTGTAGTGCGAGCGGTAAAAAAGGGAGTGATAGTAGTTAATATTGATATTAAGTTAGATGAAGATATGCTTTTGGCTGCCGGGGTTAATCTTACTTATGTAGGCCCTGATAATTTTACGGCTTCTTATGAATTAGGTCGTAGATTGTCATCTGATTTAAAATCTGGAGATAAAGTTATAATGATTGAAGGACTGCCTGTTGCGGAGAATGCAAAAGAGCGTAAGGCTGGATTTTTGAGAGCAATTGATGAACGGGGACTTATACTTGCTGCAAGTGAACCAGCCGATTGGGAGACGCGTAAAGCGGCAGATGTGTTTAGGACACTTTATAATGAGAATGCAGATATAAGGGCAGTCTTCTGTTGTAATGATGCAATGGCGCTTGGAGTTATTGATGTGTTGAAATCATGCGGAAAAGAGCCTGGCGCTGTAAAAGTTATAGGTTTTGATAATGACGATGTCATGAAACCTCTTATGGATAATGGTTGGTTTTATGGTACTGTTGATGCATTTGGATCGCAGATGGCTGTAGAAGGCATAAAACAAGTATTAAAAGTTATCAATGGTTTACAGGCTGGTAGGATATATTCAACGCCTTATGAAATAATATTATAATACATAGATTATAGAATTATGAGATTGATAAATGTGATAATTGCATACCTTAGTATGCAATTATTGATACCATCTTGTTGTATTATTGATAGTGGTAATTCCATATTATCAAACAATGGGGCAGGAAAAATAATAAATAATATAGCACAGACTTCATTCCCAGAATTTGAGGTTAAAGTATTAGTTCCTTCAGATGGAGTGTCCGCTTTGGATATTCTTCAAGAGGCCATTGATTCTTGTTCTTTAAATGGTGGTGGAAGTGTTGTTGTAGAAGAAGGATTATATTGTCTAGATGGACCGATAGAATTGAAGAGTGATGTTAATCTTCATCTGAAAGAAGGGGCATATCTCAAATTTAGCGGTAAATCATCTGATTTTTTACCTGTTGTTCATACACGTTGGGAAGGTACTGAACTTTATGGACATTCACCTATGATATATGCCTATCATGCCAATAATATAGCTATTACAGGTAAAGGCACAATCGATGCTCAAGGTGGAATTGAATTTGCAAAATGGGCCGCTATTGAAGCGGATGACAGGGATCGCTTGCGCGAAATGGGAGACAAACTTGTTCCTGTGAGAGAACGTGTTTTCGGCGAAGGCACAGTGTTACGTCCTTCTTGTATCCAACCGTTCGGTTGTTCAAGAATTCTTATTGAAGGGATAACGATTAAGGATTCTCCATTCTGGACAATACATCCGGTGTATTGTGATAATGTTATAGTCAGAGGTGTAACTATAGACAGTCATTTCCCTAATAATGACGGATGCGATCCGGAATCTACATATAATGTGCTGATTGAAAACTGTACATTCCGTACTGGTGATGATGCTATAGCCATTAAGGCAGGCAGGGATACTGACGGAAGGAATATCGGACGGGCTTCAAGGAATATTGTTATCAGAAACTGTAAGTTCTATTCAGAATGTAACGGGCTTTGTATCGGCAGTGAGATGTCCGGAGGAGTCTCAGATGTGTACATGAGCAATATTGAGATAGGAACGGTGAAGAACGCATTATATTTCAAGTCGAATAAAGATAGGGGTGGATATATCAGAAATGTATATGTTGACAGTATAAAGATAGAACGGACCAAAGGTGCTATATTACGTTTCGAAACTAATTATTTTGGCTATAGAGGAGGTAATTATGAGGCTTTGTATGAAGATTTTATAATAAAGAATGTACATGCTGGCCTTTCGGACAATTATGCTTTCTTTATGGATGGTAACGAGTCGAGAAAGATAGATGATATTTGTATTGAGAATTTCCATGTTGATAATGCCAGATATCCGCATTATTTTAAGAATGTGAACGATGTGTCTTTGGTAAATGCTTCTGTAAATGGAGTACCCATGCCTTTACATCCTGTTGAGGCCTCTGAGGTCGTTACTCTAGATGTATATTAAATACTGAACTTATTATCATTGTAATTTATGCTCCGTTTACTTTTTCATTTTTACTGTAAAAGTATAATGGAGCATAAAATTTATAGTATATCTATGTCCTTGGAACTCCGAAATTGCCAGGTATCGCCATATATATAGGATGGTTTCTATAGCCTATATTTTCCAGCTTGCCTTCTTTAAGAAGACGATTAATATGTAATACAGCCATATATCTTGTGATGGAACATATATTCTGAAGTTCAATACGCGTAATAGTCCTTTTTTTCTTAAAATGTTCAGTCAGGATACTTATGATTTCTATTTCTGATATTGATTGTGAATGCTTGCCTCTTGATTTTACTCTCTTACAAAGATTGTTACGTACAGTTTCTGTCAGACTCTTGTCAGAATTTATATTTATTGATTTCAAAACGACGTTTGAGCCGTTCTCTTTTCCTGTGCATATTCCTGATGATGTGGTAAGACTGATATCAAACTGACACAGTCCGTCCAGATGTACAATTTTTCCCTGTTGAAGTTGAAATGCTATTTCATCCTGAAATGCTATTATCACTGCATGTATATCAGCAGGTGTCAGAGTGCATTTACTGCTTATGGCCTTTATTATTTCGTTTGTATTTACTGTTTGCCTGTTGCAGATTCTTATGTGGAATTTGGATTTTTGAAACTCTGAGCTCTTGCTCGGATTTTCGTAGAAGTCGTATTCTATTGTATCCATGCCGTAGTATTTATTGTATGATTAAATTTAATTATTATATTTTTAGTTGCTGACAGCTGTCGGTAATATGTTTGGCGTGTGTCTGCAATATTGCTTACATGTGTCTGCTAAATTACTGACAAGTGTCTGCAGATGGAGAATTTATATCATAAAAAGGTCTTTTTATAGTAGAGAGATTATTTACAAATATAATAAAAAAACGTTTGTTGCCCAAACTGAGAAGTCTTGATTTTTATTGATTTGCTAATATTGGTGTAGTTAAAATTATCATATCAAACAAATGAAATAAATATTATGACAAAAAATTAAGAACAACAGGAAATTGAAGAGATATGCGAAAAAAATATATACAGCAGAGATATATTTCACAAGTTCATAGTTCTAGAAATATAATGGATAGTGGATATAATTTAGACTTATCGTTCTATTTTATTTTGTGTTATATTTTGTTAAATGGTTTTTGCTTTTCTTTGGGTGCCATTTCTTTATTGCTAACTTTGTATTATAAATTAATAATGTATTAGGTCTTTATGTTGAATACAATAGAAGAAGCTTTGGATGAATTACGTTCTGGAAAGGTCGTAATCGTGGTAGATGATGAAAATAGAGAGAACGAGGGTGACTTTATAGTTGCCGGCGAAAAAATAACTCCTGAAATTGTAAACTTTATGATAACATACGGCAAGGGATTGCTTTGCGTGCCTTTGCCACAGTCAAGATGCGATGAACTGCAGCTTGATAGGATGAATGCCAATAATACGTCATTGTTAGGCACTCCTTTTACTGTATCTGTTGATTTGAAAGGTTATGGATGCACTACAGGTGTATCGGCTTTTGATAGAGCTGCTACAATCCGTGCTTTGGTTTGTGGCGATATCAGGCCTGATGAACTTGCCCGTCCTGGACATATTTTCCCGTTGTATGGAGCAAAGAATGGTGTGTTGGAAAGAGACGGGCATACAGAGGCTCTTCTTGATTTGACAAGACTTGCCGGTTTGGTTCCCGGTGGTGCATTGATTGAAATATTGAATCAGGATGGAACTATGGCAAGGTTGCCTCAGTTGGAAGTAATTGCTTCTGAGCATAATCTGAAAATTGTATCAATAAAAGATCTGCAGACATATCGTATGAATCATAAAATTTAATACACTATGGCACTTAATCAACGTAGATTAAAAATTCTTAATCTAATTAGGGAAGACGGTCATGCCAAGGTGCAGGACTTGAGTAGAATATTTAAAGTGACTGATGTGACTATCAGACAAGATTTGGAGGAACTGGAAGAGATGGGGTATATCCAGCGTGAACATGGTGGCGCTTTTTTGAAGGATGTAGGCTCATTTGCCGAAACGGGACAGTTGTTCAATCAGATGTCGCATTTGGAAGAAAAAAAAGAAATAGCTAATAAGGCGGTTTCTTTTATTAAAGAAGGTGATTGTATTATTTTGGATTCTGGGTCGACGACTACTGAAATAGCCAAACTTTTGATTTCATTTAAGAACCTTACTGTAATAACCAATGCTCTGAATATAGCTTTGATATTGGGGGCTAATCCTAATATAAACCTGATTGTAACAGGAGGAGAATTTAAGGCTCCTACTTTGTCTTTGACAGGAGAGATGGCTGCACAACCTTTTGAGCATCTGCATGCTAATAAGTTGTTTCTTGCTACAGCCGGAATATCTTCAAACATGAAGCTTACTTATCCAAGTGTGAGTGATTTGGTGGTGAAGACAGCAATGATAAAGGCTTCGGATAAGAGATTTCTTGTAGCTGATTCATCAAAATTTGGTAATAGTTCTTTTGCCTCATTGGGATCAGTCTCATTGGTACAGACTATTATTACTGATAATAAGATTTCTGACGAATATCTGCAACAGCTTGTTACTAAGAAGGTTACAGTGCTATATTAGTAATATGTAATCTTTTCGTTATAGATGAACAAACTAAAACTTTTCTTGTTATTCCTGACAATCCCGGCTTGTCTGATAGCCCAGGGACTTATTGAGGTTAAGCATTATTCTGTGATGAATGGATTGTCGCAGAATACAGTTCAGCATGTTCTTCAGGATGAGGATGGATATATATGGCTGGCAACATGGAGTGGACTTGAAAAGTTTGATGGATATACTTTCAAGAACTATAAATCGTATCCGGGAGACGAGGTTAGATTGCCTTACAATCGTCTTACCGTAAATATGGCTTTAGGCGGGAATAAAACAATCGTATGTCAAGGGTATGATGACAAGGTATATCTGTTTGATATGCGCCGTGAATGCTTTGTTGATATTTTTGCATACCATAAAGGAATAAAGGAATGTAAAAATGTCAGTAGACTGTTTCAGTTGGATAATGGTGTGGTATGGGCTGCAGGTAATAGAGGTGATTTATGGAGAATTGACTGTAACAGGTATATGGAGGAAGGCTCCGTTTCATATATGAAGGTTTATGACATTCCTTCGCACGGCGATAATATATATGATATAGCTCTTGATAACTTCGGAAATGAATGGGTATTTACAGATAAGGGATATTTTGTATACGGGAGTGAAACTCTACAAGGGCATGATGCGTTCAGATACTATGTGATACATGGTGAATATTTCTATATTGCAGATAGACAGAATAAATTTGCAAGATATAGTAGGAATAAAGGAATTGAGGAGATTGTATTACCTGACAATATAAAATTTGTCCGGAAACTTGTGGCTTTGCGTGATGGGCGTATAGGGATTCTTATGAAAAGGGGATTCATGTTTTATAACCCAGACAACGGTTCCGGAAATTATGTAAAGTTATTCGAAAAGGATGAAGATTTGCGACCTTCGTATGTTTTTCAAGATTCAAAAAATGGAATTTGGATTCATAATGAGGGTAGGAACATACTGTTGATACAGCCTGACAGTATGAAAGTGGAATGTTTCGACTATGCTCATAGGAAAGTTATTGAGAAATGTTCTTCGTTTATAACAGAGGATGAGTATGGACAGGTCTGGGCATATCCTGGCGACGGTTTTTTGTCGTATTTTAATAATAAAACCAGAAATTTTGTAGTAAGCAATGTGCTGACTAATACTGTGAAGTCTATTTATAATGGTATAGCCAGAGTTTATTGTATAGATAGGCAGGGTAATGTATGGATGGGCCAGGAAGGTGGAGTAGATTTTGTTTCTTTTACAAATAATAATTTTGAGTTTATAAATCCTACATACAGCCATGTTGAGGCCAGAGCTATCCATATTGATTCAAAACATAGGGTATGGATAGCCAAGAAGGACGGGTATGTAGAGGTCTATGATGGTGACCAAAAATATTTGGGAAATTTAAGCCGAAACGGAGAGATTGTAAGAGATATATCTGTGTCATTCGGGGAGATGATTTATTCTTTTTTTGAGGATAGTGATGGTAACTTGTGGATTGGAACACGTGAAAACGGGCTGTTTGTAGGTAAACCAAGTGGAAATGGATATGCTCTAAAACAATACAGACGAAATAGAAAAAGTCAGGGAACCATAAGCAGCAATGCTATTTATTCCATATCGCAGGATGGTAACGGACGTGTTTGGATTGGTACATACGGTGGCGGACTGAATCTTGCGTATGGTGATGTAAACGACTTGAGATTCTTTAATGTAAACTATAAACTTGAAAGAAATTATCCTCATAATACAGGTATGAGGGTTCGTCATGTTTGCCCTTTGAATGACAAAAAGGTGGTTTTGGCTGCCACTACAGACGGTCTTATATCTTTCTCTTCGGATTTTGAGAAGCCTGAGGATATAGTGTTTTATGTGAATAAATCGGAGACTGAACGTGAAAGCAGTTTGAGTGACAATAATGTAATGCATATTCTCCGGGCATCTGACAATAGAATTTATGTGGCCACTTACAGTAGTGGGCTAAGTCTTGTAGAGAGTGATGATTTATTGACAGACAGAATCGATTTCAAACATTTTAATAAAAAGAACGGATTGCCTTCGGATGTGGCAATTGCATTGGTCGAGGATAAGAAGAAACAGTTGTGGATTCTTTCCGAGAATATGTTATGTTCATTCTTTCCTGACGAATCCAGATGTGAGATATATAATGACTTTAATTCCGGATCTGATGTGGTCTTTTCGGAAGCTTTGCCTCAAGTGGATAGTTTAGGAAAAATATATATTGGAACTAATGAGGGAGCATTATGTATAGATTTGAACAGACTTAAGAAAAGTGAATATGTCCCTAATATAGTTTTTGATAAGATTGGAATACAAAAAAGTGGAGGTATGTCACAGAATATCTCTCTCTTTTCTGATTCTATTGTTCTTGAACCTTCACAAAGAAATGTTACAGTATCTTTCTCCGCTTTGGACTATAAGGGAACTTCGGACTTGGAATATGCTTATCGTATAGATAAATTGGGAAACGACTGGAACTATATTGGGAATAACAGATCGGTAAACCTGGTTAAATTATCTTCTGGTGATTTTAATCTTGAAGTAAAATCGACAAACTGTGACGGTATATGGGTAGATAACGGAAAAAGAATGCACATACATGTAATTCCTACTTTCTGGGAGACAGGTTGGGCTATGTTGCTTTATATAATACTGTTCTTGTTTATATTGGCTTTTGCAACAGGACTTGGTGTATATATTTGGGGATTGAGAAAAAAAGTGGATTTCGAACAGCAAATTGCTGATATGAAACTCCGGTTCTTTACTGACATATCTCACGAGTTGAGAACTCCGCTTACATTGATAGAGGGCCCTGTGGAAGAGGTTATGAAGAATGAAAATCTTTCTCCGGAAGGTCGACATAATATGTCTATAGCCAAGCGTAATATAGACAGAATGCTAAAACTTATAAGCCAAATTCTCGACTTTAGAAAAATTCAGAATAATAAGATGAATCTGTATATTGAACAGGTGGATTTGGTAAAGATCGTTTCTCAGGCCTATAATAGTTTTGAGGTTATGTCGAACCGTTCAGGTGTGAATTTTAGTTTTAATATTTCGTCAGAGAAGATTATGGGATATACGGATGTCGATAAACTGGAGAAAATAATATTCAATCTTTTGTCGAATGCATTTAAGTATACTCCTGCCGGTAAGTCGGTGAATATAAATCTTGAGGATAGGGAAGATAATATTTATTTATCGGTTCATGATGAGGGGAATGGTATTGATTCTGCCAATCTGGAACGTCTTTTCGAACGTTTTGAGACTTTTGGAAAAGATAGGTTGTTTGTCTCTACAGGTATAGGACTATCCTTGGTCAAGAAATTGGTAGATTTACTCCACGCCAGAATAGACGTGGAGAGTAAAGTTGGATATGGAAGTACATTTACGGTTGTACTTCCTAAGTCTGTATCTGTTTATAAGAATGACCCTAATGCTGAATTTGTGATGAATGATGGTGATGGCATAGTTTCAGTGCAGAACGAAGATGATACTGCTGAAGAAAATAAGGAATATACAGTTTTAGTGGTTGAAGATAACGCAGAATTGCGTATGTTTTTGTCTGGCGTATTGAGAAAATCATATAATGTGATTGAGGCTGAAAATGGAAAGATAGGTTTGGAACAGGTTTTGTCCAAACATCCTGACATGGTTGTGACTGATGTTATGATGCCTGAAATGGACGGTATAGAATTATTGTCTGCTATTAGGGCATCGAATGATACTTGTCATCTTCCGGTTATAATACTTTCTGCCAAGGTCTCGGTGGATGATAGAATAAAGGGGATGGAATGTGGGGCAGATGATTATATCACAAAACCGTTCAGTTCGTCATATTTGCTTGCAAGACTGAGGTCTGTATTAAAGCAAAGAGAACATTATAAAGATTATCTGCTTTCAATATCTGACAGAACTGAGGAAAACAGTGAAACTAATGCTGTAAAGATGAATCTTGATGATTTGTCGCCATCACTTCCTGTGATTACTCATTTTGATGAGGAATTCATAAAAAATATAATCAAAGAGGTGGAAGATAATCTGAATAATTCTGATTTCAAGATTGATTTGTTGGCAGATAAAGTGAATATGGGCAGAACTATGTTCTATCGTAAAATTAAATCTATTCTTGGTGTAGCACCTATAGATTTAGTTAAGGATATGCGTATCAAACGCTCGTTGCAACTGCTTGATTCTGGCGAATATTCAGTTTCGGAAGTGGCCTATATGTGTGGATTTACTTCGCCCCAGTATTTCAGTAGGGTCTTCAAGGCTGCTAAAGGATGTACTCCTACGGAATATAAAGATCAGATAGAACAGAAATCACATAACGATTCTGGGCTTGGGAACGTGTAGAAAATATTCAATAACTTGTACTTTTTGACACGATTAAGTGTGTGGATGGGTATGGAGAATATTTATAAGTCATTGGAACAAAAGTGCAATAGAAGGATTTATGTATCCTTTATCTTTGCATTGTTCGATGAATGATTTATATTTCTAACCATAAAAACACATTTTATTTATGAAAAAAGTTCTTTCTTTATTAGCCGCATCGTTCTTGTTTGGCGGCTCAATGCTAGCACAAAAGCCTTGGGATAACGGTAAACTTGAAGTGTCTCAGAATGGTCGTTTCCTTCAACACGAAAATGGCACTCCTTTCTTCTGGATGGGCGATACATCATGGCTGATGTTCCAACATCTTACAAGAGAACAAATCAAAGAATATTTTGAGGACAGAAAGGAAAAAGGATTTAATGTTATCCAATGTATTTTCCATCAATTTTATACTCATAAAAATCCATATGGTGATTATGCTTTTGCAGATAATGACCTGATGAAACCAATTCATACTCCAGGAAATGATCCTAATGATCCGGAACAGTATGATTATTGGGATCATGTGGACTATACTGTGAAACTGGCAGAAGAATATGGCTTATATCTGGCAATATCTCCTACATGGTTTCATTTTGTTCTTCGCGATAAAAATATTACTGTAGATAAGATTAAGATTTTTGCAGCTACACTGGCTGAGAGATATAAGGATTGTCCAAATATTATCTGGATTAACGGTGGTAGCGCAAAACCAAATGTAAAATCTGAATATTGGGAAGCTATTGGAGAAACTATTAAGAAATATGATCCTAATCATCTTATGACTTTCCACACATTCGGACGTATGCAGTCGTCTGAAAGATTTCATAACGCTTCGTGGCTTGATTTGAATATGTTTACTTCCGGTCATAGAAATTATTCACAGGATGACACTGAAAAGGCTTATGGTGAAGACAACTGGAAATATGTTATGGACGATTTGGCTAAATCGCCTCAGAAACCAACTATTGATGGAGAACCTTCATACGAGACATTACATCAGGGATTGCATGACCATTCTTTGCCGGTATGGGAAGATTATGATGTGAGAAGATATGCTTATTGGTCAGTCTTTGCGGGTGCATGTGGTCATGTATATGGACAGAACTCGGTAAGACAGACATATGTGGAGGGCGTGTATAAACCTGAAAGTGGTGCCAAGATTGATTTCTTTGAGGCTCTTGATATGCCGGGAGCATTCCAAATGCAGTATTTGAAGAATCTTATGCTTTCAAGACCATATACAGAACGTGTAAGCGGACAGATATATCTGGTTGATGACGGTGAGAAGTATGATAAGATCTTGGTTACAAGAGGTGCTGATTATCTGATGGCATATAATTATTCAGGTCGTCCGTTCACTTTGAAAATGGGGGCTGTACTTGGAGATGAAGTAAAGGTATGGTGGTATGACCCTACTACAGGTGAGTCTGTGTATAAAGGAACAGTGAAGAATAAAGGTGAAAGAAAATTCAAGGCTCCGAAATCTAAAACTCATACAGACTGGGTATTGGTGCTTGATAATGCAGATAAGAATTTCTCTGCTCCGGGTGTAGTAAAATGATAATTGTTTTTTTAATCTTAATTATATGAAACAGAATTTTGTCAGAAAGGCAGTTGTTTGTGCCTTATTTGGAATGTGTTTTGCAGGACTATATGCCCAGCAGGATTTGAGTAAACTTTCATGGGGGAAGGTTGCTACCGGAATGCCGGCAGAATGGTATGCCACAGATCAGGCTGCCAAGATTGCTGAAACAGTTTTGAGTCATCAGACTGAAATTGGAGGCTGGACTAAAAATACCGGTTTCCATAAGGGGGTAAATGAAGAGGAATGGGCTAGAGTACGCAAATCAGGTATAGGTGCAACTTTCGATAATGGTGCGACTATGACTGAAATGAGATTTCTTGCCAAAATGTACAAGAACAGGAAAGACGAAAGATATAAAGAAGCTTTCATCAAAGGTTTCAATTATATCCTAAAGGCTCAGTATGATAATGGAGGATGGCCTCAGTTTTATCCTGTAAGACCAAGCAAGTCGGTATCATACTCTGGTTGTATTACTTACAATGATAATGCTTATATCAATGTGATGAATATGTTGAGAGATATATTTACCGATGCGGACGATCTGAAGGCCTTAAAACTTGATGATAATATTAAGAAACAGGCTCGTGCAGCTTTTGATAAAGGTATAAAATGTATTCTTGACACGCAGATAATCGTAAATGGAGAAAGGACTGTATGGTGTGCACAGCATGATCAAGTCACTCTAAAACCGGCAAAAGCACGTGCATATGAATTACCTTCATTCAGTGGAGCAGAGTCTGTGAATATAACTCTTTTGCTTATGTCGTTACCTAATCCTTCGGATGAAGTCATTGCTGCCGTAAAAGGTGCTGTGAAATGGTTCGAAGAACATAAGATTCCTGATATGAAGTACGAACGCTATCGTGATGAAAAAGGTGAAAGAGACTCCAGGCTTGTTCCTTCTCCGGGTTCAGATGTATGGGCTCGTTTTTATGACCTTGAAACAGGTAAACCTTATTTCTGTGATAGAGACGGCATCAAAAGGGCTACTCTTGAAGAAGTTGGAAAAGAACGCAGAGGAGGATATTCATGGTATAACAACGCTCCTTCAAAAGTCCTGAAAGCATATCCAGAATGGTTGAAGAAGATTTCTTAATGGAGGTTTATTGTGTGAATAGATTAGTTAGTAGATAGGTATTGTTTTTTATATAATTTATTTGTCTCAAATCTTAATTATTTTAGTTATGATTAATAAGTATTCTTTGGTTATACTTATGTCTGCAATATTCTTCGGCTGTAACAGCCAGAAGAATATTGCTGTACCTGGCGAGAAAACTAGAGTTATAGTTACAACAGACGGTGAGATAGATGATGAATGTTCTTTGGTTCGTTTCCTGCTATATGCCAACGAATGGGATATTGAAGGTATCATTACTTCCAGTTCACAGTATCATTGGCATGGACATAAATGGGCAGGTGATGACTGGATGGAACCTACTCTTAAAGCATACGAGGAAGTCTATCCTAATCTCGTAAAACATGATAAGAACTACCCATCGCCTGAATATCTTCGTTCACATTCATTTTTGGGGAATGTGGAGGTTGAAGGTGAGATGGACTCTATCACAGCCGGTTCGCAGCATATTGTAAAGGTATTGCTTGATGAAACAGACAATCGTCCTATATGGTTACAGGCATGGGGAGGAACAAATACTATAGCCAGAGCGTTGAAAACCATAGAAGAAGAACATCCTGAAAAAATGGAGTCTGTTGCTGATAAGATGCGTTTGTTTCTTATTTGGGAACAGGACAGTACTTATCAGGCTTATATCAGACCCGTTTGGGGTAAATATAATATTAAGACAATTATATCAGACCAGTTTGAGGCTATAGCTTACAGATGGAAGATGGTCCAACCTCTGGAAATGCAGAAGTATTACGAGGGAGAATGGATGAATGAGAATATATTGAATAATCATGGGGCTTTATGTAGTTCATATAAGGCACACGAGAATGGTGATTTCCGTTCAGAAGGTGATTCTCCTGCGTTCCTTCATACAATAAATGTCGGACTTCGTAATCTTGAGAACCCTTCATGGGGAGGCTGGGGAGGCCGTTACGTGAGGGTAAGAGAGAATACTTATCTTGATCCGGTACCAGTAGAAGGTTATGAATATCCAGAAGGACGCTGGTATGGAGAAAATGGCTGGGGACGTTGCAGTTTGCGTCCGGGTAGTACTGCTACTGACGAGCAACGTTCTGTTTATTTCAAACCAATGTGGAGATGGAGTAAGGCTATGCAGAATGATTTTGCAGCACGTGCAGACTGGTGCGTAAAACCCTATGAGGAAGCAAATCATGCTCCTGTGGTGGTTTTGGCTCATGAGGCAGACCTTCAGGCATCTGCAGGTGATAAACTTGCTTTGAGTGCCGAAGGAACGACCGATCCTGATGGAGACAAACTTACATATACGTGGTGGCAATATACTGAGGCAGATACATACTCTGGAAATGTAAGTCTAAGTAATACTTATGGTGTTGAAACAATCGTTAATATTCCGTATGATGCTAAACCGGGAGATACAATACATATTGTGTGTGAGGTAAATGATGACGGTGAACCTCAGCTTACGAGGTATCAGAGGGTTGTGATAACTGTAAAATAACCATTAATATTATATCTATGAAATCATTAAGTCTTTTAAAATTGTTTTGTTTCTCTGCTTTTATTGCCGGCAATGTGTATGCAAATGAAAAGAATGAGGTATTGGCTTTTCCAACTGCAGAAGGCTATGGAAAATACACTGTAGGTGGTCGTGGCGGCAAAGTCTATGAGGTAACAAACCTTAATGACTCAGGTGAGGGAAGTCTGAGAGCGGCAATTGAGGCTAAAGGACCACGAACAGTTGTGTTCAGAGTGTCTGGTACGATAGATCTAAAAAGTGCATTGAGGATTAAAAATCCATATATAACTATAGCAGGGCAGACTGCACCGGGAGATGGTATATGTATAAAGCGTTATCCATTGAACATTGATGCAGATGAAGTTATAATCCGCTATATTCGTATACGTTTGGGGGATGAGGCCAAAAGGTCGGATGATGCTATAATGGCACGTTATCGCAAAAATATTATTCTGGATCATATATCTGCGAGTTGGAGTGTGGATGAGACAATGTCTATATATCATTGCGAGAATGTTACGATACAATGGTGTATGATAACAGAAAGTCTTTCCCAATCAACGCATACGAAAGGTAGTCATGGATTCGGTGGTATATGGGGTTCTAATTATAGTACGTACCATCATAATTTGTTGGCACATCATTCCAGTAGAAATCCTCGTTGGGCTTCAGGTGGTGGTTTTAATGATTACCGAAACAATGTATGCTATAACTGGGGATATAACAGCAGTTATGGGGGAGAGAAACAACAGAAAGGCAATCCTAAGTTTAGTGATATTACTGTGAACTTTGTAGGTAATTATTATAAGCCTGGACCTGCAACAATTCCTGGAAGTGTTTCCTATAGACTTGTAAACCCCGGAAGTCGTGGTGACAATGATTATGGTAAATGGTATGTTTCCGGAAATGTGATGGTAGGTAATGAAAAAGTGAGCGCAGATAATTGGGACGGTGGTGTTCAGCCTAAAGGTGGCAGCAATGTTTTTGATAAGATAAAGCTTGACAAGCCATGGGATGCCATGAAGATAGACGAACAGTCTCCAGCCGAGGCTTATGAAGCTGTGCTTTCAGATGCTGGATGTACTAAACCTGTTCGTGATGCGGTTGACGTCCGTATCGTTGATGAGGTGCGTAAAGGATATGCCATTTTTGAAGGAAAGTCTTATAAGGAAAAGGGTCGTATGGCAGATTTGTCCTTGAAGAGTGGTATTATAGATTCTCAAAATGATGTCGGAGGCTGGCCTGAGTTGAAGAACGGTGTAGCTCCTGCGGATTCCGATCATGACGGTATGCCTGATGATTGGGAAATAAAGAATGGTCTGAACCCTAATGATGCGCTTGATGGAAATAAAGTTGCAAAGAACGGGTATACTAACTTGGAGAATTACTTAAATAGTATCATATGAAAAGAATATTGATATTTACTTTGTTTTGTTGTTACTATATTTTTTTATCTGCGCATAGTGACGCTAATGTGCATAGAACTAGGGTTATAGTAACTTCTGATGGTGAAATAGACGATGAATGTTCTTTAGTACGGTTCTTGCTTTATGCCAATGAATGGGATATAGAGGGGATTATTACTTCCAGTTCACAATATCATTGGCAAGGTTTCAGATGGGCCGGTGATGAATGGATGGAACCTACATTCGATTCATATGAGAAAGTTTATCCTAATTTACTGAAACATGACAAGAATTATCCGTCACCACAATATCTCAGGGAACATTCTTTCTTGGGAAATGTTAAGGCAGAAGGTGAGATGGATTCTATCACAGCCGGTTCGCAGCATATTGTAAAGGTATTGCTTGATGAAACAGACAATCGTCCTATATGGTTACAGGCATGGGGAGGAACAAATACTATAGCCAGAGCGTTGAAAACCATAGAAGAAGAACATCCTGAAAAAATGGAGTCTGTTGCTGATAAGATGCGTTTGTTTCTTATTTGGGAACAGGACAGTACTTATCAGGCTTATATCAGACCGGTTTGGGGTAAATATAATATTAAGACGATTATTTCAGACCAGTTTGTCGCAATGGCTTATGCATGGAAGAAATGTCAACCTGATGAAGTAAAGCCTTATTTCGAATCTGAATGGATGAGAGAAAACATACTTACAGGTCATGGTGAGTTGTGTTCTTCTTATAAAGCACATGAGGATGGTCGTTTCCGTTCGGAAGGTGATTCACCAGCATTTCTGCATACAATAAATGTTGGTTTGAGAAATCTTGAAAATCCATCTTTCGGAGGTTGGGGAGGTAGATATATTAGACTTAGGGATAATACTTATATTGATCCGGTACCAGTAGAGGGATATAAATATCCTGATGGACGTTGGTATGGGAAAAATGCTTGGGGATATCTTAGTGTCAGAAAAGGAAGTACTGCTACTGATGAACAGCGTTATGCATATTTTAAACCGATGTGGAGATGGAGCAAGGCTATGCAGAATGATTTTGCAGCACGTGCAGACTGGTGTGTAAAATCTTATGAGGAAGCAAATCATGCTCCTGTGGCGGTTTTAGCTCATGAGGCAGACCTTCAGGCATCTGCAGGTGATAAACTTACTTTGAGTGCCGAAGGAACGACCGATCCAGATGGTGACAAACTTACATATACATGGTGGCAATATACTGAGGCTGGTACATATCAGGGAAGTGTCAATATCGGTAATGTTTCGGGTATAGAAACAACTGTAAATGTTCCGTCTGACGCAAAGCCAGGTGATACAATACATATAGTATGTGAGGTAAACGATAATGGTGAACCTCAGCTTACGAGGTATCAGAGGGTTGTAATAACTGTGAATAACCATTAAAATATTATATCTATGAAATCATTAAATCTTTTAAAATTGTTTTGTCTCTCTGCTTTTTTTGCCGGCAATTTGTATGCAAATGAAAAGAACGAGGTATTGGCTTTTCCAACTGCCGAAGGTTATGGAAAATATACTGTAGGTGGTCGTGGTGGCAAAGTCTATGAGGTAACAAACCTTAATGACTCAGGTGAGGGTAGTCTTCGTGCTGCTGTTGAGGCTAAAGGACCACGAACAGTAGTTTTCAGAGTGTCAGGTATAATAGACTTGAAAAGTAGGCTTAGGATAAAGGACCCATATATAACTATAGCTGGCCAGACTGCTCCGGGTGATGGTATATGTATAAAACGTTATCCTTTGATTATAGATACTGATGAGGTAATTATACGTTATATTCGTGTACGTTTGGGGGATGAGTCAGGCGAGTCTGATGATGCAATTATGTCGCGTTATCATAAGAATATAATTTTGGATCATGTTTCAGCAAGTTGGAGTGTTGATGAAACTTTGTCAATATATCATTGTGAAAATGTAACTATACAATGGTGTATGATTACCGAAAGTCTGGCACTTTCTAATCATTCTCATGGAGGTAGTCATGGATTTGGTGCAATATGGGGTTCTAATTATAGTACGTATCATCATAATCTGTTGGCACATCATTCCAGTAGAAATCCTCGTTGGGCCTCAGGTGGTGGTTTTAATGATTATCGAAACAATGTATGTTATAACTGGGGATATAACAGCAGTTATGGGGGTGAGAAACAACAGGTTGGTAATCCGAAATTCAGTGATATTATGGTGAATTTTGTAGGCAACTATTATAAGCCTGGTCCGGCAACTATTCCAGGAGAGAGATCGTATAGACTAGTGAATCCTTCAAGTCGTGGTGACAATGATTATGGAAGATGGTATGTTTCCGGAAATGTGATGGTAGGTAATGAAAAAGTGAGTGCAGATAATTGGGACGGTGGTGTTCAGCCTAAAGGTGGCAGCAATGTTTTTGATAAGATAAAGCTTGACAAGCCATGGGATGCCATGAAGATAGACGAACAGTCTCCAGCCGAGGCTTATGAAGCTGTGCTTTCAGATGCTGGATGTACTAAACCTGTTCGTGATGCGGTTGACGTCCGTATCGTTGATGAGGTGCGTAAAGGATATGCCATTTTTGAAGGAAAGTCTTATAAGGAAAAGGGTCGTATGGCAGATTTGTCCTTGAAGAGTGGTATTATAGATTCTCAAAATGATGTCGGAGGCTGGCCTGAGTTGAAGAACGGTGTAGCTCCTGCGGATTCCGATCATGACGGTATGCCTGATGATTGGGAAATAAAGAATGGTCTGAACCCTAATGATGCGCTTGATGGAAATAAAGTTGCAAAGAACGGGTATACTAACTTGGAGAATTACTTAAATAGTATCATATGAATAGATTAACAACTTTAGTAATCATATTGTCTTGCTTTCTGTTTGGAATAAAACCGATATCAGGTTCCGAGAACAAACAGAAGACAAGAATAATCGTAACTTCCGATGGTGAGATAGACGATGAATGTTCAGTAGTAAGATTTCTTTTGTATGCTAATGAATGGGATATAGAAGGAATTATTACTTCCAGTTCACAATATCACTGGCAGGGACATAAGTGGGCTGGTGATAATTGGATAGATCCGTATCTTGAGGCATATAAGGAGGTCTATCCTAATCTTTTGAAACATGATAAGAATTATCCGACTCCGGAATATCTTCGTGAAAGAACTGTATTGGGAAATGTTAAGTCTGAGGGAGATATGGAAGAGGAGACCGCAGGCTCAGAGCTTATAGTAAAAGTTTTGCTTGACGAAACAGATAAAAGACCTGTATGGCTTCAGGCATGGGGAGGAACAAATACTATTGCCAGAGCCTTGAAAACAATTGAAGAAGAACATCCGGAGAAAATGGAGGATGTGGCAAACAAAATGCGTCTATTCCTTATATGGGAACAAGATAATACTTATCAGGAATATATCCGCAAGCATTGGGGTAAATATAATATACTTACTATAATATCCGATCAGTTTATTACATATTTCTATCATTGGAAAAAATTCCTTCCATTTGAACAACAGAAATATCTTCTAGGTGAATGGATGAACAAGTATGTTGTAAAAGGACATGGAGCTTTGTGTAGTTTGTATAAAGCGCATGAAAATGGTGATTTCCGTTCTGAAGGTGATTCGCCTGCATATTTTCATGTCATACCTACGGGTTTACGTAATGAAGAACATCCTGATTGGGGTGGTTGGGGAGGCCGTTATGTGAAAGTGAGAGAGAATACATGGCTGGATCCAGTCGAAGAGAAGGGGTATAAGTATCCGGAAGGCAGATGGTTTACTGAGAATGCATGGGGACGAGTAAGGATGAGAAAGAATATCAGGCAAGACTCATTGCTTATCGATTATCTTGAACCTACATGGAGATGGATAGATGTACTTCAGAATGATTTTGCAGCCCGTGCAGATTGGTGCATAAAACCATATGAGGAAGCAAATCATGCTCCTGTAGTAAGATTGAAAAATAAATTAGATATATTTGCAAATGCAGGAGATGTAATAGAACTTAGCGCTGAAGATACGAAAGATCCAGACGGAGATAAGCTGTCCTATAAGTGGTGGTTTTATAAAGATGCAGGAACATATGATGGTGAACTATCAGTTACTAATTACAAGAAAGTGAATTCTATTGTAACAGTACCAAATGATGCAAAGAGTGGAGATACAATTCATATAATATGTGAAGTTACAGATGATGGTGAACCATCTCTTACACGCTATCAGCGCACTGTTATTACTGTAAAGTGATTTGTCAAATTAAACAAAATATACAATGAAAGGAATAATATCTTCTATTATATTTTTTATGTTGCTAGTGTGCCCTGAAATTCAGGGCGCCTTGCAATATAAGGATAGTATTGTAGTTGCAAGAGACGGAACAGGGGATTACCGTAATATCAACGAGGCTTTGGAAGGAATAAGAGCTTTTATGGATTATAAAGTTACAGTCTTTATAAAACAAGGTATATATAAGGAAAAAGTTGTTATTCCAGCATGGCTACAAAATGTTGAGTTTATTGGTGAGAGTCCAGAAAATACTATTATAACATACGATGATCATGCCAATATAAACAGAATGGGAACATTTAGAACATATACGCTTAAGGTGGAAGGAACAATGTTGACATTCAGAAATCTGACAATAGAGAATAATGCAGCACAGCTAGGTCAGGCTGTAGCCTTGCATACAGAAGGTGATAAACTTAGATTCTTCAATTGTCGTTTCCTAGGAAATCAGGATACTGTTTATACAGGTCATGCAAAAACACGTTTGTATTTCAAAGATTGTTATATAGAAGGTACAACAGACTTTATATTTGGTCCGTCAACGGCATTGTTTGAGGATTGTATCATTCATAGTAAGAAAAATTCTTATATTACAGCTGCTTCTACTCCTAAAGATGTAAAGGTGGGGTATGTATTTAAGAATTGTAGATTGACCGCCGACAGTAATATTACTAAAGTATATCTAGGACGTCCATGGCGTCCATATGCTGCAACAGTTTTTATCGGTTGTGAAATGGGTAAACATATCTGTCCGGCGGGATGGGATAACTGGAGGAATCCGGAAAATGAAAAGACTGCCAGATATGCTGAATTTGGTAATACAGGTGATGGCGCTTCTACTTCCAAACGTGTAGGTTGGTCTGGCAAACTGAAAAAATCTGATGCCGTGCTTTATGATGATATTTCATACATTTACTCTGTAGATAATTCATGGAACCCTTATGATAATTAATAATAAATCCACAGACGGTTTGATGACTGTCTGTGGATTTATTATTTATTTCCCATTCATTTGCTCCCTATATTCTGATGGTGTCATGCCCATCTTCTGTTTGAAGCATTTGCTGAAATATCTTGGGTCGTTTATTCCCACCATATATGCCACTTGGGTGATAGAGAATTCACCTGATTCTATAAGCTTTATTGCTTTGTTTATTCTTACCTCTTTGATGAATTCTACAGGTGCCAGACCTGTAAGTGTCTTCAGTTTTTTGAAGAAAACCGAACGGCTGACAGCCATTTCCTTAACAAGGTCATCTACAATCAGATCGCTGTCGTCTATTCTGCTTTCCATCAGTACCATAAGTTTGTCCATGAATTTCCTGTCGCTAGGTGACATTTCAGGCACCTGCTGCTCATTATCTTCTGCTTTGTTTCCGTCAGACTTTAAGCTTGAGTCAAGTAATTTTTCTCTGTATGCCTGTTGAATTTTCAGTCTGCTTTGTAAAATATTCTTAACCCTTGCTTTCAGATATGTTGCACTGAATGGTTTTGTAATATAATCATCGGCGCCATACTCCAGTCCTTCAAGTTTGCTTTCTATTGCAGTTTTTGCTGTAAGCAGAATCAGAGGTATGTGGCTGGTAGTGATTTCACTTCTTAGTTCTTGCATCATCTGGAAACCATCTTTTACCGGCATCATGACATCGCTAATGATGATGTCTGGTACATACTTCAATGCTTTTTCCTTGCCATGTTCTCCGTTTGCGGCTTCTATAATATGGTAGTCTGCAGAGAATATGGTTCTCAGGAATTGCCTCAATTCGGAATTATCTTCCACTATCAGCATTATATCCTTGCTGCTGTCTATTTCTTCATTTTCTTCTGCCTGGTCTGTATCGTTATTTTTAACTTCAGTAGTTACGTCCGAATTGTATTGTGGATAGTCCATATCATTCTGCAGGAACTCTACCTTGTCATCATAATGTTCTTTCCCTTTCCTGAAGTCAATCTTGAAACAGCTTCCTTCATCCTGTTTGCTTGTAACTGTTATTTCAGCCTTGTGCATATCCACAAAGTCTTTTACAAGTGACAATCCTATTCCCGTACTTAATTGCGATGTTCCTTTAGTTTCAACATGGTTTTCAAAGCGTACGAACAGTTTCTTTTTCTTATTTTCGGTTATACCAACTCCTTTATCTATCACGGATACAGATACTGTATCTTCATTTTCTTTAATTTCTATTTTTATTTCCTTGCCGTCAGGGGTGTACTTGAAGGCATTTGAAAGCAGATTATATATGATTTTCTCATATTTGTCGGCATCAACCCATAGATATATTGCGCTCTTATCTGTTTCAATACTGTATGATATGTTTCGCTCCTTTGCCACTGCTTCAAAATATTCCATTACTTTTCGTGTGAATGAAACAATTTCAAGCAACTGTACTTGCATTTTCATTTTCTTGTTTTGTATCTTTCTGAAGTCAAGAATCTGATTTACTAGTCTTAGCATCCTGTTTGCATTACGTTCCACTACTGAGAGTTGTTCGCGTATTCCTCCAGGCAATTCCTTATCTTCCAAAATATTCTCCAGGGGTGCTGTAATTAGTGTTAACGGAGTTCTGAGTTCATGTGAAATATCAGTAAAGAACCTGAGCTTGAGGTCAGTAAGCTGATGTTCCATCACAACTTTATGTTTCAGACGGTATATTGTCGACAATATGTATACAGCAGTAAATACTATCAGTATAAGTACAAGGACATATATCAGGTATGCCAATGATGTTTCCCAAAACGATGGTAAGATTTTTATTTTGAGATTTCGGGTGTTGTCAATCCATACTCCATCGGCATTTGTCGATCTTACTTTGAATATATAGTCACCTTTTGGCAGATTGGTATAAGTTGCCGTTCTCTGCTTTCCTACGTAATTCCAGTTTTTTTCAAATCCATCCAGTATATATGCATATTGGATATCCGACGGAGTAGTATAGTCCAGTGCTGCAAACTGTATAGTGAAAATGTTCTCTTCGTGTGAAAGGGTCAGTTGCTCAGTATCATCTATCGTATATTCCTTCAGTGGAGCTGTTCCGGGCACTACTGTGTTATTTGCGAGCAACAACTGTGTGAATATCACTGGTGGTTCGAATATACTTTTTTTGATGGAATCTGGATTAAAGTAGAAGATTCCCTGGTTTGTTCCGAATACCATATCACCATTTGACAAGTATTCCGATGAGGCTTCACTGAAACGTATCTTGAAACTTCTGTGTCTGTCTTGAAAGTTTTCAAATCGTTCGTTCTCAGGAGTAAATTTTGTAAGTCCGTTTTCCGTACTTATCCATAACTGTCCGTTTTTGTCTTCTTGAATGGATAGCAGTATATCCGACGGTAGTCCGTCTTGCACTGTAAATGTCTTGAATTTTACTTTTCCTGTGGGGGTTATACTGTCAAGTTTGTTTAATCCACCTCCAAATGTCGCTATGTACAGTTCTCCGTCTTTTGTTGGAGTTATCCAATGTACATCATTATTGCTCAATGTTGTAGGGTCTTTAGGGGAACGCATGTAATGATGGAATACGGCTTCCGATGGATGGGTAAAGTTGAGTTCTGTCATCACCAGTCCTGCTGTGCTGCCAATCCATAGCCTGTCCTTATTGTCGGCTGTAATGTATCTCACCTTGTTACATTGCTTTATCGGGAAGCCTTTTAAAGTATTCCTGTGGCTTATGAATATGTCTTCGCCTTTATCGTTTTTTTCGATATAGTTTATTCCATTAGAGAAGGTTGCTATCCATATTCTGCCAGACTTGTCTTCATAAATGCAATAGACATTATTGTCCGACAGACTGTAAATGTCATTCGGATTGTATTGATAGTGGGTAAGATGGAATTTCATGTCATTTGTTGTTGGTTCAGCCTTTATCAGTCCTTCACCTTTTGTTGCAATCCACATAATTCCCTTACTGTCGCGCATCATGTAATATACGTTTCCCATGAGCGGTGTTCCTGATTTTGAAATCATTCCAGATTCTGTCAGGTATCCCAGCTCATTGTATTTATTGTCGTATACTCTGAGCATTCCATCTTTAAGTCCTACCCATAGATTATCTTTATATTCCTGATAGGCCCTTACTTCGTTGCTCAATGTTTCATAGTGCGATTCTACCGGGCGTTTTATTCTGAAATGTTCTGTCCTGAATGTTATTTTCTCCAACCCTTTTGAGTGGGTACATATCCACAGGTTTCCCTGTCGGTCGGAGAATGCACAGTGAATTTTGTTTGAAAAATGCCATTTGCCACCATTCATACTGTTGTAGAAAGGTAGCAGACAGTTCTTTTCTCTGTCGAAATATGAGAAACCTCCACCATATGGATGTACCCAAAGCGAACCGAAGATGTCTTCGTGTATGTGGAACGCCGGACGCGACCTGTCGGTTTTGGTTGGTTCTGCGTATACTTTCTCGATTTTTATTTTATTGGTATATGGGTTATAATGTGCCACTTCACCCGTTACATTCTGTTCAAACCATATTTCATCTGCTCCATCTTTATATAAATTGTCTATGCCGGCCTTGGGAAGCAGGTCAGGGGTGAAATGGTTGTAAGTTCCGCTTTTTATTTCATAAACAAAGAAACCGTCTGTTTCGGATGCTATGAGAACTTTATCAAGCTTACTTATATATTTTATTCCTTTTATGTTTGATTCTACAGGTAGTTTAAGTGGAGTAAAGATATTGTTGTCTTTGTTGAGTATCCATATGTATCCGTTGTTTGCTCCAAAAAAGAGCTTATCGCTACATTCTTCAACTGAAAAGAAACGTTGCTTCTTCTTATCATTGCTTTTGTCAGAATTGTTGTGCTCGAAGAATACTTCCGGTTTATTATCTGACTTCCTGAAACAGGCAAGACCGTTATCGGACAATACCCATTCATTTTCTCCAGTCTGATAGACATCGTAAACAGTTGATATAGGAAAGACCTCAGAACCTGACGAGTAGTACTCTGTAGCAATCTTTTTGTTTATAGAATCTGTCGTAACTCTAATTGCTCCTCTACTTTCCGAAAGCAGCCATACATTGCCGTTAGGAAGAGTTTTTATTCTGGTAATAGGTATATGTATTTCAGTATTGTCATAATCAGGGACACTTTCGAATATTTCTGTGCGTGGGTCAAAACGGAAGGCACGCTCGTCGTAAGTGAGCATCCATATGTATCCGTATCTGTCAAGCTCCATACAGTCTACTCGGTTGTTTGTCAGAGCTATCTCATTGTCCAGAAAACCTTTGTATGTGTGGAATGTATAACCGTCGAATTTGTTGATACCATTCCACGTAGAGAACCACAGATTTCCTTTTTTATCTTGCAGAATGTCCATTACTGTGTTTTCGGACAGACCGTCTTCCGACGAATAATGGGTTATGACACAATCTGTTTGTGAAAATACTCTGGCTATTTGGAGTGTAAGGAGTATGAAAAAAAGTTTGATTCTCATGATATTGTTATGGTGGTTATAATTCTATTGAAATCGTTATGACATATCATTGCAAAAATACAAAAAAACTCGTCTTTTTTATTAGATTTGCATAATAACTAACCAATAAAATGATGAAGTTCTTTTATTTTTTTCTGTGTTTGCTTTATGCCGGAACTATTACAGCCCAATATACGGCTAAAGGTTCTGAAATAGAGAATAATATGCCGGTTTATTATGAACAGATGAAAAGTTTGCTCACTTATCCTATGTCATGGCAGTCGAATAAAGACAAGGATTTTAGTGTGTGGAGGTGTAATGCCAGAGAAATACTTTTTGAGTGTATGGATATGGTTCAGCCGGCTCCCGATGATTATGACATGCAGATAATAGATAGCGAGCAGCGTAAAGGCTATAGGGCATTAAAGGTGGAATTCAATATTTCGCAGTGGTCAAGAGTGCCGGCTTATCTGCTTGTGCCTGATGGAAATGGTAAATTCCCTTCCATTGTCATGCTACATGATCATGGAGCACATTTTCTGATAGGCAAAGAGAAGATGGTCCGTCCTTTCAATGATAGCCCGGAGATTATATCTGATGCCGATTCATGGGTAGGTAAATGTTATGACGGCAGGTATGTAGGCGACTATTTTGCATCTAATGGATATGTTGTATTGGCAGTCGATGCATTGTTTTGGGGCGACCGTGGATGCTCTGAAGGTATAGACTACGACCGTCAGCAGGCCTTAGCCTCAAATTTCATTCAGATGGGAGCTTCATGGGGAGCGTATATAAACATGGACGACCTGAGGAGTGTAGAATTTCTTTCTACATTGCCTTTTGTAGACAGTGATAGGATAGGGAGTCTGGGTTTCTCGATGGGAGCATACCGTTCGTGGATGCTCAGTTCAATGACAGATATTGTAAAGGCTTCTGCGTCAGTGTGCTGGATGAACACTACTGAGTATCTGATGACTACTGATAATAATCAGAATAAAGGCGGTTCGGCATATTCAATGCTGTTGCCGCGTATCAGGAAATATATGGATTATCCTCATGTGTCAAGTATTGCCTGTCCTAAGCCTTCGCTTTTTTTCAATGGCAGCCAGGACAAGCTTTTCCCCGTGTCCGGAGTTAATGATGCATATAGCCAGATGCGTGAAGTGTGGGAAAGTGAAGGGGCGTCTGAAAAGTTAGTTACCAAAATGTGGAATGAAAAACATTTCTTTAATAGGGATATGCAGTATGAGGTTTTGCTATTCTTCAATAAATGGTTAAAGCCCGAATGACTTGCGTCTGTCGGGCTTTAACTGTTTGTTAATAGTGTATTACAGTTTGGACATCATATTATTTCAGATGCTTTTTTATCCAGTCCAGATGTCCTCGTTCGGTCTCTTCCGATGTCCAATGCTCATTGATTGGAGTTATCAGAGCCTCTTTGTGGCATTCCAGTGTGTTGAACACTGCATAACTGGTGGTCGGAGGGCAAGTATTGTCATTAAATCCCCATGTCATGAAGGTATCTGCCTTTATCAGTCGTGCAAAATTTATTACATCATAATATGCCATGGTTTCAAGTTTTTCCTTACTGTCCATTCCTTCTATACGGAAGAAATGTGGATAACCGCCCGCCCGTCCTGCCATGTATCCTGCCATATCGCTCAGAGCGGGATGATTCACTACACATGCAGTTACACGTTTGTCAAGTCCTGCTGTAACCATTGCCAGTGCACCGCCTTGACTTCCTCCCTGTACAATTACGTTTTTGCCATCCCATTCCGGTAATGATGTCAACAAATCAATACAGCGTATGCAAGCCAGATACACCCTTTTCATGTAGTAATTATCCTTGTTGTCCAAACCATTGGTGAGATACCCGTTTTCTTTACCGTTGAATGCATTGCTTATTTCTTTGAATTCTTCTGAACTCATGGTAGGATTGATGCCATGTATTTCGAACTCCAGACGGATGCATCCTTCTTCTGCATAATATTTATGTCTAAGTGGGTCCTTTATGGTTTTTATTCCTGCTCCCGGAGGTGATAATACTACAGGGCAACTTCCCTGATGCGCATTTTTCGGATAGAACAGATACCCATATACGGCTTGACCTTTATTGTTTAGTTGTAGCTTGATAAGATAGCAGTCAATCTTTTCAGTGCAATATTCTTCTGCTTTTTCTTTAGTGTATTTCAGTGGAAATTCTGCTGCCTTCTTGATATTGCTGCTCCAGTATTCAGAAAAATCGTCAGGCATTTGGGTATAAGGTTGTATTTTCTCCGGCGAGAATCCCACCTTTACATGATGGCTGTATTTCTTTCCGTTCATTTCTACACTGAATATGCAGTCGCGGAATCCCGGGCGTTTCATTGTGCCTATATTTATTTCAGCCTTTCCGTTTTTCAGCACTATACTGCCTGTTTTGTCGGCGGGCATAAGTTCGCTTCCCGTTTCATAGTTCACGGTTATCCCATCTTGAGGAATTCCGTATCTGAAGAGACTGATTTTTATTTTAGCATTTTCTCCTGTTTGGTATATCCAGTCTGAGTGGTCCGGTTCTGTAACCCATAACAAATCGCTTCTGTACGGATAGTTTTCTGCTATGCCTATTACTGTCATTAAACAGGCCATGATAGTTGACAATATTCTATATTTCATGGTGTTACCTCTTTATGTTTAGTAATGCATTGCCGTTCTTTACAGGATTCCATCCGTCATTTCCTGCCAAGACAGATTCCATATCATAGTCTTTGATGTTTTCCAATTGTTTGGAAAAAGCTGCACGTTTTTGTGGATTTGCGCCTTCTCCTGAACTTTGGTATTCGGCATAGAAAACAGTTTTCTCGTTTTCTTTATTTCTCCAGTTGTCCCATCCTTCAGGCAGAATATGCTTGCCCATATTGCAACGTATGAACACAGCTTGTGCATATGGTCTCCATGGACGTGACAAATATACTCTGTCTACATTATCGTCGGCAGTAATCTCGCAATCGTAGAACACATAGCCGTATTTCTGTCCTTTGTCTGTCGATGGAGCTGTAAGGTATCCTTTTCCCAGACTGTGTATACGGCAATGGTTGAATACAGCCACAGACCATCCGAAGATGAAATCTACAGTACCCTCAATGTAGCATTCGTCGTAATACTGTCTGCATCCTTTCCCATAAGTATACAGTGTGTCCTGGAAACCCAGGAAACGGCATTTCCTGAAATAAGCTCTGTCTGCACTTACAAAACATGCAACAGCCTGTCCAACAGGCCCTGAAGAATTTTCGAAAGTAATGTTTTCTGCATAGAAATCCGATGCATAAATGTAGCACGATGATGAACCGGAAGTTCCTTTGTTCTCTCCGAAAATATTGGGCTTGCTTGCATAATCGTCGAAAGTGATTTTCACTTCTCCTTGACCTATAAGTGATACTCCATTCTTGCTGGCAGGTATAATTACTTTTTCCTTGTAAGTGTCTTCCTTTATAAGTATGGTAGTCCTTTCATTTTTTCTGTAGTCGGGTACTGTGTTTATAGCTT
>artificially_reared_1__coassemble_221_pt1 | contig 74900 bp, 53 predicted proteins | sample artificially_reared_1__metabat2_low_PE_002 | metagenome-assembled genome bin artificially_reared_1 | reverse complement strand
TAATAGTATCTTCACGCAACATTTTTCCGCACTCCAAAAGGCGAACAAAAACATCCTGCACCAAATCTTCGGCATCATCATCATTGCCTATCCTGTAACCTACATAAGCCAACAAATGAGAATGGTGAGACTGAAATGCCTCTGCCACCAGATTGTAAGATTTCTCGATACAGCCTTCCATACTATTATATTTTATGGTTTTACGTTCATGTTTCTGACGCAAAATTATGGAAGAAAATATTACATGGAAAATATTTGAGACTACGATTAATCTCTCATAATGCGTTTAGACTATCCGCCGATATATCTATTTAATAATCAAATATTTACACACAGAAAAGAATAGTCTCACAAAATAATTTGAGACTGAAACACAGCATCGTCAATATTACTTTTCACTCCTGTTATTTGATTTTATATTCTTAATATATTCATTAGGAGTTATTCCTGTAACTTTCTTGAATGAGCGGAAAAACGAGGCTCTGGAACTAAAGCCACAATGCTCGGACAAAGCTTCAAGAGTATATTTAGAAAACTTCTCTTCATTAATAGCAGATTTAAACTCCTCTACCCTATACTCATTTATATAGTCATAATAACTTTTCTGCAAATACTGGTTGAATACATAAGACAAAGCATGCGAGGACGTATTTGCCACTACTGCCAAATCTGCTATTTTCAAAGACTTGTTAGTATATAATTTCTTTTTAATCATTTCTTTATCCAGAATCTTCATCAGTCTCTTACACTCTTCATCTGATAACTTGTAATTCTTGTATTTATCCTCACTGACATAAGACTGACCATCATCCGTACAAGATTCTATATCATCCTCATGAAAATCCTCAAGAAAATTATCTCCTGTCTCTGAACTATAGTCAGATATATTATTTGAATCATTACCACGCTTCTCCTTTTGCTGCAACCATAATACAAGTCTTTTAAGGTTACCTACAGTAATTTTTATAGCCCTCTTTCTGAATATATATATAAATGCAGAACATGCTATTACAACACATACTATGATTATTATTGCTATATTATTCCTCTTTACATTTATACAAAGTGATACTTGCGACTCCGGATAACCAGCCCTACGAATCATAAGCAATGTATTTTTCTTGACGTCAAACAATGAAATCTCTGAAGTTCCATGCAGGGGTTTCCAGCTGTCAGAATTATCCAAGCTATATTCATAAATCATATAAGAAGGGTCACTATATATAAGACCGGAAAACAATACTTTGAGATTATGTGTAGAGTTATCCATTTCCAGGCTATACATATCACTACTTTCCCTTACTATATTGTTTGCATAAGCCTTTCCATTAACCATCACATCAGTAATCTCTATTCTGTAAGGATGCTTATGCAAGCTGTTAATTCTATCAGACTTCAAATAAACCAGTCCTTTAGAATTACCAAACCAAAACATACCGGATGAATCTCTAAACGCTGTACAATTTGTAAATATCGGATCAGGAATGCCATCTGTGAAATTATAAGGTATTACATTCTTACAGCTGTCTACCCTATACAGTCCGTTATTAGTTGTAATAAAAATACCCCCGACATTATCTTCAATTACAGAAAGGAACTGTTTGTTACTGAAAATAGGTGCACTATCGACAAAAAAGAACTCATCCATAATGACATCGGTACAAAACACATTACCTTTTTCAGGAAGAAAATAAAGCTTGCCATCTGCAGTTTCATAAACAGTCCTTATTTTCGAATCATTCACAAAGCCGTCAGGAAATACATTATTTCTAATTGCCCTTAATGAAGGTTCCCACAAGCATACACCACTCTCAGTGCATATCCAGCCCTTCCTGGAAGAGTCAAAAAATATCTCATACACATTTCCCTCAGGAATCTTGGAATGTGCAGAGGTAAAATGGTAAATCTGTTCACCGTCCTTAAAGCAATATAATCCGGAAGACGTACCGATCCACAAGTTTCCTTCGTAATCAGGACGAATAGAAAATATATGTCCACTTAAGAATGTATCATCGTCAACATTCTTAGGAAAATCAGAAACAGAAAGAGTTATAGGATTAAAGGTGTACATTCCTCCCCCGTATGTACCAACATAGAACAAACCATCAAAATAACAACTGGATATTATCATATTCGCTCTAAGTTCCGGAACATTAAATGTTCTGACTATATCTCTTGACTCATCAATAAAAACAAGCCCGTCTCTTGAACCGATAAGACGCTGCTTGCCATTAAAGGATATTGTCCTTATAGGCATATCTTTGGTAGTAAACTTATCCTTCCACTTGTATACACTGAAAAGTCCACTCTGATACAATGTATAGTCCACTCCCAACTGATAAAGCCCTGTCCATAGCAGACCATCCCTATCCACCAATACTGAATATACAGAATTGGAACGTATTCCATCCTTCCTTCCAGGAACATGACGATATGATTTTACTATCTCCTTCCTTTCCACTGAAATGAAATGTACACCATTACCATCTGTTCCAACATACAGCAAATCCTTTCCGTCAGACGACAACGAAGAAATCACACTGCATCCAACATCAATATAATTGCCAAACTCATGGGTACGTGTATCAAAACGCATAATTCCTCGTTCCATAGTTCCTAAATACAGGAAATTACCTATGGAAGTCACGTTGTAAAATGAGTTGGATAATCCATTTATTTTACAATCAAATCTTTCATGTCTGCCAGTAGAAGGTTGATACCATATCACTCCATTCATTGTAGACAACCATACAGATGATGAATCGGGCGATATAGTTATTCCTGTCAACTTATTTTCTGGAGAGAAAAGATTGCTGTTGAACAGTACTTTTCTTACATTCTCCCTATTACATACATAAAGTCCCTCATCCGAAGCTACAAGCAGCGTGTCGAAAGAGAAACTATACATTGCATTTACTTTTGAGGATATATTCTCACGAAGAAAAGGGACAAACTTATCAGAAAGCGAATCAAGACGAAACAAACCGCCTCCTGTTCCACACAAAAAGCCATATGACGGACTTTCTGTTATAGAATATACACGCTTTCTGTTATTATCAGACATATTTATGTCATATCGTTTAAGGCGTACTCCATCAAATCTTTCCAAAGAAGAGTTTGTTCCGAACCATACAAATCCACGGGCATCCTTATAAATGGAATTTACTACAAGGTCAGTCATACCTTCCTGTACAGACAGTCCTCTGAATGTTTCCTGAAAAGCATACAGTTGCAGATATGTGGTCAGTAATAAGTATAAGAACAATATGTATTTATATATGAGCCTCATTATACATGCTATTGTCAACGATGTTAATCACTGAGCAAATATATAAAAAAATATATTATAAACAACTGAGACAATGTTATTTTACAACCACATTCTCCACAAATTCATTCACAAGGAAATAATCAAGTCCCTTGATTTTCTTGCCGTTAATCCATATATTCTCGAAAGTGATATTCCTTACCATTCTGTCTGCATCAAATCCGTAAATCACAGGACGGTTTTCACCAATACCATTAAACCTGATATTCCTGAATGTAAGTCCGTCTATTCCACGACCAGGTGCCTTGTCATACTTAGGATTATAGTTCACACGGATATTAAACATCATTCCTTCCTGGATGCTTTCTATACGTATATCCTCAAACAGAATGTTCCTTGCCAGATTCTTGTCACCACAAACCACGGCCATACATCCCTGATATGGATAGTCATCCTCATCATGTTCAAGTATGTCAATATCCTTGAAAGTCAGGTTTTCAATGTTCTCACCTATCTCTGCTTCCGGATCTCCATGACCGCCTATGTTTATAGGATGAGCAATATCTGCCCAAAGTATAGCACGGCGCACATTCACGTTGTTCGTACCTCCCCACCAGTTCCAGCGATGATTGTAAAAAGCCATACAGTCATCACTGTTGCGCATAAAGATATTCTCGATGTCAATATTCTGGCAACTCATCATATCAATACCATCCGACCATCCACGACAACTGAACGACTTGAAATTTCTCACAGTAATATCTTCTGATCCACCTCCAAATATTGAATAATGGTCTGGGTTAACAACGGTGATACCATCAATATAAACATTCTTAGAGTCTGTAACTTCTATACCTCTTATCCCTTTGTAGATAATACCACGACCTATAATTTTTACGTTCTCAGCATTGTCGACCAAAAGTTTAGCCTCAACAACAGCTCCCGGTGCAAGATACACAGTAGTATTGCTAGGTATCCTAATCTGATTGTTAGGCAAGTCTTTAGGTCTGTGAGTTCCAGGACCGAAATACATCACTCCTTCCTTACTTTCTGTATAAATCTCTTTTTCTACAGGATTTGCAAACAAATGTAGGTTATGCAAGCGGTCACCGTTAAATTCAACAGAAAGATACTGTGGCTTGTCAAGAGTAAACAGAATACAGTTCTCCACCTGTTTATACTCTATTCCTTTCGATTTAGGTCTGATATCCACAGTCTGAATCAGTCCGTTATTCTTCTTTACCATTACCTCAACAGGTTCATCCATGTCAAACTGTACCATAGATGCATCCTGAACCCTGTCCATATCTACTTGTACCTTATACTCAAAAGTCTCCTTCCATTCCCCTCCTTTAGTTCTTACCCTTACGGTAAAATCGTCATTATGAGGTATTCCCGTCCTTAGACCTTCCGGATACGTATAAAGTTGAGCTCTTAAACTTGAAAATGTGAGCAACAATAACAATAACAGATTCAAAAGTCTCATAAATATTATAGAATTACTTTATAGCAATTAGATTTGCTGTTTTTTCCAATTTATAACTCTTTCCCAATACAACCAGCTCAAAATCTACTGAAGAGGTATACTTCCATCCATCTGAATCGGAATATAGCAACACATCACCAGAAACAGATGTCTTGATTTCTATACCGGAACCCTTGTAGTATGTACCATTCCCCATAAATACCAACACCGGACTACCTTCTTTTGTACGGCATATACTGTATGTAGATTTTGTTTCAACACTCTCAGAACTATAAACATCAGCATTATTGTCGGACGACAAAATCAAATCCTGACTTCCGTTCTTAAGATTTACCTTAATGGCCACATCACTGTTAGATTTACTATCCGACGCTACAGAAGGATATTCCACAGAAGAAATTACCGAAGGGGATGATTTGGTTACAGGTTCGAATATGCTTACAAACGGACGTGTCCATGCCTCACCTTTCTGGCGTGCCACAAATGTCAGTGTAGGCTGTTTCTTTATATCGTACGGCATTCCTTTTATACGACTAAGACCTTCTGTCATAGGGCTCAGTGCTGAAAATACTTCTCTGTCTTTCTCACCCTTCATCCACATATTCATGGTTATGTCATTTTTGTCGGGCATGTTTATAGTATATTCAGCCTTGATGTTTTTATCTGTCTGTGCATTTTTCTTGTCATAGATATATGAATAGGCATACAAATGTGCTCCAGCAAAGGCCAATTCCTGTGTAGGCTGAAGATTAAGGTCTGTTCCGTCGGCAGCCTTGAGTGTCATTACCTGTCCCATGTTGTGATAAAAGTAGTCGTGCATCTTGTCACCACCTTCTACCTTACGACTACGGAAAATATCTAAATAATAGCCCGTAGAATCGGATGTATTTATAATACCGTTCAGACGAGTCTGGTCTGAATACGATTCAGGTTCACGGAAATACACTTCACTGTAACTGACCGGCTGATATGGTACTTTCACTCCTGACGCAGGATACAGGTTCTTTACTTTGAATGCATGATTGCTCTTCATCACAGGATATGACGAAATACCGTCCACACACACTGTATTATGCGAAGGAAACTGACTGTAATACTCCAGATAGTCAAGTCCGGAATACAAAGTCAGTCCTATACCAGCATCAGGTGCCAGAGGATACCCTTTTCCGTAAAGCTCCATACTGATACCGTTGGCGTGCATGTGATTCCCGTCGCTTCCGTTCAACGAAATCATAAGACTGTTCTGTTTGTCCATTCCATTACGCTGTACCAGCCAGCTTACGTTAGGGGCATAGAATGACGGAGTAACATAATCGTCAATCTTTCCGGCTTCTGTTTTACTATTAAGCTTCAACGGCTTATCAGAGAAGAACGATGTAACGGCAACAGGCATCTTGCCTTGTCCGTCAGACTGTTTCTCTGCATTCGGATCGAAAAGCTTCAACATACGTGTGAAATGTTCTTCTTCGTCTTTCTTGCCGTACTGCTGTGCATTGGCCACCATATATCTGAATATATCGGTACGAAGATACGAAGGATGTGTATCGCCAAAACCTACCTGCATCATGTTAGGGAAGAGGTATTGAGGCATGGCGGACACAGCCTTGCCAATCACGGGAATATTTTTCGTAAGATCACGTCCCAGATTACGGTCGAACAGACTGACAAACTGTGCATAATCGCCTACTACGACACTACTGTAACCGGGACATTCTGCCCATATACCTGTATTGCTGTCGTAGCCATATTCTGCCAACTGCTTGAGCGACCACTGACGGATTGATGACTGATTTATAATATAGTCTATATAATATTCACGTCCTTTACCGTCTGTGTAAGATGAGTTTTCTTCCAGAATAAGTGCAATATCCATCACGAAACGTGCCTGCATGAGATTCCAGTTGTTGTGAGGAACCCCGTTAGCAATAATATTCTCTGCCCATTTCTTAAAAGCAGAAGCATATATTTCCATTTTTTCAGGTTTAGTTTCACTAAGATAGGTATAAAGAAAATCATAAAGGGGTACTAACGACTTGATTATATCCTCGTGTATTACCTCGAATGATGACATTCCAACAAGAGTCTGCTGATGACCGTTGTTCAGATCAATTGGTACATTACGATAATATATGCCTGTCATATATGTATCAAACACAGAAGCCGCCATGCTGGCATATTCATCTTTCCCGGTAAGCCACCAAAGGAAAGCTGCATCACGGGCTATTCCAACTATTTCATTATTTATACTCTCTATCATTCTTCCGGTCTTGCTAATGGAAGCCCACTCCATAGGCTCTCCTTTTAATGAAGTATTTGCAAGATATATACCTTTTGTATCTTCATGATATGGAGTAATATCTTCCAACTTAGGACGACGATAAACAGTGGCATGACTGCGTGCACCAGTATACATCACTGTAGGAGCAGGAGCCTTTTCACCTCCAGCATGATCGTAATATTCTCCTCTGATATATACATCAGTGGCATGAGACTTCCAATACATCTGTAGTCTGGAAGTAAGCCACTCGGGGCCTTTCGAAGAGTATTTCTCTACTTTTGATGTAAGCCCGTCGAATACATCCTTTGCCCACTTTTCTTTCTTTATAAGTTTAAGGGTTTCCTTTTTACCTTTTTCTGTTGTAAGATATCGTGGATGACTGTTTTCTAGAGAAAATACCTCAGCCCATGACATAACACATACCATAAAAGTAAAGATAAAAGAAAGGAACCGTTTTTCCATGTTATTCATATTCAATAAATTAAAAATTCATACTATCAAAACATACTATGTATTTGGGCCTTTAATTACCCTAAATACAGTATAGAAAATATATCTATTTTTATATAGATACGAATATAACACAGAAAACACCTAATTATGGCATAACAATTTATAAGAATAATTTTCAAACGACATTTACTGTATGCTTTTTAGTAAGTCCCAACTTGATGATATTACCCCCATTAAATTACACACAGAAAAAACATCTTCTAAATATCATAAACTACTTAATGGAACTTGTGTTTTAACAATTCCATTCATTCGCTAATATTAAATTTTAATGTTTCTATTTTACAATATATACATAAATTGGAGTTGGAGCAGAATTTACTGTTTTTTCTCCATCTCCCTGATGTGATTCCTGCACAAATATATGAAGCTCTTTCTTTTCCTTCCATAATTCTGTGTCAATACTTGGTTCCCATGCATCGACCGAGAAATCTGTAATGTCTGTTACTTCCCATTCTCCATTGTTCAAGTCACTTGTATAAGCCATTGATACCTTGCTTCCTCGTTCTGCATCACGAAATATGAAATAAGCCTCACTATTATTTACTACTATACGCGGTCTGGATATTGGTATCATCTTTGTTCCACCTCCACTAAGTGAAAAGCCCAATGTACGGTTCATCACCTGACGGTGATTCCACTTCGTACCATCATTCCACACTAAACGGTATTGAGGCACTTTACTGTATTCGTCGCGCCAATATGTAACAATATATGGATTTCCTTCCGAATCGGAACTCATACTGGTCTGGTTTATGAGTTCGCTATTCTGCGGTATCTTACAAGCATACTCTGCATTCGAAATATTTATAGGAAGTGAGTATATTTCCCCTGTTGACTTCTGCCATGTTTTTCCGCCGTCCTTAGAACAAGCATAACATAAATCATGATTTGTTTCAACCAACCATGTTTCACGCCACACCCATGAAACGTGTATAGTTCCTCTTTCATCTACATACAACTGCCAATACGCATTCCTTTTTCCCTCACCATCAATAAGTACATTCTGTAATCTTTCCCATTTACGGGATTTAAGGTCGTATTTATTAATTACCAGATTACCTCTGCCGGATTCTCCTGAACGATATGCGAATAATAAATCTCCATTGGGCATTCTATAAAATTCAGGATAAGTAACATCCGATTCATCAACGGAAAGCATAGGTTCCAGATTTCCCATTTCTAATCCACCCGGTTCAAGACTTCTGCAATAATTCAGCCGATTACCATGATGATCAAACGAAGCATGGAGATATCCGTCTCCATCTACCATTATACTTATTACATTATGTGCATCAGCAACGTTTCCTTTATACTGAGACGGTTTTAGAATCCACTTGTCCGAATCAAGTTTTCGCTTTCCCAAGACAACATTTCCTACAGAATCATAATAGGCAATATATTGGAAATCACCATAACTAACAAGTGAACTATTGCGAAATACGGTAGTATTTATCGATGTCTGACTGTAACCATTATCAACAAACACCGATTTCAGTGCCGAGTCCACACAAGAAGAGAAAAGAATAATTGTAAAGAATAATAAGGTTTTCATTGTGTTTTCGTTGTTATATGATGTACAAATATAACCAATCACTGCTAATTAAGACATCTTATAACATACAAAAATGATTGTAAAGAATAAAACCAAGAAAAAAGATGAATGATTCTCGCAAAAATGCCTTGACGTTTCAGGTAAAACGAGCTGTCGTTTTTACCAAAACGTCAAGGCATTTTTATGAAACGTATAAATACCTGATTTTTTTATTTATTCTGCATAGGACATTTTCCGCATTCAGGACGATTCATGCAGTTCTGCTTATCGCCACGCTTCATCATTTTATGATTTTTCATGCCCGGTTTCATCTTTCCATCCATACATGGCTGCTGAAATACTTTCTGCAATTGCTTTGCATTAAGAACCCCCTTGAACTTACTGAAATATTTTTTCTGTACATCCAGCATTTTCTGTCTGGCATCAAACCTGTCTTGAATAGCTTTTTCTATTTCCGCATCAGTCATTTCTGCTTTCTTGTCATTCTTGCACACGGCAGGACGGCAATCTTTCATTGCTTGAAGATACTCCTTATATAACGGAGTGAATTTTGCAGCAGTCGCATCGTCCATCACAAGTTTTTTCTCCATCATCTTCACATGTCTGTCCATCATCTGTTCCGGTGTAGGTTTCTGCTTTGCACGTTTCTGTGCAGGTGCATCAGGAGTGTTCTGTGCCATTAAACCAAAGCTGCCCATAGAAACAGCCATCATTACTACCAATGTCATTAATCTTGTTTTCATAATCATATAAAATTTAGATGTTTTACTTTTAATTGTCTGTTACAAAATTAATGATAAAAACGTTTTATGAAAACGGACCTTGCTGATATAGTGGCAAACATGCAGAATGTAGTGGTAAACAACATAAATAATAAATATATTTTCTATTTTTGTGTTTACAACTATTATCCATACATAAAAACACATACCGATGAGAAGTATTCTTGCCGTAGCTATAATATTCATAATCACAATAATACCAGAACTTTATGGAAAGTCATCTCCATATATGCAATTCAACAGGATGCACACCAATACAGACGCTTCTGTAATAGGCTGTATAATGCAGGATTCTACAGGAATGATATGGATTGGAACTAACAAAGGGCTTTTCAGCTACGACGGATATTCGTTTTTTCAGCATAAAGAGGATAAAGGATATTATGAGACAAGAATATACTGCGGACTGATTTGTTCAGACTATATATTTTTGGGCACAGACAACGGACTGATTTTATATAACAAAAGGTCTGGAAAATATAATAAGCTTGCCACAGACAAGATAAAGGACATAAGATGTCTAGCGATGTCAGGAAATGAACTTTGGACTGGTACACTGAACGGATTATTCAGATATAACATAGAGACTGAAGAAGTATATGAATTTCCATCGGATATGCTGCCTCATAAAGCTGTTTATTCGATTATAAAATCCGATAACGGAACAATGTATGTAGGCACTTACAATGGATTATGCCGTATAGACGGAAATAATGATGTAAGGATTATAAATATCCCGTCAGGCAATAAATGGAAAAATATATTTGTAAATGTTCTTTTCGAAGACAGGAGTAAACAGTGTATCTGGATTGGCACGGAAGGTAACCTGTTCTGTTATGATATGCAAAGACAAAGTACTGAGCTTGTACCATACTTTGCCGATAACTCAATAAAGTCATTAAATTATGACTCGGAAAGAAATCTTATTATTGGAACAGACAATGGATTATATATTTATTCGGCCGACGGTAAGACGCAGAGACATTATCTGCATGATTCAAGAAACAGCAACTCCATACCAAACAATATAATCTGGTGTATAACAACCGACAATGAACAGAACATATGGCTGGGAACTGATAACGGTATATCATTTACCGACAACAACAGACAATATACGTTCATACCTGTCTGGGAACTGAGCAACACTAACGACGGTAACATGTTTTACACTATACTGAAAGACAGTAAAGAGAGAAACTGGTTTGGCGGTACTGACGGGCTACTGATGACTGAAAGACATAAGGACACGGACACCAGCAGATGGTTCAAAGTAGGGAAAAAAGGCTCGGAATTATCTCATAACAGAATAAGACACATTTTCGAAGACAGTTCCCAAAATCTGTGGATTGCTACAGACGGCAGTATAGAACGGTATGACGAGAAAACAAAGCAGTTTGTGCATTACACCATTATGGACTCTACGCATACATGTAATTCCAACTGGGCTTATTATATTTCGGAAGACAAAGACAATAATCTGTGGATAAGCAGCTGTCTGGGAGGTTTGTTTGTAGTGAACAAGGATAAACTAAAAGTATCTGAATCAGGAATATGTATTGCAGACAAGAATTTCTCGACAGAAAACGGACTGAAGAGCATGTTTGTGAAACAGACCCTTATAGACAAGAACGGTGATGCATGGGTATTGATGTACAACACTAAAGAAATACAGAGAATAAGCAGAAACAACAAAAAGATATACAATTACTCCGTTTGCACTGAGAATGATGAATTCCCGGAATTTCTGATCTGTGATTCCGACGGTATGGTATGGGTGAGTACAAATATTAGTGTGTCAAGGATAAATCCGTTTTCAGGAAACATGACAAGAATAGATACAGACTGGAAGGATAATAATATACTGCATCTGGCTGAAGTGGAAGACAATATATGGGTATCGTCAGCCAAAGGACTGTACTATATAAACAAGAAAACCGATGATATAAAAAGAATAAATATAAATGACAAGATATTCAGCAGTATATATTATGACAAGTCTGAAGGGAAAGTTTATATGGGAAGTTATGATGGTATCGGCTTCTGCGAACCTGTGATAACACAGGCCACAGACTTTTATCCTCGTATATATCTGACAGCACTGTCTGCAAACAATAACTATATATCAAAAGGAATCATAGAGAACAATAATTTCACACTCAATTTTACAGAGAATAACCTAATATTTGAATTCTCGGATTTTCAGTATAACGAGTCAAAAAAAAGCGGATTCATGTATATGATGCCTGAAATAGATTCTGAATGGCATTATGTGAACAATAACTCAAATATAATAGTCTACAATAATATGCCGTACGGTCAGTTTGAACTATACGTTAAGCATAGTGAAAGCGAAGAAACCGGATACAAAATAGCCTCAATCAGAATCATGCCTCCATGGTACATGTCTGTTACTGCAAAAATTATATATTTTCTGCTGACGATTGGACTGATTTGTTGGATAATCAACTTCTTTATTGTAAAAAACAGGCTACATCTGGAAAAAATGGAAAAGAAGAAAATACTGGAGCAGACACGCCAAAAAATAAAATTCATGTCTAACCTGTCGCATGACTTGAAGAGTCCTGTGGGAATGATAGTAACCCCAATTAGCAAACTATTGCCGGACATTAAGGACCCGGAACAAAAAGAAATGCTTGGTATAGTCTACAGAAATGCAGTTAACCTGAATGCAAAAATACACAAGTTAATTGAAATGAACAGAATGGAGGACAGTGAGCATATACTAATAACTTCCAGAATGGAACTAGTATCTTTCACCCATGATATATATAAGAAACTAAGAGACGAGGAAACCGTAAACAGACATAACTGGAACTTTAATTCGAATGTGGATAAGCTATTTGTGGATATGGATGTTATAAAACTGGAATCCATAATAAGCAATCTGCTGACAAATGCTATAAAATATACTCCTTCGGAAGGAAACATATCTGTAGACATTGACTATAATGAAGAAAACAGCAAGGTGGATATAAAGGTTTCGGACAATGGAATAGGAATACCAGAAAATGAAATACCGTATATCTTTCAGAGATTCTTCCAATCGTCGGCCACAAAGAAACATTTTGAGGGCACAGGAATTGGACTTTATCTGGTTAAGACATACACTGAACTGCATAAAGGAAATGTGAATGTGTCGTCTGCAAACGGAGAAACTGCCTTTACACTGACATTCCCCATCGAAAAAGAACTGAATTGTACAGATTCTGAAAAGAATGAGAATATTAACGATACTGACCAACACTTGCAGGTGATACTCATAGTGGATGACAACAAGGATGTATACGAGATGATAAAGCATATTCTGGCAGGGAAATACAGATGCATATATGCCTCGAACGGTAAAGAGGGATTAGGTATGATGGAAACCGTAAAACCTGACCTTATAATAACAGACTATATGATGCCGGTGATGAACGGGCTGGAAATGTGCAAGATTCTGAAGAGGAACATGCCTACTGTCACTATACCGATAATCATGCTTTCTGCAAAGGATGATACAGAAACAATAAAGAATAGTATAAAGCTACAGATAGATGCTTTCATACAGAAACCTTTCAATGCTGAGATATTGACAGGAAAAATAGAAATGCTCATACACAAAAAAGAGACTTTTGAAGCACAGGCCAGAATTGAGACTATAGGTTCTCCAAAACAGATAGAGGACAGTACATCGTCTGATGAGAAATTTCTGATAAACATAACAAAGATTATAGAAGACCATATGGCAGACAGTAATCTTAACGTAAACGGATTATGTGAATTGTCAGGCACCGGAAGCAAACAGATTTATAGAAAAATAAAGCAACTTACCGGAATGTCGCCCGTGGAATATATAAAATCAATAAGAATGAAAAAAGCGGCAATGTTACTACAGCAAAAGAAATTCACAATAGCAGAAGTAATGTATATGGTAGGATATTCAAACCCTTCTTATTTTTCGAAGTGTTTCCAAAGCGTGTTTGGGAAAACTCCCAAACAGTATATATCGGACAATTTATAGTAATATAACTACTGAAAAAGGATATAAATAAGACAAAACATACGATTGTCTGATTTATATCCTTATATGTCCAATATTTTTCCCTATGCTTTTCTTATGTTTCATATTTTTGCGATAACAAAAAATTAATACATAATATGAAAGGCAACATTAAATCTTTTCTGAAAGTATTATTACTCTCGGTAATCTGGGCCGGAAATACTTTCACAATCCTCGCACAACAGGCAGGAAATGTAATTATCACAGGTACAGTTTTAGACGAGAACAACGAGCCGCTTATCGGTGCCAGTGTTCTTGCAGTAGGTACAACAATAGGTACTATTACTGATTTCGACGGTAAATTTACTCTTGAGATTCCTAAAGGAAGCAATATCCAGTTTTCTTATATAGGATATAATACTCAGGTGTTGTCCTCCGACCTGAAAACTATGAGTATAAAACTTGTGCCAGACACTCAGATGCTTAGTGATGTAGTTGTTATAGGATATGGAACCCAAAGGAAAAGTGACCTTACAGGCTCTGTAACAAACGTTTCAAGCGAAGATTTCAACACAGGTCTGGTAAGTTCTCCGGAACAGCTTATCAACGGAAAAATTTCGGGTGTACAGATTATGTCAAACAGTGGTTCACCTACTGCCGGCAGCACAATACGTGTACGTGGTGGTGCTTCACTTAATGCCAGCAACGATCCTCTTATCGTTCTTGACGGTGTACCTTTGGAACAGGGTGGTATCAGCGGTAATGACGGCAATTTCCTCAGCCTCATCAATCCTAACGACATCGAGAGTATGACAATCCTTAAGGATGCTTCTTCTACAGCAATCTACGGTTCGCGTGCATCAAACGGTGTCATTATCATTACTACTAAAAAAGGAACATCGGACAAGCTTAAAGTGACATTCAGTACAACAAATTCAATTCAGACACGCACACGCATGGCTGATATGCTGAGTTATGACGAATTCGTAAATGTAGTAAAAACTCAGGGAACTGCTGCACAGCAGGCTTTGTTAGGTTCTGAAAGGACTGACTGGAACGACTATATTTATCATAATGCCTTTGGTACTGACAATAACCTTAGTCTGTCCGGTAAAGTACTCCCCAATCTTCCGATACGCGTTTCTGTGGGATATTATAATCAGGACGGCTTGCTCAAGACAGATAATGCAAACAGAGTAACAGGTAGCTTGTCATTATCACCTTCGTTCTTTGACGACCATCTGAAATTCAATATCAATGCAAAGGCTTCAATGAACAAAAACCAGTTTGCAAATACAAGTGCAATTTGGGGGGCTTCTACAATGAATCCTACCATACCTGTATATTCAGGAAATGACGCATTCGGAGGGTATACAGAAGGACTTGCAAGCGACGGAAAGCCTGTAACAGGTGGTGTATTGAATCCTCTCGGTTTATTGGAACAGCGCGATGCTCACAGTAAGGTCATACGTTTTATAGGTAACTTCGATGTTGATTATCGCATGCATTTCCTTCCGGAATTGAAACTCCATGCTACATTAGGTTACGACTATGCCCAGGGTGAAGGTTCGGACTATGTAAACCCTGAAGCTGCACAATATTATACTACAGGCGGTTATTATTACCCGTATGGACCTCAAAAAAATGAGAACAGACTTCTTACAATCTATGCCAACTACAACAAGATGGTAGAGTCACTGAACAGTAGTTTTGATGCAACAATAGGTTATGACTATCAGTACTGGAAATCCGTAAATCCGGCTTCGGCAAGCATGAACGCAGCAGGAGAAATACAGACCTCGTATAAAGCTACGGACGAAAGACACGTACTTCTGTCATACTATGGACGTTTGAATTATTCATTCGGTTCAAAATACATGCTCACAGCTACTGTACGCCGTGATGCCACTTCACGTTTTGCCAAAGAACAGAGATGGGGTACATTCCCTTCTGTAGCCTTAGGATGGAGAATATCTGAAGAAGAATTCATGAAAAGCCAGAACGTACTCAGTACATTGAAACTGCGTGCCAGTTATGGTGTTACAGGACAGCAGGACGGTATAGGAAACTACAATTATCTGCCAATATATACACAGAGTCAGGATGGTGCACAGGCCATCATGGGTAATGAATATATTTATACCTATCGTCCTGAAGCATATGTGTCAGACTTGAAATGGGAAACTACCACTTCATGGAACTATGGATTCGATTTCGGATTCCTTGAAGACCGTATCACAGGTAGTTTCGACTATTATACACGTCAGACTAAAGACCTTATCGCCACAGTTCCGGCAGCAGCAGGTTCTACATTCGACAAGACCATCACTACAAACGTAGGTAATGTTGACAGCCAGGGTATCGAGTTCTCACTGAATGCCACTCCTATAAAGACAAAGGATTTCAGCTGGGATATCAGTTTCAATATGACATGGCAGAAAATGAAGGTTAAAAATCTTTCTATCGTAGAAGGAGGAGAAGTGACAAATACTCCTGTAGGTCCTTCAATAGACGGTTACCAGTTCCAGACACTTACTGAAGGATATGAACCTTACATGTTCTACGTATACAAGCAGCTTTACGATGAAAAGACCGGAAAGCCTATCGAAGGAGCATATGCGGACCTTAACAAGGACGGTGTGATTAACTCTGATGACTTGTACCGTTATCACTCTCCGGCACCAGACTATATCATGGGATTAAGCACTTCGCTCAACTGGAAGAACTGGAATCTCGGAATGAGTTTTAGGGCAAACATAGGTAACTATGTATATAACGGAATGGCTATGAACACCGGAGCAATGGAAACAATGAGCTACAATGCTGCACAGCTCAACAATCTGTCGGCAAGTTATCTTGAAACAGGTTTCCAGACACGCCAGCATTTGTCAGATTATTATGTAGAGAATGCATCGTTCCTGAAAATGGATAACCTTACTTTGGGGTATAATTTCGGAAAGATATTCAATACCTGCAATCTGAATGTCAGCGCAATGGTACAGAATGTATTCTGCATAACAAAATACAGCGGAGTGGACCCAGAAGTACCGAACGGAATGGACAATACGTTCTATCCTCGTCCAAGAACATTCTCTTTAAACATTGGTCTTAATTTCTAAAGTTGACAAGACCTATATGTTAGTTGACAAAGCTTCTGTTACAAGTGAACAAGTTTTTGGGAACTAGGGAACCTCGTCAACTTGTAACTTAAAAAACTCATAAACTTAAAAACTCATAAACTCATGAAAAAATATATCTATATATTGTCAATGTGTACTGCCACAATGTTAGCAACATCGTGTGTAGGCGACCTTGACCAGTATCCACACGAAGAAATTACTTCGGAAAGTGTATATACCAGCCTGCAGAACTATAAAAGCGTATTGGGAAAAATATATGTATCAATGGTAACAAAAGGTCAGGAAAAAGATGGCAATCTGGACCTTTCGAGCAACCGTGGCGAGGACTATATGCGCTGCTACTTCAATCTTCAGGAAGTAGGAACAGATGAAGTGGCATATACATGGCTCAGCGGTGAAAACCTGACAGACATCAGCAACCTGTCATGGGATGCAAATGATCCGTGGGTGGCAGATATGTATTATCGTATATATTATAACATAGCACTCTGCAATGAGTTCCTACGTAATGCAACAAATGAAAAAATAAGCGGTTTCACAGAAAGCGAACGCAACGAAATAGTACATTATCGTGCAGAAGCCCGTTTCATGCGTGCACTTTTCTACTATCATGCAATGGATCTGTTCAGGAATATTCCTTTCGTTACAGAAAACGACCCTGTGGGAAGCTATATTCCTCCACGATATACGGCAAAGGATATATTCGGATACATCGAATCTGAACTTAAGGCTATAGAAAACGACCTTCTTGACAAAGATGAATGCCCTTACGGTCGTGCATCGAAAGGTGCTGCATATACACTGCTTGCAAAACTATATCTGAATGCTCAGACTTATATTGGCGAAACAAAATACGACGAATGTGTAACTGCATGCCAGAGTGCAATAGACCAGGGCTATTCACTGGAACCAGACTACAAGAAACTCTTCAATGCAGACAATCATCTGCGCACGAATGAAATAATATTTACTCTTCCTGTAGATGCCAATACTACGGTTTCATGGGGCTCATCAACATATATGGTATGCGGTGCAATAAGCCAGACTTCTGCCACACAAAATCCTGCTGATTACGGAGTAACAAAAGGATGGGGTTCAATGAGAATATGTGAAACCGTATCAAGCCTTTTTGATGACAATGATAAAAGAGGTGGGTTCTATACAGAAGGGCAAACTGCTAAAGTGACATCAATAGAAGATGCTTCAACCGGCTATCTGTCAACTAAATGGACTAATCTTACTGATAATGGAGAAGCTGCATCAAATACAGACCAAAGTGGTGTAAATACAGACTATCCGTTGTTCAGACTGGCAGATGTATATCTGATGTATGCTGAAGCCACAGCACGTGGTGGAAACGGGAATATGACTACAGCCGTGGGATATGTAAACGCTTTAAGAGAACGTGCTTTCGGTGATAAGAGTCAGAACGTAACAGAAACAGAACTTACAGAAAATAATTTCCTGTTCTTCCTTGATGAACGTGCACGCGAACTTTACTGGGAATGCAGCAGACGTACAGACCTTATACGTTTCAACCGTTTTACAACTGCTGAATATTTATGGGAGTTCAAAGGTGGTGCCAGTGATGGAACATCTGTTGAAAGTAAATATAATTACTATCCTATTCCATCGGCAGAACTTACAGCCAATCCTAATCTGAAGAATGAAGAGTATTAATATGAGTTTATTAGTTAGTAGGTTTGCCAGTTAGTTGATACTTAACTCATGGACTTTCTAACAACAATGCTCAAAAACTAAAAAACAATCACATGAAAACTTTAAATAAAATATTAATAACTCTCGCATCAATCTTTGCACTTATATCTTGCGAGAAGGACGGAGACAAAATTTATCTCCAGAGTTTAGGTTCGGATGAACTCATTGCCACTACAGACAATGTTGTTCTAACAGCAGATATATCACAAAAAGTTGTCCTTTCATTTGCATGGAAAGGGCAGGATGTACAAATAAGCGACACAACTGTAGGAACTGCAGCCAAAGCAAAAAACTATATGGAGATTTCATTGTCTGAGGATTTCTCCGGACAAATATATAACGATGAAACAACTTCGAACTCTATAGCATATAAAGGAGGAGAACTTAACTCCATAGTTAATAGTCTTGGAGCAAAAATAGGAGAAGCCAACAATGTATTCTTCCGTCTAGGAAGTGCAACAGGCGAAAATATACCTTATGCTTACAGCAATGTGGTGAAGGTTAAAATTACACCATATGTTATAGACATGAATACGGGAATCGTTGTTGAAGCAACAGACCAAAACGAAGTAGTAGGAGAAACAGGTGTTATATTATATTCTCCAGAAGCTAATGGTATATACAGTGGCTTCATGTTCACTCCATATGGATGGTATCATTATTTCCTTAAAGAAGGAAACGGCCTGATGTGGGGAACTGCTGGTGATGAAGGAGCTTTCCATATAACAAGTGATGCCGGAAACAACAGACAAAATATGTGGTTCCCTGGAAGTGTTGGTTGCTACTACGTAAATGTCAATACAAAAGAAGAAACGTGGGATGCACTTTATATATCTTCTCTGGCAATATCAGGACTAAGTGAAAGCCCGATAAACCTGACTCTGGACAAGGAAAACAGTTTATGGATAGCATCATTCACCGCTACTGAAGATGGAGAAAAGGTCATTACAATCTCCGGAAACGGTGAGCAATGGAATGTAGAGACTGGAACAAACGACGGTGCAGGTATCCCTATAAATGTTGTATTTGCAAATGAAAACAACAATCTTGTACTTGCTGACAACGCCGGAAATATCTCTGTAACAATACCAGAGGCTGGAGAATGTACTATAAAACTGGATTTGATAAATCCTAATGAAAGAAAAGTATATGTAGAAGCAGGAGGAGTTGAAATACCGGAAGAGCCAGAAATTAAAGAGCACATATACGTTATGGGTATCGATGGTGAAAATTATGAATTCAACAATAAAATATATCTTTACAACGAAGACAATATAGAATATGCTGGTATAAGAAATGTAGTTCCAAGTCAGTGGGGATATTATTTCTTGGATATTGATTCATGGGATAATCAAAATGAACACCAGTACGGTAAAAGCAATGATGAAGCAAATACCAATACTAATGGTAAGTTATCAAAAGGGATGAACAATAACATACCTAAACTGGATGCAAACGGGCTTTACCTCTTTGAAGTATCATTAAAGAATCTAACATATAAAACCACAAAAATAGGTGACAAAATATACTTATATAATGGTATGACTAACGGAGGATTAATAGATATGACACCTACTGATATTGCAGGTGAATTCTCTACAATATTAGAATTAAGCTCAGACTCAGAATGGGGTATGAAATTCTATCTATTTGATGACTGGTCATATAATTTTGTTGATGGTGGCGAGAATAAATTGTATTACAATGGTACCAACAAAGACGGTAACGGTATAGCTGTCAGGGCAGGTAAATACACTGTAAAAGCCAATATAATAGAAAAAACATACAGCATTGAACCTATAAATGAATAACATTATGAAGAAACTAAAATACATATTCATGGCATTGGCAATATTATGCGGAGTCATGGCAACATCATGCAACAATGATGAAAAACCGACATTTCCAGAAACAGAAGGAACAGATGATCCAACTGGTGGTTATGACATGACCGGGTTTGCAAGAGGAGCAGACGTAAGCTGGCTCACAGAAATGGAGGCATCAGGCAGAAAATTCTACGACTCAAAAGGTAAAGAACGTGAATGTATGGAACTGCTTCGTGAAATCGGAATGAACGCCATAAGACTACGTGTATGGGTTAACCCTGAAGAAGGATGGTGCTCTAAAGAGGACGTAATAATTAAAGCATGGAGAGCTCATAATTTAGGATACAGACTGATGATTGACTTCCACTATAGCGACACATGGGCAGACCCGGGAAATCAGACCAAACCGGCTGAATGGAAAAACTATAGTTTTGATGAACTTAAAAATGCTGTATCTGAACATACGAAAGATGTACTTTCTGCACTTAAAGATAAAGGTATAGATGTGGAATGGGTACAAGTTGGAAATGAGACACGCACCGGTATGCTTTGGGACGACGGAAAAGCATCAAGCGGAAATACTGCAAATTTTGCAGAACTTGTAAAAAGCGGATATAATGCTGTAAAAGAAATATATCCAGATGCACAAGTTATCATACACATTGACGAAGGTAACAATCCTAACAGATATAACTGGATTTTCGACGGATTAAAAGAAAATGGCGCTAATTGGGACATTATAGGAATGTCACTTTATCCGGAACCGGATGGCGATAATGCAGCCAAAAAGGATTGGAGGAAAATGAATGATGACTGTATAGCAAACATGAAAGCACTCGTTGAAAAATACAACACAAAAGTAATGATGTGCGAGATAGGTATCCCATGGAGTTATGACGAGGCTGAGGATTTCTATACTGACTTCATCACTAAAGCTAAAACAGTTGAAGGATGTTTAGGGGTATTTGCATGGGAACCACAATGTTATGCAGGATGGAAAGGTTACCAAAAAGGTATGTTCAATGACGAAGGTTATCCGATGAGTTCTCTGAATGCTTTCAAAAGATAAATAAATATAGTATTTTTGTGGGGTATATGTAATCCTGATACATATACCCTGTTTTATAACCATAATAAACCTTTTACTTAATGAAACTAACAAAACTAATCACTGCATTACTTTTTCTGGTATCTGCATTTTCCGGCAATACTTATGCACAAAGAAATATTGAAACACTCGAAAAAGGGTGGAGATTTCTTAAAGGAGAGGCATCCGGAGCAGAGAAATCTGACTACAATGACAGTAAATGGGAAAAGGTAACAGTTCCTCATGACTGGGCTATATTTGGTCCATTCGACAGAAACAATGACTTGCAGAATGTAGCCATCACACAGAACTTCGAAACACAGGCCTCTGTAAAGACAGGACGTACCGGAGGATTACCATATGTAGGTGTGGGATGGTACAGAACTACATTCAATGCAGATAAAGACAAACAGACTACACTCATATTCGATGGAGCCATGAGTGAGGCACGTGTGTATGTCAACGGACAAGAAGCATGTTTCTGGCCTTTGGGATATAATTCTTTCCATTGCGATGTTACAAACCTTATAAACAATGACGGTAAAAACAATATCCTTGCAGTACGTCTTGAAAACAGACCGCAGTCTTCAAGATGGTATCCTGGAGCAGGACTTTACAGAAACGTACATGTAGTAACAACTGAGAAAATACATGTTCCGGTATGGGGCACACAGATTACTACACCTCATGTAGGAGAGGACTATGCTTCTGTAAATCTTCGCACGGAGATAAAAAATGCTGACAAAAAGAAACTGACAGTAATCACCAGAATATATTCTCCTGAAGGCAAGGTAGTTGCCGTAAAGAACAATCAGGGATTTATAAATCACGGTCAGCCGTTTACACAGAATTTTATTGTGGACAGTCCACTGTTATGGTCGCCTGAAGAACCTAATCTCTACAAGGCTGTTTCCGAAATCTACGCAGACGGGACTCTGCAGGACACATATTCTACAACATTTGGTATACGAACAATAGAGTATATTGCCGACAAGGGTTTCTTCCTTAACGGCAAACACCGTAAGTTTCAGGGAGTATGCAATCATCATGACTTAGGTCCGCTTGGAGCTGCAGTAAATGTATCAGCTCTGCGTCACCAGCTGAAACTGTTGAAAAACATGGGATGTGATGCTATCAGAACCGCACATAATATGCCTGCTCCGGAACTTGTAGAACTGTGTGATGAAATGGGCTTCATGATGATGATTGAACCTTTTGATGAATGGGACATTGCAAAATGCGATAACGGCTATCATCGTTTCTTCAATGAATGGGCAGAGAAAGATATGGTGAACATGCTCAGACAGTATCGCAACAATGCATGTGTAGTGATGTGGAGTATAGGTAATGAAGTACCGACACAGTGTAGTCCTGAAGGTTATAAGGTAGCCAAATTCCTGCAGGACATCTGTCATAGGGAAGATCCTACGCGCCCTGTTACTTGCGGGATGGACCAGGTAAGCTGTGTACTCGACAATGGTTTCGCAGCCATGCTTGATATTCCTGGATTTAACTATCGTGCACACCGTTACGAAGAAGCCTATGAAAGACTACCACAAAACATAGTTTTAGGTTCTGAGACATCTTCAACTGTAAGTTCACGTGGGGTATATAAATTCCCGGCAAAAAGCAAGGCAGATGCAAAATACGATGATCATCAGTCTTCTTCATACGACCTTGAATACTGTTCATGGTCAAATATTCCCGATATAGATTTCGCCTTGGCAGAAGACCATAAATGGACTATAGGACAATTTGTATGGACAGGTTTCGACTATCTTGGAGAACCAAGCCCTTACGATACTGATGCATGGCCTAACCATAGCTCTATGTTTGGTATAATAGACCTTGCATCTATTCCTAAAGACAGATACTATCTCTACAGAAGTGTATGGAACAAAGATGCTGAGACACTGCATATACTGCCACACTGGAACTGGGAAGGACATGAAGGAAAGGATGTTCCTGTGTTCGTATATACCAATTACCCTTCGGCCGAACTGTTTGTAAACGGAGTTAGTCAGGGAATAAGGACTAAGAATGACTCAACAGTAGTAAACCGCTACCGACTGATGTGGCATAACGTGAAATATCAGCCAGGAGAACTGAAAGTCATAGCATACAATAATGATGGCAGCAAAGCAGCAGAAAAGTCTTTACGTACGGCAGGAAAGCCTTATCGTATAAAACTTGTTTCAGACTACACAAGCCTTAAAGCAGACGGTAAAGATCTGGCATATGTAACTCTTCGTATTGAAGATAAGAATGGCAATCTATGTCCTACAGACGGACGATTGGTGAACTTCCGTGTAGACGGAGCCGGCAAATACAGAGCTTCCGCCAATGGCGACCCTACATGCCTTGACTTGTTCCACAAACCTGAGATGCACGCATTCAACGGAATGCTGACAGTAATCCTACAGGCCGGAGAGAAGCCAGGAAAGATTCGTCTTCGCGCATCTGCCAAGGGATTGAAGACAGGGGAGTTTGAGATACCTGTAACTGAATATTCTGTAGAAAAAGAAGATTATGATCCTTTCTATAAGGGTGCAGACATCAGCTGGGTTACAGAAATGGAATCGCAGGGACACAAATTCTACAATAAAAAAGGAGAGGAAAAAGAATGTACTTCACTGATGAAAGAACTTGGCCTTAATGCTATCCGTCTTCGTGTATGGGTTAACCCTAAAGAAGGCTGGAGCGGCAAAGAAGACATGCTTGAACTGGCACGCCGCGCCAAAGCAAACGGAATGGAACTAATGGTGGACTTCCATTACAGTGACTGGTGGGCTGACCCGGGACAACAGCACAAGCCTGCCGCATGGAAGAATCTCAGCTTTGCCAAACTGAAGAAAGCAATGGCCGACCATACAAAAGAAGTATTGGAGGCATTAAAAGCAGAAGGTATCACTCCTAAATGGGTACAGGTAGGCAATGAAATACGTCCGGGAATGCTTTGGGATGAAAATCCGGAAACAAGTGGTGCATCATATGATGTCCGTGAATGTGATGTAAAAGAATCAGGGAGCAAATCTACAGCTATCAAGTTCAGAAAGAACTGGAAAAACCTGGCAGAGCTCATTAATACAGGCTACGATGCCGTGAAGTCTGTTTTCCCGGATTCTAAGGTCATCGTTCATCTGGATAACGGTTACGACAAACAGCTGTATCGCTGGTTCTTCGACGAGCTGAAAGCAAATGACGGTAAATGGGATATAATAGGAATGTCTATCTATCCTTACTGGACAATAATGGAAAAACCTGAGTATACTCCGGAAAAGACAATTAACGATTGTATTGAAAATATAAGACTAGTGAATGAGAGATACAATTGTGATGTGATGATAGTAGAGACAGGAATGGAATGTGCCGATGACAATGGTAAACTAGTAGATACTAAAACTCTAAACAAAGGACGCAGACTTTTAAGAAACCTGATAGACCAAAGCATCGAGAATACAAATGGAATCTGTAAAGGTGTTTTTTATTGGGAACCTGAATGCAAACCGAGCAAATATCGTCTCGGCGCGTTTACGGAAGACGGCAAACCTACAGAAATAATGGATGCATTCATACCATAACATATACAGAACAGAAAATAATGAAACGGACAGGATTGCGTAAAAAACAATTCTGTCCGTTATTTTTAACTCTTCATATAAGCCTTTGGAGACATACCCGTTTTCCTCTTAAAATACTTCCCGAAGAAAGACTGGTTGGCAAAATTCAACATATCGCACACCTGCTGTACTGTATATTTATTGCTTTTCAATAATGCCTTGGCTTCTAAAATCACATAATCTGCTATCCACTCACCGGCAAGTCTTCCGGTAACAGTCTTTATTACTTGGGACAGATATTTGGGCGAAATACACAATAAATCTGCATAATAAGTTATACAACGTTCTTTCATATAATTTTTCTGTACAATCTGCATGAAACGTTTGTAAATCTCCTGATTTCTGTTGTATTCTGAAGAATCATCCACTTTATTCTGCATTCTGGTGAAATAATCATAAGCATTATACATCAAAACCTGAGTATAGCCATGAAGAGCACCTTCACGAAACAAGTTGTCAGTCTCAGCCAATTTCGATTTCATACGTTTATATATATCCAGTGCCTCTTCAAGGAATCCTCTGTCAAGATGCAACACCGGATTGGCATAAATATGTTGCTGTATGGAAATAGCTGTGTTAATATGTTTCACAACGTTGAAGAACTCATCCGAAAAAGCTATTACTGCCATACGTGTATCCGGCAAAAGGCTGCAAAATTCACCAATATTCCCCTTAAATACAGTAATGGCATCGCCTGCACCGGCCTCAAAATCTTCCAGATTTATTTTAACTTTTACTCCTCCCGTAAGTACAAGTATAGCTATTGTAAAAGATAATTTCATTGGGTAATTGGCAAATGACAACCCTTTGGTGTTTTCATCATTTTCATTATCGTCAAAATTATCAATAAGTATGAACTTATTGTCGATATGCAATGCCCCAGGCTGTTCAGACAAATCACTTAAATTCAGGTTCAAGATAATATTATCAGTCTTCATATAAAATCATATTATACCTTTTGGAGAGCAAATATATATAAAATAAATGGTTATAAACGTTTTTCCAATCCTTTAGACCAATTTGCTATCCTTTTTGATAATATGATAATATAAATAAATACTCAATTTTGCATCACAAGAAAGCATATTACAAACATAAAAAGCATATTGAGAATGAAAAGAAGAAAATTACTATGTCTGCCAACATTACTGCTATGCCTGTTGTGTTCATGCAGCGAACAGAAAAAAACATCTTTACCTATTCATAGCGTAGAGTTAACAAATCCCACACCATCGTGCAAAACCATAACAAAAAGTTACTCAGGAATAGTCCGTGAGGCACACGAAATCAATCTGGGCTTCAAAACTGCCGGACAGATAAAATGCATTCATGTAAAAGAAGGGGAGTATGTAAGAAAAGGAAAGTTGCTTGCCGAACTTGACGATGAGGATTATAAACTCGGTGTAGAGGCATTGCAGATACAATACGACCAGCTGAAAGACGAAGTAGCAAGAACAAGAAAGCTATTCGAACAGAAAAGTGTTTCAGCAAATGATTATGAAAAGGCATCTGCCGGACTCAGACAACTTGGAATACAATTGCAGGTAAACAAAAACAAGTTGGAATATACCAAATTGTATTCGCCGGCAGACGGATATATACAGTCGGTAAATTTCTCACCTGCAGAAATGGTTGACGCAGGTACAGCAATGTTTACTTTCCTTGACGTATCACATCTGGAAGTAAAAACAGATTTAGCATCAGATACTTATAATGTTATCAATAATGTAATAAGCTATGACTGTGTGATTTCATCTGAAGGAAAAGAACAGAAATATCCTATGGATTTCTTAAGTGTATCACCGAAAGCCGACGGTAACCAGTTATATCAGCTAAACCTTAAATTCAAAGAAAAACCGGAAAAACAGATTACTCCCGGAATGAACATTGAGGTGCGTCTGACTATAAATGAAGGGAATGGCAGTAAGGAAGGATTCAAGATTCCTACCTGCTCTATATTCAAAAGTAATGACCAACCATGTGTGTGGGTATTAAAAGATGATTCTACAATAGAAAAAAGAATCATAACCATTGATAATAGTTTCTCCGGAAGCCAAATTACGGTCATAAAAGGCTTGAATGGTACAGAAAATATTGTACGTGCAGGTGTAAATGCACTACAAGAAGGAGAAAAGGTAATAGTTATAAAACAACCGGAAAAAAGTAATGTCGGAGGACTGATATGATAAGAATTACTGAATACTTTATGAAGCGGCCAATGTTATTCTGGTCGTTCGTAACAACTATAATAATTGCCGGAATACTCTCTTTCGTCCAAATGCCCAAACTAGAAGATCCGGCAGTTTCCGCAAAACAGGCTATGGTGATAGTGCCATATCCGGGAGCGAATGCACACGAGACAGAGCTTAAAGTGGCTCTGATGATGGAAGAGGAATTGCGAGCACTGCCTAACGTAAACAAGATAAAGACAGAATGCAGAAACGGAATGGCAATGTTTACAGTGGAATTCCAAATGACCGTCCTTTCTGAAGATCTGGAACAACATTTCGACCTGCTGCGCCGTAAGGTGAACGATGCTTCTTCCAAGCTTCCGCAAGGATGCTATGACCCTATAGTGATAGACGATATGATGGACGTTTACGGTATATTTTATGCCTTCACAGCCGATGGATATGATTATCCTGAAATGTACAAATATGCCCAACTGATAAAGCGTGAACTGTCCAGCGTAAAAGGCGTTAAACGAATAAATATTGTAGGAAACCGTGACGAGGTAATAAATATCACCTTGTCCAAAGAACAGATATCAAGAAACGGAGTGATACCTACACAAATCATGTCCACTTTGCAAGGAGCATTCAAGACTGTAAATGCCGGAAAATATCAAAGCGGAAACGAACTTATTCCTATTTATGTAGACTCGGAAAGCAAGAATGAAAACGACATCAGGAATCTTCTGATACAGACCACAGACGGAAAAACTCTAAGATTAGGAGATATAGCCAAAATAGAAAGGACATACTCCGAGCCTCAAAGGAACGGTTTCTTCGTCAACGGCAAGCCTGCACTTGCAATCTGTATAGCAATGGAATCGTCGGCCATAGTACCTGATGTAGGAAAGGCTGTCGACAAACGTCTTGATGAAGTAATGAAGAATATCCCGGCGGGAATGAATACCGAGAAGATATTTTTCCAGCCTGATAAAGTGGAGGATGCCATTTCTTCTTTCATGTGGAATCTGGTGGAATCAGTGGCCATAGTAATACTGGTACTGATATTCACTATGGGATTCCGTAGCGGTCTTATTATCGGATTTGGTCTGATACTTACGGTTGCCGTATCTTTCCCTATACTGTTGGTATGTGGAACCACCCTTCAACGAATATCATTGGGAGCATTCATTGTAGCAATGGGTATGCTTGTGGACAACGCTGTGGTAATAATGGACGGTATTCTTATTGACAAAAAACGCGGACTTGCGCCAAAGAACTACCTCTACAGAATAGGGCAGAACACAGCCATGCCGCTACTCGGTGCCACCATCATTGCAGCATCCACATTCTTGTGCGTCTATCTGTCGCCCGACTCGGCAGGAGAGTATTCAGGCGACCTGTTCCTGGTATTATGTGTAAGTCTTTTGGCTAGCTGGATATTGGCTCTTGTACAAGTCCCGGTGTGTGCAAAGACATGGCTGCCGGCCAGGGAACATACCGCCGGAAATGGTAATGAGACAGTAATGAATTCACCTGTACACAAGTTCGTACGTAACACTATATCACGACTTATAGAATATAAAAAAACGGCTATAGGAGTTGCATTTGCAATACTTATATTGTGTTTTGCAGGAATGAGCAAAGTCAAGAATCTGTTTTTCCCTGATTTCGACTATAAACAATATGTAGTGGAATGCTTTTTCCCTTCTGCCACCAGCCTTGATGTGGTACGTGACAAACTTCTGGAGATGAGCAATCTGTTGTCCAAACGCAAAGATATTGAAAGAATAGCTGTAAGCCAGGGAAGTGCACCTGCACATTATTGCCTTGTAAGGCCGATGACCTCAGGAGGCGACTGCTACGGCGAACTGATTATAGACTGTAAAGACTATAATACTGTAGTGAAACAAATACCAGAAGTAAGACGTGAATTGAGAGAAAAGTATCCAGATGCATACATACGCTGCAGGAAGTATAATTTCTCAATCTCTACGTCACACACTGTAGAGGTGGAATTTGCCGGTCCGGACCCTGCCGTGCTGAAAGAATTGAGCAGCAAGGCAGAGGATATAATGAGAAAATGCGAGTATGTTGACCCGTATTCCGTACAAAACAACTGGAAGCCATACGGCAAATCGTACGTCACAAAATATTTACAACAGGACGCACTGCGTTCAGGAGTTGGAAGAAGTGATATTGCCAATGCCCTTATGGCTGCTACAGACGGAATGCCGGTAGGGGCTATCAATGATAAGGACAGGACTATTGTGGTAAATATGCTTGTAAGAAACGAAGACGGAAGCCGTATAGACGATTTGAACGATATACCTGTATGGAGCATGATGAACTTTCATCTGTCTAATGACGAACTTAACTCGGCCATTGCAGGAGGGAAAGGAATGAGCAAGCTGCAGGACAAAATTTTCCGTGCCACACCTCTAAGCCGCGTAGCTGAAGGAATAACTATGGAATGGGATGAAGACATCGTCATGCGCCTAAACGGACAAAGGGTTATAGAAGCAGAATGTGACCCAAACTCGGAAATAGACGAAGCTACACCGGCAAAAGTAGTGGAATCAATAAAAGAGGAGATTGAAGCTATTGACTTACCGTCAGGATACAGCATGAGATGGGTAGGCGAAGGAGAAGTACAGGGAGAAGCCATCAATAACTTAATGAAATATGTACCTATTACTATCTTCATTATCCTTGCCATACTTCTGTTACTGTTCAACAGTTGGAAAAAGGTTATACTCATTCTGATATGCTTCCCATTCGTATTTTGCGGTATCGTTCCTTCATTATTGATAACAAACCAGCCTATGACATTTATGGCAATAATAGGTATGATGGGACTGATAGGCATGATGGTCAAGAATGCGATTGTACTTGTGGATGAAATAAACAGACTGCAGACTGAAGAAAAGAAACTGCCATATACAGCAGTTATCGAAGCTACCGTATCCAGAGTACGCCCGGTATTAATGGCATCGCTCACCACAATAGTAGGCATGATACCTCTCATCTCAGACCCAATGTATAGTTCTATGGCAATCACTATAATGGGAGGACTGGCAGTAGGTACACTTATCACATTGATATTGTTGCCTATCTTCTATACGTTACTTTTCAATATCAGAAAAATATAGGTAACAAGGCTTATATTAGAAAACAAGGCTTCAGTTACAAATTGACAAGGCTCTCTATCCGGATGGCAAGACCTTGTCAACCTGTAACTAATAAACTTTTAAACTCAAAAACTAACACATATATGAGATATAGATTTTTTCAAATATTATTTACAACAACGGCTTTTATGTTTATCCATAATATAAACATAAAAGCACAGGATACTATAAAGCTAAGTCTGGCTTCGTGTCGGAAAATGGCTTTATTGCAAAGCGAGTCTTTACAACAGGCAGAGCACAAATTCCAGCAGTCACAACTGGACAACAAAATAGCGACTTCAGCTTTCCTGCCGAAATTCGAGGCTTCCGCCACAGGAACATACATATTCCCGGATATGGACATGATGGGTATGGACCTCAGAATGCGGGGAATGTATATGGCAGGAACAACCCTTACACAACCACTATATGCCGGAGGGAAGATAATAACAGGAAAGAAACTCTCTAAATTGGGTGAGTCGATAGCAGCCGAACAGAAAAGGATGACAATGATGGACGTGGTGGTGGAAACTGACAATGCATACTGGACACTGATTGCAGTAAGACAAAAAGTAAAAATGCTGGAAAGCTATAAAGAACAAATGGACTCACTGTTTGCTCAAGTGGAAACCGCAGTCAAAGCAGGACTCAGCACAGAAAATGAACTGCTACGTATAGAAGCAAGCAGAAGCGACATATTATACCAAACACAGAAGGCTAAGAATGGCGAGGATTTATGCCGCATGTCACTATGCAGAATTACCGGTATTGACTCACGTACAGAACTTGAATTAACAGACACAACGATACACGTTAACGAACCGGGACTCCTGACTTCTGACATTAACGGACGCCCAGAACTCAATTTGCTCAAATATCAGATGGATGCCACACAAAAACAAATACAGATGTCGCGTGCAGACATGTTACCCACAGTAGGACTTGTAGCAGGATATACCTATTACGGCAATATCAAACTTAACAGTATGGTTGATGCAGGCAATGGGACGATGGTGCCGCACTCACAGGAATTCCGCGATGGGTTAGGGGCAGTAATGCTGTCTGTGAAAATTCCAATATTCGAGTGGGGAGCAAATCTTAAGAAAGTGAAAAAAGCAAAACTTGATTTCAAAAATGCAGAACTGGAATTAAGCAAGAACTCACGACTTATGAACCTGGAAGCACAAAGTGCTCTGAAAAATGTGTACGATGGTTACCAACTTATAAAGACTGCAGAAATTGGACTTAAACAGGCAGAGGAGAATTTGAGAGTAACCAATAACAAATATAACGTTTCGATGGCACTGCTTACTGACTTGCTCGACGCACAGTCTCAGTGGAAACAGGCAAAAAGCAATCTCATAGAAGCACAAACGCAGTATAAAATTTATGAAACCGAGTATTTAAGGGCAACCGGAAGACTAAATCATAATTTATCTCCAGATTATTAATAATAACAGCCATTGCCAACAATATCAAAAAGACAGCCACGCACAAACATTATTAATATTAATGCTACTTTTAGCGCTGTACTGCGAGCATTTTTCCAGCATAATGTTACAAAAGAGTGTACAGCACAACTATTGACAAGCTTGCGAGAATTAAAAAATCAGAGTCATCACGTACTGATACACGATTTTTTTAATTCTCAGCAAGCATTTTTATGCCTTCATCGGGTAATGACAACAAAAGCCCGATTACCTCGGCATAATTTTTCTGTCCGGACGAAATTCTGTTACCCTTCAAATAGAGTTCATACATTGCCGACTGGATCTCGCCAAGCAACGGACTATAAAGAGATGACCAGTGCTCACGTTTTTCCTGATACTGTTTTATTATCTCGGGGCGAACTTCGGAAATCCAGCTTTTATAATCTTCTTCACTCAACAGACCTCGTGCATTCATCAGCACGTATGGAAAGAGTCCGAAATAACCACTGTATTTAATCTCTGCATCGGAAGAAAGGAGACAAGTCTGATATGCCCAAAGATTTGCTTCTGCCTCGCTGCTTATTCCCAAAAGATGGGAAAGTTCGTGAGCATATGTGAAAGGATATTCTAACGGAGTAATCTGCATATTGATATGCGACTCTGCAAAAAACGGTCCCATAAACCCGAGAACACCGGAGCCAGAATAAAGGGAATTGAAAAGCAGAATCTTTGGATGCTGGAACGAACGGGGAGTGGTGAGGCCGTAAACTTCTGATATTTTTCCGTAAGATGATTTTATCTCATTATGAACATGTTCTACTATGACTGTATCAACCTTGCAATAGACACTATTCAGACTGTCAGTATACGAATACAGAAAATCTTTAAAACGCTGTTCATCGTATCTGGCAGGGGAGACACCGGCTCTTGTGAAAAAGCTCTCACGATAATAGTTTATTCCCCAACCGATGTAGAACCAAACGTATATCCATAAAAGTATTTCTAATTCTCGAATAAGGATTGTTCTCCATTTCAGTTTTCTGCGTATTCGCCATACGAATGGAAATACTACAATTGATACTATCATCAGAAATATGCCAATCTCATCAAGAGAAAAAGGAACAATGGATGATAATGCCGACAATATATATGACAATGACGGATATATGCTACGTGAATAAAACTCTGCAATACCGACATTAAGCGACGAGAGAATTACAAACAACAGAAGCACCAGAAGGAGAGTCCAGCGGAAATATTTAAACTTGAACATATGTTTTGAGTTTTAAAGTTACAAGTTGACGAGTTGACAAGTTAACGAGGTTGCCATCCGGATAGAGAACCTTGTCAACTTGTAACTGAAGCCTTGTCAACTAACATAAAGGCTTTGTCGACTTTTGAATTATTAAGTTTAAGTATCCGCAAAATTATCGTTTTCTGATTAAAATACTTATTTTTGTAAAAGATTTTTCTAACTGATTTATAACCAAAAAACTATAAATGATTTATGGTATTGAACTACATCTGGATAGCATTTTTCCTTATCGCATTCGTAGTGGCAGCAGTAAGACTGGTATTTCTAGGCGATACAGGTGTTTTTCCGGCTATCATCAATTCTACATTTGATTCGGCCAAGACAGCATTCGACATCTCACTGGGACTTACCGGAGTATTGTCATTATGGCTTGGGATAATGAAAATAGGTGAACTTGGGGGAGTGATAAATATGTTTTCCAGGGTTCTGAGTCCGCTGTTCTCAAAACTGTTTCCTGACATCCCGAAAGGACATCCGGTGACAGGAAGCATATTCATGAATCTTGCAGCCAATATGCTGGGGCTGGACAATGCAGCCACTCCGTTAGGACTGAAAGCTATGGAAGGTCTTCAGGAACTGAATACAAAGAAAGACACTGCCAGCAATCCGATGATAATGTTTCTGGTGCTGAACACTTCAGGACTTACTATCATTCCGATAAGCATAATGGTGTATAGAGCCCAATTGGGAGCCGCACAACCTACAGATGTATTTGTTCCGATACTGCTTGCAACGTTCTTTTCAACCCTGGCAGGTATTATCGCAGTAAGCGTTTATCAGAAAATCAATCTTCTGAACAGGACAATCATGCTGTTCCTTGGTGGAGCCAGCCTGTTCATTGCAGGCATAATATATTTCTTCACTACGCTTTCTAGAGAGATGATTGATATATATTCCACGACGACAGCAAATGTATTCCTCTTTCTGATTATTATTGGTTTTATTCTTGCCGGCGTGCGCAAAAAAGTCAATGTTTACGATGCATTTGTTGACGGTGCGAAAGAGGGCTTTAACACTGCAGTAAGAATCATACCATATCTGGTTGCAATACTTGTAGCGATAGGGGTATTCCGTGCTTCGGGAAGCATGGATTATATCATAAACGGTGTAGCCACCGTGGTGGGATGGTGTGGAATAGACAGTGAGTTCGTGGCAGCACTGCCTACAGCCATAATGAAACCGTTAAGCGGAAGCGGGGCACGCGGACTGATGGTTGATGCAATGACAACCTACGGTGCCGACTCTTTCGTAGGACGTATGGCATGCATTTTTCAGGGTTCAACCGACACTACATTCTATATTCTTGCTGTATATTTCGGAAGTATAGGAGTAAGCAAAACAAGACATGCCGTTCCATGCGGACTGTTGGCCGACCTTGCAGGAATAATATCAGCCATATTTATCTGCTATCTGTTCTTCGGATAAAAACGCTTTGTCGTTTTAAGTAAAATGTCCTGTCATTTTCATCAAAACGCCTTGACGTTTTTATCAGTACATTTTCACATCAGAAAAAGAAACTAAAAAAACATATACTTATGATTACTTATCAGACAGACGGGATAGAAATGCCCGACATCAAAAAAAGAGAAACGACAGAATGGATAAAAGCCGTAGCAGCTTCGTACGGTTTACGTGTAGGAGAGATTGCTTATATCTTCTGCTCGGACGAAAAGATTCTGGAGGTGAACAGACAGTATCTGCAACATGATTATTACACTGACATAATCACCTTCGACTACTGTGAAGGGAAACGCATAGCAGGCGATCTGTTCATAAGCCTTGATACTGTAAGGACGAATGCCGAACAGTTCGGTGCAGAATACGATACGGAACTGCACCGAGTGATTATCCACGGAATCCTGCACTTGTGTGGAATAAACGACAAGGGACCGGGAGAGAGAGAGATAATGGAAGCGGCAGAGAACAAGGCACTGGATATGCTTAAGGAAATGAAATAATTAGAACGAAAACAGGTAGGGCGAGAAATTCTCGCCCTACTTTGTTAAATGATATTTGTAAGGGGAAAATACAACGATAATTTTCACTAATTTTGCAACCAATAATAAACATCATAATTCAATGGAATTTAAGTACGACGTTATTGTAATCGGTGCCGGTCATGCAGGTTGTGAAGCTGCTGCGGCAGCAGCCAATCTTGGTTCGAAAACATGTCTGATAACAATGGACATGAACAAGATTGCACAGATGAGCTGCAACCCTGCAGTAGGTGGTATTGCAAAGGGACAGATAGTAAGAGAAATAGACGCTTTGGGCGGATATATGGGATTGGTGACAGACAAGACTGCCATACAGTTCCGAATGCTGAACCGCTCGAAAGGTCCTGCCATGTGGAGTCCACGCGCACAGTGCGACAGAGGTAAATTCATATGGGCATGGAGAGAAATTCTGGAAAATATTCCTAACCTGCATATCTGGCAGGACACTGTGGAAGAACTTATAATTGAGAATGGGGAAGTAACAGGACTTACTACATGTTGGGGTGTAACATTCCATGCCAAATGTATTGTTCTCACAGCAGGAACATTCCTCAACGGACTTATGCACATAGGACGCAAAATGCTTGCAGGAGGACGTTGCGCAGAACCTGCCTCTTATCATCTTACTGAATCTATAACCAGACATGGCATCACTGCCGGAAGAATGAAAACCGGTACACCGGTGAGAATAGACGCAAGAAGCGTACACTTCGACCTGATGGAACCGCAGGACGGAGAAAATGATTTTCACAGATTCTCATTCATCAGCGAACCAAGACAGCTTAAACAACTTCAGTGCTGGACTTGTTTTACTAACGAAGAAGTACACGCTACGCTGAGAAACGGACTGGCAGACTCCCCTCTTTATAACGGACAAATCCAGAGTATCGGTCCGCGCTACTGCCCGAGTATAGAAACAAAAATCGTAACTTTCCCGGACAAACCGCAACACCAGCTTTTCCTGGAACCGGAAGGAGAAACAACCCAGGAACTTTACCTCAACGGGTTCTCCTCTTCCCTACCTATGGACATCCAGCTTGAGGCTCTGAAGAAGATTCCTTGTTTCAAGGATGTGGTGCTTTACCGCTCCGGATATGCCATAGAATACGACTACTTCGACCCTACCCAACTCAAACATACACTCGAATCGAAAATAGTCAAGAACCTGTTCTTTGCCGGTCAGGTGAACGGTACTACCGGTTACGAGGAAGCAGGCGGTCAGGGTATCATCGCAGGTATCAATGCTCATATAAACTGTCATGGCGGAGAACCTTTCGTACTGGGAAGAGATGAAGCTTATATCGGCGTACTGATAGACGACCTTGTAACAAAAGGTGTGGACGAACCTTACCGTATGTTTACTTCGAGAGCGGAATACAGAATCTTGCTGAGACAAGACGATGCAGACTTCAGACTTACAGAAAGGGCATACAAACTAGGACTGGCAAAACAGGACAGATACGACATCCTATGCAAGAAACGTGAAGAGATAGAGAAGATAGTGGAATTTACAAAGACCTACTCTATCAAAGCCGACAAGATAAACGATGGTCTGGAAGCCTTGGGTACAGCAAGGCTGGCTCACGGATGTAAGCTCATCGACCTGATAAGCCGACCGCAGATTACGATAGAAAACATTGCTCCTCTTGTGCCTGCATTCAAGGCTGTCCTCGACAGAATAGAAGACCGCAAGGAAGAGATTATAGAAGCTGCCGAAGTACAGATAAAATACAAGGGATACATAGACCGTGAAAAAATGATTGCCGACAAAATACACCGTTTGGAGTCTATCAAGATAAAAGGCAAGTTCGACTATGACACTCTCCAGTCTCTATCTACAGAAGCACGACAGAAGCTTAAGAAGATAGATCCTGAGACTCTGGCACAGGCAAGCCGAATACCGGGCATATCTCCTAGCGACATCAATGTACTATTGGTACTCATGGGACGATAAAGCTATGTTTCACGTGAAACAATTTGTTTAACAAACACCCGTAAACCACTGTAAATAAAGCAATATACGCTTAAAGTATGAAGTAAACTTAACGTAAAACTTTAAGGGTTGAACAAATAAAAACCAAAGCAATGAAAAAAGAAACTTTAAGAAAGAACCTCCGTGAGATTCCAGACTTCCCAAAGCCGGGAATTCTGTTCTACGACGTAACTACCCTATTCAAGAACAGTGAATGCCTTAGCGGTTTGATAGACGAACTATACGAGATGTATAAGGACAAAGGTATCACCAAAGTGGTAGGTATCGAGTCAAGAGGATTCATCCTTGGCGGCGCTCTGGCAGCAAGACTAGGCGCTGGTTTTATCATGGCCCGTAAGCCTGGAAAACTTCCAGCAGAGGTAATAGAAGAGACTTACGATAAAGAGTATGGAACAGATACTATCCAACTTCACAAAGATGCTATCAGCGAAGACGATGTAGTCCTACTGCACGATGACCTTCTTGCCACAGGAGGTACAATGGCTGCTACACACAGACTCGTAAAGAAAGCTGGAGCAAAAGAGACCTATATCAATTTCGTTATAGAGCTGAAAGGCCTTAACGGAAGAAAGGCTTTCCCGGCTGACGTGGAAGTTACAACCATACTTGAACTCTAAACTAATTTTCCGGTAATAATGGATTCGAAAGAAGAACTTAAAACCAGCGATTATCTTAGGGGCATTGTCTTAAACCTGCCGGACAGTCCGGGGATATATCAGTACCTGAATACGGAAGGTACTATCATCTATGTAGGAAAGGCAAAGAACCTGAAGAGACGTGTATATTCGTATTTTGCAAAAGAGCACCAATCGGCAAAAACCAGAATTCTGGTAAGCAAAATTGCAGATATAAAATACATCGTGGTAAACACTGAAGAGGATGCATTATTGCTGGAAAACAATCTTATCAAAAAGTATAAGCCACGGTACAACGTTCTTCTAAAAGACGATAAGAGCTACCCTTCTATCTGCATAAGCAACGAGTATTTCCCCCGTGTTTTCAAGACAAGAAAGATTATCAGAAAAGAGGGCACTTACTTCGGTCCGTACAGCCATGTTCCTTCTATGATGGCAGTACTTGAGCTTATAAAGAAACTCTATAATCTGAGGACATGCCATCTGGCACTTACACCGGAAAACATATCGCAAGGGAAATTCAAGGTTTGCCTGGAATATCATATCAAGAACTGCAAAGGGCCATGTATCGGACTTCAGACTCATGAAGAATACATGAAGCAGATAGCAGAGATAAAAGAGATTCTGAAGGGCAATACTCGCATTATAAGCGATATGCTGATGGACGAGATGCAGAAGCTGGCAAGTGAGCTAAGATTCGAAGAGGCACACAAGATAAAGCTTAAATACGACCTGGTGGAAAGCTACAGGTCGAAGAGCGAAGTGGTAAGCTCGGTACTTCACAACATCGATGTATTCTCTATAGAGACTGACGAAGGTGTGGCATATATCAACTATCTGCACATCACAAACGGATGTATAAACCAGGCTTTCACGTTCGAATATAAAGTGCGGATGAACGAGACGAAAGAGGAACTCCTGCAATTGGGCATTGTAGAAATGCGCGAAAGGTATCAGAGCAAATCGAAGGAAATAATCGTTCCATTCGAATTGGATATGGAGATGAACGGAGTGACATTTACAGTGCCACAGAGAGGCGACAAGAAGCATCTTCTGGAACTGTCTATACTGAACGTAAAACAGTATAAGGTGGACCGTCTGAAGCAGGCGGAAAAGCTTAATCCGGAACAGAGGAGTGTAAGGCTTATGAAGGAAATCCAGGAACAGCTACATCTGGAGAAAATGCCTGTTCACATAGAATGTTTCGATAATTCGAACATTCAGGGATCGGATGCTGTAGCAGCTTGCGTGATTTTCAAGAAAGCCAAACCGAGCAAGAAAGACTATAGAAAATACATAATAAAAACCGTGGAAGGACCGGACGATTATGCTTCAATGCAAGAAGTCGTGAGACGAAGATATACACGCATAATGGATGAGCAGGGAGAACTGCCGGACGTTATTCTGACAGATGGTGGCAAAGGACAAATGGAAGTAGTAAGACAAGTGATAGAAGATGAACTGCACCTGAATATACCAATCGTGGGACTGGCAAAAGACAACCGCCACAGGACATCGGAAGTACTTGCAGGATTTCCACCGCAAACCATAGGAATAAAGCAAGGAACTCCCCTATTCCATCTGCTTGAGAATATCCAGGATGAAGTACATAGGTTTGCAATAACATTCCATCGCGACAAGAGAAGCAAGAGCCAGATAGCATCGGCACTGGACAACATCAAGGGTATCGGAGAGAAAAAGAAAACAGCACTTCTGAAAACTTTTAAGAGCGTCAGACGAATAAAGGAAGCCAGCATAGAGGAATTATCCAAAGTGGTGGGAGAAGCCTCGGCAAAGGCCGTAAAAGAGGAGTTAAACAAAGAATAATTTTATCAGCATATGAGATTAGTTATACAGAGAGTAAGCCATGCATCGGTAACTATAAACGGAGTATGCAAATCGGCAATCAAAGAGGGTTTCATGATACTTGTAGGTATTGAGGAAGCCGACACAAAAGAGGATGCCGACTGGCTGTGCAAAAAGGTTATCGGACTGAGAGTATTCGACGATGAGAATGGAGTCATGAACAAATCCATAATGGACGTAAACGGTGAGATTCTTATCGTCAGCCAGTTCACACTGATGGCTTCTACAAAAAAAGGAAACAGACCATCGTACATCAGAGCTGCCGGACATGAGACCGCTATCCCACTCTACGAATACTTCTGCAACGAAGTGAGCAAAGCCCTTGGAAAGGAAGTCGGAACAGGCGAATTCGGTGCAGACATGAAAGTGGAACTGCTCAACAACGGTCCTGTAACAATATGGATGGATTCAAAAAATAAGGAGTGAATATGACACTTGATGAAGCCCAGAAAACAGTTGATAACTGGATAAAGGAATACGGAGTAAGATACTTCAGTGAGCTGACAAATATGGCAGTCCTGACTGAAGAAGTAGGTGAATTGGCCAGAGTAATGTCAAGAAAATACGGTGACCAGTCGTTCAAGGAAGGCGAAAACCAGGACCCGGCAGACGAAATGGCGGATGTACTTTGGGTACTGTTATGCCTGGCAAACCAGACGGGCGTGAACCTTACGGAAGCATTCAAGAAGAATATCGAAAAGAAAACTTCAAGAGATAAAGACAGACATAAAAACAATCCAAAACTATAATGCTTATGAGTTACAACGAAGAAAATATCTACGATTTTGAACAGGAACATGACCACAATCATGAACATGAAATACCTGCGAGCGATAAATATACAGAAGCATTGGGCAAGTACAATACTGCCCTTAAAGATGACGAGGTGACTTATGCCACAGAAAATATTCTGAACAAGTATCAGTCGGAAAACAACACAAAAGATGTAAAGAAATTTTTATTCAGCAGCATCGACCTGACAAGTCTGAAATGTACAGACAGCGAAGAAAGCATTCTGAAACTTACAGAAAAAGTAAACGAGTTTGCCGACAGATATCCGGACATGAAAAACGTAGCGGCAATCTGTGTTTATCCTAATATGGCAGAGATTGTAAACGATGGACTAGAGGCTGATGATGTGAAAATATCATGTGTATCCGGAGGATTCCCATCATCGCAGACTTTTACTGAAGTGAAGGTGGCTGAAACAGCTATGGCAATACATGCAGGCGCAGATGAAATAGATATCGTAATGCCTGTAGGCAAATTCCTGAACGGCGATTATGAAGGAATGTGCGATGAGATAGAAGAACTGAAAGCAGTATGCGGAGAAAAGCCTCTGAAAGTGATTCTTGAAACCGGTGTATTGGGAAGCGCTTCGAACATAAAGAAAGCAGCTATCCTTGCTATGTATGCCGGTGCCGATTTCATCAAGACTTCTACAGGAAAGGAGAACATTGGAGCAACTCCTGAAGCAGCTTTCGTAATGTGCAAGGCTATTAAGGAATACTTCCTTGAAACAGGTATTAAAATCGGTTTTAAAGCCGCTGGAGGAATCAATACTGTAGAAGATGCTGTTAAGTATTACACGATAGCAAAAGAGATTCTGGGAGAAGAATGGCTGAATGAAGGACTTCTCCGTATAGGTACAAGCCGTCTTGCCAACCTTCTTTTATCAGATATTTTGGGAGAAGAGATAAAGTTATTCTAATACCTGATAATAATAAAAAAAAGGACGGTTACCCGTCCTTTTTCTATTTCTTTCTATCAATTACATAATCAATATAAGCAGTCAATGCTTCTCTTATATCTTTCGGCATATAATCCGGCAATATTGCAAGAGCTTTATCTCTATAATCGTGCATAACCTTTTCTGCATACTCTATCCCACCCTCGTTCTTTACAGTTTCAACAAAAGAACTTATCTCATCCTTTGTGGCTTGCATTCCTCTAATTCGCAAAGCCACATCATTAAGTGACTTATCATTCATCTTATTCAGGACGTATATTGCAGGAAGTGTAAGTTTACCTTCAACCATATCGTTGCCGGTAGGTTTTCCTATTGCGCTATTGTCGAAATAATCAAATATGTCATCCTTTATCTGAAAAGCAATACCAAGCATTTCTCCAAAAGCAGCAGCACTCTTAACATCTTTTTCCGAGGCCCCCACAGCAACAGCTCCACATTCTGCTGCTGCAATGAACAAAGCGGCTGTCTTCTTCCGGATTACACTGAAATAATCATCTTCAGAGAACTGTTTATTTGACAGGTTGGCTAATTGTATCACCTCTCCTACCGACAGGTCCTGACCGAGATTGGAGACCAATTCCACAAGTTTTATATTACCGGTCATAGCTGCATGTTTAAGACATGTTGCCAAGATATAATCACCAACCAGTACCGACAACTTGTTATTGTAAACTGCATTTACTGATTGTTGCCCTCTTCGTTCACTACTTTCATCTACTACATCGTCGTGAACCAAACTTGCTGTATGTAGAAGTTCCAGCGAAAGAGCTACATGTTTCACCGAGTCATCTATTGCACCATAAGCCTTGGCAATCAGCATGACCAAAATCGGTCTCATCATTTTACCACTTCTTTTCTTTATATAAGAGAGAACATTATCAAGAAGCGGGTTATCACTTTTCAACGATGTTATAAATAGCTCTCTGAAAGCTTCCAGTTCGTTAATAATAGGCTGTTTTATTATATCTACTCTGTCCATCGGGAATAAATTAGCGTACAAAAGTAATAATAAAACGGGGAATATGGTATTTTTTTGTACTTTTACATGAAATTTCATTATTAATTCACACAATATGAATAAACTTTTTCTACTTGATGCTTACGCATTAATCTACCGTGCTTACTACGCATTAATCAAAAGTCCAAGAATAAACTCAAAAGGCTTCAACACATCTGCTATACTAGGCTTTGTAAACACTCTGGAAGATGTACTCAAGAAGGAATCGCCTACTCACATTGGTGTAGCATTCGATCCTTCAGGACCTACATTCAGACACGAAGCATACAAGGAATATAAAGCCCAAAGAGAAGAAACTCCGGAAGCAATAAAACTGTCCGTACCTATTATAAAAGATATCATCAGAGCCTACAGAATACCTATACTGGAAGTTCCTGGATATGAAGCAGACGATGTGATAGGAACACTTGCCACAGAAGCCGGAAGAAGAGGCATCACCACTTACATGATGACTCCCGACAAAGACTACGGGCAATTGGTAAGTGAAAATGTATTCATGTATAGACCTAAGTATGGCGACAAGGAGTTCGACATAATGGGTATAGAAGAAGTAAAGGCTAAGTTCAATATTGAGTCTACCAGCCAGGTAATTGATATGCTGGGACTAATGGGCGACTCTTCGGACAATATACCAGGATGCCCTGGTGTAGGAGAAAAGACTGCGCAGAAACTTATCTCTGAGTTCGGAAGTATAGAAAACCTGCTTGAGCACACAGACCAGCTTAAAGGAGCAATCAAGACAAAAGTAGAATCAAACATCGAAAAAATTAAATTCTCAAAATTCCTTGCTACTATAAAGACTGATGTTCCTATTGAACTTGATATGGAAGCTCTGAAACGTGAAACTCCAAACGAAGAAGAATTAAGAAGTATTTTCGAAGAACTGGAGTTTCGTACTTTACTGGACAGAGTCTTCAAAAGTGAAAAAAAGACACAGACAAAACCTGCTCCAGAAAAACAGCCGTTACAAGGCGATCTCTTTGGATTTTTTGCCGATGAGAGTACAGACGAGCAGAAAAATTCAAATCTCAGAAGGCTTGAAGACCTCAATTACGACTATCAACTTATTGATACAGAAGAGAAAATCGATGATTTTTTAAGAATAATCCTTACAAAGGAAATTCTCAGTCTAGATACGGAAACCACAAATACCGATGCAATGAGTGCAGAACTAGTGGGAATGAGCTTCAGTTACGAAGAAAACCGTGCATTTTACGTTCCAGTACCAAAAGACAGAGAAGAAGCACAAAAAATAGTCGACAAGTTCAAACCAGTCTTCGAAAATGAAAATTCTCTTAAAGTTGGGCAGAACATAAAATATGATATGATAGTTCTTGCCAACTATGGTGTCACAATAAAAGGAAAAATGTTCGACACTATGATTGCCCATTACGTGCTGCAGCCGGAACTACATCATGGCATGGACTATCTGGCAGAAGTCTACCTGAAATATGAAACAATAAAAATTGAGGAGCTGATAGGTGCAAAAGGAAAGAACCAGCGTAACATGCGCGACCTCTCTCCTACCAATATATATAAATATGCATGCGAGGATGCAGACGTTACTCTCAAGCTAAAGAACATTCTTGAAAAGGAACTTGAAACCAATGGCGTAAAAGAACTGTTTGAGGAAATAGAAATGCCGCTGGTTCCTGTACTTGCCTATATAGAAAGAAACGGAGTAAGAATAGACACTGAAGCGCTTAAGGAAACTTCGAAGCATTTCACCATAAGAATGCGAGAAATAGAAGAAGATATATATAAGTTAGCAGGAATGGAATTCAACGTATCTTCACCAAAGCAGGTAGGCGAAATACTCTTCGACAGGCTGAAGATAGTAGAAAAAGCGAAGAAAACCAAAACAGGCCAATACGTCACATCTGAAGAAGTGTTGGAAAGTCTGAAAGGAAAGCACCAGATAGTGGAAAAGATACTAGACTATCGCGGGCTGAAGAAGCTTCTCAGCACATATATAGATACCCTGCCAGAACTTATAAATCCAAAGACAGGAAGAATACATACATCTTTCAACCAAACCGTGACAGCCACAGGACGATTGAGTTCAAGCAACCCTAACCTTCAGAATATACCTGTACGAAACGAAGACGGAAAGGAAATAAGAAAAGCATTTATCCCAGACGACGGATGTGAGTTCTTTTCTGCAGATTACTCACAGATAGAACTGAGAATAATGGCGCATCTCAGCGAAGATGAGAATATGATTGAAGCCTTCAGAGAAGAACAAGATATCCATGCTGCTACAGCTGCAAAGATTTATAAGATAAATATAGAAGATGTAAGCAGAGAACAAAGGAGCAAAGCAAAAACAGCTAATTTCGGTATCATATATGGTATATCTGTTTTCGGTCTTGCAGAACGGTTGAATGTGGAACGTAAGGAAGCTAAAGAACTTATTGAAGGATATTTCGAAAACTATCCTAAAGTCAAATCATATATGGACGAAAGTATACGCTCAGCAAGAGACAAAGGGTACATTGAAACAATATTCAAGCGCAAGAGATATCTTCCTGACATTAATTCAAGAAATGCCGTAGTGAGAGGCTATGCCGAACGAAATGCAATCAATGCCCCTATACAAGGTAGTGCTGCCGATATAATAAAGGTAGCAATGGTGAGAATATACAAACGATTTATGGAGGAAGGAATCAAGTCAAAAATGATACTTCAAGTACACGACGAACTAAACTTCAGCGTATTGCGAGAAGAAAAAGAAAAAGTACAGCAAATTGTGATTTCCGAAATGGAGGCTGCTTACAAAATGAAAGTACCTTTGCTTGCAGACTGTGGTTGGGGTCAAAATTGGCTTGAAGCACACTAAGCAAAGCATATAGTAAACAAAAGTTAAATCACTAACATTTTGCTAATTTATAGCTATTTTTTCAGGGAAAACTATACAAGATATAGAAATAACATCTATATTTGCAGCGTAATCAAAAACAAATTGTAAGTTAAACCTAAAAACAAAAGATATATGAAAGCTATGAATTTTATCAAGACCTTGTTAGTAATTGTAACAATTTTTATTGCAAATGCTACTATTTCTGCTGCAAAATTAAATAACAATCTGATTTACAATGCAGAAGAAGTAAACGGAGTGAAAGTTGCAGAAACTGTCTATAAGATGGACAACAATCTGCTTACTAAATATATGAAATACAATTATAAGTACGATGCAAACAATCAGATAACTGAAAACATGTCACAGAAATGGAATGCTGACGAAGACTGTTGGGTAAACGACTTGAAAATCTGTTATACATACGACAACAAGAGCGTTACTACAGAATATTACAAATGGAACAGCAAAAAGGGTGCATTCATCCTCATTCCTGAAATGACAGTTACAATGGATAAATAAAACAAGCAGATAAAATTAGTAAACAATAAATCTCTCTTCTCTATCAGGAGGTATCTTTCACGAGATACCTCCTTTTTTTGCTATATGACCATCAATCTTTTGTTATATTTCTAGAAATAAGTACCTTTGCAAAGTTTTAGATCTAAAAATAAAAAACTTATATATATTTATGGCTTTACAATGTGGTATTGTCGGATTGCCAAACGTAGGCAAATCGACACTTTTCAATTGCTTATCTAATGCAAAGGCTCAGGCAGCCAATTTCCCATTCTGTACTATAGAACCTAACGTAGGTGTAATAACTGTTCCGGACGAACGTCTGAACAAACTGGCAGAACTTATAAATCCTAATCGCATAGTACCTACTACAGTAGAAATAGTTGATATCGCAGGACTTGTGAAAGGTGCCAGTAAAGGTGAAGGTCTTGGAAACAAGTTCCTTGCAAACATCCGCGAAACAGATGCCATCATCCACGTTTTACGTTGTTTCGATGATGAAAACGTTACTCACGTAGACGGAAGTGTAGACCCAGTACGCGACAAGGAAATCATTGATACTGAACTCCAGCTGAAAGATCTAGAGACAATTGAAAGCCGCATACAGAAAGTGCAGAAACAAGCACAAACAGGTGGCGACAAAGTAGCAAAACAGACTTATGAGGTACTGGTTCAGTACAAGGAAGCTCTAGAGCAAGGAAAATCGGCTCGTACAGTACAGTTTGAAACAAAAGACGAGCAGAAAATTGCAAGAGATCTGTTCCTGATTACAAGCAAACCTGTACTTTACGTATGCAACGTAGACGAAGCAAGTGCAGTGAACGGCAACAAATACGTTGAACAGGTACGCGAAGCTGTAAAAGATGAGAATGCTGAAATACTTATCGTTGCAGCCAAGACTGAAGCAGACATTGCCGAACTTGAAACTTATGAGGACCGCCAGATGTTCCTTCAGGAAGTAGGTTTGGAAGAATCAGGTGTTACACGCCTCATCAAGGCAGCCTACAAGCTACTTGACCTTGAAACATATATCACTGCCGGAGTGCAGGAGGTAAGAGCCTGGACATACCGCAAGGGATGGAAGGCACCACAGTGTGCAGGTGTTATCCACACAGACTTTGAAAAAGGCTTTATCCGTGCCGAAGTAATCAAGTATGAAGATTATATCAAATACGGCTCGGAAACTGCAGTAAAAGAAGCAGGAAAGATGAGTGTCGAAGGTAAGGACTATGTAGTTCAAGACGGCGACATCATGCACTTCAGATTCAATGTATAATTACAATTATATATGAAAAAGAAATATCTTATAATAGGAACCGGCGGCGTTGGAGGCAGCATCGCCGGTTTTTTGGCTTTAAACGGCGAAGATGTCACCTGCATAGCACGCGGTGCACATCTCGAAGCAATCCGCAAGAATGGATTGCACTTGAAATCCGACCTTAAAGGAGAACACTTTCTGAATGTCAAGGCCTGTACTTCCGATGAATACAACGATAAGGCCGACGTTATTTTCGTATGCGTAAAAGGATATTCCATCGACTCTATAAAAGATGTGCTCGAACGCGCTTCCACACCCGATACACTGGTTATCCCAATACTTAATGTCTACGGCACAGGTCCAAAAATCGGCCGTCTAGCCCCATCTGTTAAAGTACTCGACGGATGTATATACATAGTAGGATTCGTATCAGGCGAAGGCGAAATAACACAAATGGGAACAATATTCCGTCTGGTATTCGGCGCCCGTCCTGAACAGGGAGTAGCACCCGAAAGACTGGAAGAAATAGCCGATATACTACGCAAGTGTGGTATTAAAGTTGACGTTTCGGACGATATAAACCGCGACACTTTCATCAAATGGGCATTCATATCTGCCATGGCATGTACCGGAGCATATCACGATGTTCCTATGGGCGAAGTACAGCATGAAGGCGAAGTGCGCGACACATTCAAGGGACTGTCTGCCGAAAGTGCTGAGATAGGTCGCCGTCTGGGAGTAGTTTTCCCTGAAGACCCTATAACTTACAATCTGAAAGTTATCGACAAACTAGACCCTCACAGTACAGCATCAATGCAGAAGGATATCGCGCGTGGACATCAGTCGGAAATACAGGGAATGCTGTTCGACATGATAGAACTTGGCGAAAAACTTGGAGTAGACCTCAATACATATCATAAGGTAGCCAAAAAGTTCATAAAATAAGTATAGTCTGGTAATAGCCGATGAACATCATAACCGCACACACTGTTATAAAAACAAAACTACGCGAACAATGAAAGAAAGAGAAAAGAGAGTCCTGGTTGGTATGAGCGGCGGAATAGACAGTTCTGCCACATGCATAATGCTGCAGGAACAAGGATACGAGGTAGTGGGCGTAACCATGCGTACATGGGACATTGCATCACAGTTTTCTAACCCAAATCAGGAGGAACCCAATTTTGTTCTCGAAGCAAAAGCACTAGCTTCCAAGCTTGGTATAGAACACCATGTGGCTGACGTACGCGAGGAATTCAAACAGGTGATAGTGAAGTATTTCATCGACGAATACATGCGTGGCCGCACTCCTAACCCATGCGTTATGTGTAACCCGCTTTTCAAGGAAAGAATATTGTGCGAATGGGCAGACAGAACAAACTGTGCCTACATTGCAACAGGGCATTACTGCCGTATGGAAGACAGAAACGGCAATAGATATATCCTCACCGGTGATGACAGTACAAAAGACCAGTCGTACTTCCTATGGAAACTCCCACAGGAGATACTCCGTAGAATGATGTTTCCTCTCGGCGGAATGACCAAACTCGAAGTAAGGGAGTACCTTGCATCGAAAGGTTTCGAGGCCAAGGCAAAAGGTGGAGAAAGCATGGAGATTTGCTTCATCGACAAGGATTACAGAGATTTCCTTAAAGAACACTGTCCGGATATAGACGAGAAGATAGGTCCGGGATGGTTTGTCGACAGTAAAGGTCTAAAGCTTGGTCAGCATAAAGGTTTTGCCTACTACACTATAGGTCAGCGCAAAGGCCTTGAAATAGCACTCGGAAAACCAGCCTACGTACTGAAAATAAATCCGGCAAAAAACACTGTCATGCTGGGAGATGCGGAACAGCTCAAGACTGAATATATGCTAGTAGAAGACATCAATGCTGCCGATATCGACGAGATACTGACATGCCAGGAACTATCGGTGAGAATACGCTACAGAAGCAAGCCTATTCCTTGCACTGCTACCCTACTCGACGACGGACGCATGATAGTACGTTTCAGCACCGAAGCATCGGCTATCACTCCGGGGCAATCGGCCGTATTCTACGATGGTAACCGCGTCCTGGGAGGCGGTTTTATAGCCTTCCAGAACGAAGTAAAGAAGATTGTCAGCGGTATGACGCAGCAAACTCTTTAGATACAGAATTGTGTACACTGCGGCACACTTCAGCACTGAAGTCAATGCCGCAGCGTATCACCTTATCCCAGTCGGCCTCGGAAAGCCCCTGTAAATCATCTTTTCCTATATTATTCCTTATAAGTCCGTACACCACACCGGCATTGAAGTTATCCCCTGCCCCTATAGTACTTACTGTTTCCACAGGCTCCACACCATATGTCTTTCTAAAATTGCCAGTATACAGATGTATATCCTTGTCAGCATCCGTACAAATGAAATTCTTACAATAAAAGCCCACGTTATCATTATAAACCTTATCCGGTTCGCTGGTCTTGAAGAGGTTCTGAAAATCCTCTGTCGAACCTCGCAAAATATCGGCATACTCAAAATTCTCAAGAACTGTAGGCATCAGTTTTATAGCCTCTGAAAGGTGGTTGCTTCTGAAATTAACATCATAATATATAATGGCTCCATTATCCCTGGCCAAATCCATCACCTCTTTAATCTTATCGCGCAACAAAGGCGATATAGCGTAATACGAACCTATCATCAACACATCATCCTTCCCTATTTCGGGCATTTTCACATCAAGTCTCAACTTCGGATAATCTTTATAGAAGATATATTCGGCATCATTCCTTTCATTAAGAAAAGCCAATGATACAGGCGATTTCCCATCCGGAAATACATTTACACTGTCCGTTTTAACACCATTTTCACGCATATTGTCAAGAATAATGCGCCCTACCCTATCATTGCCTGTTTCGCTGATGAATGTAACATCCATACCCATTCTTCCCAATGACACAACTCCATTGTATACCGAGCCTCCCGGTACAGCAGCTTCCGGCTGTCCGTTTCTGAAAAGTATATCCAGAATGGTCTCTCCTATTCCTATAATCTTTCGCATATATCTGTTGTTAGTTGTTGGTTTTTAGTTCTTAGCTGTTAGTTATCGGACTCTCATTTTATCATCTCCACCAATTCTTCAAACGAATTTGCCACCTTATAGTAGTTCCTCAGTGGCGAGTGCGCAAAGTGCTGTTTTTCCAGACCCTCAAGAAATGTAATCACTCCGTCCCAAAAACCGTTTATATTATATAATATCACCTGTTTGCCGTGATAGCCTATTGTGGCCGATGCCATCATGCTGAAGACTTCATCCAGAGTACCCACACCTCCAGGCAATGCTACCGCAACTTCCGACTCTCGCAACATCACATCTTTTCTGTCACTTAGATTGTCCGTACGGAAAATCACGTCGCAAAGGTCACTTGTCTTTCCGCGTTCTTCCACTATAGTAGGTACCACCCCCATTACCATAGCCCCGTGCGCTTTCGCCTCGGCTGCTATAACTTCCATAAGTCCGGAACTTGTACCTCCATAGACCAGACATTTACCATTGTTGCCCATCCATGTTCCAAGTTCACGTGCCTTCTCTGCATAAATATTGTCTATGTCCTGCGAAGCAGAACAAAATACTGCTATTCGTTCCATATGTATGAATTTTATTTACAAATATGGACATAAAAATTGATACCTTTTCCATATCTGAAACGTTTTTTTAAAACATCCTGTCATTTTACACAAAACGACAAGACATTTTATCTAAAACGTCAAGGAGTTTTTTTATAAGAAAAACCTTTCTTAAATTTGCATCCCTCGAAAAGCTTAATTATGAAAACAATATCTACACATACATTGGCAAACGGACTGAGAATCATACATTGTCCAAGCCCTACCGACGTGGTATATTGCGGATATGCAATAAACGCCGGAACCCGCGACGAGCAAGACAGCGAACAAGGAATGGCTCACTTCGTAGAGCATCTGCTGTTCAAAGGTACAACTCACCGACGGGCATGGCACATACTGAACCGTATGGAAAATGTAGGAGGGGATTTAAATGCTTTTACAAACAAGGAAGAAACAATAGTATACAGTACTTTCCTTAAAGAGCATTTCATGCGTGCCGCAGAACTACTGACTGACATAGTGTTCCATAGCACATTCCCCGAAAACCAAATTGAAAAAGAAGTAGAAGTAATAATAGATGAAATTCAAAGTTACGAAGACAGCCCAGCCGAACTGATTTTTGACGATTTTGAGGAGATTATTTTCCCTAATCACCCTTTGGGAAGAAATATTCTAGGAAAACCGGATATTCTTAGAAAACTAAGTTCGAAAGATGCCCTACGTTTTACCCACGAAAAATACAGAACAGAAAACATGGTGTTCTTCATAATGGGAAACATTGAATTCAAGAAAGTGGTAAAAACAATGGAAAGGCTTACTTCAGACATACCTGTTTTTCAGGAAGAAAGCATAAAACGACTTACACCTCCCGAGTATGTCCCACAAAATATCACAATAAGCAGAGACACACACCAGTCGCATGTTATGATAGGTACAAGAGCTTACGATGCACACGACAAGAGAAGAACAGGTCTATATCTGCTTAACAACATCCTTGGGGGTCCAGGAATGAACAGCCGTCTGAATATTGCATTAAGAGAAAAAAATGCTTTGGTATACAATGTTGAATCGAACCTGACATCATATACAGATACAGGAGTATTCAGCATATATTTCGGCTGTGATCCTGAAGATAAGGAACGGTGTATTGAACTGGCAAGAAAGGAACTAAAGAAACTCAGAGAAAACTTAATGAAAGAAAACCAACTGTCAGCTGCAAAAAAACAAATCATCGGACAGCTTGGAGTGGCATCAGACAATTTCGAAAACTGTGCACTCGACATGGGAAAATGTTTCCTTCACTACAACCGCTACGAAGAAAAAGAAGAAGTTTACAAGCGTATAGAAAGCATTACGGCTAGCGAGATATTGGAGATCGCCAACGATATTTTTTGTGAAAAAAATCTTTCTACTCTGGTATACAATTAATAAATCACGGTTTACAGTGAAATATAAATCATAGTAAATCACTAATTTTCCACCCATATATTTAGAATATAATTTTTTTTACACCACTTAGGCACGATTTTTTGCATAATAGTACATATATTGACCATATAGTAATATATTGTAGAAAATCGGTTTGTCTAAACGTAAAGTTATTAGTAAATTTGAAGTGAAATAATAAATTATAACGAATTATGGGTAGATTGAGCAAATATAATTATTATAGTCAACAGAAGAATATTCGAAAGGCGAAAGATTCATTGAAAATCAAACTTTTAGTAGACGAATGGATAAAGAATAAAAAATATCTTGGACACGAAGTTGGTATAGAAATACTCGGAAGAGATTTAGGTATTAACCGAACATATATTTCCAATTATATCAACGACACTTACAATTGTAACTTCAATACATGGCTACACAGAATGAGGGTCGAAGATGCCAAAAGAATAATTACTGAGAAACCAGAACTATCTATGGGGCAAATAGCAATAATGACAGGATATAATGATCAGGCACATTTCAGTAAACAGTTCAAATATGTTATGGGGATATCACCTATGAAATGGAAAAAAGAAAGAATGACAAAGTTATAACAGAGGACTCCATACAGTATATTTTATAAGAACTTGTCATTATTTTTTACGCCAGAACTAACTTAGAGTCTTTTCGGAACAAACCTACTTAAAAACACTATAATAATATAAAATCAGACTAAAGGAAACACACTAGCGCATTAAAGATAACAGTAGAAAAATCATTGAGAAACTAATAAATTAAACTATAGAAACAGTATCACTTTGTACAATTCAACTGCTGACAATACAGTAGTTTATTGAACTTAAATAAATCCTAATCAAAGCAAATTAAACAACAATAAATAATTAATAATATTCAAGTCGGAATAATCCGACTTTTTTTATTATGTAAACAGCCAAAAGTACAAGTTAATAACCGGTTATTTTGCAACACTATCAAAATTGACTAACTTTGCAACATTATTATCCGGATAATCAATAAAAAACAGAAATAAATGAAAATAGAAGACAAGCTTACAGCCGCGATACTACAAGGTATCAAGCAACTGTATGGACAGGATGTACCTGAAAAAATGGTACAGTTGCAGAAGACCAAGAAAGAGTTCGAAGGTCATTTAACATTGGTTGTATTCCCTTTCCTGAAAATGTCGAAGAAAAGCCCTGAACAGACAGCACAGGAAATAGGTGAATATCTGAAAAACAATGAACCTGCTATTGCAAATTTCAATGTAATAAAAGGATTCCTAAATCTTACTATAGCATCAAGCGTATGGGTGGAACTGCTCAATACCATCAACAAAGACGAAAAATGGGGTATAAAAGATGCTACAGATGCTTCTCCGCTGGTAATGATTGAATATTCATCGCCTAACACAAACAAGCCTTTGCACCTTGGACACGTGCGCAACAACCTGCTTGGAAACGCACTGGCTAATGTTATGGCTGCAAACGGAAACAAGGTGGTGAAAACAAACATTGTTAATGACCGCGGTATTCATATCTGTAAGTCTATGCTTGCATGGCTTAAATACGGTAACGGCGAAACTCCCGAATCATCTGGCAAGAAAGGTGACCACCTGATTGGTGACTACTATGTAGCTTTCGACAAGCACTATAAAGCTGAGGTTAAGGAACTTACAGCTAAATTCATGGCTGAAGGAATGAACGAGGAAGAAGCCAAAGCCAAAGCAGAAGCAGAATCGCCATTGATGCTTGAAGCACGCGAAATGCTACGTAAATGGGAAGCTAATGACCCTGAAGTACGCGGACTGTGGAAGATGATGAACGACTGGGTATATGCAGGTTTCGACGAAACTTACAAGATGATGGGAGTAAGCTTCGACAAGATATACTACGAATCTGAAACTTATCTGGAAGGTAAGGAAAAAGTTATGGAAGGACTTGAAAAAGGTTTCTTCTTCCGCAAGGAAGACGGTTCGGTATGGGCCGATCTTACAGCCGAAGGACTTGACCACAAGCTTCTGCTCCGTGGCGACGGTACTTCTGTATATATGACTCAGGACATCGGTACTGCAAAACTCCGCTTCCAGGACTACCCTATCAACAAGATGATTTACGTTGTAGGTAACGAACAGAACTATCACTTCCAGGTGCTTTCTATCCTCCTTGACAAGCTTGGCTTCGAATGGGGTAAAGACTTGGTACACTTCTCATACGGCATGGTGGAACTTCCTGAAGGCAAGATGAAGAGCCGTGAAGGTACTGTAGTTGATGCCGATGACCTGATGGAAGCAATGATTGAAACAGCAAAGGAAACAAGTGCAGAACTTGGAAAACTGGATGGTCTGACTAAAGAAGAAGCCGATGATATAGCACGTATAGTAGGTCTTGGAGCATTGAAATATTTCATTCTGAAGGTGGATGCAAGAAAGAACATGACTTTCAATCCTAAGGAATCTATCGACTTCAACGGTAACACAGGACCATTTATCCAGTATACTTACGCACGTATACAGTCTATCCTCCGAAAGGCAGCAGAAGCAGGAATAAGCATTCCTGAAACACTGAATACAGATATTGAATTAAGTACTAAGGAAGAGGGTCTGATACAGATGCTTGCCGACTTCAGAAACGTAGTGGCACAGGCTGGCAGCGATTATAACCCTTCAATCATAGCAAACTATGCTTATGATTTAGTTAAGGAATACAATCAGTTCTATCACGACTTCAGCATCCTGCGCGAAGAAAACGAAGCAGTCAAGGTATTCCGCCTTGCACTGAGCAAGAACGTAGGAAAGGTTGTGAAACTGGCTATGGGACTTCTTGGTATCGAAGTACCTGAAAGAATGTAATAATGGCCGGAAAAAAGTATTATACAGTCTGGAAAGGTGTCAATCCTGGAGTATATGACTCATGGACAGACTGCCAACTCCAAATAAAAGGCTTTAAAGGCGCGCTCTACAAATCCTTTAATTCGAGGGAAGAAGCAGAGCACGCCTTTGCTTCACCTGCTCATGAGTTTATGAATCCTCCGGGAAGAAAAAGTGGAGAAAGCAATGTAAAGAAACCGGAACTTAATCTGCCGGAAAACTTCAATTTCGAATGTATAGCAGTAGATGCGGCATGCAGCGGAAATCCGGGTATGATGGAGTATCGTGGCGTTTATCTGCGTACAGGAGAACAAATTTTCCACTTCGGTCCGGTATATGGTACTAACAACATAGGTGAATTCCTTGCCATAGTTCATGGCTTGGCACTGCTAAAGCAGAAAGGTCTGGACATGCCTATCTATTCCGACAGCAGGAACGCACAGCTCTGGGTGAAACAAAAGAAATGCAAGACAAATCTGGCTAGGAATGCTAAAACAGAGGAATTGTTCAAATATATAGAAAGAGCCGAAAACTGGCTGAAAAACAACTCCTACTCCACTCCTATTCTGAAATGGCAGACAGACCTTTGGGGTGAAATTCCAGCCGATTTCGGACGAAAATAAACAAAATTATAACGCTGTTCAAACGGTATTAGAATGATGTTAAAATACGGTTTAAACAGCGTTTAATTTATATTCTGATGTATTATTATTCCCAATTGTCCGTACGGAACGGATACATAGGAAGTTCTCGCAGATTTGCTACATTTCCAGGCTTGAAATCGCGGAAGCAGTAACGTACGGCAACAGGATTCTTAACCTTGTCCGACTTAACCTTTATCTGAAGGTTATTATAGACCTCAGCTTCTGCAGGATAGAACACTTTGTCATCTCCGGCAACTTCGAATCCTTCCATACCTTTCAGACGGTTGAATCCATCTTTTGCATGGTCGAACGAAAGTATTGCTGCACCGTCTTTCACTTCCATTGACTTATATACTGGACCCATATCTTCCATTCCTTTGAATCCGTATGTACGGCTCAATGCCATGTATGCCAGACGTTTTCCTACATCAGTCTTGTTTTTTGGATGAATATTGTCCTTTTCATACTCTTCCACTAGGTCGTTGGTAGAAATCATTCCGCTGTTTGAGATTATGGACTGTGCCTTGAATTGTGCTTCGCGAAGTAATGCGCTACCATTTGTTTCACGCGAACCGAAAGGAGCTATCTCAACATAATAGAATGGCAGTTCGCCAAGTCCCCACTCCTTTCTCCAAAGTTCAACCATTGTTTTCAGGCGTTCAGGGTATGTCTTATGTTTTCCTACGTTAGACTCTCCCTGATACCACAGGAAACCTCTTATTGTATAGTTCTGTAGCGGTTTTAACATGCCGTTATACATCAGTGTAGGACTCATGTAATGCCACCAGTCGTGACCGTCTTCCTTGCGGATATCTTTCTTAAGATTGATATCTTTATATTGTGCTACAATTTCACGTGGAAGCCATCCTTCTACTGTACTTCCTCCCCAACTACAGTTTATTATTCCTATAGGAATATCCAGTACACGATTCATCATCATCGCAAAATTGAAAGCTGTAGCACTGAATGCAGGTGCATTTGACGGATTGCTCACTTTCCAACTTCCCTTACAGCTTTCTACAGGCTCAAGCTGACCGTTTTTCTCTATCGTGGCTACTCGTATACCCTTCCATTGTGCAGATGTAGTAATGGTCTCGTTTGCACCTTGAATAGGACAATTCCAAAAGCCTGCAAGCGGCATCTCCATGTTAGATTGTCCTGAACAGAACCACACCTCTCCTATCAATATGTTATTAAGCTTTGTTACCTCACCGTCTGAAAGTGTAATAGTATATGATACATAACTTGCCGACGGAGTCTGTATCGTCGCCATCCACTTACCGTCACTGCCGGTTTTTACAGTATATGTACTGTTTGTCCACGACGGACAAATACTTACTTCGGCATTTGCCTTTGCCTTGCCCCAGAGTTTCACCTCTGTCTGCTGCTGCAATACCATGTTATCACTAAGAATCTCAGGCAATTCTACTTTTGCCCATGCGCCCATATTCACTAGCATGAGTGCTGCCAATAATGTTTTTCTCATATCTTTAAAGTTTTCCACAAAATTAATATTTTAAAGACATATTACGTGATACTATTTTATCTTTTATAGTACCTTGCCAAATAAAATGCTCTACGCAGAGCCATATGAGTACATGCCAGCGAACAAACAGAACCTATAAAGAATGCTATACCTGTAGATATCATTATATTACCCAAACCAACTAAAGGAGAAACTATACCGCCAAAAGCAAATCCAAGCGCCCCCAATAATGCCGAAGCAATACCTGCATTTGAACGTTCGCTATCCAAAGCAAGAGTATTTGAAGATGTAAAAGTAAGCCCTATCATTGAAAGCAAACAAACAAGCAAAATCTCATATATAAGGAAACTACATTCCAGACTTAAAGCTATCATAAGGAAAAACGAAACCAAAAGCATACCCACACTTCCCGTATACAATGCTTGTTCAGGATGCGCAAACTTTACAGAATAAGCTGCAGAAATTACTATGGCAATGGCATTTACACCGAAAAACACACTGAACATCATTGGTGAAAAACCATAATGCTGCTGCATTATGAAAGGAGCAGAAGCAATATTGGCAAACATCACTCCTTGAGCAAATCCAAACTGAAATATATAACAAAGATAACGACGATTATGAGCAACCGCCACAAACCCTTCAAACACATCCTTCCAGCATGTATTTCCGCGTCGCTCTTCGGATAATGATTCCTTAAAATGAAAACTTCCTAACAATAATATTATACCTATTCCGAAAAGTGTCCAAAAAATACCCTGCCATCCCCAATATCCGGCCATACCACCTCCTACTATCGGGGCCGCAATCGGTGCAACGCCGTTTATAGCACCAATAACAGCAAGCATTTTCGCCAGTTCACGACCTGAATATTTATCTGCTGCAATGGAACGAGAAATTACTATTCCACCCGCACCGGCAATGCCCTGCACCACACGCCATCCTACAAACTGCATTATTGTAGACGAAAACAGACATCCTACTGTAGCTATCAGAAACATAAACATGGCTATAATAAGCGGAACACGTCTACCGTACTTATCGCTTAACGGACCGAAAAAAAGCTGACCAACAGCCAATCCAATCATACTGGCAGTCAATCCAAGTTGTACTTGCGATGATGTTGTATTAAAAAACTCCGTCATAGCCGGAAGAGTCGGTAAATACATATCTGTAACAAAAGGACCAAAAGCCGTAAGCGTTCCTAGTAATACCAAAACAAACAATTGTGAATTTTCTTTTACCATAAGAATACTATTTAGAAAAACGACACAAAATTAGATATACTTGAGATGATAATATCGGTCTTTTGCTGCATAAAACTTTTCATATTAGGAACATATTCTTTTTTTACGATAAAAATAATAGTATTTTTGTTTCATAAATAGTAGTTACAGTGGAATTGCAGTTGTCTCACATATCAAAAATACATTATGAAGAAAGTAATCTGTACTTTCTAAAAGCATCGCCACTTCATATCGAATGTGGTATTCAGATGATATGTACAAACGGAAATGGTATAATATCAACCGGAGCTCAACAATTTCATATGCACGAAATGTCAGAACTGATATTCTGGCATGGCAGCATCATGCAACTTATAGAATCATCGGATGACTTTAAAGTAAGGATATTATTCTATCCTCCTAAAATATTTCTTCAGGCTGCCATATCAATCGACACAAAATATTTCGAATATATAAAAGAATTCCCACTATTTGACCATAGAAAAACCGGAGACATAAAAAGCTGGAAATCAATGAATCTATGGATGGACATGGGGAAAATGCTGTTTGAACAGTCTGATTCCCCCTTTACGGAACGACTTCAGCTGAACTTCATGCAAAGTATGTTCCTATGGATTTTCAGTTCAATACCTGAAAAATATATATCTGTAGCAAATACATATACCAGAAAACAATTGATGTTTCACAAATTCATGTATCTTGTGCATGAAAATGCCGCACAGGAGCACCATATAAGTTTTTATGCCGATAAACTTTGTATATCACCAAGATATCTGAATGAAATAACTGTAGCACAAGCTAACGGTAAAACCCCTAAAGAGCTTATAGATGAACAACTTACAGCAGAGATAAAAGTACAACTCAATAACCCTAATTTATCTGTAGCTGAAATAGCAGCCAACTGTCAGTTCCCGGACTCTTCCTATTTAAGCAGATTTTTCAAAAGACATACAGGAATAGCACCCAAAGAATACCGTATAAACTATAACGAAAAAAATTAAACATAATCTTGGCAACTGTACATTTTAATGGATAATTGTAATAATCATCGAAAAAGATAAGATACTAAATCGTTACACAAGTGTTGAATTAGGTATGAAAGTAAACTCATGGACTGTCAATAATACGGAAAACTCAAAATATATCTAGATTGAAAATTAACCATATAGCAACAGTCCATCCTGTAGAAGCAACAGAACAGGCAGGTAACAGGAATTAAATAAAAACATAATATAATGGAAATAGGGGTGTAACACAGCATCCATATTTTTGTACTGTGAAACTAAATCATGAAATAAATGAAAGCAATTATTTTCAAAGGTATTATTTGGGGATTATCTGTATTGGGATTCTCACTTTCTGCATATGCAGAAGACAATGTGAATGAAAACAGTAATGTTTCTAAGAAAAAGGTACTTGTCATCGGCCTGGATAATGTAAATTCAAACTATTTCCCTCAAAGCATGATTACAGAAGAAACTGGCATTCCTACAGACAGTATAAGCTATACCTATAACAAGATTATTACCAGCAATATCATTAATGCAAACAAAGATAAAGACTATGTCTTCGTGTCTCCGGCTGCATCAACTGAAATAAATGAAATCATAGACAACATTCGGTTAGAAGGAGAGGAAGAAGAGAAGTATATCGATTCCAGCACTCTTGATGATAATGAATACCAACGCTTGATGAATACTACACATGCAGACTATGTTCTATTCCTCAACCAGCACTATCTGAAATGGCAGGAAGAACCACTGAGAACTTTATTTCATTTTGTAAGTTATTCTCTGTACGACAAAAACCAAAAAGAAATAACAAAAGGAAATAACTATTTTACTTGTATGAATCTTGAAAAAGCTGACAAACTGAGTAAATCCAGCCGTAAAAGTTCATCGAAAATAGCATCGACTGTAATAAAAAGTATAAAGAAATAATTGATTGAATTCTTTTAGGTAGACACTTCTAATAATCACCATATCATAGCTCATGATACGATCATGCCGTGAATGTGGCATGTATCGTATCATTTTTTATTTGACACGCCTGTTCAGTTGATTATTGGCTTTCTCGGGTCTGGACTTCCCAACTCGCTTGCCGCTGCTTTTTTTCTTTGCACCTTGTTTGGCTTTAAAAGCAAACGGATTATTGTTCTTTTTTATCGGCATAACTGAATATAGTATTTTATGTTCGACACAAATTTACAGCATTTTTGTATCATGTCAAAATGCAAAATCAATCAAAAAATATTCATTTTATTACCATAATAAGAAAATATACTTTACATTTGCCAATAATATCATAAAATCCAAAACAATATGACCCTATTTGATTATTCACACATACTTACAGATACTGTAGACAAACTATCTGACAACAACTCATATCGCGGACTTTTCCACCAGCACAAGGATGGCGAACCTTTGCCTTCAGGAAAAGCACTTGAAGAGATAATAGACTTGTCGAGGGCAATATTGTTTCCAGGGTATTTCGGAAAGTCGAACATAAACAGCCAAAACATAAACTACCATATAGGAGTAAACCTGGAAAGGCTGTTCGAACTGCTTACTGAACAGATACAGGCCGGCCTGTGCTTTGGTGTAGAAAACAACGGCATGGAGACAAAAAACGAACCGTGCCGTGATACAGCAGCACGTCTGGCATCGGAATTCATAAGCCGTATGCCTGAGATAAGAAGCATACTTGCCACCGATGTAGAGGCTGCATATTATGGCGACCCTGCAGCCACATGTTTTGGCGAAATAATCTGTTGTTATCCAATAATCAGAGCCATTACAAACTACAGAATAGCACACGAACTATATACCCTGAAAGTTCCTCTTATACCAAGAATTATAACCGAAATGGCACACTCGGAAACAGGTATTGATATACATCCGGGAGCTACTATAGGCCATCATTTCACCATCGACCACGGAACAGGTGTAGTGATAGGAGCTACATGTATCATTGGAAACAATGTAAAACTGTATCAGGGTGTTACATTGGGAGCAAAAAGCTTCCCAATGGATGAAAACGGTAATCCGATAAAAGGTATTCCTAGACATCCTATACTTGAAGATGATGTAGTGGTATATTCAAACGCTACAATCCTGGGACGCATCACGATAGGAAAGGGGGCAACCATAGGAGGAAACATCTGGGTGACAGAAAGTGTACCGGCAGGAACTCGCATTGTACAGAGAAAATGATATGATACAAAAGACAATAACAAAAATACTCCGATACTTCACAAACAGCTGTATCGGAGTATTTTTATTTCATAAATCATGTATTTATTACCTTACTTAGTTTTGAATGAGACGTCTGCCTTAAGCCACAGATAATCCATCAACCTTTTCTAGCAGCAATATATACACCAAGCATTACCAATATAACACCAATTACGGCATAACATGTTAATGTCTCATCAAGAAATATGGAGGCTGCAACAGTTGTAAACAATGGGTTAAGATATAAATAGTTGGATGACATAATAGTACCTATACGAGTCAATACCACGTTCCATACAACAAAACACACAAGTGACGCCAAAAGACTAAGGAACAAAATATTAAATAAGACCTCATGACGGATAAGACCTTCAATAGGAAATGAAGGTGGATGAATTACAAAAGTAGGCAAAACACATAAAGCTCCATAAAAGAAAACTTTCCTTGTAATAAATACCGAGTTATATTTCTTCGAAAGCTTGTTTATTATCAGACTATAAAATGCCCAAGATAATGCTGCAGCAAGTGTCAGCAAATCTCCTACAGGTGATAACTCCAGAATAACACTGCCATTGAAAATAAGGATAGCCACACCAACCAATGCCACAAAAGAGCCTAACGCCCATCCACGCCCCACTTTACTGTCTTTGTTTACCCAAAGAGACATAGCAGTGGTTATAAGTGGAGTTATACATATAATGAAAGCAACATTAGTGGTCTGTGTGAATTGTAATGCTGTATTTTCCGTGATGAAATACAGCGTCCCCCCGGTTAATCCGGCAGCAAGCAAAGTAAGCTCATCTTTTATGCTTTCTGAAAATATCCTGCGTGGAGAAATAAACCATATCCCTATATACGCAATTACAAAGCGTAACAAAAATATCTCATGAGGAGTCAATCCATTGTTTATCAGAACTTTTGTTGATATAAATGTAGTTCCCCATACAGCAACTGTAAGTATTGCCAGAATGTGATATTTGGCATTGTGCAAACCTGTCATATAGTTTTCAAAATTTACAATGCAAAATTAGATATTTTTCAATATTAATCACTCATAATTTTTACAATATAAAAGTTATCATGCATATATTTGCACCTGAATTATAAATACAAACAATAATGTTATATTTTTACACAGACTATATGGAAGGTGCACATCCTGAAGTGATGCGCCGACTGATGGAAACTAATCTTGAACACACCACAGGATATGGCTCCGACCAATATACACAGAGAGCAAAACAGCTTATAAGAGAGGCTTGCGAACAACCTAAAGCTGCTGTACATTTCCTTGTTGGAGGTACTCAGACCAATGCAACAGTGATTGATGCACTGCTCAGGCATCATGAAGGAGTACTGGCAGCCGAAAGTGCACATATCAACGTTCACGAATCGGGAGCTATAGAAGCTACAGGACACAAAGTACTGACCCTGCCTCAATATGAAGGTAAAATAAAGGCTGAAGATATAGAAAAATATATATCCGACTTCTATCGCGACGAAACTTACGAACATATGGTTGCTCCTGGAATGGTTTACATTTCACATCCTACGGAATACGGAACGCTATACACACTTGAGGAACTTGAAAGTATCAGCCGTGTATGCCGTAAGGCAGATATCCCACTGTATATGGACGGAGCAAGACTTGGTTACGGACTGGCAGCAGAAGACACTGATGTCACTCTGAAAGATGTAGCAAGGCTGTGTGATGTGTTCTACATTGGTGGAACAAAGGTAGGAGCACTCTTTGGCGAGGCAGTAGTAGCTGCAAATCCTAAACGTCTGCCTCACTTTTTCCCTCTGATAAAACAGCACGGTGCATTGCTCGCAAAAGGAAGATTGCAGGGTATACAATTCGAGACTCTGTTCACTGACGGATTATATCTGAATATAGCCAGACATGCAGTCCGCATGGCTATGAAACTGAAACAGGCTTTCAAGGAAAAAGGATATAAGATTTATATCGACTCACCAACAAACCAGCAGTTTGTTTGCCTGCCAAATACAGAGATTGACAGACTCTCACCACATGCCGGATTCGAACTTTGGGGACCTCGCGGAGAGAAAGAAACAGTAGTTAGATTCGTCACCAGTTGGGCTACACGTGAAGAAGACGTGAACTCTTTTATAGAATTATTATAAGAAACAACGCTAAAACATTGATTAAGCGACTGAAATTACGTAATTTTGTCCCCTAAAACAAAATTACGTAATTTTTTCTCAAACATGAATCAAGAATTCGAGCTTATCGCCAAAACATTCCAAGGTCTGGAAGAAGTATTGGCACAAGAACTCACAGAATTAGGAGCCGGCAACATTGAAATCGGTCGTCGTATGGTTTCCTTCACCGGTGACAAGGCAATGATGTACAAAGCAAACTTCTGCCTTCGTACTGCAATCCGTATCCTTAAGCCTATCAAACACTTCACAGCAAACTCTGCCGACGAAGTTTATGATGCAGTAAAGGCTATCGAATGGAGCGAGTATATCGACAATACAAGCAGCTTCAGCGTAGATGCTGTAGTATTCTCGGAAGAATTCCGTCACTCTAAATTTGTTGCATACAAGGTAAAAGATGCTATCGTAGACTATTTCCGCGAAAAGACAGGAAACCGTCCGTCGGTACGCATCAACAAGCCTGATTTGGGTATCAACATCCATATTTCAGAAAACCAATGTACTTTGTCACTCGACAGTTCAGGCGAGTCTCTACATCGTCGCGGCTACCGTCAGGAACAAGTAGAAGCTCCGCTTAATGAGGTTCTAGCTGCCGGAATGATATTGATGACTGGATGGAGAGGCGAGTGCGACCTTATTGATCCTATGTGCGGTTCTGGTACTATACCTATCGAAGCTGCACTGATAGCACGCAATATTGCTCCTGGTGTGTTCCGTAAAGAATTCGGATTCGAAAAATGGAAAGATTTCGACCGTGAACTTCTTGACTCTATCTATAACGATGATTCGCAGGAAAAAGAATTTAACCACAAAATATACGGTTACGACAACAATCCTAAAGCAAACGAAATTGCTACCCACAATGTAAAAGCTGCCGGTCTGAGCAAAGATATAATCCTGAAGATACAGCCATTCCAGCAGTTCGAACAGCCAAAGGAAAAGAGCATAATCATAACCAACCCTCCTTACGGTGAAAGAATCTCGTCAGACGACCTGCTTGGTCTGTACAAGATGATAGGAGAGAGACTGAAACATGCATTCACCGGCAACGATGCGTGGATATTGAGCTACCGTGACGAATGTTTCGACCAGATAGGACTTAAGCCAAGCGTAAAAATACGCCTGATAAACGGTGCTCTGGAATGTCAGTTCCGCCAGTATCAGTTATTCGACGGTAAGTTCAAGGCTTTCAGAAGCGGCGAAGAAGGAAAGAACTTCAAGGCTAAGAGCGAAGAAAGAAGCGAAAAGCCAAAAAGAAGAAGTGAGAAACCAGATTTCAGCAAAGGCGACCGAAAGGACAGAAAGCCTTTTGGCAATGACAAAGGTGAAAGAAGAGACCGTAAAAACAGTGATGCCAAACCTGCATTCAGAGGAAGAAGAGCGGGCGACGGCAAAGAATTCACACGCGAAAGAAAAAGCGAATTCAAATATCGTGACGAAAACAAGCCACGCACTCCACGCCCGTCTACAGACGACGGACGTCCTAAAGCAGCGCCTGCACCAAGATATATGCACAGCAGACGTAAGGCGGAAGATTTGTTGTCAACAGAAGAAAACAACGTTGATTAACCATATCCTTGCAGGGTAAAAACATTACCCTGCAAGGTTTCATATTTTTAAAACGATTCTATAACCTAATAGGAAAAACATGATTCTCAAGAACAAAATTATAACCCTATTGAGTATAATGGCACTTAATATCCCTACTACAGGAATCCTGGCACAGGAAAAGACATCGTTCACTCTGCAGGATGTAATACCTGGAGGTGACAACTATTTCAACCTCATTCCGAAAAGAATGTCAGGTCTGAAATGGTGGGGTGATGTATGTATCCGCACAGGAGTGGAAGAGATAGTATCTATCGATACAAAAAACGGTAAAGAGAAGAATATCATCACCCTGGAGGAACTGAACTCTGCATTACAGGCTGACGAAAAGACCAAGGGTATCAAACCTCTACGTTCGCTCATGGGTGCCTCAATGCCGTGGGGAGACGAAAAGGAAATACTTCTCTCGCACGACAGTAACATCATAGTCTATGATTTCGAAGATAAGGCGGTAAAATCAGTTATCAGAATAAACAAGGGAGCTGCCAACATTGATTTCTGCAAGGAAAGCATGACTGTGGCATATACTGTGGGCGACAATCTGCATATTGCTTCCGAAAAGATTGCTGACAAGCAGGTTAATCCTGACATCAATATTGAAAAAGCCGCATGTGGTGGAAACGATATCCACGACATAGTTTACGGACAGGCTGTCCACCGCAATGAATTCGGTATCTTCAAGGGTACATTCTGGAGTCCGGAAGGAAAATATCTTGCTTTCTACCGCATGGACCAGAGCATGGTGACAGACTATCCGCAGGTAAACACCACTACACGTATTGCAACTCTCGAACCTGACAAATATCCTATGGCAGGTATGACAAGCCATAAGGTTACTGTGGGTATCTACAATCCTGAAAACGGAAAAACAGTCTACCTGGATGCTGGCGACCCGACAGACAGATATTTCACAAACGTATCATGGGCTCCGGACGAGGAAAACATCTATGTGATAGAAGTTAACCGCGACCAGAATCACGCTCAACTTGTAAAATATGATGCCGAAACAGGAAAAAAAATCGGTGTACTGTACGAAGAAGCTCACCCAAAATATGTTGAGCCTCAGCACACTCTGACATTCCTTCCATGGGATGAAACAAAATTCATCTACCAAAGCCAAAGAGATGGTTTCAACCATCTGTATCTGTTCGACACGAAGAAACCTAAACCTGTCACATTAGAACTGATAGAAGGTATGAACAGATACAAGGAGTATGTAGAGGTGAAACAACTCACTAAAGGTAACTGGCTGGTACAGGATATTCTTGGTTTCAACACTGCAAAGAAGGAAATCATCATTGCATCTACAGAAGTATCACCTTTGCAGACTAACATCTACAGCCTAAACATAAAGAACGGCAAACGCACTCTGATAGGCAAGGAAGACGGTAATCACAGAGCACAACTCTCTGCCGGAGGTACTTACATCATCGACAATATGACTTCTTTCAGTGTTGCAGGCGAAACAAGCATATTGCCAACCAACGGCAAGAAGGGTGTTACAATATTCACATCAAGCGACCCTATGCCAGAGAAATTCAATATGCCTGAGATAACATTAGGAACAATCAAGGCGGCAGACGGTAAGACTGACCTTTACTACAGACTTATCAAACCGGTTGATTTCGACCCTAACAAAAAATATCCTGCTATAATCTACGTATATGGCGGTCCTCACGCACAGATGATACACAACACGCGTTTCTACGATGCACGCGGATGGGACTTGTACATGGCTCAGAAAGGATATGTAATGCTTACAGTAGACGGTCGTGGCAGCGACAACCGTGGTCTGGAATTCGAAAACTGTACTTTCCGCCAGCTTGGTGTAGAGGAAATGAAAGACCAGGTGGAAGGTGCAAAGATGCTACAATCACTTCCTTACGTTGATGCCAATAGGATAGGGGTACACGGATGGAGTTTCGGAGGATTCATGACTACTAACCTTATGCTTACTTATCCCGAAATATTCAAGGTAGGTGTAGCCGGAGGTCCGGTTATAGACTGGAAATATTACGAAGTGATGTACGGCGAAAGATACATGGACACACCGGAAACAAATCCTGAAGGATATAAGAACTCGAATCTGAACTTAAAAGCAGGAAACCTGAAAGGAAGACTGCTGATTATTATCGGCGGCGAAGACCCTACTTGCGTTCCTCAGCACAGCTATACATTCCTGCGTTCATGCATTGATGCCGGAACACATCCGGACTTCTTTGTCTATCCTGAATCAGGACATAACATGATTGGAACAGAAAGGGTTCATCTGCATGAACACATTTCGAGATACTTTGACGACTTTTTAAAATGAAGGTAACAAGGTGTCAGTTACAAGTTGACAAGGTCATCCATCCAAAGGGAAGCCTCGTTAACTTGTCAACTCGTCAACTTGTCGACTAATTAAGAATTATAAAACTTAAAAACTCAAAATATGAAACTCTTACTACTTGGCTCAGGCGGCCGCGAACATGCACTGGCATGGAAAATTGCACAAAGCTCAAAAGTTGAGAAATTGTACATCGCTCCGGGAAATGCCGGAACACGCGAAGTTGGTGAAAACGTAGCTATCAAGGCTGACGACTTTAATGCCATCAAACAGTTTGTTATTGAAAACAAGATAGACATGGTGGTAGTAGGTCCGGAAGATCCATTGGTAAAGGGTGTATACGACTTTTTCCGCGATGACGAAGCATTGAAGTCAATCCCTGTTATCGGCCCTTCAAAAGCCGGTGCTGTGCTTGAAGGAAGCAAGGAATTTGCCAAAGGATTCATGCAGCGTCATAATATCCCTACAGCCGGATATAAGAGCATTACAGCCGAAAACCTTGAAGAAGGCCTGGCTTTCCTTGAGACTCTTGAAGCTCCATACGTGCTTAAAGCTGACGGATTGTGTGCAGGAAAAGGCGTATTGATTCTCCCTACACTGGAAGAAGCAAAGAAAGAGCTGAAGGAAATGCTTGGAGGTATGTTCGGAAGCGCTTCTGCTACAGTTGTTATCGAGGAATTCCTTAGCGGTATAGAATGTTCTGTTTTCGTACTAACAGACGGAAAGAACTATAAGATATTGCCAGAAGCAAAAGACTACAAACGTATCGGTGAAGGCGATACAGGTCTTAACACAGGAGGTATGGGTTCTGTTTCACCTGTTCCATTTGCAAACGCAGAATGGATGAAGAAGGTGGAAGACCGTATTATACGTCCTACAGTGGAAGGCTTGGCAGAAGAAGGTATCGACTACAAAGGATTCATCTTCTTCGGACTTATCAACGTGAAGGGCGAACCGATGGTTATTGAATACAACGTACGTATGGGTGACCCTGAAACAGAAAGCGTAATGCTCCGTATCAAGAGCGATCTGGTTGACCTTCTTGAAGGAGTAGCAGAAGGTAATCTTGATCAGCGCGTTCTTGAAATAGACCCTCGTTCTGCTGTATGCGTAATGTTGGTATCAGGAGGATATCCTGAAGCATACGATAAAGGATTCCCTATGAGCGGTATAGAAGATGCCAAAGCAGGCGGAAGCATAGTATTCCATGCCGGAACAGCTGTCAAGGACGGACAGGTTGTAACAGCCGGAGGACGTGTAATAGCTGTAAGTTCTTACGGAGCAAACAAGGAAGAAGCCTTGGCTATGTCATTCCAGAACGCAGGCAAAATACAGTTTGAGAAAAAATATTTCCGTTCAGACATAGGTTTCGATTTATAATATATCATGCGTAACCGCTTACAATATCAGATAGCTACTGGAAGACTGACGCTTCCGGTAGCTATCATATTATCTGTAATTCTGTGGATAACAGCTTTCAGCAACAAGATGGAAGCTGCATCTTTCATTACAGGAGGCCTGGTAACATATCTTCTCATTGAGTTCAATACTTCATTTGCTCTTATAAGAAGTCGCTCATCATTACCCTCTGCCTTATTTGCCATACTTTATTCATCGTCATTATTCCTTCATGAATATGGCAAAGGGGAATGCTGGATTCTGTTGCTTTTCATGGGAAGTCTTTATTGCCAACTCAAGAGTTATGAATTGAAAAAAGCATCTCCTTATATCTTTCATGCTTTTTTATGGTTAGGAATAGGAAGCCTTATAGAGCCTGGAGTAATACTTTCGGCACCGTTGATGTTCATTATGATGTTCCAGCTCAGGTCTTTCGGTCTCAAGACTTTCCTAGCAGGTATAGTAGGTATATGTACACCATATTGGCTCATAACAGGATATGACTTATACTGTGGCAATATTCCAGTGTTTTTTACATTATTCGATAACGTCCTGGAATGGAATATAGACATATACAAAAACATGCCTATACATCACATTGTAACTGCTGCATGCGTGTTGCTGTTGGCTGCTATAAGCGGAGTAAACAGCCTAATAACGTCACAAAGCGACAAGGTGAAGAACAGAATCATGATAGGGGTAATAAACACTATAGGCATATATGAAACAATACTTATCATATTGCAACCACATATGCTGAAGTCCTTACTTCCAATTGTAATGACAATGTGCTCTATCCTTTACGGATATACCATGGTACAGAAAACAAACAAGTTTACAAACATATTTATGATAGTTTCACTGGTTATCGTTGTCCTTATGGCTGCATATAACCTGATGATTAATTTTTAGTCTAAAATAGGAGGATAAATAAAAATACATGGATGCAATGCTTCAGTTTCTCACAGAATGGGGTTATTGGGGAATGTTCATATCAGCATTCCTTGCAGGAACAGTTTTGCCGTTCAGCTCGGAGGCTGTACTGCTGGCATGTATAGGCCTGGGGCTTGACCCGATACTGTCCACACTGTCAACCACGGCAGGAAACGCCCTTGGAGGACTGACCTGCTACTGGATAGGACATCTTGGGAAGATGGAATGGATAGAAAAGTATCTGGGAGTAAAAAAGAAACAGATGGACAAGGCAGAAAGATTTATCAAAGGAAAAGGTTCATGGATAGCTTTCCTGTCATTCCTGCCGGTTATAGGCGATGCCATACTTGTGGTTCTAGGGTTGATGAGAGCAAATGCCATTATCGTTACGATATCGATGACTCTTGGAAAACTTGCCAGATATGCCATATTAGTGGCCACCACACTGAAATTGATATCCTTATAAAAAACTATTAAGGTTATGGAAATAGAAAAGACAGCAGACGGAAGCTATACGCTGTTCGTACCTGAACTGGACGAACATTATCACTCTGTGAAAGGTGCGCTGACAGAATCGGAACATATATTCATCAATATGGGTCTGAAACATTCAACTGCTACATCACCACGGATACTGGAAATAGGGTTTGGAACAGGACTCAATGCCTTCCTAACATCGCTCGAAGCAAAAAAAGAGAACAGAAACATATTCTATACCACCATAGAGAAATATCCTCTGGATATGGAAACTATAAGGCTACTTGACTATCCGGAGCTTATCGCCCCTGAAGAAAGCAACCTGTTTTACTCTATCCACAATGCCGCATGGAATTCTCCGCAAAGCATTTCAGAACATTTCATTATTGAAAAAATAGAAGGCGACTTTACTGAATATCATTTCAGAAAAGGCTACGACATCATCTACTTCGATGCCTTTGCTCCTGAAAAACAGCCTGAAATGTGGAATCAGACACTGTTCAACAATCTGTATGAGGTATTGAATAATAACGGAATACTCACCACGTATTGTGCAAAGGGAGCAGTAAGACGTATGCTTCAGGAAGCCGGTTTCATAGTAGAACGCCTGGCAGGTCCTCCGGGAGGCAAAAGAGAGATACTGAGAGGTACCAAGAAAGTAGATGACAGATAATATCTGCATATCACCAAAACCAGTTGTGCAAGAAACAACATATTGATTAATCTTCTAAATTTTAATTTGAACATGAAAACATTTTTACCTATTATATGCCTGCTCCTGGCTTTTTCATCATGCCAGAACAGTGAAAAGAACGATAAACCTACCATAACCGTAACCATAGAACCTCTAAGATTTTTCACAGAAGTCATAGCAGGCGACAAATTCAACGTAGTAAGCATGGTACCTGCAGGAAGCAGTCCGGAAACATACGACCCAACTCCACAACAAATGGTCAACTTAAGCAAAAGTGCTGCTTATCTGCGTATAGGATACATAGGCTTCGAACAGTCATGGACAAACAAACTACAGGAAAATCTCCCAAAACTGACATTTTATGACACATCGGCAGGAGTAAACCTTATACATCAACAGTGTTCACACTCGCATGGCAACAATACTCCGGAAGACCATGCGCACGGAGTAGAACCACACATCTGGAACTCTACGGAAAACGCCAAGATAATAGCCAATAATATCTGTAATGCACTGCAAGAACTGGACAGCAAGAACTCAGAGTATTACAATAACAGACTGGACAGTCTTACCCAGATAATCGAAAAAACCGATGAAAAAATAAAGGATATAATTACTGATGCCGACAAGACTTTCCTTATCTATCATCCGGCCCTTACATACTTTGCCCGAGACTATGGTTTGGAACAGATAAGCATAGAAGAAGGTGGCAAAGAGCCATCGCCTGCTCATCTGCAGTCGTTAATAAAGCTATGTAAGGATAAAAATGCCAGAGTAATATTTGTACAGCAGGAATTCGACACACGCAATGCAGAAGCCATAGCCAAGGAACTGGGAGTGGAAGTTGTCCCTATAAACCCACTGAACTACAACTGGACAGAAGAAATGATAAATACAGCCAAAGCACTACACACAAAAGAAGTTACAAAAAACGAATAATGAACAACAGTATAATAAAAATAGAAAATCTTTCAGCCGGATACGATAACAAGATTGTCCTGAATAACATAAACCTGGAGATAGCAGAAAAGGATTTCCTGGGAATAATAGGTCCTAATGGTGGAGGAAAAACCACACTGATGAAGGTTATACTTGGACTTCTGAAACCTACAGAAGGAAAAATAACCTATTATAACAATGGAGAGCCTACAGAAAATCTGGAAATTGGATATCTGCCACAATACAACTCAATAGACAAGAAATTTCCTATTTCAGTATATGAAGTGATATTGTCCGGACTTAACAAACAAAAAGCATTATTCAAACGATTCACAAAAGAACAACACGAGAAAGTAAAAGAAACCATTTCCATGATGGGACTTGAAGGAATGGAAAATAAAGCCATAGGACAACTCAGCGGTGGACAAATGCAAAGAACTTTGCTTGGTAGAGCTATTGTATCAAATCCTAAGGCAATAATCCTTGATGAGCCAAACACATATATAGACAAACGATTCGAAGCCAGACTGTATTCCCTGCTTGAAGAAATAAACAAACAGAGAACTATTATTCTGGTAAGCCACGACATCGGTTCGGTACTGCAGAACGTAAAAAGTATAGCTTGCATAAACGGCACCCTGGACTACCATCCTCAAAGTGAAGTTTCAGCTGAATGGATAGAAGAGAAGCTTCAATGCCCCATAGAACTGCTTGGACACGGGGAACTACCGCATAGGGTACTGAAGAAACATAGTCATAATAATTGATTGTTTATGCGTTTAAAAACGCTTTGTCATTTTATCCAAAACGACAAGACATTTTGTCTAAAACGCCCTGTCGTTTTTTTACAGTTACTAAAATGTATATTTTATCTTGATTACTCATAAAAAAGTTAAAGAAAATTTGGAAGATAACATAAAAAGATAGTATCTTTGCATCGCATTTCGAAAGAAAGCACCAAAGTTTGGACTATGGTGTAATGGTAGCACAACAGGTTTTGGTTCTGTTTGTCCAGGTTCGAATCCTGGTAGTCCAACAACCTATCAAAGAAAAGCCCTAAGAAACAATATCTTAGGGCTTTCTTATTTTCTGAGAGCCCAGAAGAGAGCCCAAAAGGATAATACTATATGACACCTCGTGATACTATTATAATAACCTATAATCCCACTATTATTACTAATATTACAATATACGGCACTCGTGGCACTTGGCACTTAACCTGTCGAGAAACCTTGCTACAATTGGGCTCGTAACAATCTGCAAGTGCCAAGAAGTGCCAATTAGTGCCATCCATAGCACGATAGGGGGGATATATATCCCTATACCAAGAGCCATACTGGGCTCAGAGCCCAATCGGAGACCAAGCAGAGCCCACAATATGGATATGACGACTCGTCATATTGAATTATCAAGGAACGATTCTTGATATTATATCACTGATAAACAATCAACAATGAACAATAAGAATACTATTAGAAGAGATTATCTTATCATCCGTAGAATTATGAAAGGAGACCATCCAAGTGCATCCGTATTATTACAATACTTGGAAAGGAATGATATTACCATTACATTGCGAACTCTACAGCGTGATATGGCAGATATTAGAAGTAACTTTGATATAGAGGTTATCTATGACAGTAAGAAGAACGGTTACTACATTGACGAAACTTGCAGTATGGATATGGATAAGCTGCTGTACTTTCTCGGACTGGCTGAGAGCTCTGACGTAATACTGTCCAATATCAAGGACAGGCAAAGACTATTAAAATACTTGTCAATAAGCCCAAATCCTCACGCTAAAGGAGTAGAGAATATAGGTATATTACTGCAAGCCATACAGCAATGCACCGTTATCAATATCAATCATCTTAGCTATCAGACAAGAGAACAGAAAGCCTACACCGTAGAGCCTTATCTCCTAAAAGAATTTGAGGGGATGTGGTATCTGTTTGCTTATTGTGAGGATATGAAAGCATTCCGCACCTTCGGACTTGACAGAATAAGACAAATACAGGTAACAGACAGGATATTCCAACGCATAGCAGAATTGGAACATACAGCAGAGAAGTTTAACAATGTATATGGACTGGTGTATGAACCCGATAATAACCCCAATACTCCAATAGAGGAAGTAAGATTGGAAGTATCTCCTGTTATGATGCCTTATATCCAATCCTTGCCAATACACTCCTCACAAAGCATAAGCGGAGACACAATAACACTGCATCTGATTATAAACCCAGAATTGGAAAACAAGATAATGAGTTATGGAGAGCATATTGAGGTATTATCTCCACCCTCACTGCGAAACAAGATTAAGGAAAGGATAATGCAATCACTCAAAAAATATGATGAGTGACAGAAATATAAACCGTTACAGCAATGTAGCGGTTATTTTTTTACTCATTAACCAAGAAATACAATGAAAAAAGCAAGACCACCGACTTAATCTGTCGTACCCATAATACGATATTTGCAGAAAACTTACAAGTCTCCTGACTTCGTCAACGTGTCACCCAAAAATCATCTGTAAACAATGGGGCAATA
>artificially_reared_1__coassemble_219_pt1 | contig 89668 bp, 76 predicted proteins | sample artificially_reared_1__metabat2_low_PE_002 | metagenome-assembled genome bin artificially_reared_1 | reverse complement strand
CCGAGTCGGGATTAATTTTTTCTATTTTGCAATACGTGCTTTACCGTAGGCTTACATATGTACATATATCTTCAATTGTTTTTCTTTTCTTCTCAGGTACTTCATTATCAGGTGTATATCCAACAGGTATTAGAGCTACAGGCTCCATATTATCAGACAACCCCATTACTTCATGACATAAAGCAGCGTCGAAATTGCAAACCCAGCAAGTTCCAAGTCCCTGTTCTGTTGCAGCCAGACACAGATGTTCTATGGCTATTGCCAAATCTATATCTGCATGGTCTTTATTGTCTGAACGCCTATGCCATGACTCTTCATGGTTAGCACATGCCACAATAATGCACGGAGCAGACTGTATCCATTCACGCTTATAAGTAGATTTCAAAGCATCAAGTCTCTCCTTGTCTGTTACAACATAAAAGTGCCATGGCTGAAAATTCACAGCCGAAGGAGACAAACGTACGCACTCCATGATATACTCCATTTTTTCTTTCTCTATCTGTCGTTCATCATACGAACGTACAGAATAGCGCTGTTTTACTAAATCAATGAACATATTTTTTCGTTTTTAGTTGTTAGTTCTTATTTGTTTTTTCAGAGGGACAGAACTAAAAATAAAGCTCCATGTCCAGTCCTGCTATATTTAACTTCCTATGCTTCTCGTATTGCCTGCAATAGAACGCCACTACAGCACATCTTTCCGAGATACCAATCTTTAGTCCCGGCCTATATCTTATCATGTTTACATCAGGGAAGCCGCAATCCATGCGCTGAAACAGTTCGGTAGAGAAATAAGGCTGAAGACATGTCCGCGGAATACTATAGTCCAGCTTTATCCTGGAGCGGAGCATACTCTCGGCATCACGTCCTTGCACCGTTTCCTGAAAACGTTCTCTATACGATAGTTTCAGATCGCCAAACTTCCACGCAGCCTGAGCACCTACATTAAACCTGTGTCGGAATCTCCACCCATCACTACCTAAATCCCTATGATGCAATTCATACGAACCCTTCACTTCAAGACAAGGCAATATGGCATAATGCAATCCGACATTTGCATTCCATCTGTCAGAACTTTGCAGGTTATTCTTAGTCCTGTATTCTAACTTTGTCCTCAGACGCAAAGTCTTACTCATCTTATAATTTATACTGACCGATGTCCACGACCTCCAATCGGCAATTTCCTGTGCCAACAAATTTGCTTCACCTAAACCGGCAAGCAAAAAAAACATCAAAAACAAAACCCTACCCCTATGTGTTCTCATATTTTCAGATAATTTATAGACACAAAAATACTATAAATAAACGATTTTACGTAAGTTTGCAGCAACTAACAACTAAAAACAAACTACTAAAAAAAATGAAACTAGCAATTTTTGACCTTGACGGAACTCTGCTTAACACTATAGCAGACCTTGCCGCAGCTACAAACCATGCTCTTTCGCACTACGGACTTCCTACACACAAAGAAGAAGAATACAAATTCTTTGTTGGTAACGGAATAGACAAGATGTTCGAACGTGCACTGCCTGAGGATAAACGCAACCAAGAATATATAATGAAGTTACGCTCACAGTTTGTTCCATATTATGATGCTCACAACTCTGACCTTAGCCGTCCTTATAATGGCATGGTAGAACTTCTAAAAGAGTTACAACATAACAATATCGCAATAGGTGTTGCGTCTAACAAATACCAGGAAGCTGCTGTAAAACTCGTTCTCCAGTTCTTCCCAGGTATAGATTTCGCTCTGATTTTAGGACAAAGGGAAGGTGTTCCTTCAAAACCTGACCCTACAATAGTTCATGAAATCATCGCACACACAGGAATCAGTAAGGAAGAGACCGTATACATAGGCGACTCGTGTGTAGATATGCAAACCGGCAAAAATGCCGGAGTAACAACAGTCGGCGTAAGCTGGGGATTCCGCCCTAAAGCAGAACTGGAATCATACAATCCGGATTTCATTGCCGACGATGCAGATGCCCTTCGTAAATACTTATTAAAATATTAAGCATCGAAATAGATAAATAGAGCCGATACGCCATCACGGCGTACCGGCTCTTTCTCTGAATTAAACAACCAATAAATAGAGAATCGTATATGTTATCGTATGAACAATAACTCACGATACTTAGGTAAAGTCCACATCTGATCGTCCACAATCAGTTCAAGCTTATCAATGTGGTAACGGATAAGCTCCAACATAGGAGCGATATTGTCATGATAAGCTATAGCTTTTTCGCGTTCAGAAGCAATCTTGTTTGCCACCTTACGAGCTTCAACCATTGCATCAACATGCTCCTTAATATATGCGGTACGCTCAGAAATCTCTTTAATTATAGCAACATTACCTGCAGAAAGCTTCTCAGCTTCTTCAGCAGCAAACAGACTCTTCATCTTGAATACATTATCGATGAGCTTAGTCTGATAGCTGATAGCAACAGGTACAATATGGTTCATTACCAAATCACCCAATACACGAGCTTCAATCTGAATCTTCTTAGTATAAGTTTCCCATTTCACCTCATTGCGTGCTTCGAGTTCCTTACGTGTCATTACGCCAGTAGCCTCGAACATAGCCACGCTTTCAGGTTTCAGATAATTGTCGAATATAATAGGACAACTGGTTTCGCAATCCAATCCACGTTTGAGAGCTTCTTCTTTCCATTCGTCGCTGTAACCATTACCGTCGAAACGGATTGGTTTACTTTCCTTGATATATTTACGCAATACCTGAAGAAGAGCAGAAACCTTAGGTTCACCCTTTTCGATAAGAGCATCAACTTCATTCTTGAAGATAACAAGCTGTTCTGCCACAGCAGTGTTCAAAGCTATCATTGCACTTGCACAGTTAGCTTCAGAACCTACAGCACGGAACTCGAATCTGTTTCCTGTAAATGCGAATGGTGAAGTACGGTTACGGTCAGTATTGTCAATAAGCAATTCCGGAATCTGAGGGATATCAAGCTTCATACCCTGCTTTCCACCGAGAGAAACCAAATCTTCATTGGCATTTTCTTCGATATGGTCAAGCACTTTGCTCAGCTGTGAACCAAGGAATGAAGAGATGATTGCAGGAGGTGCTTCGTTGGCGCCCAGACGATGAGCATTTGTTGCGCTCATGATAGAAGCTTTCAGCAATCCGTTGTGTCTGTAGACAGCCATCAGTGTATTCACTACGAAAGTCACGAAACGAAGGTTTTCTTCTGTAGTTTTTCCAGGAGCCATCAGCAATACGCCTGTATCAGTACCAAGCGACCAGTTGTTATGTTTTCCTGATCCGTTTACACCCTTGAATGGTTTTTCATGCAGAAGAACGCGGAATCCGTGAGCACGTGCCACTTTACGCATAAGCGACATTACCAACATGTTATGGTCTACTGCTAGGTTACATTCTTCATAGATAGGAGCAAGCTCAAACTGGTTAGGAGCAACCTCATTATGACGAGTCTTGACAGGAATACCAAGTTCAAGAGCCTGAATTTCCAGATCTTTCATAAATGCTGCTACTCTGGTAGGAATAGCTCCGAAGTAATGGTCTTCGAGCTGCTGGTTCTTGGAAGCTTCGTGGCCCATCAATGTACGTCCTGTAAGCAACAGGTCCGGACGAGCTGCATACAAACCTTCGTCAACAAGGAAATATTCCTGTTCCCATCCCAGGAAAGCTGTAACCTTCTTTACGTTAGTATCAAAATAATGACACACAGCCACTGCTGCTTTATCTACTGCACTAAGAGCCTTAAGCAATGGAGCCTTATAGTCAAGAGACTCGCCTGTATATGCTATGAATACTGTAGGAATGCACAAAGTATCGCCTACTACGAATACCGGTGATGAAGGATCCCAAGCACTGTATCCACGAGCTTCGAAAGTGTTACGGATACCACCGTTAGGGAAAGACGAAGCATCTGGTTCCTGCTGAACGAGAAGTTTTCCAGAGAATTCTTCCATCATTCCACCTTTGCCATCGTGTTCTACGAAAGCATCATGTTTCTCTGCTGTTCCTTCAGTAAGAGGCTGGAACCAGTGAGTATAGTGTGTAGCACCAAGTTCGCTAGCCCAACGTTTCATGCCTGCTGCAACTTCATCAGCAGTAGCTCTGTCAAGAGCAGCTCCATGATCCATTGCATCCACCAGTTTTGCATAAACTGTGCTAGGAAGATACTTGAACATCTTTTCTCTGTTAAACACATATTTTCCGAAATATTCACTCGGACGGCAGCTTGGTACGCTCACCTCCATTGGCTTTGCCTGAAAAGCCTTTTCTACTACATTAAAACGAATCATATTTATTTAGTTGTTAGTTATTCAATGAATAATTAATAATTAAAAAATAAAAACAAGTTGATGTCTTCATTATTCACTATTAATTATTCATTGTTCATTATTAATTATAAATCATCTGTTATATGCTGATTCACCGTGTTCGTAAATATCCAATCCTTCTTCTTCGATACGTTTTGAAACACGGAGACCGAATATCTTGTCAAGAGCCTTGAAGATTACAAATCCCATAAATGCAGCCCATGCACCTACTACAATAACTCCAAAAGTCTGTGCTCCGAGGAATCCCCATCCTCCACCATAGAAAAGACCGTCAGAAGTAGCGAACAAACCTGTAAGAATAGTTCCAAGAGAACCGCAGACACCGTGTACTGATGAAGCACCAACAGGGTCGTCAATCTTAAGTTTTGTTTCAATAAATTCTACTGCATATATCATCACAAATCCGCAAATGGCACCTATAATGGCAGCGCCCAAAGGAGAAACAAGGTCACATCCTGCTGTTACACCTACCAGACCGGCAAGAATACCGTTCAGAGTGAACGACAATGATGGTTTTCCATATTTTACCCATGTTGTGAAAAGTGCAACTATACCACCAGCACATGCAGCAAGGTTAGTTGTAAGGAACACATGTGAGATAGCCACTCTGTCAGCTTCGCCTGATGCTGCCAACTGTGAACCCGGGTTGAAACCGAACCATCCGAACCAAAGGATAAATACACCAAGGCAGGCAAGAGTCAAACTGTGTCCCGGAATAGCCTTGGCCTTACCATCATGACCATATTTACCTACTCGAGGACCAAGGATTGCAGCACCAACCAATGCTATCCATCCACCTACTGAGTGAACCACTGTAGAACCTGCAAAATCATGGAAAGCTATTCCAAACCAGTCGCCCATAAAAGAACCTTCTGCAGCATTGCTAAGCCATCCTCCTCCCCAAGTCCAGTGTCCTGAAACAGGATAAATCAATACACTGATAGCTACCGTATATATAAGATACATTGAAAACTTAGTACGTTCCGCCATAGCTCCTGAAACAATTGTTGCGGAAGTTGCACAGAACACAGTCTGGAAAATAAGGAATCCTTCGATAGGCAAACCGTTATTGATAATAGAATCCATAATCTCAAGATTTCCAAGATGAGGAGCTCCTACAAATCCTCCTATACCGAACATAAGTCCGAAACCTATAATCCAGAACAGAATGGAACCCACCATAAAGTCCACAAGGTTTTTCATAAGGATATTTGCTGTATTTTTGCAACGTGCAAATCCAGCTTCAACCATTGCAAATCCTGGCTGCATAAAGAACACGAGCATTGCCGCAAGAAGCATCCACACAGTGTCAAGACCAGTAGTAGTCTGAGCCAAAGTTTCAGCCAAAGTATCAATAGATGCAGTTTCTTCTGAAATAGTATCCTGAGCCATTACCACGCCAGGAAGTAGCAGTGAAAGGGATGCAACACCCCTTAGGAATGTACTGTGCCATCCCTTTGATATAAGAGTTTTCATAAAAATCAAATATTATTTATGCCGTTCGTACTTCCTCAAATATACGATACCAGGAAATAACGTATCGGCAGGAATGTTAATATAGAAAAGTCTGTCTCACATGTTTAATCATTTCTCCTGTTCGGCATTATAAAGGGCGATATCTCCCCTTTCTCCCGTACGTATACGCACTGCATCCTCTATAGGAATTACGAATATACGGCCATCGCCTATCTCACCCGTATGAGCTGCCTGCATTATAGCCTCTACAGTCTTTTCAACATTCTTGTTTCTCACCACAATAGAAATCAGGATACGTTCTATTGAACTCGTGTCATAAACCACACCACGGTAGATACGTCCCTCTCGTGTTTTTCCCACACCTCTTACATCGTAATACGAAAACCATTCAATGTCGGCTTCCAGAAGCGCTTCCTTTACATCGTCAAATTTTGTCCGACGAATAATTGCTTCAATCTTTTTCATAATCTCGTCTATTTATTGTATTTGTATTTTGTATGTATTGTATCTTGTATGTATTTTGTATATATCAAAAGCTAATACCTGCTACGAAATATGCTCCTTTAGTTGTCGGATTCCAAACTGCCTGAGCCCATAGCGGAAGAGAAAAACTGTCGGTCACCTTTATTTCCTTTGATGCCTGAAGACTTATTGCCGACACTTTGAATCCGTCTGAATATCCGTTATAAAAATCATTGGCCCATGGAGTAGCTCCTATTTCTGCACTCCAGTCAATGCCACCCAATGTGAACGGAGCTGAAACAGATATATAAGAAGCATAGGCATCTTTACCATCTTCATTTGTTCCTACAGTACCTGCAAAATTCGTAAACCAATTTACAGCCAGCGGACCAAAATCGTAACCAAGAGCAACTTCAAATGTGTGTGCATCCTTGTAATCAGAATAACGTGCTGGTGAAGCCGCACTAGTAAACCAATAATCGGTTACCCCTATACTGAAACCACCATATGAATAACCTAAAGTTAAGTCAAACTCTTTAGTGTCTGTGCCTTCTAATCCGACAGAACCCCAGGCTGACAATGAAAAGCCTTTATACGAAAGCCCTGCTGCAGGCTGGATGCTCACACCACCCAAATCCTGTCCACGCCAGATGTAACCACTTACCAAGTCTGCACCTACAGTTGCTTCAACCTTGTCCTGAGCCTTGATTGCCGATGTTGACGCCAATCCCATAACAGCAAAAAGCAACATCATTTTCTTACATTCAATCATTTTCATACCTCTTTACCTTTTAAAATTAATTCTTGTTTGATTTAAGCCAATTCCTATAAAATATCACTATCTATTAGAAAGCTTTTATTATATAAATATATCTTTATGTCTTTCTTTGATGCAAAATTACATCTTTTTGAAAGAAAATGCTCAAATTCGCTACACTTTATGCATCAGAAATAAACCAAACTTCAAATCAACATAAAACAACCAGTTATAAGTTCCAATTTTCCATTTTTAACGTTATAAAAATTACTATTTATAACATATGATAATTATCATAGAAAAAAAAACGCTTGATTTATGTCATACAACATATAAATAAGTCTATCTTTTATATACATATCACATTAAAGTTTATAACTTTGCAATATAACAATTCTAAACATTTTTACTATGATTCACGAAATGCCACAGCTTCCATACAGCATGGAAGCATTAGCTCCCAAAATGAGCAAAGAAACATTCGATTACCACTATGGCAAGCATCTGCAAACTTACGTAAACAATCTGAACAAGCTCATAGTAGGCACATCATTCGAGAGCATGAGTTTGGAAGACATTATCCGCAATGCACAAGGACCTACATTCAATAATGCCGCACAAACCTGGAACCACACTTTCTTCTTCATGTCACTCACACCAAAACAGAATGAGATGCCGTCCGAACTTGCCGATAAATTAAGTTCAACATTCGGTTCAGTTGAAAAATTCAAAGAAGAGTTTACAAAATCAGCACTAGGACTGTTTGGTTCAGGATGGACATGGCTTGTGAAAGACAATGAAAATAATCTGAAAATAATGAACACTGCGAATGCCGGTAATCCTATCACAGAAGGAATGACACCACTAATGGTAATAGATGTGTGGGAACATGCATATTATATTGATTATAGGAATAACCGAGCAGCGTTTATCGATACAGTATGGTCGCTCATAGACTGGAATAAAGTAGCCGAAAAACTATAACCAGACAAAAAATAAAAATGCTTTGACGTTTTGATCAAAACGACAGCTCGTTTTATCTAAAACGTCAAAGCATTTTTTTACAACTCCCCGTTAGCGTTTTCAGCTATTTTCTTTTTAAGAAATTGAATCTTTAGATTCGCCTCTTTTTGTTCCTTTCTGATTTCCTCCATCGCAGCCAAGACCTGTGCCAGTTTGCCTACTTCTACTATAGCTTTTATATCAGGCGAATACATCACCGTTCTGTAAGTCCTGTCGCCTATAAACTCCAGTTTCAATGAACGTGCATCCTTATTTGCCATTATAAAACCTATAACTCCACCGTCTGCACCCAATTTATAGTCGGCCTTTTCTATTTTACGCCCTAAATCTGTTGTGACATACATATCTGGCGATGCTGGTGTCTGTGCAAAGGCATCAGCCGAACTAACTTTTACAGAAGTGTGATTCAACGAACCGCCTGCACAATATATTGAAGTCAAAGACATTTCTCCCTTTTCACTAACGCATGCCCGCAAGAAAGTCCTTCCTATGTTTTTTTCCACTACCTGCGAAGGATAGAAATAATTACCTGTTTCCTGATATGCAGTATCTTTCTCAAGTACGAATCCCACTTTCATGGAATCCAACACAGTTTGTTTCACTGTCATAACGCTGTCAAGATACCTTAACGAAGCTTGCTGTTCTTCCAGCTCTACCTGCTGCATCAGCTTTATTGCCTTCTTTCTAACATCAAAGACCTTGGGGTACAAGTTCCTTATACTGTCAATCTGTAATTTGGCTTCATTGTAGTTGCCCGACCGGAAAGAAGTCTCTGCACGGCTTAACAAATCTGAAGCCTTCTTTTCCTCCTGCCCGCATGAAGCAAGAAATAAAATCATTAATGGAACAAGAAATTTTCTGACTCTCATATTTCTATACATTATTATATTATATGGCAAAAATACACAATATTACTTCAAACATATAATTGAGGGGCGAAAAAAAATAATAATTTCAGTTTTTGCAAGAAATAACACTACTCCGGGTATTTTTTCATACAAACATTACAGTCTGATATTCAAAAGATTAACGATACACATTAAAAAATATTCAAAAAAAGTTCCACAAATATTTTGCAGAATAAAAAAATAGTCATACCTTTGCACTCGCAATCGGGAAACAACGATAGCAAATAGGATTGATTCGCTAGCTCAGCAGGTAGAGCACAACACTTTTAATGTTGGGGTCTTGGGTTCGAGCCCCAAGCGGATCACTCAAATAAAAAGTTGATAACAAAGTTATCAGCTTTTTTGTTTTTTATATCTATCTAAATCAATACAATTTCCAAAAACTAGAGTAAGAGTTTGATTTTATCCGACTTTTCACTACCTTTGTCACAGAATTGGTTTCCATTCTTTACTCTAAGCATGGAATTAAAAGGGAATCCGGTGTAAATCCGGAACAGTCCTGCTGCTGTGAACCTCCATTCAACTTTTCGAAAACATCTATTGCCACTGATGCTGCAACATTGGGAAGGCTTCGAAAAGGGAGAAAGTCAGAAGACCTGCCAAATTTCTTTGTTCGGACACCTTCTAGGGTTAGGGCGTCTGACACATTTATGTATTACAAAAACATACTTATTATGTACAAACAGTTCATCAGGGCTGTTTTGCTGCTTTGTACCATATTGACAGGGATGACACAACCTGTCCGTTCACAAAGTAAGCTTGACAGTTTACAACATTTGGATGAAGTGGTTGTTACTGTGCGCCGTATTCAGAAAGAAGTTATACCTGTACAGCAACTTTCCGGAAGTCAGCTGCATAGGCTCAGCTCGCATAGTGTGGCTGATGCTCTACGGTATTTTTCAGGTATCCAAATAAAGGATTACGGGGGTGTAGGCGGACTCAAAACCGTCAACATCAGAAGCATGGGAACAAATCACGTAGGTGTATTTTATGATGGAATCGAACTTGGAAATGCCCAAAATGGTCAAGTGGATTTAGGACGTTTCTCTTTGGACAATATGGAGGCTGTGACCCTCTATAACGGACAAAAGAGTGCTATTTTCCAACCGGCAAAGGATTTCGGCTCGGCAGGCTCAATATATCTGCAATCACGTACTCCGAAATTCGGACCGGATGAAAACAACCATGTAAAGGCTGTTCTTAAAACTGGTTCTTTCGGAGTGATAAATCCCGCAATTTTATGGGAACACAAAATCACTGAGAACATATCATCATCTGTTAGTGCTGAATATATGTATACAACAGGAAAGTATAAGTTTACTTACCGTGTAAAGGAAGGTTATGACACAACAGCAGTACGTCAGAACGGTGATGTGAATGCAATACGTGTAGAAGGAGGACTTTTCGGCAAACTAAAAGGCGGCTACTGGCGTGCCAAAGGTTATTTCTATAACTCAGAAAGGGGTTATCCGGGAGCTATTGTGAGAAACAAGTTTACTCATGAGGACCGTCAGTGGGATACAAACACTTTCTTTCAGGGAGCTTTCAAGAAAGATTTTTCCGACAGATACAGCATGATGCTCAATGCCAAATATGCATACGACTATCTACACTATCTGGCTGACCCTAACAGGGATGAGTCACTAATGTATACAAACAATCACTATTATCAGCATGAAATATATGCCTCGGCAGCCAACAGGTTGAACTTATTCCCGTGGTGGAGTATTAATCTTTCAGCCGACTATCAGTTTAATCTGCTGAATGCCGATTTGAAAGACTTTGCATATCCACGTCGTCATACAGTACTGGTGGCAGGAGCTACAGCATTTGAATTCAACCGGCTGAAGATGCAGGCCAGTGTGCTTGGTACTATTGTTCATGATGAAGTTATGAAAGCAGATGAAAAAGCTGCTGATGATAAAGTGCAGTGGACACCTACAGCTATACTGTCATACCGGCCTTTCGATGATGTGGATTTCAATCTGAGGACGTTTTACAAAAGGATTTTCCGTATGCCTACACTTAATGACTTATATTATACTTTTATTGGAAACATAGAGCTTGATCCTGAATATACGAACCAGTACAATCTTGGATTTACATATACCAAGGATTTTGCTGAAACATGGTTCCGTCATCTTGAGATACAGGCTGATGTATATTATAATGAGGTGGAAAACAAGATAGTAGCCACTCCTACATCTAATTTTTTCCGATGGACAATGATAAACCTGGGACTTGTAGAAATACGAGGTATAGATTTGGCCTTACAGACTGGCTGGAAATTCGGCAATGATTTATATGTCAACGGTCGTGTGAACTATACTTATCAGAAAGCTCAGGATTTCACGGATAAGAATGATGAGTTCTATGGAGGACAGATTCCTTATATCCCGTGGCACAGCGGTTCGGCTGTAGTAAATGCAAGTTTTCGCAACTGGGAGGCAAACTACAGTTTTATATATACAGGAGAGAGATATTCATCTTCAGCAAATATACCGGTAAATTATCAGTTACCTTGGTATACCAGTGACTTTTCCATTGCACGAAACGTACCCCTCAAAAAAGGAAGTATGAAGATTACACTCGAAGTAAACAATATATTTAATCAACAGTATGAAGTGGTATCGTGCTATCCTATGCCTGGCACCAACTTCAAAGCCATTATGAAATATGAGTTTTAAAATAACTGTCATGAAATCAAGGCTATACATTATACCGGCATTGCTGTTAATGGTATCATGCAGAGGAGAACTTCCTATTATGCGTGCCGAAGGTGAATTGGTAGACAACAACCCCGGGAGCTCGAAAAATATAAAAGGGCTTTATCTTCTCAACGAAGGAAATATGGGAAGCAACAAATGTACAATTGACTTCTTCGATATAGAATCAGGTTCGTATTTCCGCAATATTTATGCCCAGCAGAATCCTGAGGTAGTAAAAGAACTGGGCGATGTAGGGAATGACATCCAGATATACGACGGAAAACTGTTTGCCGTGATAAACTGTTCTCATTTCATCGAGGTAATGGATGTGCGTACGGCTCGCCATATTGGTAAGGTTGATATAACCAACTGCCGGTATATACGTTTCAATGGAGACAAGGCTTATGTAAGTTCATATGCCGGACCAGTACAGATAGACCCGGAGGCTCGTCCGGGGAAAATAGTTGAGTTTGATATCAATACCCTGAAGATTGAAAGAGAGGTTGTGGTAGGCTATCAGCCGGAAGAGATGGTTATAACCGATGGGAAATTATATGTGGCCAACTCAGGTGGTTATCGTTTCCCCAATTATGACCGTACGGTATCAGTAGTAGATTTGAAAACTTTTCAAGTGATTAATACAATAGATGTTGCTATTAATCTGCACAGGATGGAGATAGACAGATACGGGCGCATATATGTAAGTTCGCGTGGCGATTATGAAGGGACTGGTTCCGATGTGTTCGTTATAGACTCCAAGACAGACAAAGTAATGGGAAGTTTGGGTATTGCGGCAAGCGAGATGTGCCTTTCAGGAGATTCAATATATATGATAAGTACAGAATGGAGCAATATCACAGGAGCTAACGAAATAGCATATACCCTCTATGATGTAAAACAGCAGAAAATAGTATCCGAAAATTTTATAACCGATGGAACTGAAGATGAAATAAGGCTGCCTTATGGGGTGGCTGTAAATCCGGAGAATAAAGAATTCTTTGTATGCGATGCTACTAATTATGTTACACCTGGATATCTGTACTGTTTTACTCCTGACGGGAAGAAGAAATGGAAGGTGCGTACAGGAGATATTCCTGCCCATATGGTGTTTACAGAAGAAAATGTGGAATTTTAATACAAACGATATTGTTTATGGATAAGAAACAGATTTTTGCAATACCGGTTATTATCGGTGGATGTATCCTGTCATCATGTACAAAGGATGATAAGGGATTGGAAAAGGATAATTTTACGGAAGGAACTCCGTATATTACTAAAGTGCTCGATTACCGTCCTGCACCGGGGCAGTTTGTAAATGTAATGCCTGAATATGAAGATGGTGATACACAGGAAAGCATGAATAAGAAGGTCTTGGAGGCAATAGGCAATAATAACCGGGGGCTGATTACTCTTGGAGGATATGGAGGGTATGTAATTGTAGGATTTGACCATACCATAGAAAACAAGCCTGACGTTTGTGACTTCAGAGTATTGGGTAATGCATTTATATCCAATGTCCCTTCAAGTCGTGGAAGTGACGGCAGTTGCGAAGCAGGTGTCATAATGGTGGCATATGATAAAAACAAGAATGGAATTCCTGATGCCGATGAATGGTTTGAAATTGCCGGAAGTGCTTATTCGCAAACAGAAAAATGGTATGAGGAAGCAAAGAAAGCCGGAAATGACGTGAATTTGTACAAGGACTATCAAATAACATATTATCGTCCCGAATCAGACCCTGAAAAATTTACTGAAACTATAGAAAACTATATCTGGTGGGAGGCCAATCAGGGTATAGTGAAAGAAGGTTACAAAGTGAAGAATATCTATCATAAGCAGTCGTATTATCCGCAATGGATTAAAGATGACAAGCTTACTTTCAGTGGAACTTGTCTTCCCCAGAACGGGATAAACAAAGGAAATAATGATTCTGATTATTTTGTTCTTCATCAGTTTTCATTTGGCTATGCAGATAATGCAACAAACGACAGTGACGGCTCTGAAATTGATATCGACTGGGCTGTAGACAAAAACGGAAATACAGTCAGTCTTCCTGGTGTTGATTTTATAAAGATATACACAGGTATCAATCAGGAAAACGGCTGGATAGGTGAATGTTCTACTGAGATTATGGGAATAGAAGACCTACATATTTTAAAGAAATAATAACCTTTTATATATATAAATTATGACAAAGAAATTTTTGGGCATGGTTGCTCTATTTATTATTTTACTGTTATCATCATGTACAAACAATGACGGACCCAAGTATGGAGACTTGATACTGGAATGGGACAGTTCGCTGGATATGACATCTACCAAGATTATGATGCCTCATGACAGCTGTACATATAAATTCAAGGCAGAGAACGTTAAAAATGTAACCTGGGAAAATGTTCCAGAAGGATGGACTGTATCTCTTTCAGAAGAGAAAAATTCCATATCAGTAAAAGCCCCTGCCGAGAGTACAGTTTCAGGAGTAACCTATACTATTACAATAGTAATAGAAGGTCTTAATGGTGAAATCAGGAAACAGGATTTGTTGTTTCTGCTCATAAATCCTAAAGCTATAGCTTATGATGACCCTAAAGGGGTGTTTGTCCTTAATGAAGGTAATATGACTACGGAAAACGGCTCACTTACTTATATCACATCGGAGGGTTTGGTAATAGACGATGCGTATACTGAACTGGGAAATGTATGTCAGGATATGGCTTTCTACAATGGAAAGATTTATATTATATCTCAGAATGGTGATGAAAATGCAGTAGGAACAAAGTTTGAGAACGATGGAATGCTAGTGGTTCTTGACGCCAAGACTCTCAAAAAAGAAAAGGCTTTCAGTAAAAGTGAACTTTCAAGCCTCGACTGGCCTACACACATAGCAGTACTTGATGAAAGTCATATATACATTCGCGACAATAAGGGAATCCACCGTTTCGATTCAAATACAAAAGAATTGAAATTCATTGAAGGCAGTGATGGGGCACCTAAGAGCAAATTTGTAGTTATGGATGGAAAAATATATACAATTATTGATGGATACATCAGTAAACTTCTGGAAATAACAACAGAAAATGATATTGTAAATAAAATAACTTTGCCTTATAGTGCTCCATACAAGGATATATACAGTATCTATAAATCTGATGATGGAAAAATATGGTTATCAGCTTTTGGGTTTGGTAAATATTATATAGGAAAATACTCTTTGGCAGACGAAACTTTAGTATCACGTCAGATTAGTGTCATGCCTAATATGGGAGCTTCAGGGGTTTCCTTTGTAGCAAAAGGTAATGATATTTATTACGCTTCAGGTACAATAATATATACCTTGAAATTTGATGAAAATCCGGAACTGGATGCAGAGTCAGGACTTGAAACTGAAAAAGAATTATGTGATCTAAACTCTCTTGACAACAATGCTAAAGAACTGTATAATGGTCTTGGTATTAATCCTTCTACAGGTATGCTTTATGTCAACACAATAAAGGGAGTAGGTCCATTCTATACTACAAACTCTATTTGGGAATTCGATACTACAGGCGACTGGACAGTACAAAAGAATAAATATGATAATTATACTAATTTTCCGGCTGGTTTCTTTTTTGCAGGTAATAACTAAATGATTAAGACATATGAAACTGAATAATTTATTTACTATATTATTAGGTAGCCTGCTTATATTTTCGGCATGCAACAAATCCACTCCTGAAAATGAGAACAAGGATGAAAACAATCCATCAGAAAATCCCGGTGGATATGCTTCACCTGGTGGCGTAATAATACTTAACCAAGGCGTACGTTCTGAATGTAGTTCTCTTACATATATTTCTCCAGATGGAAAGGTTGAAGAAAATATATACAGCAAAGTTAATGGAACTAAATTTGGCCATAATGCACAGGACATGTATATGTATAATGGCAAGTTCTATATCTTCAGTGATAATTGTGACCAGTATAACACTTTAGGTGATGGTTCCTTGGTTATTGCAGATGCAGTAACAATGAAAAAAGAAAAAGTTTTCAAATATGAAGACCTGAAATTTCATAAGCCTGAAGGTTCACTGGAAAAAGAAGATACACTTTATCTTACTACACCTATGAGCAATGTAGTCGTCATAGATGAGAAAAATATATTTATCTCAAGTTCGAAAGCAATGTTCCGTCTTGACGCCACTACTGGAAAAATGTATATAGTAAATGACAGTTTTCATTTCGGGAATCAAGGTAACACCATTGAATCTGTAGCCTCAACAAGAGGTATGACCGTAATAGGTGATTATGCATATTGTGGTGGCGGTGGATTCTGGGAAACGACCAGACTCTTGGAGTTCAGCAAAGATAAAGATTCTGCAACAAGGAAACTAGTTGACCTTGACGGTGACTTTATCAGTGGCATTTGTCGTACAGGTGAAAAAGAGATAATGCTTGCAACATGTGGACGTCAAGGTTCTACCAGAAACTACCTTTATTTTGTAGATATAGATAAATGGGAAATTGTTCAGAAGAAGACAATTCCTGTGGATATATCTGCCGAGTTCTTCAATAACTCAGGTGTTACACTGGCTGGAGAGTATCTATACTTTGCTGCAGGAACTCTGAATATAAGCAGAATATCTATTAAAGACTGGAAAGTTGATAAGAATTTTATAGATATCAAAAAAGATGTACCTAGTGCAAGATACCTTAACTGTAATGTTGTTGCCGATTCTAAAACACAGTATTTATATGTAGCTGTATCTGATGAATTTGGTGAAAATATTGTGTCAAAAGGAAATGTGCTGGTTTACGATTGCAGTAAAGATACTCCAGTTCTTGTACAGAATATTGAAAATAAGACAAGCTACCCTGTAGGAATATATCCAGTTTCTAATTTTTACAATTGAGATATTTACTAATTAAATAATTCACTAATATGATGAGTATATTGAGATACTGGATTCTGACACTATTGTTTGCAAGTCTGCTGGTTGGATGCAGTAACGACAACTCTAAACTAAGTGACTTCAACAAATGTGTATACACTCCGCAATATGCTTCTGGTTTTGATATCAAAACTGCAGACAAGAGAGAAAGTGTTCTGATAACTGTCAGGAATCCATGGCAAGGAGCAAATGAAGTCAATATGCAGCTGCTTATTGTCAGAAATGAAGAATCTGTTCCAAAAGATTTCTCAGGTCAGATACTCATAGGAGATGCCAAGCGTATTGTAACCATGTCGTCTACACACGTAGGTATGATTGATGCAATAGGGGCTACAAACACTATAGTTGGTGTATCAGGGCTGAAATACATATTCAGTCCTGATATTCAGGCTCACCGCAGTGACATAAAAGATATTGGATATGAAGGCAACATCAATTACGAGCTGCTGTTGTCACTGAATCCAGACATAGTTCTTCTATATGGTATAAACGGTGCAAACTCTATGGAGAAAAAACTTGAAGAGCTTGATATTCCATATATGTACATTGGTGATTATGTTGAAGATTCACCATTAGGTAAGGCTGAATGGATGGTGGCAATTGCTGAAATATTAGGTAAGCGGGAGAATGCCGAGAAAGTTTTTGTAGAAATTCCATTAAGATATAACGCTTTGAAGGAAAAAGTAAAAGACTATAAAACAGACACTCCTAAGATAATGCTGAATATACCTTATGGAGATACGTGGTTCATGCCGTCTGTCAATAATTACATAGCCAGACTTATTTCTGACGCCGGAGGGAATTACATATACAGGAAAAACACTGGTAATAGTTCTGAACCTATTGATTTGGAAGAGGCATATATGCTTGTATCAGAAACAGATTTTTGGATTAATGTAGGAACATTGAATACAATTGATGAACTTAAAACGGCATGTCCCAAATTTATAGATACTGGTTGCTTCAAGAACAGAAAAGTATATAATAACAATGCCAGAAACAATACTGCCGGAGGAAATGATTTTTTTGAGTCGGCAGTTGTACATCCGGACCTGGTGCTGAGAGATCTTATCAAAATTTTTCATCCCGGTCTGATTGAAGATGATTTTGTATATTATAAACAACTAAAGTAAATGCAAACACGACTAATTATATTGTATGCTCTCTTATCGGCTCTTGTGATTATTCTCTTCTTAACAGATCTTATGATAGGAGCAGTAAATATTCCTTTAGCTGATGTGCTGGCAGCCCTTACAGGAGGAGACTGTACTCAGGCAACAGCTAAGATTATCCTGGATATAAGATTGCTCAAAGCATTGGTTGCCTTGCTGGCTGGTATAGCATTATCCGTAAGCGGTCTGCAGATGCAGACTTTGTTCAGAAACCCATTGGCTGGTCCTTATGTTTTGGGTGTAAGTTCAGGAGCAAGCCTTGGAGTTGCATTGGTGGTTCTTGCCGGAATAGGTTCCTCGGTCAGTATTGCCGGAGCAGCATGGATTGGAGCAGCTTCTGTTCTGATAGTTATAGCAGCTATCGGTCATAGAATAAAAGATATTATGGTGATACTTATTCTTGGTATGATGTTTTCATCAGGTATTGGTGCAATTGTCCAGATTTTACAATATATTGCCAAAGAAGAGTCGCTGAAAATGTTTATTGTTTGGACAATGGGAACCTTAGGTGATGTAACGACACAACAACTGGCTATTATGTTTCCATCTATTGTTCTAGGATTACTATTAGCCATATTAACTGTAAAACCATTAAATTTATTACTCTTTGGTGAAGAGTATGCTATAACAATGGGACTAAACATCAAACGCTCAAGAGCACTATTGTTTTTATCTACAACTCTACTAGCTGGAACGGTAACAGCATTTTGTGGACCTATAGGTTTTATAGGATTGGCTATACCGCATGTAGCAAGGATGCTATTCCAAAACAGCGACCATCGAATACTTTTACCAGGGACGGCCCTTTTTGGAGCCTCAATACTACTATTCTGTGATATTATTTCTAAAATTCTAATTTTACCAATAAATGCTATTACTGCACTTTTGGGTATTCCAATTGTAATATGGGTAGTATTATGCAACAAAAATATTACAGCATGATTGAGTTAAGTAATTTTTCTATAGGATACGAAGAGCGTAATTTAATTTATAAAACAAATACAACCATTGAAAAATGTAAACTAACAGCTCTTATAGGAAGAAACGGTAGCGGAAAATCAACACTGCTCCGCGCTATTGCCGGATTAAACAAAAATTATTCTGGTGAAATAAGACTTTCCGGGAAATCCGTTAAAAACATGAATGTATCGCAAATAGCCAAAACAATATCGTTTGTAACTACAGAACGTACACGTATCCCAAACATGAGATGTAAAGATGTTGTGGCTGCAGGACGTGCACCTTATACCAACTGGATAGGAAAAATTCAGGATACAGACCGAGACATAGTAATGCAATCTCTTGCTAAAGTCGGAATGGAATCGTACGCAGAACGTACAATGGATAAAATGAGTGATGGAGAGTGCCAGCGTATTATGGTGGCACGTGCATTGGCTCAATCAACTCCTATTATATTGCTTGATGAGCCTACTTCATTTCTTGATATGCCTAATCGTTATGAATTGTGTTCTCTACTGTTACAATTGGCACATGATGAAGAAAAATGTATTTTATTCTCAACACATGAGCTTGATATTGCTTTATCTGTTGCTGATTATATAGCTTTCATAGATTCAGCACAACTATCATGTATATCAACTGATGAATTTAAACACAATAATTATATAGAAAAAATCTTTCATAGTAAACATAAGGGGTGTAATACTATGTTCAAATTTATAATACCATAATCTATCAAAAGACAAATACTCTTATAAGGCTATCTTAATAAAATTATATGTATTATATCTGCCTGTTTATATCAATACACAATTCATAATTAATTAAAACTACATAAAAGCAATTATTATAAAAAAAACAGACATCATTAATTATTTACTAAATATAAAGCTACAGATTCCTATTAATATAGCAATTTACAGTTCAACTATTGCAAAAGAGCAAAAAAAAACATACTTTTGTTCACTTAAAATATTATTTTATAATAGCATAACCTAAAAAAACAATAAATAATGGCAGATTCAAAAACTATAATCAGCGAAGCTGAAGAGAAAATGGACATGGCAACCATGTACTTGGACGAAGCATTGGCACATATCCGTGCAGGAAAAGCAGATGTACGCTTACTTGACGGCATACGAGTTGACTCATATGGAAGCATGGTTCCTATCAACAATGTGGCAGCAGTAACAACACCTGATGCCAGAAGTATAGCTATCAAGCCTTGGGACAAGAGCATGTTCCGCGTGATTGAGAAAGCTATCATAGACTCTGAACTTGGAATTATGCCTGAAAACAATGGAGAAATAATACGTATAGGTATACCTCCATTGACAGAGGAGCGCCGTAAACAACTGTCCAAACAGTGTAAAGGTGAGGTTGAAACAGCAAAAGTGAGTATACGTAATGCACGTCGCGATGCTATCGATGCCTTGAAAAAAGCAGTAAAAGACGGTATGCCTGAAGACGAGCAGAAAAACAGCGAAGCAAAACTGCAGAAAATACACGACAAGTATATCAAGCAGATTGACGACATGTTTGCTGCAAAGGATAAGGAAATCATGACTGTTTAATACCATTGACTGGTACGAAAGTCCCTATTTATGTCATAAAAGAAAGAAGAATCTGCACTACCATCTTCAAAAAATACAGTGATGCAGTTTCTTCTTTTCTTTATTAGATAATATCACTATTTTCAGAATTACAAAAATTCAATTCTTTTGGACAAAGGTTTAGTTATTAAAAATACAGGTAGCTGGTATCTCGTGAAAACAGATGACGGAAGCGAAGTGGAATGCAAAATTAAAGGTAACTTCCGACTGAAAGGTATCAGAAGCACCAATCCGGTAGCTGTAGGCGACCGTGTAAAAATCATACGCAATCAGGAGGGTACTGCCTTTATTACAGAAATAGAGGACCGCAAGAACTATATAATACGACGTTCTTCCAATCTGTCCAAGCAGTCGCACATCATAGCATCAAACCTTGATCAGTGTATGCTTATAGTTACAGTAAATTATCCTGAAACATCAACTACTTTCATCGACCGTTTTCTTGCATCGGCCGAAGCGTATCGAATACCGGTATGTCTGGTTTTCAACAAGACAGACAGATATTCGGAAGATGAAAACAGATATCTTGACGGACTAATTAACCTATATACTACTATCGGATATCAGTGTTATAAAGTCTCGGCTCTTAATAATATAGGTATAGACGAAATTAAGGAAGCTCTTTCAGGGAAAATAACACTTTTCTCCGGAAACTCTGGAGTTGGAAAATCAACACTTATAAATGCCATTTTACCCGGTCAGAATCTGAAGACCGGCGATATATCGAACGTACACAATAAAGGTATGCACACTACCACTTTCTCCGAAATGTTCCCTGTGGACGGAGGTGGATATATTATTGACACACCGGGTATAAAAGGTTTCGGAACATTCGATATGGAAGAAGAAGAAGTCGGGCACTACTTCAAGGAAATTTTCAAATTCTCGGCCAACTGCAAATACGGAAACTGTACACACCGACATGAACCGGGATGTGCAGTGAGAGAAGCTGTGGAGAAACATTATATAAGTGAATCAAGATACACATCCTATCTGAGTATACTCGACGACAAAGAGGACGGTAAATATCGTTCGGCATATTAAAACAATTAATATTGATACATATACAACTAGAATAAAATGGGACTATTCATCAGAAAAAGTATTGAAGCTTTACAGGCTGAAGCAGAAGCTTCAGGCAGCAAGACTCTGAAAAGGGTACTTGGTCCGGTAAGCCTGGTTGCACTAGGAGTAGGAGTCATTATAGGTGCCGGACTTTTCTCGATTACGGGAACTGTGGCATCCGAGTTTACTGGTCCGGCCATAACACTATCATTCATCATTGCAGCCATAGGTTGCTGTTTTGCCGGTTTATGCTATGCAGAATTTGCATCCATGATTTCCGTTTCAGGAAGTGCATATACATACTCGTATGCCACTATGGGAGAACTGATAGCCTGGATTATAGGCTGGGATCTTGTATTGGAATATACTGTTGCCGCAACCACCGTAAGTATAAGTTGGAGCAGATACATGACTGTCTTTCTGGAAAGTTTAGGTGTATACCTTCCGCATAATCTTACGGCATGCCCTTGGGATGGAGGTATAATAAACATTCCGGCTATACTTATTGTGATAATGATGAGTATAATTCTTATGCGTGGCACAGCTGGCAGTTCCATTTTCAACGGCTTTATTGTTTTTCTGAAAATAGCAGTTATAATGATATTCATCATTCTTGGATGGAAATTCATTCAAGCTGATAATTATACTCCTTATATTCCTGAAAACACTGGAAATTTAGGAGAGTTCGGAATATCAGGTATTTTCCGTGGGGCAGCCATTGTGTTCTTCGCTTTTCTGGGTTTCGATACAGTAAGTACAGCAGCTCAGGAAACCAAGAACCCCAGACGTGATATGCCTATAGGAATTCTTGTTTCACTCCTGGTATGTACTGTTTTATACATACTTTTCGCACACGTTATGACTGGTGTGGCACATTATACTGAATTCGAAGGCCAAGTAGGAATAGCACCTGTAGCCGTAGCCATTGAACATATGGGAACGGCCGATGCTTCAGGAGTAATCGCACCTGCATATCCGTGGCTTAATAAAGCTATTATCCTGGCCATATTATTAGGATACTGTTCTGTAATAATGGTTACTCTTATGGGACAAAGCCGTATATTCCTCAGTATGAGCAATGATGGGCTGCTCCCTAAATTTTTCTCAAGAATAAATGAAAAGACAAGAACACCAGTACACAGTAATTTGTTATTCATGGTAGTTGTAAGTCTCATGGCTGGATTCGTACCAGCACAGGTAGCTGGCGAAATGACAAGTATAGGAACACTACTTGCATTTACACTGGTATGTGCCGGAATTCTTGTTGTGAGAAAAACCATGCCGGATGCACCAAGAGCATTCAAGACTCCATTCGTACCGGCAGTTCCAATACTTGGAATACTGACATGCCTGTGCATGATGTGTTTCCTGCCTGCCGACACATGGATAAGACTTGTACTCTGGATGCTTATCGGACTTGACGTATATGCTTCGTATGGTATAAAGCATAGCAAGTTGGAAAATGGAGTGAAAATAAGAAAAGGAGATATGGTACTGAACATTATGGGTATATCGCTTTCACTACTAAGTATCATAACAGGACTATGGCATCAGCAAACTGTGGGATGGGAAGAAGACAAAACATTGCTTACCATATCTTTTGTATTTGCTATAACACATTGTGCATATTACATGTACAGAATGTGGAAACACTCTAAACCGATTCAACCGAAAAGTTGAATATCTTAAAATAAGTTATAAAACAGAACTTTGTCCAGGAAATCAGAGTTTTCAACTACAGGCTATTAGAAAAAAAATAGTTATTTTACAGCGATTTATAGAATATGGATAAAAATATATTGATGTTCGCAATCCGTGCTGCGATAGAAGCAGGTGCGAAAATAATGAGCGTCTATACTGACCCTAATGCGGATTTTGAGATAGAGAAGAAAGCTGACAATTCACCTCTGACAATAGCAGACAGAAAAGCGCATGAAGTTATCAGCGAAATTCTGTCATCAACAAATATACCTGTTCTGAGTGAAGAAGGAAAGAAACTTCCATTCGAGAACAGAAAGGTATGGAACGAGTTGTGGATAGTAGATCCGCTGGACGGTACAAAAGAATTCATAAAGAAAAACGGCGAATTTACCGTAAACATCGCATATGTAAAAGACGGAAAGCCTGAAGCCGGAGTAATATATATTCCGGTAAAGGAAGAACTGTACTTGGGCGATTGTGAATATGGTGCATTCAAAGTTGAAAACATTAATTCTATATCCGAAGAAGAAACATTTTCTTCTCTTACATCAAGAGCTATACATCTTCCTATAAAAGAAGAGAGAGAGAAATTCGTAGTAGTAGCCTCGCGCTCACATCTATCTCCCGAGACACAAGACTTTATTGAAAAAATAAAAGAATCACACCCAAACATAGAAACAGTGTCAAAGGGTAGTTCGTTAAAGCTATGCCTCATTGCCGAAGGTAAAGCAGACATTTATCCACGTTTTGCCCCTACTATGGAATGGGATACAGCGGCAGGACATGCAATCATACGTGCTGCCGGCAAAGAAGTTTATCATACAGACGAAAAGACTCCACTCTCATACAACAAAGAAGATTTATTGAATCCTTGGTTCATATCTAAGTAAGAAATGTCACACGAAATAATCATAGTACTTGTCTCACTAGTCGGAATGCTTGCAGCACTCATTGCAGACAAAATGAGACCGGGGATGATCTTGTTCTCAGTCCTCGTGATTTTCCTATGCACAGGAATACTAAGTCCAAAAGAAATGCTTGAAGGATTCAGCAACAAAGGTATGATTACAGTTGCCATGCTGTTCCTTGTAAGCGAAGGCGTACGCCAAAGCGGTGCGCTGACCAAACTTATAAAAAGATTACTTCCCATAGAGAATATAAATGTCTTCAAGGCACAACTCAGGATGTTGCCAAGTATTGCTTTCATATCGGCATTCCTTAACAACACTCCTGTAGTTGTAATTTTTGCACCTATAATAAAGAGGTGGGCAAACTATGTAAAATTACCTGCCACATATTTCTTGATTCCTCTTTCGTATGTAACAATACTTGGAGGGATGTGTACACTTATAGGCACTTCAACCAATCTCGTGGTGCACAGTATGATACAGGATGCCGGTATGAAAGGTTTCAGCATGTTTGAACTGGGAAAAGTAGGAATTTTCATAGCATTGGCGGGGATAATATACCTGTTTGTTTTCTCGAAAAAACTTCTTCCGGCGCAAAGACCGGACCAATTAATATCCGGTGAGGAAGATTCCTCACTACATCCGATAGAAGCTGTGATAGGAGCACGTTTTCCTGGTATAAACCGTCGTATCTCTGAATTCGACTTCAAACGTCACTATGGTGCCGAAATTAAAGAACTGAGAAGAAACGGTAATACATATACCAATCTGTCGAAAATGCACTTTCGCGAAAATGATACACTGGTGATAATGGCAGATGACAGTTTCATCAAGACATGGGGTGAATCATCTGTCTTCATCATGCTGGCAAACGGTAAAGATGTAGAACCAGTGGGAAAAAAGAAACGCTGGCTAGCCCTTACTCTACTCCTCATTATGATTATTGGAGCTACTGTAGGCGAACTTCCTGCCGTACAGAAGATGTTACCTGAAGGAATAAAGCTTGACATGTTCTTCTTTGTATCCATAACAACGGTAATAATGGCATGGACCAAGATTTTCCCTCCACGTAAGTATACCAAATATATATCTTGGGACGTACTTATAACAATAGCATGTGCATTCGGAATAAGCAAGGCTATGGTAAACTCAGGAGTATCAGACCTGATAGCAAGCCAAATAATAAGCCTCAGCAACAGCTATGGTCCATACGTTCTTCTGGCAACCATGTTCATCATTACAAACGTTTTTACCGAACTGATAACAAACAATGCTGCTGCAGCCCTCTCCTTTCCTCTTGCACTGTCACTATCGCAACAGCTTGGAGTAAGCCCGATGCCATTCTTTGTTATAGTATGCGTAGCTGCTTCAGCCAGCTTTTCAACTCCAATTGGATATCAGACAAATCTGATTGTGCAAGGTATAGGAAACTATAAGTTTACTGACTTTGTACGTATCGGGTTACCTCTGAATATAATAACATTCATTATTTCAGTGCTTCTGATACCGCAAATATGGCCATTCTAAGAAACATATAAAACAAGACATATAAATGGAAAATAGTAATAACATCTACCCTATATTCGATAGAATGCTGACAAGAGCAGACAAAGAAGCACTGCTTAAGCAGCATAGTGTGATGATATGGTTCACAGGACTAAGCGGTTCGGGCAAAAGTACCATAGCCATAGCCTTGGAAAGAGAATTACAGAAACGAGGTCTATTGTGCAGAATACTAGACGGCGACAATATCCGAAGCGGAATAAACAACAATCTGGGATTCTCGGAAGAAGACAGGGTGGAAAACATCCGACGTATAGCGGAAATAGGAAAATTGTTTGTCGACACAGGTATAATAACCATTGCAGCATTTATCAGTCCGAACAATGATATCCGCGAAATGGCTGCTAATATAATAGGTAAAGAGAACTTTCTGGAAATATTTATAAGCACTCCTATCGAGGAATGCGAAAGAAGAGATGTGAAAGGACTATATGCAAAAGCCAGACGTGGAGAGATAAAGAACTTTACAGGTATATCTGCGCCATTCGAGGCTCCGGCAAATCCGGCTCTGTCAATAGATACATCACAGCTGAGCGTAGAAGAATCTGTAAACAAACTTCTGGAGTTGATACTACCTAAAATATCATTCAAAAAAGACTAAAAAACTAAATATATGAGCGAAGAATATAAACTTAGCCACTTGAAAGAATTGGAGGCAGAGTCTATCCACATCATACGCGAAGTGGCTGCCGAATTCGAAAACCCTGTCATGCTCTACAGTATAGGCAAGGACTCTTCTGTTATGGTACGTCTGGCAGAAAAAGCATTTGCCCCAGGCAAGGTACCATTTCCACTTATGCATATAGACTCAAAATGGAAATTCAAGGAAATGATACAGTTCCGCGATGAATATGCCAAGAAATATGGATGGAACCTTATAGTTGAAAGTAATATGGAGGCTTTCAAAGCCGGCGTAGGTCCTTTTACACACGGAAGCAAAGTTCACACAGACTTGATGAAAACACAGGCTTTGCTAAATGCATTGGATAAATATAAGTTTGATGCAGCATTTGGTGGAGCAAGACGTGACGAAGAAAAATCGCGTGCAAAAGAACGTATATTCTCTTTCAGAAACGAATTCCATCAGTGGGATCCTAAAAACCAACGTCCTGAACTATGGGATATCTATAACGCACGAATCAGAAAAGGCGAAAGTATCCGCGTATTCCCTCTGAGCAACTGGACAGAGCTTGACATATGGCAGTATATACGTCTTGAAAATATTCCTATTGTTCCTTTATACTTTGCAAAAGAAAGACCTGTTATCAATCTGGACGGACAGCTCATTATGCCCGACGATGACCGTCTGCCGGAACAATACAAGGACAAGATAGAAATGAAAAAAATACGTTTCCGTACTCTTGGCTGCTGGCCGCTCACAGGAGCGATAGAAAGCGAAGCCGATACAATAGAAAAGATTGTAGAGGAAATGATGACTACCACCAAGAGTGAACGTACTACTCGCGTAATTGACTTCGACCAGGAAGCAAGCATGGAGCAGAAGAAACGTGAAGGATATTTTTAGATAATTAAAAATTAAAGAATTAATAATTAAAAACCTCTCATTTATAATTATTAATTGTTCATTATTAATTAAGTAAAATGGAAACTATAGATAAAAACAAATCAGGAAACCCTATGGAAGGCGAAGCACGCGGAAATATGTCCATAGAGGAATTCCTAAAGAAAGACGAACAGAAAGACTTGCTCCGTTTCCTTACTGCAGGTTCTGTGGACGACGGTAAATCGACTCTTATCGGACGTCTGTTGTTCGATAGTAAAAAACTGTATGAGGACCAACTCGATGCACTTGAACGCGACAGTAAGCGTGTTGGTAATGCAGGCGAACACATTGACTATGCCCTTCTGCTTGACGGTCTTAAGGCTGAACGCGAACAGGGTATCACAATTGATGTGGCATACAGATATTTCTCTACAAACAACCGTAAGTTCATCATTGCCGACACTCCAGGACACGAACAATACACACGTAACATGATTACAGGTGGTTCTACAGCCAACCTTGCAATCATACTTGTAGATGCACGTACAGGAGTAATCACTCAAACCAAACGTCACTCATATCTGGTATCTCTGCTTGGTATCAAGCACGTCGTTCTGGCTGTGAACAAAATGGACCTTGTCGATTTTTCCAAGGAAGTGTTCGACAAGATTGTAAGCGACTACAAATCATTTGTAGCACCTCTTAATATTCCGGACATACAGTGTATCCCTCTATCAGCCCTTGAAGGCGACAATGTAGTGGAAAAGTCAGACCGTACTCCTTGGTACGAAGGTACTTCACTACTTGAATATCTTGAGACTGTGCACATAGGCAATGACCATAACCTGAAAGATTTCCGCTACCCTGTACAGTACGTTCTGCGCCCGAACCTTGATTTCCGAGGATTCTGTGGAAAAGTATCTTCAGGCGTTATACGCAAAGGTGATGAAGTCATGGCTCTTCCTTCTGGAAAGAAATCTCACGTAAAGAGTATAGTTACATACGAAGGCGAAATTGACTATGCTTTCCCTCCTATGTCTGTAACTATCACACTGGAAGATGAAATAGACGTTTCAAGAGGTGAAATGCTTGTGCATCCTGACAATGTACCTATGGTGGGACGTAATTTCGAGGCTATGCTGGTATGGATGGACGAAGAAAGAATGGATATGGAAAAATCATTCTTCCTGAAACATACCACAAATACAAGCCGTACACGCATTGACAGCATAGAATATAAGGTAGATATCAACACAATGGAACATCTGAGTGTTGAAAACGGCCGTCTTGCAAAAGAAGATGTACCAATGCAGCTTAATCAGATAGCAAAGGTAGTTCTCACCTCATCAAAGGAACTGTTCTTTGACTCTTATTCCGACAACAAGGCTACCGGTGCGTTTATTCTTATAGACCCTATAACAAACAATACCAGTGCAGTAGGTATGATTATCAATCAGGTGGCCGACAAAGACATGCATAACCAAATGGTATTACCTGTTCTTGACTTGCCTAAGCTGGGTATCACTCCTGAGCACTATGAAGCCATAGAAAAAGCAGTCAAGGATTTGTCACGCCAGGGCATTGATATTGAAATAAGAAAATAACTAATAAAGACAAATAATGGGATTACTAGAATTCAGCAAGTTGCCGGTTAATCCTCTTGTTGGGGCAGACTGGAAAACTTTCAACCAAATAACCGAAGGAAAAGTCATAGACGACAAATTCAAAAATAAATACAGACTAACAAAGTCAGTATGCCGTCTGTTGTCTTCTTTAAAACCATTACAAGACAAGCGATATGAAAAATTGCTTGCCAATAAACCTTTGGAACACGACCCGGTATTCATATTAGGACATTGGCGTAGCGGAACTACATTCATGCATAATGTATTTTCATGCGACAGTCATTTTGGATATAACACAACTTATCAGACCGTATTTCCACATCTTATGATGTGGGGACAACCGTTCTTCAAAAAGAACATGAGTTGGATTATGCCGGACAAGCGTCCTACAGACAATATGGAGCTGGCCGTTGACCTGCCTCAGGAAGAAGAATTTGCATTGGCTAATATGATGCCATATACCTATTATAACTTTTGGTTCCTGCCCAAACACATGATGGAATATGCAGACAAATATCTTCTTTTTAATGATATAACGGATGATGAATTGAAAGTATTTGAGGAAGTTTTCACTAAGCTTATCAAGATTTCATTGTGGAACACAAAAGGAACACAATTCTTGAGCAAGAATCCTCCTCACACAGGACGAGTAAAGGAACTTGTGAAGATGTTCCCTAATGCAAAATTCATATATCTGATGCGTAATCCATACACTGTGTTCGAGTCAACACGAAGTTTCTTCACAAATACCATCCAGCCGTTGATGCTGCAAAACATAAGCAACGAAGAACTTCAGGCCAATATTCTGTCTGTATATTCAAAACTATACCATAAGTATGAAGAAGACAAGAAATTCATTCCTGAAGGCAATCTGGTAGAAGTAAAATTTGAAGACTACGAACAGAATGCATTTGATATGACAGAGGATATTTACAAAAAACTGTCATTACCAGGATTCGATGAAGCCCAAAATGCAATAGGAGCTTATGTAAACAAGAAAAAAGGATATAAAAAGAACAAATACCAATACAAACCTGAAACAATAGAACTGGTTGAAAAACATTGGTCGTTTGCTTTGGAACAATGGGACTATAAGCTTTAACACATATAAAGACAATAAGTCCATATAACAAAAATATCGTTTGTAAAGTGTTTTCAATACAAACGATATTTTTTTATTCATCATACATAATAGATACTTCTTTCGTGTACGATAACGAAAAATATGTTATATATTATATGAATAGTCCAAAATAGTCGAAAATAGATTGGAAATTACAATAAAAGACATTATTTTTGGCAAATAAAATAAATAACTAAATCTTAATTAGAGTAAAAACTGTAGAAAAAACAAAGCATGGAACAAGTTTTCAGTTACATCATCGGGCTAGGTGCAGCGGTGATGATGCCTATCATTTTTACAATCTTAGGCTTATGTATCGGTATCAAATTTGGTAAGGCTCTAAAGAGCGGTCTGTTAGTAGGTGTCGGATTCGTTGGCTTGTCTGTAGTCACAGCATTGTTGACCAGCAGCCTTGGTGATCCATTGAAAAAGGTAACTGAAATTTATGGTTTAAGTCTGGGTATTTTTGATATGGGTTGGCCTGCTGCAGCTTCAGTAGCATACAACACTTCTGTAGGAGCATTTATCATTCCTGTATGTTTAGCTGTAAATATTGTGATGCTTCTTACCAAGACAACAAAAACTGTAAACATTGACCTTTGGAATTACTGGCATTTCGCTTTCATAGGTGCAGTAGTTTATTTTGCAACAGAAAATATATGGTGGGGATTCTTTGCCGCAATTATCTGCTATATCATAACACTTGTTATGGCGGACCTTACCTGCAAACAATTCCAGGGATATTATGACAAAATGGACGGTATTTCTATCCCACAGCCATTCTGCCAGGGATTTGTACCTTTTGCACTAGTTATCAACAAAGCATTAGATAAGATTCCAGGATTCGACAAGCTTTACATTGATGCAGAAGGAATGAAAAGAAAATTCGGTATCATGGGTGAACCTCTTTTCCTTGGTATCGTAGTGGGTTGCGGTATCGGCATGCTTGCCTGCAAGAACGGTCAGGAAATAGTTGACAACATACCTTCTATCCTAGGATTGGGAATCAAAATGGGTGCCGTAATGGAACTTATCCCACGTATCACTTCATTATTCATCGAAGGTCTTCGTCCTATTTCTGATGCTACTCGCGAACTTATTGCACGTAAATTCAAGAATAGTGCCAACCTTAACATAGGTATGAGCCCTGCATTGGTTATCGGACATCCAACTACTTTGGTTGTGTCACTTCTTCTTATACCAGTCGCACTATTCCTTTCAGTAATACTTCCTGGCAACCAGTTCCTTCCATTGGCTTCACTTGCCGGAATGTTCTACTTATTCCCTGCGGTACTTCCTATTACAAAAGGTAACGTATTGAAAACATTCCTTATAGGTTTGGTCGGCTTAATCGTTGGTTTGTATTTCGTAACAGATTTGGCTCCATTCTTTACTCAGGCTGCTCATGACGTATTCATCAAGACAGGTGATGCTGCCGTTAAGATTCCTGAAGGATTCCAGGGCGGTGCACTCGACTTTGCTTCAAGTATATTCTCATGGGGTATTTTCCATCTGATTTATAACTTCAAGTATGTAGGTTCTGCTGCATTGGTAGCTATAGCTCTTATCATGGCTATCTATAACAGAACACGTATAATCAAAGAAGCTAAAGCTCACAACAATAATTAATTCAGAAAACCTAAACTCAATAAAACAATAAGAATATGAAAAAATTAGCACTAGCAATGATGATGGGTGTAGCTGCCCTATCAACAAACGCACAAGTAAACTATCAGATGAAAACAGCTTGTCATCCACAGGATTTCAAGACTTATGACACACAAAGAATCCGCGAAAACTTCTTGATGGAAAAAGTTTTCTCAGCAGATGAAATCAACCTTACATATGCCATGTACGACCGTTTCATCTTCGGTGGTGCTATGCCAGTGAACAAGGAAGTAGTTCTTGAGACTATCGATCCACTGAAAGCTCCATACTTCTTGTTCTCACGCGAACTTGGTGTAATAAATGTCGGTGGCGACGGTATTGTTACTGTTGACGGTAAAGAATATGAATTGAAATTCAGAGAAGCTCTTTACGTAGGACGCGGTAACGAAAAAGTTACTTTCAAGAGCAAGGATTCTTCAAAACCTGCAAAATTCTATATCAACTCAGCTCCTGCACACAAGGAATACAAGACTCAGCTCGTTACTATCGACGGACGTAAAGGTTCTTTGAAAGCAAATTCCATGAAGGCAGGTAAGTTGGAAGAAAGCAACGACCGCATTATCAACCAGCTTATCGTTAAGAATGTATTGGAAGAAGGACCATGCCAGTTGCAGATGGGTCTAACTGAATTGAAACCAGGTAGCGTATGGAATACTATGCCAGCTCACACTCACAGCCGCCGTATGGAAGCTTACTTCTATTTCAATGTACCTGAAGGCAACATGATCTGCCACCTTATGGGTCAGCCACAGGAACAGCGTCTGGTATGGATGGCTAACGAACAAGCTATCGTTTCTCCAGAATGGTCAATCCACGCAGCTGCTGGTACAAGCAACTATATGTTCATTTGGGGTATGGCTGGTGAAAACCTTGACTACAACGATATGGACAAAATCAAATATACTGAAATGAGATAATAAACAAGTATATAAGTCATATTTAAAGTCTGTCTGTTCTGAAATATGAATAGGCAGACTTTTTTTGTAATTATCATATTTTAATTACCTTTGCACCTTAGATTAACATATAAACCAATACAATGAAATATATACTTATCGGACTATTCTTTTTATTATTCTCAATCACAAATCTACAGTCACAAACCAGTGTTATTTACACTACAGGAGACCATATATCAAGCAGCCTTATAAACAGAATATATCAAGACAAAAGAGGATTTATCTGGATTGCAACAGAATACGGTCTGAACAAATTTGATGGCAACAGATTCATTCTATACACTCATGATGAAAATGATTCTACTTCCATATGCAATAACTACTCAAGAGTAGTATTCGAAGACAGTAAAAACAATATTTGGGTTGGTACGGTAGCCGGTATGATGAAATACAATCGTAACGAAGACAACTTTACCCAAATACCGTTATACATAAACAACAGAATTACCACCCCGCATATATCACAAATTATAGAATGCAAGGATGGTGATGTTTGGGTAGCGACCTCTAACCAAGGTCTGTTTCTAATCAATGCAAAAGAGAACAGAGGAAATAATGTAATACAATCATATGAGGACAAAATATTAAAGATCAATACTATCATAGAAGATAGTAATGGCAAACTATACATAGGCACAGAAGGCTATGGGGTCTTTATTTATGACCATAAAACAAAAAATATTGAAAAATTGGAATTCTCCGAAATAGCCCATAGCGATGTAACATCTATTATTGCAAACAATAACGGAAATATATACTTTGGAACATTCACAAATGGCTTGTTTCTGTATGACAAACAAAATAATTCTCTAAAAAACATAGAGAGCTGCAAAAACCTACCTATAAAAATCATGGAATATATAGATGGAAAAATCTATATTGGCTGCGATGGTCAGGGAGTAAAAATATTCAATGAAAACAACTCATCATTAGAAGAATTATACATAGCCGATTCGGCTATTGACCTTAGAGATACAAAAGTACATAGCATCCTGTCCGACAATGAGAATAATCTATGGTTCGGAATATTCCAAAAGGGAGTTGTACTTATACCCAAGAAGGCAAATCCGTTCAGGTTCTATGGTGAGAAACAAATAAGCAACAGTCCCATAGATGACGGTTGCGTAATGTCAATACTTAAAGATAGAAAAAATAATATCTTAATCGGTGTAGACAGTAAAGGTTTATACATACTGAACCCAAACTATTCACTTAAAAAGCACTACAAGCCAAACAACGGGAAGAACAGTGTGCCAAATACAATAATAAGCATATTTGAAGATTCGAACAAAGACATCTGGCTTGGCAGCTACAGTCAGGGAATAGGAAAATTTGATATCAACACAGGAGTTTTCAAACCAATCAATGGATTGGAAAACGAGAGTGTCTTCAGTATTGCCGAAGGACATGACAAGAAACTATATATCAGTACATACGGTACTGGTATGTATGTTTATGACCTGAATAGTGGCAATCTGACATCGTATAATAGCAATAATAATATAAATAAAACCAGCTGGATTGAAGACAACTGGATAAATACATTGTATTGTGACAGTGAAGGATATATATGGATAGGACACTTTAAAGGCTTGAGCTGTTTTGATCCGCAAACCAACAGTTTTACAAATGTCAACAACATCTTTTCTAAAGATAAAATGTGTTATTCTATAACCGAGGATAATGACAGTATAATATGGATTGGGACATCTGAAGGACTATACTCATACAACAAGAGGAACAAACAGTCTGAAAAATTTGGAACAGACAATGGATTGTCCAATGAAGTTATCTGCGGATTATGCGAAGACAACAGCGGAAACATATGGATAAGTACATTCAACGGAATAAGTAAATTCAACAAACAGAACAAAACATTCACCAATTATTATAATGAAGACGGACTGCAAGGTAATGAATTTACCAGAGGAGCAGCATTCAAAGCCAATAACGGAGAAATACTTTTCGGAGGAACAAATGGAATTACCTGTTTCTTCCCATCAGAAATTACAGATTCTATAGCAAAACCTAAACTGCAAATTTCAGAGTTCCAGATTTTCGGGAAAAGTATAAACACCAATTCACTTTCCGGAGGTAAGAAAATAATTGATGAGGATGTAACAAAAGCAAAAACATTCAATCTCAGCTACAAAGACAATACATTCAGGGCTTTGTTTACCACTTTAGACTACGGCAATTCTTCACATATACTATACAAATACAGAATCGAGAAGCTAGGTAAAAACTGGCTGTCAACCAGATATGGTGAAAGCTACATTACTTTCAACAATCTTCCACCAGGAAATTATACACTCGAAGTTTTTGCCATAAACAGAAACATAGCCTCGGATATATATACATACAATATAAACATTTCATACCCTTGGTATCAAACATGGTGGGCATATCTGCTGTTTTCTTTGCCTGTAGTCGTACTTATATGGCTTACTATAAATTATGTTCGTATAAAAATAAGAAGAAAACAAGATTTCATGGAAATAAAACATGCCAGAGAAATAAACGAAGCAAAGCTTCAATTCTTCATAAACATATCGCATGAAATCAGAACTCCGATGACACTTATCATAAATCCGTTGGAAAAGCTTATAGCCAACAACAAAAATGAAGAAGTGTCGAAGACATATATGATGATATACAGAAATGCCAAAAGAATACTCCGCCTTATCAACCAACTGATGGATATTAGAAAGATTGAGAAAGGACAAATGCAGATGCATTTCAAGGAAACAGACTTAGTAGGCTTTATCAATGACCTGATGATGACATTTGAGAACACTGCCCGCCAGAAGAATATTAATTTCAGTTTCGAACATGAAAATGATATACTGATGGGATGGATAGATATAAATAATTTCGACAAAGTGCTAATGAACCTTCTGTCGAATGCTTTCAAGTACACCCCTGACAATGGTAATGTAAGGATTTCACTTCGCTATGGAGAAGACCATACCATAAAAGGACCGCTCAAGAATTATATAGAAATAAAAGTTACAGACAGCGGTATAGGATTGGACGAGAATCAGAAAGAACATATCTTTGAAAGATTCTATCAAATAAGTGGAAATGGCATACACAATCAGGGAGGAACCGGAGTAGGACTACACCTGACACGTTCTCTGGTAGAAATGCATTATGGAGTAATATCTGCCGAAAATAACATTAATAGTGCAGGCTCGACGTTTACTGTAAGGATTCCAAAAGGATGCGACCATATAGACCTTTCACAGATTGATGAGAGTGAAAGCTATGTAAACAATAACATTGAAATGCTGAAGTTTGCAGCATTGAACATCAATGAAGAAACTCAAACCAACACCAAGAAGAGGGCAAAAACGAACTTCACAATCCTAATAGTTGATGACGAAAAGGAGATACAGGAGTTCCTGAAAGAAGAATTGTCCGACGAATATAAGATAATAGTGGCTAGCAATGGAAAGGAAGCATACGATATGATATTTGCCAATCATGTAGATTTGGTTATCAGTGATGTGATGATGGACGAAATGGACGGACTGACATTATGCAAGAAAATAAAGCAGAATGTCAATACAAATCATTTACCGGTTATACTACTTACTGCAAAAGGAAAAGCCGAAGAACAAGTTGAAGGCATAGAGCATGGAGCAGATGCCTATATAATAAAGCCATTCAACACTGAAGTATTAAGAAGTACCATATCAAACCTTCTTAACAACAGACGTATGCTGAAAAATAAATTTAGCGGTGCCCAAGAGCAGAAAGAAAAAGTAAAAGAGCTGAGTGTAAAATCGTCGGACGAAGCACTAATGGAAAAAATTATGGATATCATAAACAAGTATATGTCCGAACCAACACTTAATGTAGAAATGCTTGCACATGAAGTAGGATTAAGTAGAGTACACCTTCATAGAAAACTAAAGGAACTTACCAACTTGTCTACACGCGATTTCATCAAGAACATAAGGATGCAGCAGGCAGCAAAATTGCTGAAAGAAAAAAAACTGAGTATTTCGGAAGTTGCCTATGCCGTTGGATTCAATAACCTATCACATTTTTCAAGCACTTTCAAAGAAATATTTGGAATGTCGCCGAAAGAATATACATCTGAAAAAGGTGATGAAGAAAAAAACACGGAAGAAGAAAAAAAATAAACCGTCATTAAAAGAAACACTCAATATAATTTTATTCTATTCAAATGGTGTCAAGTCTATTTACGCCTTGACACCATTTGTCGTTTATAGGTATGAAATTTCAAAATCTTCAATACAAAATCTTTATATACATATTATTTACATATAAATATAACCTGTATCTTTATATATAAAACTTGTATTTATAAAAACACAAGTTAGATTTACAGAAAACAAAATGACAAAACAAACTTTCCATATCGGAGAGACGACTTTATGTTCTATATTGACAAAACAAATACATTTTTGTACCTTTGCACCTTGAATAACAGATTTCAATATATGGAATTAAAAGAACATTTTTCCGACAAAATATTCAGTATAATATCCGAAACTGCCGATGAACTGGGGCTGGAATGCTATGTAGTAGGTGGTTACGTGCGCGATATATTCCTGAAACGCCCTTCAAAAGACATAGATGTAGTGGTAGTAGGAAGCGGAATAGAAATAGCACAGGCACTAGGCAAAAAATTAGGCAGAGGAGCTAATGTCTCGGTGTTCAAGAATTTCGGAACTGCACAGGTGAAATTCAGAGACATCGAAGTGGAATTTGTCGGTGCAAGAAAAGAATCATATAGTCACGACAGCAGAAAACCGATAGTGGAAAACGGGACACTGGAGGACGACCAGAACAGACGCGATTTCACCATAAATGCAATGGCAGTATGTCTGAACAAAGACCGTTTCGGCGAACTGGTTGACCCGTTCGAAGGAATGGAAGACCTTGAAGACAGAATTATAAGAACCCCTCTTGACCCAGACATAACGTTCAGCGATGACCCTCTGAGAATGATGAGGTGCATCCGTTTTGCTACACAACTAAATTTCTACATCGAAGACGAAACATTCGAAGCTCTGGAAAGAAACAAAGAAAGAATAAAGATTATATCTAAGGAACGTATAGCCGACGAACTGAACAAAATCATCCTGTCGCCTATACCGTCGAAAGGTTTTGTAGACCTCGACAGATGTGGGCTACTGGAACTTATATTCCCTGAACTATGTGCTCTGCAGGGTGTAGAAACAAGAAACGGAAGAGCTCATAAGGATAATTTTTATCACACACTTGAAGTGCTGGACAACATATCGAAAGCTACAGACAATCTTTGGCTCAGATGGTCTGCCCTACTTCACGACATAGGCAAACCAAAAACCAAAAGATGGGAACAGAAAGCAGGATGGACATTCCACAACCATAATTACATAGGCGAAAAAATGATACCGGACATATTCAGAAAGATGAAACTGCCTATGAACGAAAAAATGAAATATGTCCAGAAAATGGTAAGTCTGCACATGCGCCCAATAGTAATTGCCGACGAGGAGGTAACAGACTCTGCTGTAAGGCGACTGCTGTTCGAAGCCGGCGATGATATTGACGACCTGATGTGTCTGTGCGAGGCTGACATTACATCAAAGAACGAAGCACGAAAGCAACGTTTCCTTGACAACTTCAAGCTTGTGAGACAAAAGCTGAAAGACCTGGAAGAAAAAGACAGAATACGAAACTTCCAACCACCTGTAGACGGGGCCGAGATTATGAGAGTATTCAACTTACAGCCATGCCGCGAAATAGGTGACCTGAAAAGTTATATCAAAGATGCTATTCTGGATGGGGTTATACCTAACGAACATGATGCAGCCTTTGAATACATGATGGAAAAAGCCCGGAAAATGGGATTGAAACCAGTTAATGAACAATAGACACAAATTATATTATCCTGTAGCATTCCGAAAATGCTACAGGATTAACTCCAAACAACTACATACATAAAAAGCTAAAACCATACTACCAAAATCTAATATAATTTAAAAATACTACAGGACATAGTTTTCCAAAAAACACATTCACACGCTTCCAAAAGGCATTTCGCATTATTAAAAATTTCATTTTTGTAAAATCCAAACAAAATCATGTTTTTTATTTCGGAAATTTATTTCTAGTTTTGCAACACTTTTTTTTCAGAGTGACACTAGTCTCAAAAGGGAATACCGTGAAAATCGGTAACAGTACCCGCTGCTGTGATTCTTGATGAAACGGACAGGATTACTCCAACCACTGCTTACGGCGGGAAGGTGTCCGTGGAAAGATCAGTCAGAAGACCTGCCCTGGGAGAGTAAAACAACTATTACAAAACAAAAAACAAAAAAATGGAAACAAAGGACATCTGCATCATCAAAAGAGACGGGAAGCGGGAAAACTTCTCATCTGCAAAGATCTACAACGCGATTACCAAGGCTTTCGTAGCATCGGACCTTACAGACTGCGAAAATCTGATTGACGAAATCACCCGGAGAGTAATCAATCACTTCAATACCCCGACCATCGGTGTAGAAGAAATACAGGACCTTGTAGAAATGGAGTTGATGAAAGTACAGCCGGAAGTAGCGAAGAAATATATCATCTACAGACAGTGGAGAAACACTGAGCGCGACCGCAAGACAAAAATCAAACATATAATGGATGGCATCGTGGCAATAGACAAGAATGACGTCAACCTTAGCAATGCCAACATGTCAAGCCATACACCGGCAGGACAGATGATGACTTTTGCATCTGAAATAACAAAAGACTATACGTACAAGTACCTTCTGCCTAAGAAGTATGCAGAAGCACATCAGTTGGGCGATATACATATTCACGATTTGGATTACTATCCTACAAAGACCACCACATGCATACAGTATGACCTTGAAGACTTGTTCGAAAGAGGTTTTCACACAAAAAACGGAAGCATACGCACACCTCAGTCCATACAGAGCTACGCCACTCTTGCTACCATAATCTTCCAGACCAATCAGAACGAACAGCATGGAGGACAGGCAATACCTGCATTCGATTTCTTCATGGCTAAAGGTGTTCTGAAAAGTTACCAGAAGAGTGTAGCTTCAATCATGTCGTTCCTTATGGAAATGAAAGGTATAGACATAACAGAAGAGACTCTTAAAGAGTGTGTAAAAAAACACCTTCTGACAATAGCTCCATCCGAAGATACTAAAAAAGCGCTGGCAAGCGAACTTAAATCTATAGGTGCAGATATAGAAAAAGAAGACTTGGAACACATCCTGCACAAAGCAAACGAACGTACGCGTAAAGATACCCATCAGGCAATGGAAGGCTTCATTCACAACCTGAACACCATGCATTCAAGAGGTGGAAATCAGGTAGTGTTCAGCTCTATAAACTATGGTACAGACACTTCGGCCGAAGGAAGAATGGTAATAGAGGAATTGCTGAAATCTACAATTGAAGGATTGGGAGCTCACGGCGAAGTTCCTGTTTTCCCAATACAGATTTTCAAGATTAAGGATGGCGTGTCATATTCTGAAGAGGATTATCAGCTTGCCATGAGCGACTTCGATGCCGCAATGGAAGGAAAGCTGCAGTTCAAGGCTCCCAACTTTGATCTTTTCCTGAAAGCATGCCGCACCACAGCCAAAGCACTGTTCCCTAACTTCATGTTCCTTGACACTCCGTTCAACAAACATGAATTATGGAGAGCCGACGACCCTCACAGATATAAGTACGAACTTGCTACAATGGGATGCCGCACACGAGTATTCGAAAACATTAACGGCGAAAAGACATCACTAGGAAGAGGAAACCTGTCATTCACCACAATGAATATGCCAAGACTGGCTATAGAAGCCAGAATAAAGGCAGAAAGCATAATCGACTCAAACAACAAGGAAGCTATCGAGCAAAAAGCAAAAGAAGTATTCCTGCAGTCGGTAGAAGAGATGGCAGAAATGATAGCAGAACAGCTTTATTCCAGATACCAGTATCAGAAAACAGCCCTGGCAAGACAATTCCCGTTCATGATGGGCAACAACGTATGGAAAGGAGGTTGCACCGTAAATCCTAACGAAGAAGTAGGCGACATACTGAACCAAGGAACATTGGGTATAGGTTTCATTGGCGGTCATAATGCAATGGTAGCCCTCTACGGTCAGGGACACGGACATAACAAGAAATCATGGGACACCCTTTACGAAGCTGTTGAAAAAATGAATGAAGTGGCCAAGAGATATAAAGAGAAATATCATCTTAACTATTCCGTTCTTGCTACTCCAGCAGAAGGCCTGTCAGGAAGGTTCACAAAAATGGATAAACGTAAATATGGTATAATAGAAGGAGTGAACGACAGAGATTATTATGTAAACTCATTCCATGTAGACGTGAAAGAGCCTATCAACATAGTAGACAAAATAAAATGTGAAGCACCTTTCCACGCACTTACACTTGGAGGTCACATCACATACGTAGAGTTGGACGGTGAAGCACAGAAGAATGTAAAGGCCATAGCCAAAATAGTGAAAGTGATGAATGACGAAGGTATCGGTTATGGTTCGATAAATCATCCGGTTGACACATGTCACAACTGTGGCTACAGAGGTGTAATCTACAGCAAATGCCCTATATGCAACAGCGAAAACATACTCCGCATGCGTCGCATTACAGGCTACCTGACAGGTGACCTGAACAGCTGGAACTCGGCAAAACGTGCCGAAGAACGAGACAGGGTAAAACATACCTAATCCGAAACATGCTACATTATTTATATACATATCCTGAAACAATAGTCGACGGCGACGGCATCCGGTACTCTATCTATCTGTCCGGATGCAATCACCGTTGCAAAGGTTGTCATAACCCTGAATCGTGGAACCCCAAAGCCGGAAAGCCGCTGACCGAAGAAGCCTTGGACAACATTATAAAAGAAATAAATGCTAATCCCTTATTAGACGGAGTGACATTCACCGGAGGTGACCCTTTCTTCAATCCGGAAGAATTCCGTACAGTCCTGGAAAAGGTTCATCATTCCACCGGGTTGAATATATGGTGCTACACAGGCTATACTCTGGAAGAACTCATTAACGATAACAGAAGAAAGGATTTACTAGAATATATAGACGTATTGGTAGACGGAAAATTTGAAGAAGACTTGTACTCCCCTACTCTCGAATTCAGAGGAAGTAGCAATCAGAGGATTTTAAACCTTAAAAAGTTACTTAAACAATAAAAAATCACATACAAAGGATCGGAAAAAGCATTACACAAGCTCTCCGGTCCTTTTTTTGTATGGTTACATAACATATACATAATAATATATATACATCTTTTATGAATAAATATCAAGTCTGATTCACGAAGCTCTCAAAACGCACAAATATGTTATACAACATCAATAGCAATACTTATATTTAATATTAAAATTAACATTAAGCTCTCAAAATAGCTTTTTTAATTATGATTTTATCAACTAAAACCACACTACCACCCTCCAGCATAAGCAACCACACATTTACGTTCGCGAACACGAAGCACGCACACGCTGAAACATGATATAAATCAAGAAAAACATATATTAATATAAAAAACAGTCACAACATATTGCAGAATAAAAAAATATCCATACCTTTGTATCGTGGTTGTGAAACCAGAGAGAAAATTAATAAATAGCACAAAACATAAAGGTATTAGACTTACTTAAGGTATAAAAATAAAAGGTATTAGATAAAGGTTATTAGTTTAAGGTAAAAATTAAGGTATTAGGTTTAAGTTTAAAAGGTATTAGAAAAAAAGGTAAAAGGTTTTCAGTTTAAGGATAAAGGTAAAAAGAACAATAGGTTTAGTGCTAAGGTAAAAAGAAAAGATTAGGAAGGATAACAATTAAGACTAGAAAAACCAAAGAAACAAAGAACCCTAAATTGGGGGGTTCTTTTAGGAAGCCGGCGGCATTCAAGATGATGAATGACGCCTTTTTTATTTCATCACATTTCAAACTTTATTTTCCTTCTTTATAAAGAATCCCAAAGACCAATTCATACCATACAGAAACTCTTCCAACATATAGAATACACACCAGCCACCAATCTCCATAATTGCAACATCATCATTACAATTTCAATACAAAGGAAATGAAATAATGATTTTTTTCCGTAATTAAGTATAAAAGCACAGAAAATACTATTTATTTGCCATCGCTAAATCTATTATTTCTTCGATTATTTCTTAACTTTGTAGCGCAAGTAAAAGAGTACTGAACAAAAACACTTTTATAACATAACATAAATAATTAGAATTATGGAATTTGTAACAAACGAAAAACTTACTATCGTAGGTGCTGCCGGTATGATCGGTTCTAACATGGCTCAGACTGCAATCATGATGGGCTTGACTAATAACATCTGCTTGTACGACCCATATGCTCCAGGTTTGGAAGGTGTAGCAGAAGAATTGTTCCACTGCGGCTTTGAAGGTGTAAACATCACTTTCACTTCTGATATCAAAGAAGCTTTGACAGGTGCTAAATATATTGTAAACTCAGGTGGTGCTGCTCGTAAAGCAGGTATGACTCGCGAAGACCTTCTTAAAGGTAACGCAGCTATCGCTGAAGAATTCGGTAAGAATGTAAAAGCTTACTGCCCAGATGTAAAACACATCGTTATCATCTTCAACCCAGCTGACATCACTGGTCTTATCACTTTGTTGTACTCAGGTTTGAAACCAGGTCAGGTTACAACTCTTGCAGCTCTTGACTCTACTCGTCTTCGTAGCGAACTTGCTAAACACTTCGGTATCTCTATGGACGCAGTTGAAAACTGCCGTACATATGGTGGCCACGGCGAACAGATGGCTGTATTCGCTTCTACAGCTAAAGTTAACGGTAAGGCTTTGACAGACATCATCGGTACTGAAGCTCTTAGCGCTGAACAGTGGGCTGAAATCCAGCAGAAAGTAACTAAGGGTGGTGCTAACATCATCAACCTCCGCGGACGTTCTTCATTCCAGAGCCCATCATACGTTTCTATCGAAATGATTGGTGCTGCTATGGGTGGTAAAGCATTCCGTTGGCCAGCTGGTACATACGTATCAAACGATAAGTATGACCACATCATGATGGCTTGGGAAACTTCTATCGACACAGAAGGTTGCCACTGCGCAGAATTGAACGGTACAGCTGAAGAACAGGCTGCTTTGGATAAGAGCTACGAACACTTGTGCGCTCTTCGTGACGAAGTTATCGCTATGGGCGTTCTTCCTCCAGTATCAGAATGGAACGCATTGAACCCAAATATTAAATAATTGATATACAGGTTTAAATCATATCAGGGGAAACCGCATATGTGGTTTCCCCTATTTTTATGCCCATAAATCATAATTTTTTATGTACTTTTGCATCTTGTATGATAGATCAGGCCACCATAGACAGAATTCTTGATGCAGCACAAATAGTTGATGTTGTTTCCGATTTCGTTACTCTGCGCAAGCGTGGAGTCAACTACGTTGGTTTGTGTCCATTCCATAACGAAAAGACTCCATCATTCAGCGTTTCTCCAAGCAAAGGAGTATGCAAGTGTTTCAGCTGTGGAAAAGGTGGAAATGCCGTACATTTCATTATGGAGCATGAACAGCTGTCATACTACGAGGCTCTGAAATGGCTTGCTAAGAAGTACAATATCGAAATCAAGGAAAGAGAACTTACAAAGGAAGAGAAACAGTCACAAGGTCTCAGAGAAAGTCTTTTCCTTGTCAATCAGTTTGCAGCAGAATATTTCCAGGACATTTTATACAACAACGTTGACGGACAGAGCATAGGCATGACCTATTTCCGCCAAAGAGGATTCCGCGATGATATTATCAAGAAATTCCAGCTTGGATATTGTACGGAGCAGAAAGATGCACTGGCAAAAACAGCAATACAGAAAGGCTATAAGCAGGAACTGCTACTCAAAACCGGATTGTGCTACATGAAGGACGACGGAAAAACCATACGCGACCGCTTCTGGGGACGTGTAATTTTCCCTGTCCACAATATTACAGGAAAGGTAGTAGCATTCGGAGGCCGTGTACTAAGCGCGGCAACAAAGAACGTACAGATGAAGTACGTCAACTCTCCTGAATCAGAAATTTATCATAAGAGCAAGGAACTTTACGGAATATACTTTGCCAAACAATCTATAATCCGCCAGGACAGATGTTTCCTCGTAGAAGGTTACACTGACGTTATATCAATGCACCAAAGCGGTATTGAAAACGTAGTGGCATCATCAGGTACGGCACTTACATCAGACCAGATAAGGCTGATACACAGATTTACAAGCAACATCACAGTGTTATACGATGGCGACGGTGCGGGTATAAAAGCCAGTATCCGCGGTATAGACATGCTTCTGGAAGAAGGCATGAATATAAAGGTATGTCTCCTCCCCGACGGTGAGGACCCAGACAGTTTCGCCAGAAAGCATAACGCTACAGAGTATCAGGCGTACATAAATAACAATGAAGTTGACTTCATACGTTTCAAGACCAACCTGCTTATGGACGAAGCAGGGAAAGATCCAATCAAAAGGGCTGAACTTATTTCAAGCATAGTAAAAAGCATATCTGTCATCCCTGACAGTATAGTCCGTTCTGTATATATCAGAGAGTGCAGCCAGCTGCTCAAGATGGACGAGAAAATATTGGTTGAAGCTACTGCAAAACTCATTGAACAGGCTGTTGAAAACAAGGAAAAAGAAGAAGAGAGAAAAAGACAGAGAGAAGAGTATAGCAGAAGACAACAGGCTATCGCTACAGCACAGCAAGTAGAGCAGCAGACTGCAAACAATAACTCAGACAGTAACGATGTAGCAAATACAGCTCTACCAACGAACAATCCTGCTATCACGCCAACCGACACTCCTGTCCTTCCGCCTGAAGGCAATATACCTCCTCCTGAATTAATGCCGGAAGTGGTATCACCGGTTGACACATACTCATCGTATATTCCGGCACAGGGAAATGAAAACAAGGTTTTCTACAAGCAAGAAGAAAGTCTGGTGAAAATGATTATCAGATATGGCGAGAAAGTAGTGTGCTGTGTAGAAGATGAAGAAGGCAACGAACAACCTTTCACCGTAACTGAATACATTGCATATAATCTGAGAGTTGATGACATACAGTTCCACAATCCTATACACAGAAAGATACTGAAAGAAGCTGAAGAGAATATACACAATGAGAACTTTGTAGCAGAGAGATATTTCCTGTCAAACCCTGACCCGGAAATCAGCAAGACGGCCGCCGACATGTCGAGTGACAGATATCAACTGAGCAACTACCACTCTAAAGGACAGAAAATAATAACAGACGAAGAACGCCTTTATGAACTTGTTCCCCGTCTGCTGCTGGATTTTAAGATATCTATTCTTAAAGAAGAGATGAAACATACGCTTCAAGCTCTGAACGACCCTGCCGTGGCTTCTAATCCGGAAAAATGTGCAGAGATAATGGCACATTTCAAAGACTTGACAGAAACCCAGAATATGATTCTGAAAGATGCAGGCGACCGTACTACAAGCCTGTATTAACGGTTGTTTCGGATAAGATTCATGAATTCCTCACGAGTCTTTGCCTGATTGAAAGCTCCTGTGAAATCGGATGTAGTGGTTATTGAATTCTGTTTCTCTACACCACGCATCTGCATACACATGTGTTTAGCTTCAACTACAACCATCACACCAAGCGGATTCAATGTTTCCTGAATGCACTCCTTTATCTGCAGAGTCATTCGCTCCTGTACCTGCAATCGGTGTGAAAAGATATCCACCACACGCACTATCTTGCTCAATCCCGTAATATATCCGTTGGGTATATAGGCAACATGGGCCTTACCGTAGAACGGGAGCATGTGATGTTCGCATAAAGAGAAGAAATCAATATCCTTCACAATGACCATCTGACTGTATTCCTCCTGGAATTTAGCAGCATTAAGCACAGCCTTAGGGTCCATCTCATATCCTCTGGTGAGTGTAAGCATAGCCTTTGCCACACGCTCCGGAGTCTTCAACAGTCCTTCGCGTTCCGGATCTTCACCAAGCAAAGACAAGATTTCCTTATAATGTCCCATCAGTTTCTGTACCTTTTCTTCAGGCCAGTTTATCATATCAGTTGTCATCATCATTAAATTATTACTCTATATGAATGTTTATCTGTTCACGCACTATTGCAACTTCCTTAAAATTACCGGCAGCTTTCAGTTGTCTCATTGCAACATGAGCTTCCTCAATGCTTTTATAATCGCCTACCCTGCATAGCCAGCGTGGAGGCTGAAAGAATGTATATACCGGCATATCAGGGAATTTTTCCTTTACCTTTTCGGCCACAGAGTTTGCCTCATCCCTAGCCTGTCTGGAGTTATTACCTGCATAGACCTGCACACGATAACCGCGCGTTTTAATCACCCTCTGTGCTTCCGAAGCTCCAGTTCTGACAAAACGTTTGCCTATCATTTCGGTTATTTGCGCATCCTGATGCACTGTCACTTTACCCTGTCCAGGTACATTGGTTTGCAGACTTTCCACTATATTGCTCTGCGCCAAAGCTGCACCCGAAGATATAGTAAAGATTAAAGATAAAAGATATTTCATCATACCGGTTGGATTAAATTTTTAAAGACAGTATGCCGGACGGTATCGCCCGGAATACTGTCGAATAATATTAAACTACAGACGTTTTCGAGTCTGCAAATAAATTATTTGAATGCGTCGATGATACCCTTGAAGTCAGCAACTTTCAATGCAGCTCCACCGATAAGACCACCGTCAACATCAGGATTAGCAAACAATTCCTTAGCGTTTGAAGGCTTGCAGCTACCACCGTAAAGGATAGAAGTGTTTTCAGCTACTTCGTTACCGTATTTAGCAGCAACCAAAGAACGGATGTGAGCGTGGATTTCCTGAGCCTGTTCCGGAGTAGCAGTCTTACCTGTACCGATAGCCCAAACCGGTTCGTAAGCCAAGATTACTTTACCGAAATCTTCAGCAGACAAAGAGAATACAGAAGCCAACTGAGCTTCTACTACTTCATTCTGCTTGTTAGCTTCGCGTTCTTCAAGAACTTCACCGATACAGAAGATTGGCTTCAAGTTGTTAGCCAAAGCAAGTTTAACTTTTTCTTCAAGGATTTCTACTGTTTCGTGATAGTAAGCACGACGTTCAGAGTGACCAAGGATTACGTACTGAGCACCTGTAGAAGCTACCATTTCAGCAGAAACTTCGCCTGTATATGCACCAGAAACTTTGTCTGCACAGTTTTCTGCACCTACACCGATGATTGCGCTGTCAACGATAGGAGTTACAGAAGCCAAGTGGATGAAAGGAGTACAGATTACTACATCGCAGTTTGGTTTGTCTGCTGTCAAAGCTTCATTCAATTCTTTTGCCAAAGCAATACCTTCTTGCAGGTTCTTGTTCATTTTCCAGTTACCTGCTACAATGTTTTTTCTCATCTTGTTTGAAATAATTAATTAGTTAAATATAAAAGGTAATAATCAATTCTTTTTATCACAGTTCTCTTTTCCGGAAACCGGCACAAATTTCTTTCTCCGCTGTATGCTCAACCAAAGCAAATCAATCATTATGAATAGAATGAGCGGTCCAAAGAACCAAGCAAGCATTTCTGTCACCTTCGTCCAGAAAGTATTATTCTCAAGTTGTCCTATAGGCAGTTTTTCCAATGGAGCAGACAACTGATATTCGTCAGGAAAAGAGAAATTACTCCACTTTCTTATCACTACTCCGTTTTTAAGTAACACTAGTCCCGGATTTGAACGTATAATGGTTTTGAGTGTTATCTCGTCCATAGTGGCAAACGGATATTCGGCTCCGGTATAATCCTGCCATCTTGAAATAGCCTCGTCCGAAGACGCAGTAACGCAATAGAACTTGTATCCATGATCGAGCGAATAATCATATACCTCGTTTATCAGGTCCATAGAACTGTCATCGGCATTTTCCAGCCACGGCGAAACAAGGAGGAAAGCATAATCGCTGTTAAGTACTTCTTCGGTAATATCGAAACCGTCATCGTTAGAAATCATCACAAAATCCTTGATTGGCGGCTCGTACCCCTTCTCCTTCAATATTGTTTTTGATTCTACAAACTTCCATGTGGAATCAGTAGGGAAATTATCTATAGTAAACTCTTTCTGCACACCATCTTTCTGGTATGTAAAAATAGTTTCATATACAGGTAGTTTTACTCCATCAGGGATTTCCATACCGGCTTTTATATCGGCGCCTATATGATACGGACGAAAATCGAAAACAGGAAGATGGCTTAACGTGAAATATGTGAACAGAAAAATAAACACAGTGCTATACATAGCCACAAGCCAATCCATTTTGTCTGTCACAAGCTTGAAAATACTTCTGTTTCGCCTCAACACCACAATGGATGCAAAAAGAAGAACTATATTTTTCCAGAATGTATCCCAATTTGACAGATGAATAGCATCGCCAAAACATCCACAGTCTGAAATAGGATTTGCCACGGCAAGCCATAATGTAAGCGGAGTCATAACTGCCATGAAAAGCAGACAAGATATTGACGCCAGCCTGCGCCTGATTCCGAAAAGCATATAAGAACCTAAAGTAAATTCCACTATAGCCATTATCCATGCTATAAGATATGGCAAGAAGCCGGAATTCCAACCAGCAAGGCCCCACACCTCAAAATAGTCCTGCACTTTGTATACAGTACCCATCGGGTCGTTAGCCTTGACAAATCCCGAAAACAGGAATACTATAGCCAACAGGAAACGACATACGTTGACTCCTGCATAAACAGCCCTATGTATATACTTATTCTCCAAATTCAAGTTTTATTAGTCCAAACACAGAATAGTTAATCATATCCATATAATTGGCATCCACACCCTCGGAAACCAAAGTCTCGCCACCAAGTTCTTCTATCTGCTTGGTTCTGTATATCTTCATCAGAATAAGATCTGTATACGACGATATACGCATGCTTCGCCATGCTTCATCGTAGTCATGATTCTTTGCCAACATGAGTTCCAATGCCTTCTTGGCATATTTGTCGTACATTTCAAGTGCACGTTCTATGCTCATATCGTTAGTTTCGGCAAAGCCAAGCTCCAACTGAATAAGACCTATAATACCATAATTAACTATTGCTATGAATTCCGAACGGATACCTTCGTCGATAAGGGCCACTCCCTTTACTTCTATGCTGCGTATGCGGTTAGCCTTGATAAATATCTGGTCTGTTACAGATGACGGACGCATGATGCGCCACGCTGCGCCATAATCATGCAATTTCTTTTCGTAAAGGCTACGACATATTTCTATAACGTGTTCAAACTGTTGTTTAGTATCTTTCATAAACCAATTGAATATGTGGCAAAGTTACTTATTTTTCGTATAAACACATAATAAAAAAGGTGGAAATGCTTTTGCAATCCACCTTTTTTAATCATATAAACGTCAAATAAGATTCTATATTAAAGTATTATACAGAATTATGAGCAACGTAATACCTGTCCTATTCTGAGAACAGTAGTACGTTTTATACCGTTCAAACTACAGAGCTTGTCAATAGATACGTGATATTTTCTTGATATAGAGCCTAAAGTATCACCATTCTTTATTTTATGATAGCGTATAGAATTTGCTGCAGCTGTAACCTTCTTCATGTCACCGTTTTTGAGTGCTGCCAAAGCGCGTGTACGCTGATAATTATACATATTGGCTCCCTTGATGAACAGATAGCTGTCGGCCACAATATCCTGTTTTGGGAAATCGAAAAGGAATTCAGGATTGATTACCTGACCGAGCAATCTTGTTTCGAAATGCAGGTGCGAACCTGTAGAACGTCCTGTGTTTCCACCTAGACCGATAACCTCGCCAGCTTTTACAAACTGGTCTTCCTTTACCAGCTGTTTTGAAAGGTGTCCGTATATAGTTTCCAATCCATTGTCATGACGAATTACTACATACTTGCCATATCCGGAACGTTCGTATCTCACGATTCTCACTCTACCGCTGAATGCAGCACGTATAGTATCGCCTATGTACACCTTTATATCAAGTCCGTTGTGCATACGTCTCCATCTAGGACCACACTTTGAAGTAATCTTGGTATGTGGAGTAGGCATACAGAAACCGGTAAGGTCTATTCTGAAAGTGTCAGGTACAGTCACATTTTTTCCGTAGGCATGAACCCTTTCATTACTCCATTCGGGATACAGTGAATAAGCCGGGTAAAAGGCTTGTTCCGTTTCTATCTGACGTACCAGAGCCAGTGAGTCTACAGACTTAAGCTTCCTGTCTATAGGTGCCTGCTTGGCTAGCAAATCCTGTGCCGAAGTATTGACAGACACCAAAGCAAAAGCATTTTATTCGTTAATATTTTTATCTTTGCGTATAAGAAAAACACGTTTTTTACATATAATCCCTTATACGTAACAACTCAAAATTAAAAAGGTTTTCCAAAAAACATCGTAAAGATAAGTTTTTTTGCGGAGGGAGGCAAACTGGATTAAGCATTTTTTACGTATTTTCATACACTATATACGTAAATATCAGCTTTATATGTTTAGTAACATGTTTTGCGGTATCAAAGATGTTACTATTCCTTTACATACATTCTGTCTTTCCATTCATATTTCAATGAATCAAGCATATATGGCCTCATCTGTTCAGCATTTTCCTTTCCTACAGCCTCAAGTGTATTGCACTTGAATACGATACTATTATCATTGTCGGAAAGTTCGGCTTTCATTATAAACATCTCCTTAGTAAAATCATCTCTTGATACTGTTTTCAAGCTGTCTGCCGACTGTTTATAGAAATCTTCATGTTTCGGAAGCGATATAAAATCACTTAAAGGCAGTTCCTTCCACTCTGTTGAGTAAAACGAAACCTGGCTGTCTTCAGCAGGTCCACAGAATGTCCTTACCACACATACCACATTTACAGAATCATTCAAAGGCAACAGTTTCATCTCCTCTGATGATGACTCTGTGGTTTTAAGCATCAGATAATCATCTGTAAGTTTCAGCATTTCCGATTTTCCCCCAAACCTGTTCTTGACTACAGCCTTCATTCCCGATGACAAAAAATCGGCAAAATCCTGGCGATTAACTTTCGTAAGCAATGGAGATAGTGAATCAGGCATTGAAATAAACACAGAGTTTATATTTTGAGCGTTGACTGACAAGCCTAACAGCATGAAAAACAGCAGAATAAATCTCATATTTAAATTTTAAAAGCATTAAACAAACATTGAAACGCCTTGATGTTTTTGGTTGCTGACTATAGTCGGCAGTGATGCCCACTATAGTCGGTAATGCTACTGACTATGGTCAGCAGCTCTGCCCACTACTGTCGGTAGCAAAATTTATAACGTTTCAACGGAAAAGTTTCTCTATATCATCGTCATTCATAAGCGCAAGGACCGTCTTACCATCCGGAGTATAATTAGGCGCAGGAGCAGAGAAAAGTCCGTCCACCAAGGCATTCATCTCCTCGTTGGAAAGGACCTGACCGGCTACTATGGCAGACGCGCGTGCCATAGAAAGTGCTATCATACTCTGCACTTCTTCCTTCACCTTGCATCCTTTCTCGATTGCAGAATGGACGATATTTGTTATAAGTTGTTCCGGATTGAGTCCTTCAATATCGGCAGGAACTCCATTGATGGCATATGTGCCACCTCCCAAAGGACTTAGTTCAAATCCCAAAGAGGATAGGTCATCCATAATCTCTTCCAGCGCTGGAACTTCAGACGGTGAAAAATGAATCATATCCGGAAACAGCATACGTTGCGACAAGCCTACACGTTTCTGTATCTGCTCCATATATTTGTCATAGAGTATTCTGACATGAGCCCTATGCTGATCGATAATCATAAGTCCGGATTTGACGGAAGTAAGGATATACGTTCCTTTATACTGATAATGCTGCGCAGCCTTTTCAGTAAAGGCAGCATCAGAATGTTCGTCATATATGGTAGGTTCGGCAGGTTCTTCGGTTTCATGATACTTTCCTGCGAAAACCATATCATCAGTAAAAGCAGGTATAGTTTCATCCGACTGTTGTTCACGTCTGTCCAAACCTTGATAGAATGGTTCCCATTCAGTCTTTTTCTTTCCGGCAGACGAATATGAAGATGGAGGAACAATAGAAGATGATTGATTGAAAGGATTATACGAAGGATCGTACGATGTGGTAGGTACACCTCCACCAAAAGAACCAGCCATATCTATAGCAGGGATATCGGGCATTCCTTCTGTATCAAAATCTATTGAAGGAACAGCATTGAACCGACCTAGTGTTTCTTTTACAGCAGCCGACAGAATCTGCCAAATGGCTTGCTCATTCTCAAACTTTATTTCTGTTTTTGTAGGATGAATGTTTACATCAATGTTTGCAGGGTCAACTTCGAAATATATAAAATACGAAACCTGCTCGCCTGTAGGTATTAGATGTTCATACGCATCGGCTACAGCTTTATGAAAATAAGGATGACGCATGTATCTGCCGTTTACAAAAAAGAACTGACGTGCACCTTTCTTTCTGGCTGTCTCAGGCTTACCGATAAACCCGTGTATTTTCACCATCGTGGTGTCTATATCCAACGACAGAAGGTCCTGGTTCAGTTTCTTTCCGAAAACTCCCATTATGCGCTGTCTCAACTGTATAGCCGGAAGATTCAGAATTTCTGTTCCATTATGATGAAATGTAAACGAAACCTCAGGATTCACAAGAGCTATTCTTTCGAACTCTGAGATTATATTACTCAGTTCAGTCTGATTTGACTTAAGGAATTTTCTTCGGGCAGGAACATTGAAAAACAAATTGCGCACTATAAAGTTACTGCCTTCGGGACATGCCACCGGCTCCTGCTTCTCGACTTTAGAGCCGGCTATTAAGATTGACGTACCAAGTTCTTCGCCATGCTGCCTCGTTCGCAACTCCACTTCGGCCACAGCAGCTATCGACGCCAATGCCTCTCCACGGAATCCCATAGTCCGTAGAGCGAACAAATCCGAAGCTTCGCGTATCTTTGAAGTGGCATGACGTTCGAAAGCCAGACGTGCATCTGTCTCCGACATTCCTTTACCATTGTCTATAACTTGGATGCTAGTTTTTCCGGCATCAGTCACAGACACATCAATATGCCCCGCTCCCGCATCTATGGCATTCTCTACCAATTCTTTTATAACCGAAGCAGGCCTCTGTATAACCTCACCCGCAGCAATCTGATTGGCAACGGAATCGGGCAACAAACGGATTATATCGCTCATAAATTTATGTATATTCTTTATTTAATCAAAAAGTAAAGCTACCTGTTACAAGATAATGCAAGATATAAAGCAATAACACAATTGCTACAAATAAGGTTGCATAACTAAGCGGTTTTCTGCCACTCTCTTTACGACGCTTCAAATATGTGGTACCTTCAACAAATTTTCCTCTGATATCTTCAGGCGAAAATTCCTTAGGCGGCAACATGCCAAGTTCACGTTTTGCAGTTTCTTCTATCTTCTGCAACTTTTCCTTACGCTCGTCCACATAGATATACTCATGGTGATACGGCCTAGGTTTTCTCATTGTAAACATTCCCATAATATTATCTATTTATCGTTAAACAAATGCTGGTTTGGCAATTCTATCGGTCCGCGCACGTTTTTCTTCAACTGATCTTCCACTTTCTTGCCTCGCCATATAAATATATCCTTCTTATTTAGAGGACGAATATAGTCGAACCAAACAAAATTATCAAGATGACTCTTTTCTGCCGGTATCTGCGACATAGGATATAGCGTTCCATTCGATTTAGGACTCATCACCATACGTTCCAACTGTTGATTTTCCAGATAGATATCAAGCTGGCTGGTCTCGGACACATTCATACCTATAAGCAGACTGTCGGAATCCATAGGGTAATACACAAGTCTTACAGAACCTATAACCTCTACTTTTTCCATAAGTCCGTCTTCAAAATAAGCCTTTATTTCTTTTCCGGAAATCTGATTGAATAATGTTGTATCTACCGGAATCTGCTCTACGGAAAGAGCCTGATTGATAATATGCGCCCAGTCTATGGTACTGTCGTTCATGTAAATATTAATCTGTTCTCCCAATAATTGCTGGTTTTCATTCCAAAGGACAGGATCCTTATACATAATCAGACATGAATCTTTAGAAGAGAACACCAGTGAATCTGCCACCCCCTGAACATCAGTTCTGTAGAACCTTACCTTATGATAGGCTCTCACCTCGCGGTACATCGAATCTGTGTCAAGATGGAATGTATTCATGCTTAGAGTATCAGCATGAAGGAAAAGACTGTCACCCTGTGAATAATCTATTGCTACTGCATTCTTTGTGACAAAAGCATTCTTCAGTTTTTCGTTATAATAGCCATAATCTCCCAACATCATGTTCTTATTGACAGTATCAGTCATGACTATGTTTGAAAAAGCTTCACCTATACCGGTATTTCTGTCATAGAACAAAGAGTCGCCCGTAAGTTTTTTACTGTCGCTTGTCAACACAGAACGTTGGTACAAATCCGCCTTACCTGTCTGAGTATCATAATATCCTGATTCTGAATAAATATAATTATTATCACTATAGATATCAGAAGGTCCTACAATGTTTGCTACCTTTGTTAGTGTGCTGTACTTAAGTGTGTCGGACAACATTGTAAACTGTGGGTTTTCAAGTTTCACATTGTAGTAGAAAACAGACAATTTTGTGGCTGGACTATACTCACCCCACTCCGAAGTAAGTACATTCTGGTCGTCCATCATTGTACCTCCGTCAAAGAAATAGCCCAGATTGAATATTCTGTCATAATTCAGACTATCAGTAAGCAAAGTGGTAGTTCTGTTTTCCATCCTTACATTCATCCTCATCTGTGCAATCTGCGTAAACCCGTCGTAATACAACTTGTCACCATAAAGGAACAAGGTATCGCCCTGTTCTATCTTTACATTACTGAAAGCTTCGAAAGAGTTTATCTTGTCGTAATAATATGCACTGTCGCAATACATATAAACACTGTCGTGACGGAAAACCACATTCCCCACAACGACCTGTGCATCAGGATGAGCAGCATCCTTTCTTAGTTTATCGGCACGCAACAAATATACCTTGCTTTTTTGTTTTGGCTGTGTCTGTGTCCTGCCATTCTGCATATTGGCAACAGCCAGGCAAAAGCCCAACAGGCAGAGGACGCATAACATAAGCATCCTCTGCCCGCCAAATGACATTATTTTCTTCTTTATATCAAACATTCTGTCTTTAAGGCAATAATGTAAATTTATCAATTCTTAATCCATCCCGGATATTTAAAGTCACATTTTCTCCAACTTGGATTGATACGGACATATGTATTCTTCTGCTTCTCTACAATCCATTTCTGAAGTATCTCTTCACTACGTTTGGCAGTAACCATACTTTTCAGCCTTTGATAGTCTTCAGTTATTGTAGCTTTGTGAGCATCGATTCTGTTTTTCAGTTTCACTATTGCACAAACCTCTTTACCTTTTGAATTTATCATAGTAAAAGGTTTTGATATTTCTCCTATCTGCATTCCTTCTACAACTTTTGCCACTTCCTGCGAAACAAGTCCGGCCAAGTGCTGCATTTCAAATCGTGAAGTTCCAGTCTGAGGATTGGCCAATAGTCCATGATTATTTTTTGTATCTTTATCCTGTGACACCCATGTAGCAGCTTCATCAAATGTCACCTTTCCTTTTCTGATATCATTAGCCAAAGTGTCAAGCTTATTCAACGCCTCTTCTATTTCGGCCTCATCCACTTTCGGTTTCATCAATATATGACGGTAGCTCACACGGTCACCTCGTTTCTCTATCAACTGTGCAATGTGATAACCATATTCAGTTTCAAATACTTTTGAAATCTTTTTCGGATCGGTCATATTGAATATCACATTTGCAAATTCTGGAGTCAATTCACCTCTACCTGTAAATCCGTATTCACCGCCACGACGTGCTGATCCCGGGTCCTCGGAATAATACATTGCCAAAACAGAGAATGAAGATTCGCCTTTATAGATTTGTTCTGTAAAATCACGTAGTTTTTTCTTTACGCGTTCTATTTCCTCTTCTTTAATCTTAGGCTCACGTATAATGATTTGTACCTCCACCTGTGTAGGTATACTAGGTATACTGTCAGCAGGCAGATTCTTAAAATAATTTCTCACTTCTGCTGGTGTAAGTTTTATATCGCCCACCAGTTCACGCTGCATTTGCTGCACGATAAGACCGTTTCGGATATTTTCCCTAAGCATCTCGCGTATCTGTGTAGAGGTCTTATTATAATACTCTTCCATCTTTTCTTTCGAACCGATTTGATCAATAAGCCAAGCAGTCTGTTGTTCCACTTTCTGAAGCACTTCCTGTTCTGAGACCTCAACACTATCAATCTCTGCCTGATGCAAGAATAACTTCTGAACAGCCAATTCTTCAGGAATAACACAATAAGGGTCACCATCGAAACGTCTTCCCTCGTATTGTGCATTCAGTCGTTCATTTTCAACGTCTGATTTAAGAATAGCTTCGTCACCAACTACCCAAACGACTTCGTCAATAACATTGTCCTGGGCTTTTACTGTTAATCCCACAATCATCAAAAGCAGGAATAAACTTACTTTTTTGACACTTAATTTATTCATTTGAGCCATTAAAATATTTAATATCATTATTATTAGAGGCTTCGTTATACAAGTCTTTCTTCATTCTTGATATAAACTCAATCCTCTTTGTATTCATTAATATTTCCCTAATATCCTTTTCTGCGTATTCCAAAGGTAATATTTCTCCTTCTCCAAGATACTCATCAACATGAAGGAAATAATGAAAGGCAGAATCACTAACTTCAATATTTCTTTCTTTTTTTAATTTACCTTTATCGGCTTCATTGACAGGCATCCTTAGCAGGATTTCGTTCAACGGCCTCCATCTATCATAAAAATACTCATAATCTACTGCATTTCTAAGACCATATTTCTCCAATCTGTCAATTGCCCCTTCAGAGGAATCCTTATACCAATGCCTAACTTGTGATATTCCGGAAGCAGTATTAGGAACCTTTATATAAAGTCCTTTCACATATGGTTCAGTAGCAAGAAATATGTCCTTGTTGTCCTCATAATACTTTCCTATTTCCGTATCAGAGATATTTCCTTCTACCTCCTGCCCCACTATCTGTTCAATATAAGAATGGGTAATCAAAGTTTTCCTATATGCTTTTACCAGTTCGTCTATCTTATCATTGTCAGGAATATTTCCCTCAGCTTTTTTATAGAGGAGCATATCATCAATCCACCCCCTAATATATTTTTCAGCCATTTCCGTACTATCTTTCTCTGAGACACCAGGAGGAATTACAGACACGACATCCTCCTTATAAAGGAAATCATTGTCTATCTGCACCAGGGGCGTTCTCCCTTTGTGGTCTATAGCTTCGGTACAGCTGTAAAACAACAACACTATACCCGGAATCAGACTTAAGAAACGTCTATTACACATCTTTCTATAAATTAGTGAACGAAGATACTGTATAAATCAATTACTTCCACCAGAATTAACTGTTTTTAAAACGTCTATATACTTTTCTACCCTAAATTCACGTTCCAGATTTTCAAAATACAGTTCTTCACGCTTCTGAATATAATCCTGAATCAGTACATCATAAACATCAATATAAGAATCAGGCATATAGTCAAGGCATTTGCCTATAACAAAAGTATATGGATAATTTTCCTTTGGTTCATAGTCACCACATTTAAAGACAAGCTTATCTACATATATGTTCTCACCTATCTGAAAAAGTCCTGTTTCAACCAAAGCATCATATATTATATCTTTTTCCTTCAACTCACATAATTTTTCATTCCAGCAGTTCAAAGGAACATTCTTAAGTTTCTTCTTGATTTTTCTTGCTGCCTTCTTGCTTTTGCAGTGAACAACCCCACCTTTGAAATGAGGTAGTTCCCATAAATATTTTTTTCTGTTTGCTTTAAAGAAATCCTGCAAATCAAATTCAGAATAACTATTTAAATATTCCGAATGGTATTCTTCCCAAAGCGAAACCAGTAAAGCATCGTCAACACGTTCAGATAACTCTGCAGAACGGTTTTCTTTATCCGACTTCAATATAATATGAATTCCTACAGGCGAAACAAATGGTTCAGAAAAGCCTGTCCCTTCAATTTTATTAAGTTCCATATATTCTTCAGCCAACAGGGCATTCATATCATGCTCCATCCTGCAGGAAAATCTTGAATCTTTGATACAGCTACAAACATCATCCCAATTAGTCCCTGAAACTAATTTATTGTAAACATCCCTCATTATTTTGAAACCATATGAAAGTTCTTCATTCTGTCCGACCTTATACGTCAAAACGCGTATTTTACCCCCTGAAATTACACTTTCAGCATCCAAACATTTCCTAAGTCTTTCACGTTCATTTATATATTCGGAACTCTTATCAAGCCCTCTCTTTTCCGCATCGAAAATTTTCAACTTATACCTCAGGAAATAATGAAAATATTCTTCCATAGAACAATCGCTATTTTTTCTAATATCAGAGTATAAAGCCTCGAACTCAGAAAAGCTAACAGATTCTCCGTCAATCTTCATAAGAATTCTATCGGTAGCAGAACCAGAATTATCATTAGGATACAAACACTCGGTAAAAAGAACAAGAATAAAAGCAATAAAAACAAATCTTGTCATACATAAATAAAAAGGCATGAATCATACATAAGCGTAAGCGCATTATATACGATCCATGCCAACACAAATATCTTATTTTATATTATTGAGGACGGCTATAGTTAGGAGCCTCGCTTGTAATAGCTACATCATGTGGATGGCTTTCCAAAACGCCAGCATTAGTAATACGAGTAAATTTAGCGTTATGAAGTTCCATTATATTATGTGCACCACAATATCCCATTCCGGCACGCAATCCACCTGTCAACTGATAGATTACTTCATACAATGTACCCTTGTAAGGAACACGGGCAGCAATACCTTCCGGAACTAACTTCTTGACATCTGTAGTAGAACCCTGGAAATAACGGTCTTTAGAACCATTTTCCATAGCTTCCAAAGAACCCATACCACGATACGACTTGAATTTACGTCCGTTGAAAATAATAGTATCACCTGGAGCTTCCTCAGTACCTGCCACTAGAGAGCCAATCATTACGCTGTATCCACCTGCTGCCAATGCTTTAACCACGTCACCAGAATAACGCAATCCACCGTCTGCAATCAAAGGAACACCTGTACCTTCCAAAGCCTTAGCAACATCATATACAGCAGAAAGCTGAGGAACACCAACACCAGCCACGACACGAGTTGTACAAATAGAACCAGGACCGATTCCTACCTTCACAGCATCTGCACCTGCTTCAACCAATGCTCTTGCAGCTGCACCTGTGGCAACATTACCCACAACGATATCTACATTAGGGAAACGATTCTTTGCTTCTTTAAGTTTTTCAATTACATATTTTGAATGTCCATGCGCTGTATCAATAACTATTGCATCAGCTCCGGCATTAACCAAAGCTTCCATACGTTCCAGAGTATCTGCTGTAACACCTACTCCTGCCGCCACTCGCAAGCGTCCCTGTGCATCTTTACAAGCCATTGGTTTATCTTTTGCCTTAGTAATGTCCTTATATGTGATAAGACCAATCAGTTTACCATTCTCGTCAACAACAGGAAGCTTTTCAATCTTATTTTCCTGCAGAATCTGAGCAGCTGTTTCCATATCTGTCGACTGCTTGGTAGTAATGATATTTTCAGAAGTCATTACCTCCTGTATCTGCTTGTCCATATCCTTCTCGAAACGAAGGTCACGGTTAGTTACAATACCAACAAGATAATTCTCATTATCCACTACAGGAATACCGCCAATCTTATATTCAGCCATGATATTCAATGCGTCCTTCACTTTGGCATCTCTGTTGATAGTAACAGGATTTGAAATCATACCATTTTCGGCACGTTTCACTGTTGCTACCTGACGAGCCTGTTCAGCTATAGACATATTTTTGTGGATTACACCGATACCTCCTTCTCTGGCAATTGCAATAGCCATCTGAGATTCTGTAACTGTATCCATTGCGGCAGTCACAAAAGGAATTTTCAACTCGATGTTTCTTGAGAACTTAGTCGTGAGTTCGACTGTTTTAGGTAATACTTCAGAATAGGCAGGAATTAACAATACATCATCGTAAGTCAATCCGTCCATAACAACTTTATCTGCAATAAATGACATAGGGCTTTATGCTTTTGATTATTATTGCGTGCAAATATACTATTTTTATACGAATTATATAAATAGCGAAAAGCACATTAACATATTTTTATGACAAAAAAGCTCCGTCCACCTCAAAGGCAGACGAAGCTATATAAATATTTTCTAATTTGCCATTTCAGAAATAAACTTGATTCTAACCAATCTAATTTCTTCTTCAGTATAGTCATCACCAAGTTCTTCCATTGCATCTTCAATATTATCCGTTTCAGACTCCTTGAAATAATCATATATATCAAGCATATGATCCTCATCCATAATTTCTTCAAGGAAGTAGTCTATATTAAGTTTTGTTCCAGAATACACGATAGCCTCAACCTCATCCAGCAAATCTACAAAGTCAATACCTTTTGCCACGGCAATATCATCAAGCGCCACTTTACGGTCTATACTCTGTATTATAGATACTTTCAGTTTTGATTTATTCGCTACGGTACGTACCCTCAAATCTTCAGGTCGGTCTATTTCGTTTTCTTCACAGTGAGTCTTGATCAAATCACAGAACTCCTGTCCGTAACGTTTTGCCTTTCCGGCACCCACGCCAGGTATATTCTGCAGTTCTTCCAATGTCACAGGATATATTGTAGCCATAGCTTCCAATGAAGGGTCCTGGAAGATTACGTAAGGCGGCACATCCAGTTTCTTGGACATCTTCTTTCTCAAATCTTTCAGCATTGAATAAAGAACCGGGTCAACCGCACATGCAGCACCACCCCTCATCGGTGTTTCTTCTACCTCATCCTCATCAAAATCTGTATCTTCAACTATTTTGAATGATTTCGGATTCTTAAGGAATTTATGTCCACTAGGAGTAACTTTCAGCAATCCATAGTTTTCAACATCCTTTACCAGATATCCTGCAATAAGAGCCTGACGTATCACAGAGTTCCACAAACGTTCTTCTTCACCCATTCCCGAACCAAACACTTCAAGTTCGTCATGTTTATGAGCCAACACTTCCGACGTTTCTTTACCAAGCAATACATCAATAATATAATCTTGTTTGAAATTTTCCTTTACAGCAATGATTGTTTCAATCACTGCACACAATAATTCCTGAGCCTCCACTTGTTTTTTGGGATTTAAACAGTTATCACAATTACCACAATTATCTTCAGTATATTCCTCACCGAAATAGTGCATCAGTATTTTTCTCCTGCATAACGATGATTCAGCATATGCCGCCGTTTCAAGCAAGAGCTGCTTGCCTATTTCCTGTTCAGACACAGGTTTGCCCTGCATGAACTTTTCCAGTTTCTGTAAATCCTTATTCGAATAGAATGCTATACACTGTCCTTCTCCACCATCTCTTCCCGCACGTCCTGTTTCCTGATAATACCCTTCAAGACTTTTAGGGATATCATAGTGTAACACATATCTCACATCAGGTTTGTCTATACCCATACCGAAAGCTATTGTTGCCACTATCACATCAATGTTTTCTTTCAAGAAATCATCCTGATTGGTATTTCGGGTTGCCGCATCCATACCTGCATGATATGGTCTTGCCTTAATACCATTTGCCACGAGTATCTCGGCCAGTTCCTCTACTTTCTTTCTGCTCAAGCAATATATTATTCCCGACTTGTCAGGATTTTGCTTTATAAACTTGATAATATCGCGGTCGATATTATTTGTTTTCAGACGTACTTCGTAATAAAGGTTAGGACGATTGAATGAAGATTTAAACTCCTTGGCTTCTGTCATACCCAGATTCTTCTGGATATCCATCTTTACTTTTGGAGTTGCAGTTGCGGTCAGTGCTATGACAGGAGCCTTACCTATTTCATTTATTATAGGCCGAATCCTGCGATATTCAGGTCTGAAGTCATGTCCCCACTCTGATATACAGTGAGCCTCGTCAATCGCATAAAAAGAAATCTTAACATGCTTAAGGAAATCCACATTTTCTTCTTTTGTAAGTGACTCTGGAGCCACATAAAGCAATTTGGTTTTCCCGGACGATATATCCGACTTGACCTGATCAATGGCAGATTTGGAAAGAGAAGAGTTTATAAAATGAGCCACTCCATCCTCCTCGCTGAAATTGCGCATAGCATCTACCTGATTCTTCATAAGTGCAATAAGCGGTGAAATGACAATTGCCGTTCCTTCCATCAAAAGTGAAGGCAACTGGTAACACAGCGATTTTCCACCCCCGGTTGGCATCAATACAAAAGTATCATTACCTTCAAGAAGACTTCTGATAATAGCTTCTTGATTCCCTTTGAAAGTATCGAAACCGAAATATTTCTTCAACTGCTCTGTCAAATTGATTTTTTCCGCCATTGCTTCCTATGAATTTAATGATTTTATGAAATACTGAAAAGTTCTTATGTAACAAAGTTATAAACAACTTTCAATATTACGCAAACAAAAGGAGAAAAAAAATCATGTAAACATGCATTTTTTTCTTTAATAAAAATCAAACTGACTGCAAACGCGAGATATTTGACTTTTCCATCTGCTCTTTAGCATAATCAAGCGTCACAACAAATTCGCTGACATTCTTTGACGGTACACTATACATAACATCTATCATTATAGTTTCAACGATAGACCTCAGTCCGCGTGCCCCTAATTTATATTCTACAGCCTTATCGACAATATACTCCAACACTTCAGGCTGGAAAACAAGTTTCACCCCATCCATTTCCAGAAGTTTGATATATTGCTTTATAATAGAATTCTTCGGTTCTGTCAATATGTTGCGCAATGCATTCCTGTCAAGAGGATTAAGATATGTCAAAATAGGAAGACGACCAATGATTTCAGGAATCAGTCCAAATGATTTCAAGTCCTGCGGTGCAATGTACTGCATCATATTGCTACGGTCTATCTTGACAGCCTCTTTCACTGAGTTATAACCTACCACATTAGTATTAAGCCTTTGGGCTATTTTACGTTCTATACCTTCGAATGCACCTCCGCATATGAAGAGAATATTCTTGGTATTTACCGGTATCATCTTCTGGTCCGGATGTTTTCTTCCTCCTTGAGGCGGTACGTTTACTATAGAGCCTTCCAGCAATTTAAGCAAGCCTTGCTGTACACCTTCACCACTCACATCTCGTGTTATTGAAGGGTTGTCACCCTTACGTGCTATTTTGTCTATCTCATCTATAAACACAATACCACGTTCAGCTTCCTCGACATTATAGTCTGCGACCTGCAGCAATCTTGTAAGAAGACTTTCTATATCTTCGCCCACATAACCGGCTTCGGTCAAAACAGTAGCATCTACAATGGTAAACGGAACCTTCAACAGTTTAGCTATAGTCCTTGCCAGCAAAGTCTTTCCCGTACCTGTTCCGCCAACCATGATGATGTTCGATTTTTCAATCTCTACATCATTATTGTCGGTAGCCTGCAAAAGACGTTTGTAATGATTATATACAGCAACCGACAAATACTTCTTCGCATCATCCTGACCAATGACATACTGGTCAAGAAAATCCTTTATATCTGCAGGCTTTGGCAATTCCTCCAGACGGATGTTCCCACCCTTTCCTGCATGCGAGTGCATATTGGCTTCTTTCACAATTTCATGAGCCTGCTCTACGCATGAATCACAAATACAGCCATTGACGCCTGTTATCAGAAAACCGACTTCATTTTCCGTACGGCCACAAAAGCTGCATTTGTTTCTATTTCTTGTTGTCTTTGAATTTTCCAACGATTATAAAGTTTAAGTTTTTGAGTTAGTTTACTTTATATTCCCGAATAAAGCATACTTTTTACAAAGAAGGTTTACGAGACATAACCTCGTCGATTATACCGTATTCCTTTGCTTCCTGTGCAGTCATCCAGTAGTCTCTGTCCGAATCTGCCCACACTTTGTCAAATTCCGTATGCGAATGTTCAGATATAATAGTATAAAGTTCTTTTTTCAGCTTCAATATTTCACGAGCAGTAATCTCGATATCCGAAGCCTGACCCTGAGCACCACCCAGAGGCTGATGAATCATCACACGCGAATGTGTCAAAGCCGAGCGTTTGCCTTCCTGTCCTGCCACAAGGAGAACTGCAGCCATAGAAGCCGCAAGACCTGTACAGAATGTAGCAACATCGCTACTTATAAACTGCATAGTGTCATAAATACCCAGTCCGGCATATACAGAACCACCTGGTGAGTTTATATATATAGAAATATCTCTGCTTGAATCAATAGAGTCAAGATACAACAATTGAGCCTGCAATGTATTTGCCGTGTAGTCATTGATTTCTGTACCCAAGAAAATGATTCGGTCCATCATCAATCGCGAGAACACATCAAGCTGAGTTACGTTCAGCTGTCTTTCTTCCAAGATATAAGGGTTAAGATAACCGGCTTGCGACTTTATAACATCATCAAGCATCATACTGCTCATACCCAAATGCTTGGTAGCATATTTTCTGAAATCATCCATACTTAAAATTTTTTATTTTAAAAATACAGAAAGAGACTTTTAGCCATTTCTTTTCCGAGTACAGGACAAGAGCTTGCACCAACCAGAAAAGCCTCGGTTAAAAGCCTCTTCCATTCAATAAGCCTCAGCAATTAACTTCAGCCTGGAATTATATTACTGAAACATTTTGTTGAAATCTTCCACAGATACAGCTTTGTGGTTCAATGTTACCTGACCCTTAACTGCTGCAGCAAGCTTAGCTTCGATTGCTCTGTTTACAAGAGCTTCTACGCTTTCACGTTTCTTAAGCATTTCCTTAGAATAGTTTTCAAGCAATTCTTCTGGAACGTTGATCATACCGTACTGAGCGAACTGAGCACGAGTAGCTTCCTTAGCCATGTTCTGGATGTCAGCCTGCTCAATCTTGATACCGTTAGCTTCAACAAGTTTTTCCTTAATCAAGTGCCATGTAAGTTCTTCAAGGCTCTTGTCGTAGTTTTCGTTTACGTATTCTTCACCTTTTTCCTTGTTGTTGTCAAGCATGATACGTTTCATCAAGTCGTCAGCGAATTCCAATTTGCCAACCTTACCCATAGTGTAAGTACGCAAGTCGATAAGGAACTTATAGTCGCTGTCTGCAACAAACTGAGTAGCGATGCTTTCCTTAACCTGAGCGCGGAATTCCTCTTCGTTTGAAGCCTTTCCTTCACCAAGAACCTGGTCGAACAATTCCTGATTCAATTCACCTGGAATCATACGAGTGATTTCTTCAATCTGGAAGCTGAAGTTACCTTTGTAGTTAGCAACTTCTTCCTTTTTAACTTTCAGAAGAGAAGCAAGTTCTGCTTCGTTGTTATCGAAAGCTACAGATGGGTTGAACACCAATACAGTGTTTACTTTAGCACCGTTAAAGATAGCTTTCTGGTCGTCGTTCTTCATGTATGAAGGCATCATAACGGCACCTTCTACCTGAACACCACCTTCTTTAGTATTTCCGTTTTCATCAAGTTCAGCCAAAAGACCTTTCAGCATATCCTTATCCTGATAGTCTTCTACTTTGTCATATTTAGCTGTACGCTGTCTGTACATATTAACCTGCTGATCTACCATTTCGTCAGTTACATCGATATCATAGTAGTCTACAGTATCATTGTTTGACAATTCGATAGAGAATTCAGGAGCCAAAGCGATATCGAAAGAGAATTCGAAGTTTTCGTCTGTTTCGAAGTTAGCGTTGTTTTCCTTTGGAAGTGGAGTACCCAACATGTTTACTTTATTTTCGCGGATATATTCACCAACTTTTTCCTGCAACAGCTTGTCTACTTCTTCAAGAAGTACTGAAACTCCGTACTGTTTCTTAATCAGTCCCATTGGAACCATACCCTTACGGAATCCAGGCATATTCACTCTCTGGCGAAGAGTTTTCAACGCTTTTTCAACTTTCTCCTGATAGTCTGCTTTTTCGATTTGCGCAGTAAGTACAGCACTTACATTGCTTACATTCTGTAATGAAATATTCATTTCTTAAGTGTTTTATATTAATTATTATTCTTATATTCAAAAGTATAAACTTTTTGGGGTGTGCAAAAATAGTGTTTAATCTTGCAACTACCAAAAAGTCAGCACAAAAAAAATTTCAAGTAAAGTATTCATACTTGAATAAGAGATATCAATTCTGTACCTGGAATTCTTTTTTTCTGAGTACAAAACTATTACTCAAGTACTTTTCACGCACTATTTTGTTCTCGGCCAGTTCTTCAGGTGTACCCTGGAAAAGAATTCTACCTTCAAACAACAGATAAGCTCTATCGGTAATACTAAGAGTCTCCTGCACATTATGGTCAGTTATCAATATTCCTATATTTTTATCCTTAAGTTTCCATACTATGTGCTGTATATCCTCCACGGCAATCGGGTCGACCCCTGCAAACGGTTCATCAAGCATAATGAATTTAGGGTCTATAGCAAGGCATCTGGCAATTTCCGTTCTTCTTCGTTCTCCACCCGAAAGCTGGTCGCCAAGATTCTTTCTCACTTTCTGCAGTCTGAATTCCGCAATAAGGCTTTCCAGTTTTTCTTTCTGATATTCCGGACTCTTATTCGTAAGTTCCAGCACAGAAGCTATATTATCCTCCACACTCATTTTCCTGAATACGGAAGCCTCCTGTGCCAAATACCCGATACCTTTTTGGGCACGTTTGTAAACCGGATATGAAGTTATATCTTCGTCATTAAGAAAAATATGTCCCTCGTTTGGAACAATAAGTCCGGTAGTCATATAGAAAGAAGTGGTCTTACCGGCTCCGTTAGGTCCAAGCAAACCAACAATTTCTCCTTGCTTCACGTTTATAGAGACATCGTTGACAACTGTTCTTTTACCATATTTCTTGACAAGATTCTCCGTACGAAGTACCATACATTCATTATAATCCGCCTGTCCTGATCCAGACACAGACTTATCTTCGTATTCTTTATCTTTCAATTCTTCCATATAGCTAATTTTGAGCACAAAAGTAGTAAAATTCTTGGGTTATATGGTCATTTATATTAAAATCATCCTATCTTTTATTATTTAATAGCTAAAAATCCGTACTTTTGCAGCAAATTATTATAAATCATGATAAAGCCAATAAGTATTCTGGGAAAATACGTCATTCTTATGGGCAGGGTATTTTCACGCCCGGAAAGAGTTAAAATGTATTTTAAACAATATGTGAACGAATTATACCAGCTTGGAATAAACTCCATCGGTATTGTACTCCTAATTTCATTTTTCATCGGAGCCGTTATATGTATCCAGATTAAACTGAACATTGAAAGTCCCTGGATGCCAAGGTTCGTAGTGGGATACACCACTCGCGAAATCCTGCTTCTTGAGTTCTCATCCGCCATAATGTGTCTTATACTGGCAGGAAAAGTAGGTTCAAACATTGCTTCAGAATTGGGTACCATGAGAGTTACCCAGCAAATAGATGCACTGGAAATTATGGGTATAAATTCTGCATCATATCTGATACTGCCCAAAATATTAGGACTGATGACGATGATTCCTATTCTTGTCATTTTCAGTATATTTGCAGGTATAGTGGGTGCTTTCTGTACGGCATGGTTTGCCGGCATAATGAATGCTACAGACCTTGAATACGGTCTTCAATACTGCTTTATAGAATGGTATATATGGTGCAGTTTTATCAAATCACTGTTTTTCGCCTTCATAATAGCCAGTGTGTCGGCATATTTCGGTTACACGGTTGATGGTGGGTCCATTTCAGTAGGTAAAGCCAGTACAAATGCTGTGGTTTCAAGCAGTGTGCTTATTCTATTCTCAGATTTAATTCTTACACAACTATTAATGGGATGATACAGCTAAAGTCAATATGCAAGTCATTCGAAGGAAAAACAGTCCTTGATGACATAAATTTCACTTTCGAAAACGGAAAAACAAACCTCATAATAGGCCAGAGCGGTTCTGGAAAAACCGTTCTTATGAAATGTATAGTGGGATTGTTGACACCTGAAAAAGGCGAAGTGTTATACGATAACAGAAACCTTTTGGGAATGGGAAAAACAGAGAAAAAAACACTACGCAAAGAAATGGGTATGATATTCCAGAGTGCTGCGTTGTTTGACTCTCTGTCTGTTCTGGAGAATGTAATGTTCCCCCTTGATATGTTCTCAAATGACACATACCGCGACCGCATACGACGCGCCCAGTTCTGTCTGGACAGGGTAAACCTTCTGGAAGCGCAAAACAAATATCCTGGAGAGATAAGTGGAGGTATGCAGAAACGTGTAGCCATAGCAAGAGCTATTGCTCTTAATCCTCAATATTTGTTTTGCGATGAGCCTAACTCAGGACTAGACCCAAAAACATCGCTAGTTATAGACGAGCTGATACACGACATCACAACAGAATTCAACATGACCACAATAATCAATACTCACGACATGAATTCTGTGATGGGCATAGGCGACAGCATTCTGTATATATATCAGGGACATAAAGAATGGTCTGGCACAAAGGATGAGGTTTTCACTGCTACAAACGAAAGACTGAATAACTTTATTTTTGCTTCGGATTTGCTCAGAAAAGTAAAAACGGAGGAAAACAGGAATAAAAATCTATAAGCATAAGAGTTCTAAAGTTTAGATTACTTTTTGCAAAAACGCTAAGCAAGGCTACTTCAAAATAAAAACTGAAATAGATTATAATCTACAACATATAAATCTCCTACTTTAGCTTTCTGTTTATTTCTTTATAAAGCTAAAAGCAGGAGATATTTTTATTTCAATATTTCAATTTATAAAATTTTCACTTTAACAATTCTATTTCGAGATAACCTTATAAGAATATTTTATATATGCTCAATCAAGTAATTTATATTTTTTAAAAATTAAATCCAATATACATTATAGGAAGGTTATTTAGACAAAAATATGCTCAAGAATGACTTTTTAAAAAATCATCCTTGAGCATAACAATAATTACATCTGAATTTATTATTATTTCTGTCTAATAAATATATTAACAGGAGTACCGCATAAATTCCAGCGTTCCCTCATCTTGTTTTCCAAGAAACGTTTATACGGTTCTTTTACATACTGAGGCAGATTAGCAAAAAACACAAACGAAGGTATCTGCGTATTAGGCAACTGAGTAATATATTTTATTTTAATATACTTACCCTTGTTTGATGGTGGTGGATATGCTTCAATAAGTGGCAACAACTCTTCATTCAAGCGGGCTGTAGGTATCCTTGTAGTTCTTGCATTATATACTTCTTTTGCAGCCTCCAAAACCTTAAGAATACGTTGTTTTGTCAATGCCGAAGCAAATATTATCGGAAAATCTGTAAAAGGAGCAAATCTGTTTCTTATGGCATCTTCGTAATTCTTCATAACCTTAACAGTCTTGTCTTCTACCAAATCCCATTTATTCACTACAACTACCAATCCTTTCTGATTACGTTGAATCAAACTGAAGATATTCAAATCCTGTCCTTCGATACCTCTTGTTGCATCAATCATAAGTACACAGACATCGGAATTCTCTATAGCTCTGATAGAACGTACTATTGAGTAATATTCCAAATCTTCGGTTATTTTATTTTTCTTTCTTATTCCGGCAGTATCAACCAGATAAAAATCGAAACCGAACTTATCGTATCTTGTATATATAGAATCGCGTGTTGTACCTGCTATCTCAGTTACTATATTTCTTTCTTCACCGATAAAGGCATTTATAATTGAAGACTTACCGGCGTTAGGTCTTCCCACAACTGCAAACCTTGGAATATCTTCTTCAATTATTTCTCCTGAGTCTTTCTTGAATTTTGAGACTATCAAATCAAGCAAGTCACCAGTACCACTACCGCTTAGCGCAGAGATGCAATAAGGATCGCCCAAGCCTAAAGAATAGAACTCTGCAGCATTATATTGCAAATCATTATTATCAGTTTTATTGGCAACCATTATGATAGGTTTCTTTGAGCGTCTCAAAATATTTGAAACCTCCATGTCAAGGTCTGTAACCCCATTCATGACATCTACAACAAATAAGATTACATCAGCCTCGTCCATAGCCAACAAAACCTGCTTACGGATTTCTTCTTCAAAAATATCATCCGAATTGACTACCCATCCTCCGGTGTCTACTATAGAGAATTCCTTACCCAGCCATTCAGACTTTCCGTACTGACGGTCGCGGGTAGTTCCCGCCTGCTCATTCACTATAGCCTGGCGAGTCTTTGTCAAACGATTAAAAAGTGTTGACTTTCCCACATTGGGACGTCCAACAATAGCTACTAAATTTCCCATATTTATAATTGTTTACGGCTATCCCAGCCGGTGATTAATCTAATTGGTAACCAAAATTCTTTAATTCCTTATCAGAGCTTCTCCAGTCTTTATCCACTTTTACGAATGTTTCCAGATAAATAGACTTTCTAAAGAAGTGTTCCAGCGTTTTACGTGCTTCAGTAGCAACTTTTTTCAAAGCCTTTCCCTGTTTACCTATTATAATTCCTTTTTGCGAGTCTCTTTCAACATAAATTACAGCATTTATGTGTATGCTGTTTGTATCTTCCTTAAAGCTTTCCACAACTACTTCGACAGCGTAAGGAATTTCCTTGTCATAATATAAAAGTATTTTTTCTCTTATTATCTCAGTAACAAAAAAACGGGCAGGTTTGTCAGTCCACTGATCCTTACCGAAATAAGGAGGTGAATCCGGAAGCAAATCCTTGATTCTTTTCATTACTACATCAACATTAAACTTAGCCATTGCAGATATAGGTATAATTTCTGCTTTTGGCAACAGTTCATGCCACTCTTCCACCAGTTTGACAAGAATATCTTGGTTAATAAGGTCTATTTTATTTATTAGCAATAAAACCGGGACATTCAAATTACGGACTTTCTCCATAAAATCTGCATTCTTGTCCGGTTTCTCCACTGTATCCGTAACATAAAGCAGTACATCAGCATCTACTAATGCAGACTCCGAAAAATTGAGCATTGACTCCTGCAGTTTATAATTAGGCTTTAACACACCCGGAGTATCAGAGAATACAATCTGCATGTCATCTGTATTCAATATACCCATAATACGATGGCGTGTGGTTTGAGCTTTGAATGTTGCGATAGAGATTCTTTCGCCTACCAGCAAATTCATCAATGTAGATTTCCCGACATTAGGGTTACCGACAATATTTACAAATCCGGCTTTATGCATAATAAAATCATATTATAACACAAAAAAACGCATCTGTCCGGGATGCGTTTTTTCGTATATTTGTTTTTATAAATTCAAATATTACTTGTTTCCGTCATAACCCCACTTAACATAAGCTGCTCCCCATGTAAATCCGGCACCAAACGCAGTGAAGATTATATTGTCTCCTTTTTTCAGCTGCTTTTCATAATCCCACAGGCACAAAGGCAATGTTCCTGCACTGGTATTACCGAAATGCTGAATATTTACCATAACCTTCTCCATTGGAACGCTGAGTCTTGAAGCAACAGCATCAATGATTCGCAAATTAGCCTGATGAGGAACAATCCAATCTATGTTATCTTTATTCAAGCCATTTCTCATTGCAATCTGTTCTGTTACGTCAGACATGTTTGATACAGCATATTTGAACACAGTTCTACCTTCCTGATACAGATAATGCATTTTGTTGTCTACTGTAAAATATGAAGGAGGACAAACTGAGCCACCTGCTTTCATGTGAAGGAATGGAAGACCTTTTCCGTCTGTACGAAGAATAGAATCCATTATTCCATAATCTTCAGTAGTAGCCTCGACCATACATGCAGCTGCACCATCACCGAAAATAGGGCATGTAGCACGGTCTGAATAGTTCACCATCGAAGACATTTTATCTGCACCAACGATAATTATTTTTTTGTGTCTTCCTGACTGTATCATGCTTGCAGCTGTTTCCATAGCGTATAGGAATCCGCTACATGCAGCCTGCAAATCGAATGCATATGCATTTTTAAGTCCCAATTTATCACACAGGATAGATGCTGTAGAAGGGAAATGATAGTCAGGAGTAGTAGTTGCTACTATAACACAATCTATAGAGTCCGGATCAGAATTTGTTTTCTGCATCAACTGTTTTGCAGCCTTACGGGCCATATAAGATGTTCCCAATCCTTCTTCATTAAGAATACGTCTTTCTTTTACACCTATACGAGTCATAATCCACTCGTCGTTAGTGTCAACCATTCTAGATAATTCTTCGTTTGTAAGAACATAGTCTGGTACATATCCCCCAACACCTGTTATTACCGCATTAATTTTTTCCATCTTTTCAAATTTTAGTTTGAATCCTAAAAATAAAGCCGAAGAGCCGAAGCCCTCCGGCTTTATTTTCTCAAGAACATAAACCGTTCATGACAAAGCGCAACTCAATTAAAGAGCTGCTTCTTTCTCAATTGCTAATTTACCTCTGTAATAACCACATGCTCCACATACTGTGTGATATACATGCCATTCACCACAATTAGGGCAAATAGCCAAAGTAGGAGCAACTGCTTTATCATGAGTTCTTCTCTTAGCAGTTCTCGTTTTTGATTGTCTTCTTTTAGGATGTGCCATTTTACTAAAACTTTATTTAATTATTATTTAATATTTTCTTTAAAGCATCCCAACGAGGGTCCGTTTCTGTAGTTTCATTTTCCTCATCCTCACAGTCATCAGCATCAGATACCTCCTCATCGGTATTATCATACCTTATCAAATCATTCAATTTTTCCTGCATTTGTTCGTTACACTCACCTTCTTCGTGCACTATTCTACAAGGAAGACTAAGATATGTAAATTCATATATGTACCAAGCTACGTTTATTATACCTTCCGACTCTGGAATTACAATAATTTCATCATCATCCGAATATTCCTCTCCAAATTTCACTTTCAGGGTATTATCTGTAAAGATATCGACATCTACTTCATCAAGACATCTGTCGCATATACCTACAACAAATCCCTCTATATGGAAGTTCAACCTGAATGCTCCTATTTCTTTTTTTACATCAACAGAAACATCAAGCTCACCTTTTTCTATTCCGGTAGCCTCTATCAAATTAAAGAACTCATCGCTTACTTTATAATTATAAGTTGTACGCGATTCTCTCAAGTTCTTCAAATCTATATCGTATAATTCTATTCTTTCCAAGTCTCGACACCATATAAATCGGGCGACAAAGTTACAAATAATAATTCATTTATTCCAATAAATCACATTTTTATTTTATCAAAAAAATCATTTAATAGCTCATTACATCCTATTGTCACGCAAACATATAGTAAGGGAAACACCCACCTGTCAAAATTAAGACACACAAATTCGATGAAAAACGTCTTGACGTTTTAATCAAAATGCCAGCTCGTTTTGCCTAAAACGTCAAAGCGTTTTTCCAAAATTGCATACCACGCTGAATATAATAAAAAAATCACATATATAGAACACATATATAATAATTATTGATTAAATTTGCAGCATATAAGAAAATAAATAAGAAACTAATCACTATTTATCATGTTAACCCAAATAATTAACGCTCGTATTTTAACGCCACAAGGCTGGCTTAAGGACGGTTCTGTAATAATTTGCGACAATAAGATTCTTGAGGTTACCAATTGTGACCTAGCTATTGTCGGTGCAAAATTGATTGATGCCAAAGGTATGTATATCGTACCGGGTGGAGTAGAAATTCACGTCCACGGCGGTGGAGGAAGAGACTTTATGGAAGGAACCGAAGATGCTTTCCGCACAGCAATAAAAGCACACATGCAACATGGTACAACTAGTATTTTCCCAACACTGTCATCTTCTACAATTCCAATGATACGTGCAGCTGCGGAAACTACAGAAAAATTAATGAAAGAAAAAAACAGTCCAGTTTTGGGACTCCATCTTGAAGGACACTATTTCAATATGAAAATGGCAGGTGGACAAATGCCTGAAAACATAAAGAATCCTGATCCTGAAGAATATATACCATTGCTGGAAGAAACCAACTGCATCAAGCGATGGGATGCTGCCCCTGAACTACCAGGTGCTATGCAATTTGCAAAATACATAACATCGAAAGGTATACTAGCCTCAGTGGGACACACACAGGCCGAATACGAAGACATCCTGACAGGATACGAAGCCGGATATACCCATGCTACACACTTTTATAATGCAATGCCCGGATTCCACAAACGAAGAGAATACAAATACGAAGGAACTGTGGAAAGTATATATCTGATAGATGACATGACTGTGGAAGTAGTGGCCGACGGAATACATGTACCTCCTACTATATTAAGACTTGTACATAAGATAAAAGGAGTAGAAAGAACTGCATTAATAACCGACGCGCTGGCATGTGCTGCAAGCGACAGCCAGGAAGCTTTTGACCCAAGAGTCATAATAGAAGATGGAGTATGCAAACTGGCAGACCGTTCAGCCCTTGCTGGAAGTATAGCCACAATGGACAGACTGATACAAACCATGGTGCAGAAAGCTGAAATTCCACTTGAAGATACTATTAGAATGGTATCAGAAACACCGGCAAGAATAATGGGCGTACTTGACAGAAAAGGTACACTTGAAAGAGGCAAGGATGCCGACATAATTGCACTTGACAGAGACTTGAACGTACGTGCCGTATGGGCTATGGGAGAACTGGTTGAAGGCACTAACAAACTTTTCTGATAAAAAACAAAATATAATATTATGCTGACCCAATTGACAAACGGAAAAATACTGACCCCTCAAGGTTGGATTAAAGACGGCTCAGTCTTAATTAGCAACGGGAAAATACTTGAAGTCACAAACAGTGACTTAGCCGTAATAGGGGCAAAAGTTATAGATGTAAAAGGAATGTACATTGTACCTGGATTTATAGGAATGCATATTCATGGAGGAGGAGGACACGATTATACAGAAGCTACGGCAGATGCTTTTGAATGCGCTACGAGAGCACATCTGCTGCACGGAGCCACATCTGTCTTTCCTACACTGACTTCAACAACATTCGACAACATAAGAAAAGCTGCAAATGTTTGTGAAGAAATAATGAAGACGAACAAAGTAATCCAAGGCTTACATATTGAAGGCCCATACCTGAATCCCAAAATGGCAGGAACACAATGGGGAGAATACCTCAAGACACCTCAGAAAGAAGAATACAGCAATCTGATTGAATCCGTTTCATGTATCAAACGATGGGATATCAGCCCTGAGATAGAAGGAGGCAACGAATTCGGCAGGTATATTTCATCAAAAGGCATACTAACAGCAATAACACACACAGAAGCCGAATACGAAGATATCAAGAAGGCATTTGCATCGGGTTTCAAGCACGCAGCACATTTTTACAATGCAATGCCAGGTTTCCACAAGCGTAGGGAATACAAATACGAAGGAACAGTGGAAAGTGTATACCTGACAGACGGAATGTCAGTAGAAGTTATAGCAGACGGCAGACATCTACCTGCAACAATACTTAAATTGGTATACAAACTGAAGGGAGTAGAACAGACATGCCTAGTTACCGACGCATTGAAATATGCGGCGTTCGACGGAGAGGTTGACGACCCACGATATGTAATAGAAAACGAAGTGTGTAAACTTGCCGACCACTCTTCTCTGGCAGGAAGCCTTGCCACTATGGACAAACTAGTATGGACAATGGTCAAAAAAGCCAACATACCTCTGGAAGATGCTGTAAGGATGGCATCAGAAACACCAGCCAAAATAATAGGAATAGACGACAGAAAAGGTACGTTGCAAAAAGGAAAAGATGCTGATATCGTAATTTTAGACAAAGACACCAACGTGAGATGCGTATTCTCCTATGGCGAGATAGTAGAAGGAACAAACACATTAATACATTAATAAACAAAAAGAGCCGGCTAGGATTTCTCCCGACCGGCTTTTTTTATATCTCTGCGAATATAGTCTTTACTGATTATCTTTCTGACGGATTTCCACACGACGAATCTTTCCGCTGATAGTCTTTGGAAGCTCATCTACAAACTCTATCACACGCGGATATTTATATGGAGCAGTAACACGCTTCACATGGTCCTGAAGTTCCTTTATCAACGCATCACCAGCCTTATCCTTATAATCTTTGGCAAGGATAATTGTAGCCTTGACCACTTGTCCGCGGATTTCGTCAGGAACACCCGTTATGGCACATTCCACTACAGCCGGGTGTGTCATCAATGCACTTTCCACTTCAAACGGACCTATGCGGTATCCGGAACTCTTGATTACATCGTCCGCACGGCCAACAAACCAGTAATAACCGTCTTCATCGCGCCATGCAACGTCGCCAGTGTAATAAATACCATCATGCCAAGCCTCGTGCGTAAGCTCAGGAGCACGATAATATTCCTTGAACAGTCCTAATGGCTTGCCGTGGTTTGTACGTACCACAATCTGTCCTTGCTCACCATCCTCGGCACTACGTCCATCAGGTTTGATAAGGTCTATCTCATACTGTGGATTAGGCACACCCATACTTCCCGGTTTCGGTTCCATCCACGGGAATGTGGCAAGTGTCAGTGTAGTTTCTGTCTGTCCGAAACCTTCCATCAGGCGTATTCCTGTAATCTTTAAGAACGTTTCATATACAGAATAGTTCAAAGCCTCACCGGCAGTAGTACAGTATTCCAACGATGAAAGGTCGTATTTAGACAAGTCTTCACGTATAAGGAAACGATATATCGTAGGAGGGGCACAAAGAGACGTGATATGATAATCATGTATTTTCTGAAGGATATCTGCAGGTGTAAACTTCTCATGATCATAAACGAAGACAGTAGCACCGGCAATCATCTGTCCATACAGTTTTCCCCAAACAGCCTTACCCCATCCAGTGTCAGCTATAGTAAGATGAAGACTATCCTTATGAAGGTTATGCCAGAAACTTCCTGTCACGATGTGTCCTAACGGATAAGTAAAGTCGTGTGCCACCATCTTAGGCTCGCCCGTAGTTCCTGATGTGAAGTACATTAATGAAATATCATCGTTGGTATTTACATGTTCAGGACGGACAAAAGGAGCTGCACTTTCTATTCCTTTATGGAAATCAAGGAATCCCTCAGGCATGTCAGGACCTATACTCACAAGCTTCTCTACTGTAGGAGATTCTGGCATGGCATCTATTACGTGCTTTGTAATAACCTCCTCGCCAGCCATGACAATCATTTTGATAGATGCCGCATTGCAGCGATATACAATATCTTTCTTTGTAAGAAGATGAGTAGCAGGAATTACAACAGCACCAAGCTTGTGAAGAGCAATGATGGAATACCAAAATTCATAACGACGTTTCAGAATCAGCATTACCTTGTCGCCATGACCGATACCAAGACTCTGAAAGTAAGATGCAGTCTGGTCTGTATATTTCTTCAGGTCAGCATACGAGAAATGAATGCACGCACCTTTATCGTTTGTCCATAATATCGCTTCTTTATCCGGTTCTTCGGCAGCCCACGCATCTACTACATCGTAGCCGAAATTAAAGTTTTCTGGAACTTCTACCCTGAAGTTCTTTATAAAATCCTCTTGTGAGGTAAAATGTGTCTGTTTTACAAATCTCTCTAACATATATCGTATCTGATTATTGCATTACTATAGCTAAGAATCTAACGTTGTTTCCATCAAGCGCCTTCATTCCGTGAGGAAGAGAAGAATCAAAATACAGGCTGTCGCCAGGATTAAGTATAAGTTCCTTACCGTTTATATTAAGCAACAGACGTCCTTCTATCACCATATTAAACTCCTGTCCGGCATGACTGTTATAATATATTGGTGTTGTTTCAGGCTTTGGTTCTACCGTAACTATAAACGGATCGGCTATTCTGTTCTTGAAACCTGAGGCCAATGACTCATATTTGTAAGCCTTTGTTCTTTCCACTGAAATTCCTGTTCCACGGCGTGTAAGGAAATATGAGCGCATGTGAGGTTCTTCGCCGAACATAAGTTCATCAAGAGATACGCCGAACTCTGTTGAAATCTTCTGAAGTGTACTTACCGAAAGGTCCGTCTCGCCACTTTCCATAGCGGCATACTGTTCTGGAGTTACTCCAATCTTTTCCGCTACCTGCTCCACAGTCAGGTCAAGAGCATCGCGCAATCCCTGCAAGCGCATTGCTATTTGTTTTATCTGTTCATCCATAGTCTTTAAATTATTTGCCACAAAAATAATAAAAGGAACGACATTATGAAAGTTATTCTAAATATAAATAATCATAATGTACAAGATAAGGTTTACCATGAGCTCCAATTACGGACTTCGCATCGGCCGATGACATACTCACACGACCCACCCCTATCTTTTCGTCATCAGGGTTTACAATAGTAACAATATCATCCTTTTCAAAATCGCCCACAATATCTGTTACTCCCACAGGAAGCAGGCTCACAGCCTTATCACCACGGAGCTTGTCAGCCGCCTTATGATTGACAATAATCTTACCTTTAGAGAATCCGTCACTATGAGCAATCCATTTCTTGATACTTGACACACCGTTCTCAGACGGAACAAACTTCGTACATATGGTTCCTTCAGGGTTAGAAATCAAATCAACCAGTATATTATCTTTCTTTCCATTGGCTATGAATACGGTTATACCCTCGTCTGCCACCTTACGGGCAATACTACTTTTGGTCAACATACCTCCCCTGCCGAATCCGGATTTCTCCGTACTGATATAATCAGACAAGTCTTTACCCTGTTCCACTTCTCTGATAACAGTCACTCCCGGCTGTGAAGGGGCACCATTGTATATACCATCTATATTGCTCAGAATAATCAATGCCTGAACATCCATCATGGCGGCAATCAGCCCTGAGAGTTCGTCATTATCGGTAAACATAAGTTCAGTAACAGAGATAGTGTCATTCTCATTCACAATAGGAATAACATCATTATCAAGCATCACCTGCATACAGTTGCGCTGATTGAGGTAATGTCGTCTTGTGGAGAAACTTTCCTTTGTGGTAAGCACCTGACCTACTGTGATTCCATGTTCGCGAAACAGTTCGTAATATCTGTTTATAAGCTTGGCTTGCCCCACGGCCGAGAATAGCTGACGACTGTCAACACTGTCAAGCTTGCGCAAAGGCTTCACCTCACTACGCCCGGAAGCCACTGCTCCCGAAGATACAAGTACTATTTCAACTCCTGCCCTATGTAGTTCGGCCACCTGATCCACCAGCGCAGACATTCGCGTAACATCGAGTGTACCATCCTTGCGTGTAAGCACATTGCTACCAATCTTTACCGCTATTCTTTTATATTTACATTCCATACATTTTTTGGTTTCATATCTATTAATGACGCAAATATAAGAAATTACGGACAGCAAATTACAAAATCATACAATCTTTTTATTTCAGATTACTTATTGACATAAATTACCACAAGATTATTACCAACAGATAAGGCAGCCCAATACTGGACTGCCCCACATCATTATAAATCAATATAAGTCTTTAATGCCGCCACATATTCTTCGAAAGCATTCCTTCCGGTTTCGGTCATCCGGCACGAAGTTCTTGTCTTCTTTCCGATAAACTCTTTCGTTACCTGTATATATCCAGCACTGCTCAGTTTTTCAAGCTGTACACTGATATTACCTGCCGTAGCATTGGTTTTCTCTTTCAGATAATTAAAATCTGCCTCATCTACAGACAGCAAAAGAGTCATTATCGCAAGTCTCAACTGAGAATGTATCAGAGGATTTAATTCTTTAAGCATTGTTGTCTGGAATTTCTGTTAATAATATGTCCCGGTATAATCATCATAAATAGAAAAGCTATTCCAAAATACAGATGCCAATATACTGTAGAATCACCATCTGAAATAAGCACTACAAGCATATACAAACCGATAAAGAATGCTAACAGCGGTGTATAGACAAGAACTTTCATATTGGTAATAACACCTGTAATGGATGTTCCAATTCCTGCATAGAGCAAACTCAACGGAAGCATCAGAGTAAAATTACATACTCCGGTATGGAAACCGAACAATACTATCGCAACTATTGTCAACAAGAACATTGAACCTATAACAGACCATGTATTTGCTATTGCTTTATCCATATATGTAACCACCTGAGGCTTCTCTTTTCTAGCCTTGATTTTCATCACTATACCCGGAACAAACATCAGAAACCATAAAGCTGCCCATAATGGATTAGCTGTAAAATAAACCATAGCAAATGCTACAAGAGAAAGAACAAAAGCCGAATAACCATAATACAGAAAAACATTACCGCTTCCAACTCCCATATTCTGCTTTGTCTGTTTTAACATCTGGGAAATCAGTTCCAAACTGTCTTTCTCCGAAAATAGATTTTCTTTCATACACAATAAATTTTTAATGTTTTACACTTCTATATGGACGTTTTTGTACAAAAAGCTCATTTCACGTTTATCTTTTATTTCCTACATAAATTGGTTTATAAAATAAACCATATACTTATTAAAAAAAAGAAGATTTGCCTTCTTTACAATGCAAATATAAAACAGTTTATTTTATAAACCAAATAAAAATGCAATTATTTTTACATCTAATACCATTTTATACAATTGAAATATCATATCGTGTCTTATAAAGACAAAGCTGGTGTAAAGCATCAGTCAATCAATAACCATTCTACATTTTTTCTGATGTCAGTTTTTATTGATAACTTTGCCTGACTAAATTACAATTGGACTTTTATGATTAAAGCTATATTTTTCGACATCGACGGAACACTGGTTTCGTTCAAGACACACAAAGTACCGGAATCAACTAAACAGGCACTTAAAGAGTTAAGAAGAAAAGGTATAAAGGTATTTATCGCTACAGGGCGCCCAAAGTTGCTTATAAACAATCTTGAGGATCTTGAATTCGACGGATATATAACCCTGAACGGTGCCCACTGCTTTACAGCCGACCATAAAGATATCTACAAAGGACTGATACCTGCCGAAGATATAGAAAGAGTTGTTGAATATACAAAGAAACACGATTATCCGTTCGTTTTTGTACACGACAACCAATGGTTTATCACCAAGGTGGATAAAGCCGTAGAAGACATAGCCAAACTTATAGAGATTTCTATACCACCGGTTAAACCGGGAGAAGAAGCTTTGGGAAAAGACATTCTACAAATTATGGGCTACTTTCCAACTGAAGCCGATGAAGAAATTTTCGGCAAGATACTTACTCACTGCGAAACAATGAGATGGCACCCACTATTTGCCGATATAATAAACAGAGGAACAAGCAAGAGCCGCGGTATAGACGAAGTAATAAAGCATTACGGCATAAAACTTGAAGAAACAATGGCTTTCGGAGATGGTGGAAACGACATCAACATGCTTGAACACGCCGGAATAGGCATTGCTATGGGCAATGCATCGGATATTGTAAAAGCTTCTGCCGACTATATAACATCGTCTGTAGATGAGGATGGTATCTCAAATGCATTAAGACATTACAAGATATTAGATTAAATAAAAACCAGCACTTCCGTTTCAATATAATGTAAACACTTATATGAATGCGGAAGTGTTGGTTTATGTATCGTCATTTCTGAAGTTTTTCTGCCAGTGAAGCCAACTTCATACTGTTAGAACCTTTTATTAGTATTATATAATCTTTAGGCATATCTGCCGATAGATTTTCATATACTTCATCAGCATTTTCATAATGCTCAAAAGTATTTATAGTCTTTCCAAATTCAGGTCCTACTAACACGACCCTGTCAAAACCACAGGCAGACAACATATCGACAATTTTTTGGTGCTCTTCCAAACTACTTTCACCAAGTTCTTTCATATCCCCTAATATTACCATCTTATGTTCTGCCTCAATCATACGGAAATTATCCAAGGCTGCTGCCATGCTTGTTGGATTAGCGTTATAGGCATCTACTACAAGACGGTTCTTTCCTGCTTCGACTAACTGAGAACGGTTATTACGTGGTTCATACGATGAAAGAGCATGATTAATTGCACCATCAGCTACACCAAAATATTTTCCTATAGCAACTGCAGCCAAGGCATTGTCTATATTATACGAACCAATAAGACGAGTATGTACATAGTAAACCTTACCTTCCGACTTCCATTCAAACGATAGATATGGAGAACACGAAAGGACTCTTCCAGATACATAAAGTCCTTCTTCTGCACCATAACGTATACATTCCAATCCGCCAGCTATTGAACTAAGATAAGGATTTTCATTCTGTATAAAGATTTTTCCACCTTTGTCACGAAGATAGTCATACAACTCACCTTTCGTACTTATAACCCCCTCGAAAGACCCGAACCCTTCAAGGTGCGCCTTACCTACATTTGTTATAATACCATAGTCGGGGCATGCTATATTTACCAAAGTCTTTATCTCACCCGGATGGTTTGCTCCCATCTCGACAACGGCCATTTCGTGTTCCGGAGTAAGTTTCAGCAGTGTAAGAGGCACTCCTATGTGATTATTCAAGTTGCCCTGAGTGTATAGAACATTGTATTTCTCTTTCAAAACAGCAGCTATCAGTTCTTTTGTTGTAGTCTTGCCATTGGTACCTGTAATACCAATCATCCTGGTGCCCAATACACGGCGATGCCATGCTGCAAGATTCTGTAATGCCTTAAGACAGTCATCCACAAGAATAATACGTCCTTCGGCATCATCGGCATATTCCGCCTCATCAACCACAGCATATCTGCAACCGTTGGCAATGGCTTGCGAAGCAAAAGTATTCCCGTTGAAACTTGCTCCTTTCAGAGCAATGAACATTGAACCTACAGGACAATCGCGAGTATCAGTAGTAACCTTTCCGCACTCAAGAAAGTATTTATACAATTGTGAAGTTTCCATTTTAATTTTCCTTTTTATACGTGACGCAAAGATAAACGAAAAATCAATCGCAAATCAATAAAAAATAAATTATTGTATGTACATTTGCATCATCATTACGCAAGCATCGAAATGGAAAATAGAATAGCAAAATACATCAATGTGAACGGCTGTCTGATGGACTTGGAAACCCCAAGAGTAATGGGGATACTAAACGTTACTCCCGACTCATTCTATGCCGGCAGCAGAAAACAATCAGAAGAAGAGATTTTACTGAGAGCCAGACAGATAGTCGATGAAGGTGGTGAAATTATAGACATAGGTGCATACTCTTCAAGACCAGACGCTGAACATATCTCTACAGAAGAAGAGGCTTCAAGACTGAAAAATGCCCTTACATTATTAAACAAAGAGATGCCTGAAGCTATAATTTCTGTCGACACATTCCGTGCTGACATAGCAAAAATGTGTGTGGAAGAATACGGGGTGGCAATCATCAACGACATATCAGCTGGAAGCATGGATAAAAACATGATGTCTACTGTAGCAAAACTAGGAGTGCCATACATAATGATGCACATGAAAGGTACACCACAGAACATGCAGAAAAATCCAGAATACGATAATGTGGTGAAAGAGGTGATGTACTATTTCTCCGAGAAAGTACAAAAGATGCGAGACCTCGGAGCAAAAGATATAATCATAGACCCGGGATTCGGCTTCGGCAAGACACTGGAACATAATTACATGCTCATGAACAAGTTAGAAGAGTTTCAGATATTCGAACTTCCTATATTGGTTGGCATTTCAAGGAAGTCTATGATTTACAGACTACTTGGCAACACTCCGGAAGAAGCATTGAACGGCACAACAGTCCTCAACACCATATCTCTGATGAAAGGAGCTAACATATTGAGAGTTCACGATGTAAAGGAAGCTTGCGAAACAGTGAAAATATTCAATGCGATATCAGGTAAAAGTAGTTTTTAGTTGTTAGTGTACTCACAAATCTTAATTTTTAATTATTAATTCTTAATTACAAAGATGCCATTTGATTTAAGCATAATAAGCCTGAAAGATATACTTGACATATTGCTTGTAGCCTTTATACTTTACAAGACGTATAAGGTTATGAAATCCTCAGGTTCGATAAACATATTTATTGGAATATTGGTATTCATAATTATATGGATAATCGTTTCACAAGTCTTACAGATGCGTCTGCTGGGATCTATATTCGACAAGCTGGTAAGCGTCGGAGTAATAGCATTAATTGTATTGTTTCAGGACGAAATCAGACAATTCTTGCTTACTCTTGGTTCCCGATACCGCACCAACAGCCTATTCAAATTTCTGAAAGGGAAAAAATACAACGAAAGCGACAAGAACGATATTATGCCTATAGTTATGGCATGTCTTAACATGGGTAAAGGCAAAGTCGGGGCACTCATTGTGTTGGAGAAGGACGTACCACTTGACAGCATAGTTATGACCGGTGATGTTATAGATGCAAATATCAACCAACGCCTGATTGAAAATATTTTCTTCAAGAACAGTCCACTTCATGATGGTGCCATGATAATAAGCGGTAAAAGAATAAAGGCTGCAGGATGCATTCTCCCCGTTTCCCACAATCTTAATATACCAAAAGAACTTGGATTGCGGCACCGTGCAGCACTTGGAGTATCGCAGGAAACAGATGCATTGGCCATTATAGTTTCCGAGGAAACCGGTGGTATTTCAATAGCCTACAAAGGTGAATTCTATCTCAAACTGAATGCCGAAGAATTAGAAAGAATGCTGACCAACGAGTACATCAATCAAGCATAAGACTCATATAAGGTTGCACATTACGAAATAACCATGAAGACAGTCTGTTGATATGCATCCTATGATAAGCGGCTCCGGTTCTGTTGTTTTTATTATAAATTCTTCTGCATATACCTCCTTCTATAAAATATAAGCCGTTATTTTCGGTGATAACATCATCTCCATAAATTTCAATAATATGACTTCCATCCATTATAGAGGCAATGATTTCTAGCATTCCGCATGCATTTATCACACGAGACATACCACAAGGTGAAGGTTTCACAGCCTGAGAAACAGAATAATGACGTAATATAAAATTGGTCATGGCATTTTCTACCCGTTTATCAACAGCAAGAAGTTCCTTTATTACCACTTGATTACAAGTAGCGACAAGCAATGCTACGGCACAAATTTTGCCACTTTCAGTACATGCACACCATGCCTGTCCACCAGAAAGCCGAAGATCAGCAAAAACTATTTTCATATCCTCTAAAGGATGTAAAATACTTGCAGAAAATGTTGATAAGTGACAATTAATAAAATCAGAAGATTGATAACACTCCTTACTCAACAAGTCCAACTCTCTGAATATCAGCTTACACTCCGAGTTATTAACAGTTTCATACGAGCCTGTTAATAACTTTCTTCCCTGTTGAAAAGTTACTTCGTATCCAGATTTGGCATAATAAGCCACAAGATTTTGATTGGCAGGAATCAAAAGAGAAAGATATTTACCATCAACATACATTTTCCTATGTACATCATCGAGAAGTTTAGACATAAATCCTCTCGAACGCGAATCCGGATGAGTACAAGCTCCTGATATATATGCCACAGGAATAATTTTATCCATATATTGCATCGGATATGGTATTCTCTGAAGTGCTGAAACTACCATGCCATTTTCAACTATGGCACTGTTAATTTCATCTGAATACCTTGAAGAGAAATACATTTCTATGAAATCATCCGTATCATCCGGGAAACATAGTTTCCACAAAGCTTTTATTTGCTCTTTCATTTCAGTTCGAGTTTATATTTCTCCAGCAATAAATGCGGCTGATATGACATCTTAGCTTTCCTTAATCCTTCAAGTCCAAGATCTTCTTCTCTATTTATATAAATATACTGTTCAGGAATAATTTTTGCAAACTCATTATTTATCATTGCATAGGCACCTTCGTAGTTCGTGTCAGCCTTTTCCACACATATATCGAAAGTCTCATCATTTACTGGTGCACCATATGTGAAAGCTACAATTTTACCATCTACCATCAATACTCCTCCATTAATATCGAGTTCTTCAAAATTTCGCAATGCAGCATTCATGGATTTTCGTTCATTCTGCAAAGCTTCGTCTTCACTACAATTATTTGCTCTACACCACACCGACTCAAGTTTTATGCATTCTGGAATCAAGTCACGTGTTAGAGGTCTGAACTCATATCCCGGATAGTTATTGCGAAACTTGTTTATATGATTACGCTTAGGTTGAAACTTCTTTCCCACCAACAAAGAAAGTTCCGAACGCAGATATAGATAGTCGGAATAATTACGGTCTGCTGTAAACTTGAATTTACCGGGATAAATACTTTCCAGTTCATCACAGTTTTCTTTACATACTCCATACATCACAAAAGGAACTCCTTTCATTCCAGCATCTGCCATTAGTTCCTCCATTACAGGCTTGATATCCCCTTCACCAACAGGTAACATATAAGAAAGTTCCCCATCAACATAAAATCTGAACAACAAGAAGCCTTCAAACTCTGCAATCTCAGTAAGATAAAGGAATCGCCAACTATAAAGATTTGCAAATGTCAAATCGCAATTACGTCGTTTACTATTGATAGTATATTTCTGTACTATCTGTTTATCTTCTATATCAAGACGTCTAAAATTCATATTAAAGAGGAGTTTTTTATGAAGTTAAAAGTTCGGGAAAATATGATAAGAACATAATTGCCATAAATCAATAAAGCCCTATCAAATGTAATATATAAGGTGAAAGCAATGCTGTAAGAATTCCGTTTAGAGTAAGTCCAAGGCTAGCATATGCTCCATATTTTCCACTAACTTCCATTGCACGCGATGTACCAACAGCATGTGTAGCTGTTCCCATAGAGAGTCCTTGCGCAATAGGACTGTGTACATGTCCTACCTGCAACACTTTGAAACCGAATATTGCCCCGAAAAGCCCTACCACTATCACAACTGCCGCCGTAAGAGAAGGTATTCCACCTACAGCAGATGAAACCTCCATTGCAATAGGTGTTGTTACTGATTTTGGAGCAAGCGACATTATCACTTCCGGAGTTGCTCCAAGCAATTTTGCAACTACAGTTACAGAAATCAAACCAACAACACAACCTGCCAACTGTGACAAGATAATAGGAAGCAGCTGTTTCTTAATCATACGTAACTGCAAATAAAGAGGAACTCCCAATGCAACCACGGCAGGTCGCAACCAGAATTCCACCAACGAACCTGCATCCTGATATTTCTCATACGATACACCGCTTATCTTTAAAAAACATATTAACATTGCCACTGCCAAAAGGATAGGATTAAGCAATACCCATCCAGTTTTCTTCTGCAAAAGTTTCGAAACGAAAAAGAAACCGAAAGTTATGGCCAAAAGAAAAAACTTATTTTCTAGAAATTCCATATTTACGAACTATTTGATGTACCCAACCTGTTACTACCAACACTAAAACTGTACTTACCAATGTAGCTATCACTATTGGCCAGAACTGCGCTTGTATAATATCAAAATACAGCATCAAAGCCACACCTGAAGGCACAAAGAAAAAACCAAGATTTGCCACCAGAAAATCGGACAGGCCCTGAACCCACTCAAGCTTAACCCATCCAAGCGACAAAAACAACGTGAGAAGTAACATGCCTATAATACTTGAAGGCAATTTAACACCGGTCAGGTAAACTATCAGTTCACCTAGAGCCATACATCCAAAAAGGATTGAACATTGACGAATCATACCTTAAATTATTCTATTGAAAACCGATGCAAATTTATTGAATAGCTAAGAAAACCAACGATTACATCATCAAAAAAGGTCATTATGTCCTTAAACATACATAAAATGACCTTTTTCGATAAAAAAAGTTTGTATTTTGCAAACTAGATATTACAAAAATAAGTATTTTTGCATCGGAATAAGAAAAGACCGTTAACGCAAACGGAATAAATGATTATTACATTTTATAAAAACATAAATCAACATGGATTTAATTAGTCAAATCGTTGAACGCGCTAAAGCTAACAAACAGCGCATTGTTCTTCCTGAAGGAACAGAAGAACGTACTTTGAAAGCTGCCAATCAGATATTGACAGACGGTGTTGCAGACCTTATTCTTATAGGTAACCCTGAAGAAATCATGAATCTGGCCAAAGAATGGGGCTTGGGAAACATAAACAAAGCCACTATCATCGACCCAGAAAACCACGAAAAGAAAGATGCATATGCTGAATTGCTTTTCGAACTCCGCAAGAAAAAAGGCATGACAATGGAACAGGCTCAGGAGCTTGTTAAGAACCCTCTTTATTTGGGATGCCTTATAATCAAAGCCGGAGATGCTGACGGACAGCTTGCCGGTGCACGCAATACTACAGGTGATGTTCTTCGTCCTGCACTTCAGATTATCAAGACTGCTCCAGGCATTACATGTGTATCAGGAGCCATGTTGATGTTGACTCATGCACCTGAATGTGGTGACAATGGTGTATTGGTAATGGGTGACGTAGCCGTTACTCCTGTGCCTGACGCAAATCAATTGGCACAGATTGCCGTATGTACAGCACAGACAGCACAGGCTGTTGCAGGTATCGACCCACGTGTAGCTATGTTGAGTTTCTCAACTAAGGGTTCTGCTAAGCACGAAGTTGTTGACAAAGTAACAGAAGCCCTTAAGATTGCTAAGGAAATGGCTCCTGAACTGAAAATCGATGGTGAACTTCAGGCTGACGCAGCTTTGGTTCCACGCGTAGGTGCAAGCAAGGCTCCAGGTTCAGAAATCGCAGGTAAAGCAAACGTACTTGTTGTTCCTTGCCTCGAAGTAGGTAACATTTCTTACAAACTCGTTGAACGTCTCGGACATGCTACAGCTATCGGTCCTATCCTTCAGGGTATCGCTCGTCCTGTAAACGACTTGTCACGCGGATGCTGTATTGATGATGTTTACAAGATGATTGCCATCACAGCAAACCAGGCTATTGCAGCTAAATCTCAAAATTAACAGACTATTAACTTTTCCTATAAGCACAA
>artificially_reared_1__coassemble_218_pt1 | contig 90995 bp, 65 predicted proteins | sample artificially_reared_1__metabat2_low_PE_002 | metagenome-assembled genome bin artificially_reared_1 | reverse complement strand
AAGGATTTGTATTTATATCAAGATAATTGCCGGTACATGCAGAAAGACCAACAATGGCAACAGAAATCAATCCTGTTCGTTTTATAATATTGTTAATCATAATCACAGTCATTAGAAAATAAGTTTCACATTAAATCCAAAGCTACGAAGTGACGGCATCATGAAATGATCGATTCCCTGATAATAGTTTCCTGTAGTAGCAACAGATTCAGGATCGAATGGAGCCTTACAGTAAATCATGAACAGGTTACGTCCAACAAGCGACACATTTACATCACAAATGTCACCCAACATAGTTCTTGGGAAAGTATAGCCTATTGATGCTTCCTGGAGTCTTACATTTGTAGCAGAATAAGTATATTCCTGTGGAAGTGGAGAAGACCCACCCACTGCAGTGTACCACTTATTTGCGTCAATTAGATTTTCATTTCCGTTAATATATACGCCTCCATTATCACGGGCTTTAGCTGAAGCCTCTGAAACGCCATAATAATCAAGGAGAGCCTGTGTACTTGAATATACTACACCACCAATTCTAGCAGAAACAAGAAAACCAAAATTCAAGTTACCGACATGGAAATCATTTCGCCATGCCATATTTGCTTTAGGCAATACAGTTCCAAGCTTTACATAATCTTTCGTATTTTCAATAGATTTGACTCCTACTGTTCCATCTTTACTTACCTGTATCTTGTTTGATGAATCGTATATGTAATCACTTAAAGAATACAAGTCACCCAATGTACCTCCTTCTCTTAATATAAAGTGTGCCTGGCCCATACCTTTCATATCAAGCTGATCTACACTGAAATATTCACCTGTAGCAGCATTTAATACATTATCAGCAAGAGTTATAATCTTATTCTTGTTCATAGACATGGTGTAACTTGTATCCCATCCAAACTTACCCCATTTATTTCCATATCCAAGTGAAAGTTCAACTCCCTGGTTGAGAACATTTCCTGACTGTATATATATCTCAGAAGATCCTGAACCTGTAGAAATCTGCGGATTGAATGTCTGATTAAGAGTATTAGTATGATAATATGTAAAATCAAGGTTAAATTTCTTAAGGAACCTCATAGTTAAACCTACCTCCACTGAATTTGTCAACTCAGGTTTCAAGTCATACATAGGATATTGCGTCTTAATATTCCAAGTTAATCCGTTTGCATTCCATGTGTACTGAGGGTTAGCAATATAACGTTCGAATGCAGTTCCAACAGATGCATAAGATGCTCTTACCTTAAGATATTCAAGATTCTCAGGCATATCGAATAATTCTGAAATAATCACAGAACCACCGACAGAAGGATAGAAGAACGATTTCCTATTAGAGTGAGGCCCTGCTAATTGTGAAGGCCAGTCATTACGTGCTGTAAGAGTAAGGAAATATGTACTTTTATATCCCAATTCAGCAGAAGCAAAAACAGATTGTGTCTGTTCACGCCATCCTTCCTGAAGCCTTGAAGTCTTTGAAGAATAACTCAAGTTCTGGATATTAAAGACATTTGCAAGTCCCGGTTTCTCATCTGTTATTAAACCATCAGCAATAGGTCCTCTATTCTTTACAGCATTGTAAAACATATCCGAAATAGAAGCACCTATATTAGCCTGAAACGTCCAATCATCTCCAAATCTCTTATTGATATTTGCAAGAAAATCTGCATATACTTGCCTATCACGACTTTCAGTAACCCCATAAAGGCCATTTTCAGAGCCCTCGGTAAGCTGTGGTACGGTAGATGCATAGAACTTTTCTGTATATGAAGTAACAGACTGGTCCATACGAACTCGCCCTACTATATTCAACCAATCGAATATATCATAAGAAAGAGAAGCATTAAAGATAAAACGATTTTTACTGTTCTCACGTAAATTACGGTTATTAATCCAGTAAGGATTCTGCATTGTCATACCTGCATCTCCTACAGGCCAGTATTGTGTAGAAAGCCCTTTTGTTGTATCGAATCTTTCATACATTTTAATTGCTTCCCAGTCATTTCCTCTTGGGAACAAGTATGCACCAACCAAAGGATTATTATAAGTACCCTGGTTAGTCATATTGCGGTCTTTCTGATAAACATAGCTTGCACCTACATCCAAGTGCATCTTGTCGTTAAGGAACGCAGTAGAATTTCTAAAGGTGAAATTATATCGTTGATACTTATTGTTTGGAACTATACCATATGAATCTATAACAGAAGCTGAAAAATACGTCTGGTTTATATCTGTACCTGTAGATATAGACACATTTTCGTTGTGTGTAACACCTGTATTAAAATAATCCTTTGCAGGGTCGTAGTATGGATTATTTGCTGAATTCATAAGAGCACCCCAGCTACGGTCTATTGACCCTACAGATGAACTTAAATCACCCGTTCCATAACGGTTCTGGAACTTAGGAAGGACAAACGGATTCATCATTTCCACCCCAAAAGATGCAGTAACTGTAGTTTTACCAGCCTTACCTTTCTTAGTTGTTATCACAATAGCACCATTAGCCGCATCAGAACCGTAAAGGGCAGCAGCTGCAGCACCAGTTAGAACTGAAATAGACTCAATATCTTCTGGGTTGATATCTGCAATAGGATCTGACGAACCTTGAGATGCAAATTCAGTACCTCCCTCCTTTGCTGTAGTATACATAGGGACACCATCTATCACATAAAGCGCATTAGAAGTCTGAGATATTGATTTCATACCACGCATTACGACTTTTGTCGCACCTCCAACTCCGGAAGATGAAGCATTGATATTCAGACCAGCCACCTTACCATTCAAGGCATTGACAAAATTGGCATCCTTATTTCTCAGAATATCATCAGCTTCAACCTGTTGTACATTGTACGAAAGGGCTTTTTCCGAGCGTTTTATACCTAAGGCAGTGACCACAACTTCTTCAAGAACTTCAGTATCTTCCTTCATAGTAAGATCTATTACTCCACTGTCAAGAACGTTTCTTGATACAGAATTGTAACCTACATAAGAGTAATTCAATACTGAACCGGCCGGAACTGTAAGAGTATAGTTTCCATCAAAGTCAGTTATTGTTCCATTGGTTGTTCCATTTTCTATAATAGTTACACCAACAAGAGGCTCACCATTAGAATCTGTAATACGTCCTGTTACTGTTTTGCTCTTTACATCTTTTGCTTCCTTTTCTGGGATAATCATTATATAGTCACCCTTTATTACATAAGAGAAACCACTGTTCTTAAGAATCTCATTCAAAGCCTCTTCTATAGGCTTATTGTTAATATTTAGAGAAATTTCCTCTTTAGGAAGTGCCGTATTGTTGTAAGAGATAGACATTTTTGTCTGTTTCTGCACCTCAACCAATGCTTTCTGTAAGCTTATATTAGAAGTATTTATTGTAACCCTAACATTATTTTGAGCCAATAATTGCATAGAGGATAGGGCACAACAAAAAATAACAAGGCTTTTTCTTGTGTTTTTAGAAAATAAATTCATATATTAGATGTGTTTTTTTAGTATTATACTCAGAGCTGTAACTCTTTTTGTGTTTTCGTAATTCTTTATTTACATCTTTGAGGAATCCTAAAATCGATTTCATATCCGGAAAGTGGCGGCTTTCCGGATATTTTTATTCATAGGCAGGTTTGTTTATTCTTCTATTATTTACTTTTTATTACAATATATACTACATATATTATTTTTAATTTTATAATCAAAGTTTCCTATAACTATCTTCATTATCTCAAGTACTTCTTCTATTTTGGCATCTTTCTTGAATGTAAAGCTAAACAAGTCATCGGTTAGATTATCTTCTCCAAAAAACCAGATTTCAATACCATATTTTGTTTCAAGTGCCAAACGAATTTCCTTCAATGAAGCTTCGCTCAGTATTATTTCTCCTCTTTGCCACGCCGTAACAAACTCTTCATCAACTTCCTTAAGCTCATTCTGATGAGTAAATCTGTTATGTTTTAACTGCTGACCAGGAGTAAGGTAATAGTCTTCTGTATCAGAGCATTTAACCTTAATTTTCCCTTCCAACAATGTAGCAGTCAAGAAATCATCCTCAGGATATGCCTTTACATTAAATTTGGTTCCCAATGCCGTTACTGCAAATTTGCCAGAATGTACAGTAAATGGTTTTTTCTTATCTCTGGCAACATCAAAAACAGCCTCACCAACCAAATATATATTTCTTTCATCACTTCTAAAGTCTTCAGGATATAAGATATAAGATCCTGAATTAAGACAAGCCTTACTTCCATCAGGTAATGTTATTTCCCTTATTTCTTTAAAAGGTGCATAACATTCGAGCATTGAAACATCATGCTTATCTTCATTGAGATAATAAATCGTTGATGTCATTGATATTATACCACCAATAACAGCAGCAACAGACACATACTTCCAGATATTGATATGCTTTTTCTCTTCAAAGATTTCTTCCATTCCTATATTATGTAAGAATGTATTGAAAGCAGCATCTGTATTACTATCCTTTCGTACTGTTATATTATCCCATTCTTTCTTTAAAACGTCTATTTTTTCTTCTTTATTATCCTCTTTCAACAACCAACGATGAAAATCATTAATTGTTTTATTGGAATAATCTTTCGCCAAAAACAAGCTAATTACTTTATCTAAATACCTTTTCACCATGATTAATATCCTCGTTCACTAATAAATACAATTGAACTCAACAATATACTTACACGAAAAATGAAAAAAGTAATAAAAAAAGCACTTTTTTTAATTCTACCATTGCACGATATATATGATGTTCCACAGTTCGTACAGAAATTTCAAGTTTTTCTGCAATTTGGACAGCGCTGAGGCCATCCTTTTTATGCATTAAAAACACATGCCTTCTCTTCTCAGGCATATGTTCCAAAGTCATCTGCATAAGTAATCTTGTTTCTTCTGCTTGCAGCACATCTTCCGGCGAAATCCAATCGGAAACTTGAATTCCTAAAGAGTCATCAGACAACTCTATCAACTGATTATCAAAAATAGATTTTCGCTTTAGAAAGTTGAATATTACATTTCGGGCTATAATAAAAAGAAGGTTATCTATATTTTCTTTACCATACCATAAATCCGGTCTTTCCCAATACTTGATAAATATATCCTGGGTTACATCTTCCGCATCTTCTTCTACCTTCAATATTTTCAATGAGAAATTCTTTATCTTTGGATAGTTTTTATTGAAAAATATCTTGAATGCCTTTACCTTTTCTAACGAATTGTTTTCAAAACCCATGTTTACCAGTATTATTTTATATAATTCATAAACAATTAAGAAGTTGTTTATTTACAAAAATATCAAAAATAAAATTGCACAAGCCTTTTTTAATACGTATTAATAAAAACATTAGACCTATATAATAAAAAACAATATTACTTAAGATATATACAATATTACTATAATTATAGTTTCTATATAACAGAAGTTTATAATCATACTTCATTTATGGAATTAGTATAATCTATTTTTACATAGAATCTATGATTTATTTTTATTATTTTAACAAGAAAGCATAATATTAAATTCTAAACTTACAAAAAAGGATTATTAATCCTGTTTTCAGTAATCTGAGACATAGATTAATAATCCTTTAATAAATATTAAAGAGGAAACTTATCAATTAAATATCATATATCCTTTCACTATTTCTTCACCTATATGTGCATAAAACACTACCCAACATTTTGAGCCCTCTTTTTTAATTACTTTAAATGTACAAGGAACCTTATTATATTCAAAAGTCCAATTATTGTCTCTTTCATATAAATATCCACTCTCTTCTTTATCCAAAGTATAATCGATATCATTTTCAAAAGCAACAGTTAAAGCAGTTTTGCCAGTACCAGACTGATATATACCTGTATGTTTTAATCCCTTAGCTCCAAAATATATACTTGAATTAAGATCTGAATTTTTTGCCGCTAACATATTATAAGGTTTCTTCTTAAAGTCATTATCCGGCCATAATACATATTGTTCTTCTGTCTTAGACATTATAGAATTTAGTTCATCTGTACTAAACGCAGAATTATTGATTGTCACTTTAACACTTACTTTAGCACTAAGACCATGACAGTCTGTAATTGTAAGCTCTGTTTCACCCTCAGCTGTCGCATTTATAGTTATTCTATTTGGAACAGACTCATCTGTAGTAGCAGTTGCTATTTCTCCATTTGCAGAAGATACCACATAATTTCCATTCCCTTCTGTTACATTTATAATTTTTACAGCAGGTTTTCCAAATGGAAGTTCTATATTCACCTCTGTTTGATCTATTATAAGATTATCAGTAAGATAAACATCAACCTTTACTGATTTATAATTTTGATTCTTGTCAGAGATGATAGCTTCTGTTACACCTTGTTTCTTACCTATTACTTTAACAACATCACCTTCTATAGTAGCTTCTGCTATTTCTGTATCTAATATAGTTACATTATATTCACCATTACCTTCAGCTATTGCAAACGACTTAGTTTCATCAATCTTCATCTGAAACAAATCTGTACCAATATTTAGATTCAAGTCAGAGCCTTCATTTTTCTCAGAAGTTTCAGCTTGTTCCCATAAACTACTGTCTGGTCTTGTAATTTCATCTTTCTCGCATGAAACCAGACCAATAGCGGAGAAAAATATTATATATAATATCTTTTTCATATTACTGTGATTTACTTTATTTTACCAATCTTTTCTATAAGGATTACCATCATAAACAGCTTCATCTTCATACAAAATTTCAGCTATCTTTTCCAATTCTTTTATCTGTGTAGAGCCTTTGAAATCTGTATTAAATGTTTCTCTAAACGGATCGTAAGCAAACAAGAAATGAATACCATTATTAGCTTTGATTTCTTCCAATTCACTTTCTTTAGCCCAATAACCTCTTGCAAATTCTTGAGAATACATACCCCAGCGGTTTTTAGGTAATCCAGGATAAGTATTTGTCAAATCCTCATCCATAGCCAACGTATTATAATCGGCGTATGTATAATCAACATAGTATGACGGTCCTTGTTTTACTCCACCTTCTTCCTCAAAGAAACATCCTTCCGAACTTAAATCACGTAAATTATTATATACATATGAAATATTCAAACGTTCAGGCATTATCTTCTTAACTTCATACATCAATCTAGCCGCAGCTTCTGGCGATTTTTCTACGAATCCAGGAGGAGTAGGAATCTGAGCCTTATCATACTCATCATCATAGAAAATACCGTCAAGTTCATATGTATCACACATAATCTTTAGTTCGCGAGCAAATGCACGAGCTGTTTCTTCAGACAGATTCGCAATACTAGCATGAGTCCAATAAGCTTCAATACCCAATATAACTTTCATACCACGATCTCTCAAAGGTTTAAGATATTTCTCATGGTTATTCAAAACATGCATAATGTTATCATTAACTCCGGCATGAACAGTTCCTGTAGCCTGGTCAAGAATAATATTGTCACAGAACAATATTATTCCATCAAATAAATACTTTCCTGAATTCTTTAAAGTAAAACAAAGATTATTCAATGGATTAGTATTATTTATCTCCATACATGTATATACTTTACAGCCACCTTTATCACAGTCACCCAAATTCTGCTGTATTGTTACAAATATCAGATATCCCTGACGACTTTCTGTAAGTTTTAAAGAACCTGAAACTACATTAGCCTTAAGAGGGATAACATAAGTTGTACCTTCAACCAAGCCGTTAACAGCAGTTAAGTTTACAGCTAAAGAGCTAGAACGTTGCTGTCCTTCTGAAAGAGTCAAGCTACCTCCTGCATCTAATAGTACAGCATCTTGAGGAAAAGCCTGATATTCATTGTCTGTTGACGCATTATAACTGTCAAGAACAGACTGGTCATATTTAAGTTCAATAACACTTGCTGTTTCAGACTTCTTTGTTGCATTCAAATAGATATTTAAAGTTAAGGAATTTCCCGAACGTATTTCCACAACAGAGAAATCTTGTTTTCCTGTTTCATCACAAAAATACCCATTCTGTTCTCCTGTGACTTCATACTTGCTTTCATCAATCGGTTTTAATTCTATTTCCGTTTCAGAACAGGCTGAGAAACCTAATCCCAACAATATAGGTAAATAAAATAAACCTATAAATTTGTTTATATTTACTATCTTCATATTAATCTATTTTTAATTATTTAACTGGCAATTCTACAGCATTCCATACCAAACCTTTTGAAGCCTTACCATCATTTCCGTTTGATGAATAGTCTTTTATCTCATTACCACTTCCTTCATTAAATTTCCAATAAGCAATCAAGCCTTCTGAATTAGGAGCAACCTTATAAAAATGATTCTCAGCCTTGATTTCATCTTCTGTCAAGACCCTATTCCACACACGGCATTCACAAACATCTCCATCAAGATATCTTGATTCTTCATATGAATAACCGATCCAGAAACTACGAGTATCATCACCGGTTTCTTCCTCGAAATATTTACCCCAGTTTACAGGTCCTTCAAAAGTTGTAAATACTTGCTCTGTACGCTTCTTACCATTTATATACACCTGAACAGTATTTGTTGCCTGGCTGTATGTCACTGCAATATGCGTCCATTCTCCAGCTTTGCAGACCCAATCTGATGAAGTAAGATTCTCTCCTTTTGCTGCAATCTGAATCTGATCATTAGGAGCAGAATCGCCAAAACGAATCAGGAAATGTCCCTCTACCCCCATCACTGTTGAAATATTAGCACCTCTTCCGTCCGCAAAAGCATCAACTTTAATCAAAGCTTCTGCCGTTAATTCTGTCAACCCATTTAGTGGGGCTGCATTCTTAAAGTTAAATCTTACACTATTTTCCTTCAAGTTTGCAGAAAAATTCACTAAAGAAGCCTCTTTCAAAACAAAGAATGTTGTACGTTTACTTGCTAGAACATCAATATTGGCATTCTGTATAGTAACAGGTAAAACAAATACTTTCGATTTGTCAAGATTCTGAAGATCTTTGAATATAATCTCAACTTCATTTGATTCAATCTTTCCTGCAGCAATCTTTGCATTTGGTTCAGGAATTTCATAATAAGCAGCAGGCAACATTTCTGCATTATCAGAATATGATGTGTTATATTCACCTACCAATGATGCATCAGCTACATATGAGAATGTTACATCGAAATCCAATGGTTTTGCTATAGAAGCTTTAACGAAACGTGACTCAGTAATCATTTCTTCCTCTACATAGAATGGAGATAGTGTCTCTACAGAACTATAGATTTTTGAATCATAGTTCTCCAAATCCTCACTACAAGAGGTAAAACTTCCTGCAAGAAAAAGCATTGCAGAATAAAACAAAACATATTTCTTTTTCATACTCTTACCTCCTTTTATTTAATTGATGGATTTAAAATATTTATCATATTACGAATATTCTTGTAATTTGCATCAGCAGCAAAATAATCTCCAGAGATATCATAAGCTCCTACCGCACACAAATTTAGTCCTATTTGAGGAACAGAAGCCCATTCTGCTACAGCGTTTACAGCCAACTCATCTCCAAACATGTAATGCTTATCTGCTGTATTCAAAGGTACTCCAACGACAGTAACACCATAACGGTCCTTATATTTCTCAATATATCCCATAGTCAACAAAGAAGTAAGTTCACTTGTAGAACTTGACTGTAATCCGGATATAAAAATTACTTCACTTTTATCCAATACGACTGCATTCTCATCCAAAACATTTTGTGGACTACCCTGAAAAGCCAATGAGTATTTCTCACCATTTCTTTCCATCCAGTCTGCAATAATCTTCATAAAACAGTTTTCGTTTTCCTTGTATTCTTTCAATTCTGTTTCATTCATATGTAAAGAAGACTTACCGGTATAGCTTATACAAATTCCATCATAACCGTATTTTCCTGCTATACTTAATGCATATTGAAGGCTATCAGTCAAAAATGGTCTGAATTCTTCAGAGAACGGTTCTTCCTCAGGAGCATTAAGGACTTTATCATTATAAGCAGTCTTTATCTTATCATAATCAATTGTATAAATAACTTTCATACCCTTCTTCTCACGGATTTCCTTTATTTCACCTACTTCCATATTAGTCAGATTATCCGGGTATATCAAGCCAACCACATCTATACTATCCGGTAAATCTATAAGATGATGTGCTCTTGAATAAGGAACCTTCTCACTATTATCAAACCAAGCATATACTTTTTGATGTTCCGTTGTTCTATATTCTCTCAAATCCTTCAAGTAATTTTCATACAATTCAGGATTCTGAGTTTCTATAGTAGCGTAATCCATTGACAAACTTTCCGGTTCAGTCCAATCACTACATGAGGTATGCAGTAACGCAACCGCACTAAATGCCAAAACTGTTTTTATATAAATATTCTTCATCATAAAATTTTCATTTAATTAGATTTACAATCCCACCAAACATTAGTTCCCATATTGTCAGGTCCACCTAACAAAGAAACTGCCTCCTCCATGTTTTCCTTGTTGCTTATATATTCATCTTGAGGGAATGGCATTCTTCTGGCGCCTTTGTTTGAATCAACGATATTATTACTCTTATTTGCTAACGCTGGCATCAATTTAGGATATCCGGTACGACGATAATCAGCCCAAGCCTCATTTCCAATCATCCAGTTGGCAATCCACTTCTGTACTATAATTCTTTCCTGTTTTTCATCAAGAGAAGCACCGTCATTCCATTTAACCGATATATTTGTTAATTGCTGATTATAATTATTCTTATTGTCAGCAGGATCTGAATAACTTCCAACATAAGCATAACTATTAGAAAGATAAGCATCAACATTCTCTGCGCCCCATTGTTCAAAAGACAATCTTATTCCGTCTTCATAATATTCCTTAGCAGACTTTGCTCCTGTATTAATACTGAATATAGCTTTCCCTTCTGCTCTTAGAAATGCAACTTCAGCAGCATTCATCCAATACAAAGGATCTGTCGGTTTTACGTTTACACCTGAATACTGACGTGTTACAGCTGACGCAGGAACTTCAATACCTCTTCGCAATCCAACATAATCAATACCACTAAATTCAGACTTTACAAAATATTTTTCTCTTCTTGAATCACTGTAAGAATTCATATACAATATAATATCAGCAGCAGCATGAGTATCACCTCCTGTTTCACATCCGTCAGGCTGGTTATAGCGTGTCGCTGTATACAATGGATTTGGACTAGTCTTAAAATAATCCCATTTTGCATTATCTACATTAGTTTCAATTACACCGCCATTATTTGCATCTACAGCCTCTTCTGCCATTTGTTTAGCTTTATCAGGGTCTGCATATACTATACGCATTGCCAAACGCAGTTTCAATGAATTTGCAAATTTTATCCATTTTGTCAAATCACCACCATAAACATAATCTGCTGTTGATGACAAGTTCATTCCCGGATTTTCCTTTATTATATTAATGGCTTCATTTAATTCGTCAAAGAATTTATAATAAACATCTTTTTGAGAATCATATGGAGTGGTAATAGAACCATCCTCACCAATCTTTGAATAAGGTATAGGACCATATGTATCTGTCACTCTATGCATTGCAGCCACCTTTATAATATTTGCCACAGCCATAGGTACAGGATTACCACTATCTTCAGAAATCCTCTTTATACTATTCAAGTTAGTATACAATATCGGAATAATTCTGTCACTCTTCAAGAATACACGTGTCCAGTCATCTTTAGCGTTATACATTGAAATTGTATTTGCCCATCCACTGTTTGAATCAGCGAAATAACCTCCCATAGGACCTCCCAACAAACAGTCTGTAAACTGTGCGGTGTTAACATCCGAAGAAATTACGCAACCCGCTATATTGTTCATACAAGCTCCCAACGCATAATCATCTGCTGTCAAGTCCCCTGGTTGATAAGGGTTTGAGTTTATCTCAAGATAGTCTCCGGTACAAGAGAATATTGTTAAAGCCAGAGAGCCTATTATCATTCTATTTAGTAGCTTTTTCATATATATTATTTTTAAAATTTAAAGCTTAAACTTACACCATAATTACGCAAAGAAGGCATCATAAAGTAGTCTATTCCTTGATAGAAATTACCTGTTGATGCTACAGCTTCAGGGTCAAAAGGTGCTTTATTATAAATCATCCATAAGTTTCTTCCAACAACAGAAACAGTTATATCGCATACATCTCTAAGAACTTTCTTTGGAATTGTATATCCAATTGAAGCCTCCTGCAAACGAACATTAGTAGCAGAATATGTATAATATTGAGGAATAGCAGTACCACCACCAATTGTATTATACCAAACCTCTGGAGAAACCAAATCCGTTCCATTAATAACAATAGGTCCATTATCACGTGCTATAGCAGTCGCTTCTGAAACTCCGAAATCATCAAGAACAGCCTGAGTACGAGAGAATACCACACCTCCGAGTCTTGCAGAAACCAAGAATCCTAAATTAAATCCTTTCCAGTTGAAATTATTTCTCCATGCCATATTTGCTTTTGGCAACACGCTTCCAAGTTTAATATAGTCAGATGAATTCTTGATTGTTTCTGTACCGATATTTCCGTTTTTATCAACATATATCTTTCCATTATCATCACGTTTCAAATCTACCAAAGAATACAAATCACCCATTGTTCCACCTTCTCTTAACAAGAAACGTGTTTCTCCAAGGCCACCCATATTCAATGTTTCGATAGAGAATCTTTCTCCTGTTGCAGGGTTAATTGCATTATCGGCAAGTTCAATTATTTCGTTCTTGTTAGTTGAGAATGTATAATTAGATTCCCAAGTAAACTTATCCCATGTGTTCTTGAAACCTAAAGACAACTCAAGACCCTGGTTTCTTACCGCACCTGTCTGAATATATAGTTTTGACCATCCTGATACAGCCAAATCCGGGTTAAAAGTCTGATTTCTTGTCAAAGTGTTATAATAAGTCACATCCAAATCAAAATATTTCAGAAGACGCATAGTCAAACCTACTTCCCATGAGTCTGTTTTTTCCGGTTTCAAATCATACACTGGATATTGTGTCGTACTACTCCATTGTCCGTTTTCTTTATTCCACTCATACAAAGGATTAGCAATATAACGTGGGAATGCAACACCTACAGAAGCAAACGAACCACGCAATTTCATATACGACAATAAATCTTTATTCAGATTAGGCATAAGTTCAGAAAGTACTACTGACAAACCAACAGAAGGATAGAAGAATGACGAGTTCTGTGAGTTTGGTCCTGCCAACTGAGAAGGCCAGTCATTACGTCCTGTAAGAGTCAGATAATATGTACTTCTATATCCCAATTCAGCAGAGGCAAACAAAGACTGAGTTTGTTCACGCCATCCTTCTTGCAAACGTTCTGTTTTGGTTGGACTGAGGTTCTGAATATTGAAGACATTGGTCATTCCCACTTTTTCTCCTTCTATAGATCCATCCGAGATAGGACCACGAACTTTCATATAATCATAACGCATGTCAGTAAATGATCCACCGATATTAGCAGATAAATTCCATACTTCGTTAAAGGTTTTGTTAATATTTACAAGAAAATCGGCATACAATTGCTTTTCATTAGACTTAGCAACACCATATAATCCTCGTGTTGACATTTCAGTCAGCTGCGTATTAGTTGATGCATAAAATTTCTCTGTATAATCATTTGTAGAATTATCCAGACGTACACGTCCTGAAACACTCAACCAATCCAATATCTTATAGCTTAAATTTGCATTAAGCATATAGCGGTCTTTTACATTCTCGCGCAAATTGCGATAATTTATCCAATATGGGTTCTGCATAGTCATAGCAGCATCACCTGCAGGCCAATACTGAGTATTGATTTTTCGTGTTAAATCGTAACGTTCATACATTTTTATATCTTCCCAGTCACCACCGCGAGGGAACAAATATGCACCGACCAAAGGGTTGTTGTATGTACCTTGGTTAGTCATATTAAGGTCATTCTGACGAACATAAGTAGCACCAACGTCCAAAGTCATTTTATCATTCAGGAATGAAGTTGTATTTCTGAAGTTAAAATTATAACGATTGTATTTATTATTTGGAACTATACCTCTTGAATTTACAGCAGCCACAGATGCATAAGTCTGGTTTTTATCAGTTCCTGTTGACAATGAGATACTTTCAGTTCCAGTAATACCTGTCTGGAAATAATCAGTACGTGGATCATAACCATAGCGATTAGCACCATTCAACAATGGTCCCCAGCTTCTGTCCACATTTGTTGCAGATTTAGAGCTACCTGTACCATAGCGATTCTGGAATCTTGGCATTACGAACGGATTAGAGAATTCAGTATTACTGTTTACTGTTATCCTCATTCTTCCCTCTTTACCTTTTTTGGTTGTTATAACTATAGCCCCATTTGCAGCATCAGAACCATACAATGCAGCAGCAGCGGCACCTGTAAGTACCGACATTGACTCAATATCTTCAGGATTGATATCTGCTATAGGTTCAGAAGTTCCCTGTGAACCGAACTCCGTATCACCTTCGTTTGAACCAGCATACATAGGCACACCATCAATTACGTAAAGAGCATTAGATGACTGCATAATGGATTTGGTACCACGCATAACAACTTTCGATGCACCTCCGACACCCGAAGAAGAAGCGTTTATATTAACACCGGCAACCTTACCACTCAATGAATTTACAAAGTTAACATCCTTATTTCTCGTAATATCATCTGCATTTACCTGCTGTACATTATAAGAAAGAGCCTTTTCTGAGCGCTTGATACCCAAGGCTGTTACAACTACCTCTTCTAGTACCTCAGTATCTTCACCAAGTGTTACATTTATAATTGAATTTGCAGCAGTATACTCTACTGATTTATAACCAACATAAGAGAACTGCAAAACCGAATTTGCACCTGCTACATTCAATGAATAATTACCATCAAAATCTGTAATTGCGCCATTAGTGGTCCCTTTTTCAAGTACAGTAACACCAATAAGCGGCTCACCTTTTGAGTCAACAACTTTTCCAGAAACAACTTTCTGCTGTTGCTCAATCTGACTGTAATCAGTATTAACCACTTCTGTCCTTGACAAATAAATCACATTGTCATCAACTTTGTAAGAGATACCTTTACCGTCCAAAGCTTTATCAAGAGCCTCTGAGACTGATGAATTTGAAAGATTTAATGATGCTATTGGCGTAGACGCTAAATCATCATCATAAAAAAACTGATAATCAGACTGAGATTTAATCTCTTTGATTACGGCTCCTAGATTTGTCCCTTTCATAGAAAGATTAATCTGAGCAAAAGATTGCTGGAATGGCGATACCAACATCGCCGATGCCAGAAGGGTTCCGAGAATTTTTCTTGAGCCCTTTACTGAACTCTCGTTCAATAAGCTTGCCTTTTTAAGGTTAAACATCATAATATGTTATATTTTTAAAGTTACACATATATAACAACTATGATACCCCAAAACACTTATTCAAGTCATCTTTTTTTTCATAAAAAATGAAAAAAATTCTACGGTAAGAAAAACCGGAAAGAAAATTTAAGATGTCTCCTTTATTTTTTAAAGGAAGCTGAATATTATAACAATGTAAGGCACAAGGTGTTTCAATCTTTCACGCAGGAATTTAAGCGCTTTGTACATGTGGGCCTCTACTGTTCTAAGAGAAATTCCTAAAATATCAGAAATTTCTTTGTTGGAATGATTATATATATAACTCAATTTGAATATTTCCCTACATTTTTCAGGCAACAGATTAATGGCAGAATATATCTCCTTCCTTAACTCAATATTCTCAATACGTTTTATCACATCTGTATTGTCTGGCTGATAAAACTCCATTCTGCTGTTTTGTAATTGAACTTCCTCTGTATTGTAATTGTCAACAACTGTCTTATGCTTTATAACGTTCAATGCTTTTGTATATACAGACCTGTAAAGAAAAGATTTTATATTTTCACCGAACTCCACATCACTTCTACGGCTCCACAATTCAAAAAAAACATCCTGAATGATATCTTCTGCCTCTTCCTCGTCAACAAAACGGGTTGCATAAAACATCAGATTCGAATAGTGTTTCTCAAAAAGAGACACATATGTTTTTTTTAAATCATTTTCTAACATCCGCAGAATTCTTAAAAACTTATAATTGCAAATATAGTACTTAATCTATTATTTACAAAAGAAAAAGATATTAATAGAAGAAACAAATCTATTTACATACATATTTCCTTTACTTACTAAAAAAAATAGAGCTTTATACATTATTTATAAATATAGAACAGAAAAATCTAATATTAATTTTTTAGAATAATAATCATAGTAAAAACTATTCATTGGTTTTTATTCATTATTTTTGTATATTCGTCAACAATAAAAAGACTACACTCTTCTTGATGCTGACTGTAGTAGGCAGCACTACTGACTATAGTGAGCAGCATTACTGACTATAGTAGGCAGTGCTACCGACTGTAGTCAGCATCAAAATACATTACTAAAAACATAAAACAACAATAATATGGGAAAGATAAAATACGATTTCTACGAAAATCCAAACTTAAAAACCGAAAACAACAAGTCTAAGTATCATATCAGGATTTGCAACAGACAAAGCATTGGCACCAAAGACATTATAAACATTATAAGCAAGAAAAGTACACTTACTTCTATTGATATAAATGCAGTGATAACAGCTTTCCAGGACGAAATAGCATACCAACTGGGGCAAGGCAAGATAATACGCCTGGAAGGATTGTGCAACTTCGACATCAGTCTGAAAACTGCAAACGGGAAATGCACAGGCAAGGAAAATGCACAAAATATTGTGCTGAAATCAGTAAACATCAATCCCGAGAAGGAATTTACGGAAAAGGTGAAGGAATGTATGTGCGATATGGAAAGGGTAAAAGGAGGACATTCAGAAATAATACCATACGAGAAAGTGGATGAAATACTGACAGAGTATTTCAAGAAAGAAAAAAGTATAACCCGCCCCATACTGCAACGTATCTGCTCGCTGACCAGATATATGGCAAGTATGCAGATAAAACGACTGACAGACAGCGGCAAGTTTGTAAATATCGGTTTCAGGAACCATCCGCTGTATATACCGGCACCGGGATGTTTCGGCAAAGATCTTTAACCACCTATTAAACAGCATTTAAATACAGTTTAAAATGTTATACTTTCGACAGTTAAGCGATAAAATCGGACAGTTTATCCATAATTTTATATAAAACTGTAGGAAATGTTCTGTTTAGACAAAAAAACTTTCTACTTTTGCAACTTGTAACATAGAAATCATTTGCAAATGAAATTAAGAATATTACCTGTACTGGTTGCCGGATTCATGTCGGCTACATTTTTTTTGTCTTCATGTCTCGGCAATGACATAAGCGAGATTGATTATCCTTCCACATCGAGTATCAAAAGCTTCTCGATAGGAACTTTGTACCAAACTTTTTATGGGAAGAGTTCAAAAGGAGAAGACAGCGTATACGTAGATACTATAAGTTATGCCGACCGTGTATTCACTATTGACCAAATAAACAGAAGGATATACAACAAAGATTCTCTGCCAAAGGATGTAGATATCACAAGGGTAGTTACAAGCATAACAGCAGATTATGCTGCCATATATTATGAAAAAAACGGTAAAGATACTATATGGACTTCTACAGATTCATTAGACTTTACAAACGACATTACATTCAAAGTAATGACTTTCAGTGAAGTACAGAACAATTTTATCTATGGACAGGGATATAAAGTCAGTGTCAATGTACACAAACTGAATCCTGACTCACTGGTTTGGAAGCATTTCGACAACAGTACATTCGGAGAAGGAACCAGCCTGTCTGAACAGAAATCGGTATACCAAAATAATAACATTTATGTGTTCGGAAAGACATCTGCAAATGAAATAAAAGTATTCAGAACCGGTGTAGACAGAGGCAATACCTCCGGATGGGAAGATATTACTCCTGCCATACAGGGTATAAACATATATTCTGCACTGCCTTTTGAGAATGAAATATATTACGTTGCAGAGGGAAGACTTTATAAATTATCTTCTGATTCTCCTATAGGGGGATTAAACAATCTTGTTAATCTTATATCTGCTACGGATCAAATAATGTTTGCATACACCTCTGACAATAAGGTATATAGCATAAAAGCAGATGGTTCAAAAGAAAAAGACTTGGAATTTATTGCCGGAGAAGATATGAGCGGCAGACTATATGCTGTATCGCAGACTGCGTCGCACAACTCGTCATTATGGAGGACAACTGTAATGAAAAATGGTGCTGATACCGACACCACAGCATGCATATACAGCTATACCAGCAGCGATAAAACATGGGTGAAATACCAACCGAACTATCCTACTACATGTCCTAACCAAAAGAACATTTCAATGATAAAATACGATGGTAAGCTATTTGCTTTTGGAGGATTGTTCAACAAATTCTACTCTTCTGTTGACAATGGATTAAACTGGAACGAGGAAACAGGATACATGGTATTCCCAACCGAAGAGAAAAACGGAATCAAACCACTTTCATCATATCGTCAGGATGGAACATACTCCACTGTTGTAGAAGACAATGGAAATAAAGGTTCATTCATGTGGTTTATCTGGCAGGACGGAACGATGACCAGAGGACATCTTAACAGACTTATGCCAAAGGAATAATAGTTTAAACAGAAAATTACTGACATGACATACAGAGAAAAAATAGATAAAACCAGAATTCCTGCACATATAGCCATAATAATGGACGGCAACGGACGCTGGGCTAAAGAAAAAGGACATGTCCGAACATTCGGTCATCAGGCAGGTGCTGAAACCGTGCATATAATAGCGGAGGAATCGGCCAGACTTGGTGTAAAATTCCTGACTTTGTATACCTTTTCTACCGAAAACTGGAACAGACCGGTTGATGAAGTAGCGGCTCTGATGAGTCTGCTTATGGACTCTATAGAAGAGGAAACTTTCATGAAGAACAATATAAGTTTCAGAATAATAGGTGATACTGCCCGATTACCTAAGGAAGTGCTTGAACGCCTGAACAAATGTATTGAAAACACATCACGCAACACAGGAATGTGTCTGACACTGGCTTTAAGCTATTCTTCGAAGTGGGAAATAACAGATGCAATGAAAAGAATTGCAAAAAAGGTAGAGAACGGTGAGCTGTCTGCAGAAGAGATTACCGACAAGACTATCGATCAGCATCTGGCAACAAGCTATATGCCTGATCCTGAACTGCTCATAAGAACAGGTGGAGAAATAAGACTAAGCAACTACCTGCTATGGCAGTGTGCATATTCTGAACTGTATTTCTGCGATACTTACTGGCCGGACTTCAAGGAAGAAGAACTGTGTAAGGCCATCTGTGACTACCAGAGCAGAGAACGCCGATTTGGAAAAACTAGTGAACAATTATAATATTAAGCAATGAGATACCGTCTTTTACTCATAACTATGATGACCATGGGACTGACTTTCATGAACACAAAAGTCTGTGCCCAAGACAACAATACTGAAAGCGACAAACCTGTAATATTATATAACGGCTCGCCTAAGAAATACGAAATAGCCGACATTAAAGTGACAGGCGTGAAGAACTATGAGGATTATGTGCTTATAGGGATTTCAGGTCTTGCAGTAGGACAGACTATAACCGTTCCAGGCGATGACATAACAGGAGCAGTAAAAAAATACTGGAGACACGGATTGTTTTCAGATGTAAAAATATCTGCCGACAAAATTGAAGACAACAAGATTTATCTGCACATCGAGCTAAAACAACGCCCGCGTATCACTGATATAAGATTCTTCGGTGTAAAGAAAAGCGAACGTGAAGATTTGCAGGCAAAGCTCGGATTGGTAAAAGGTAGCCAGATTACACCAAACCTTATTGACCGTGCAAAAATACTTATCAAGAAGCACTTCGACGAGAAAGGATTCAAGAATGCCGAAGTGAACATCATAGAAAGAGAAGACACCGCAAATACAGAACAGGTATATGTGGATGTAAACATAGACAAAAAGGAAAAAATCAAGGTTCACCAGATTATCATTGACGGAAATACCGTCCTGACTGACAAGAAGTTAAAGAGGGTAATGAAGAAAACCAACGAAAAAGGCAAGCTTATTAACCTTTTCCGTACAAAGAAGTTCATAGAAAGCAATTACGAAGCCGACAAGCAGCTTATCATAGACAAGTATAACGAACTTGGTTATCGTGACGCGCTTATTGAGATGGACAGTGTGAGCCAGTATGACGAAAAGACGGTAAACGTATACATGAAAATATACGAAGGAAACAAGTACTACCTGAGAGACATCACATGGGTAGGCAACACTGTATATCCTTCGGATTTGCTGAGCGAACAGCTGAGAATGAAGAAAGGTGATGTGTATAACCAGAAATTACTGAACGAACGTATCAGTGGCGATGAAGATGCCATCGGTAACAACTACTATAACAGAGGTTATGTGTTCTATAATCTTGACCCTGTGGAAATCAATATCGACGGTGACTCTATTGACCTGGAAATGCGTATCACAGAAGGTCCGCAGGCTACTATCAGCCATGTACGTATCAACGGTAACGACAGACTTTATGAAAATATCGTCCGCCGTGAGTTGAGAACACGTCCGGGCGACCTCTTCAGCAAGGAAGCACTTGAACGTTCATATCGTGAAATTGCACAGATGGGACACTTCAACCCGGAAAACATACAGCCGGACGTACAGCCCAATGTACAGGACGGTACTGTAGATATCAACTGGGGACTTGAATCAAAAGCAAACGACCAGGTGGAATTCTCTGCCGGATGGGGACAGACTGGTGTAATCGGTAAGCTGAGTCTTAAGTTTACAAACTTCTCGTTTGCCAACCTGTTCAGAAAGAATGACAACTATCGTGGTATCCTACCTCAGGGAGACGGTCAGACTCTTACTATCAGTGGCCAGACTAACGGTAGATACTATCAGTCGTACAGCGTTTCGTTCTTCGACCCTTGGTTCGGAGGCAAGCGTCCTACTTCGTTCTCTGTATCAGCGTTCTACTCTGTTCAGACTGACGTAAGCAGCAACTACTATAACTCGGCATATATGAACAACTATTATAATATGCTTTACGGTTATGGCAGCTACTACAACAACTATTATGGCAACTACTATAATAACTATGAATCTTACTACGACCCAGACAAGTCAATCAAGATGTTCGGCGCGTCAATCGGTTGGGGTAAGCGTCTGAGATGGCCTGACGACTATTTCACTATCTCGGCCGAGCTTTCTTACCAGAGATTCATGCTTAAAGACTGGAGCTATCTGTACATCAAGTTGAATAACGGACAGTATATGAACACAGGTAACTGTAACAACATCAACCTGAATCTTACTCTTGCCAGAAACTCTACAGACAATCCTATCTTCCCTAGATACGGTTCAGAGTTCTCAGCATCTGTTTCATTCACTCCTCCGTACTCATTATTCAGCAACAAGGATTATTCTACATACGGTAAGGATAACTATGAAGAAGCTGCAAGCATGTATAAGTGGATAGAATACCACAAGTGGAAATTCAAAGCAAAAACCTATACAGCACTGCTTCCTATACAGAAATGTCCGGTATTGATGACACGTACCGAATTCGGTATCCTGGGACACTACAACAAGTATAAACGCTCTCCGTTCGAGACATTCTACGTTGGTGGTGACGGTATGACTGGATATAGTTATAACTATGCATCGGAAACCATCGCACTGCGCGGTTATGAAAACGGTTCGTTGACTCCTTACGGTAGTGAAGGTTATGCTTACATCAGACTTGGAGCCGAACTGAGATATCCGCTTATGCTTGAGAACTCAACAAGTATTTATGCTTTAGGATTCGTAGAAGCTGGTAACGCATGGACTGACGTAGCTGACTTCAATCCGTTCCAGTTGAAACGTTCAGCCGGTGTCGGTGTACGTATCTTCCTCCCTATGATTGGTATGATGGGTATTGACTGGGCATACGGTTTCGACAAGATAAACGGATCAATGCAGTATAGTGGAAGCCAGTTCCATTTTATCATAGGTCAGGAGTTCTAATCATAAGGCGACAAGGCCTCAGTTACAAGTTAATAGAAAGGTTCTCCATCTTGGATGAACCAACGGTCAGCGAAGCTAAGACCTTGTCAACTCGTCAACTAGTAACTTAAAAACTAATAAACTCAAAAACTCAGATATTATGAAGAAGATGTTTTTATCGTTGCTGTTTATTGTGGCAACCATAATGGCAGCGCAGGCACAAAAGTTTGCCCTTATAGACATGGAATTTATACTAAAGCAAATTCCTTCGTACGAACAGGCCAACAAACAAATGGAAAGTCTGTCTAAGAAATGGCAAAGTGAAATTGAGGCCAAATCGAACGAAGCAAAAGCTCTGTATGAGTCATATCAGAAAACAGCTTCTACAATGAATGCTGAACAAAGAACGGCTAAAGAAGAAGAAATTATAGCAAAGGAAAAGGAAGCGGCTGAGCTGAGACAGACCTATTTCGGACCACAAGGAGAAGCAATGAAAAAAAGACAAGAACTTATAAGTCCTATCCAAGATGCTATATACAACGCAGTGAAAGCTGTTGCTACGGAAAAGGGATATGATGCTGTTATAGACAGAGCTTCCGCACAAAGTATGATTTTTGCATCACCGCGTATTGATATAAGTAATGATATTCTTTTGAAATTAGGATATTCAAAATAATTTTATACATTTGCATCCGAAAGGAAAACACATTCAATAACAGAAGAAATTAATAATAAAATAGAAGACAAAGATTATGTTAAAAAAATTAGCATTATTGCTTATGCTCGTTGCACCAATGAGCATATTTGCACAGAAGTTCGGATACTTCAAATCAGAATCAATCATCTTGGTTATGCCTGAATACGCTAAAGCTCAGACTGACATACAGGCATTACAGAAACAATATGAAGATGAAATAAAGCGTGCATCAGACGAATTCAACAAGAAGTTCGCTGAATTCCAGCAGGAACAGAAGAACCTTCCACAAAACATCCTTGAACGTCGCCAGAAAGAACTTCAGGAACTTTCTGAAAAAGGAATGCAGTTCCAGCAGGACGCTCAACAGCAATTGCAGAAAGCTTATGCTGACATGATGGCTCCTATATACGAAAAGATGGAAAAATCAGTTCAGACTGTAGCTAAAGCGGGCGGTTATATATTCGTATTCGACTTGAACCGTACTGATATCCCTTACGTAGATGAAACTCAGGCTAAGGATATCACAAACGATATCAAGACTAACTTAGGAATCAGCTTGACAGCTGCACCTTACGTACCACAGGTACCTGCTACACTTCCGGCAGCAAACTAATATTAATTAAACATATAACTTAAGTGAAGAATCTGTCAGCACACATAATGTGCCTTCAGGTTCTTCACTTTTTTAATTTGTGTGACATGCCATATATTAAAAACTTGATTAAAGGACCTATTGGAGTATTCGATTCAGGCTATGGCGGACTTACCATACTGAAAGAAATCCGGAAAATATTGCCTGAGTATGATTATCTGTATCTGGGCGACAACGCACGTACACCATACGGTACGCGCTCATTCGAAGTTGTGTACGAATTTACACTTGAAGCAGTGGTCAGACTGTTCGAAATGGGCTGTCCGCTAGTGATACTGGCATGCAACACCGCATCTGCAAAAGCACTGAGAAGTATACAGCAAAATGATTTACCATATTTGGACGATTCAAGGCGTGTGCTTGGGGTTATAAGACCAACTGCAGAAAGTATCGGAGAGGCCACTAAAAGCCGTCATGTGGGCATTCTGGCTACGTCGGGTACTATACGTTCAGAATCATATCCTATGGAAATTAAAAAACTGTTCCCCGACATAACAGTGACCGGTGTAGCATGCCCTATGTGGGTTCCTCTGGTAGAAAATAAGGAATACGATTCAGACGGAGCAGACTTCTTCGTAAAGAAATATATCAATGAGTTATTAAGCAAGGATAAAGATATTGATACTATTGTTCTGGGATGTACACACTATCCGCTTTTAATTGAGAAGATAAAACAATTTACACCTCAAGGGATAAATATAATAACTCAGGGTGAATATGTTGCGGAAAGTCTGAAGGATTATCTGCGCAGACATGATAATATAGCTTCCAGGTGTACAAGGAACGGAAGATGTGAGTTCCTGACTACTGAATCTGTTGAAAAATTCAAGGAGTCGGCTTCAATATTCCTTCATGAGGATGTGGATGTAAGAAGTATTACTCTTGAATAGCTTTACAGCAATCTGCGGCTAAGATATCTTACAGGATACCATACTGATATAAAACCTACCACCAGAACAGTAGCAAATACCAGCACTACATCCCAGACATGTACGCTGACAGGATATGCATCAACAATAAAACTGCCTGAATTTCCCAAAGATATTATGCCATACTCTTGCTGAATTAGACATAAAGCAAGACCTATGATAACTCCTGAAACTGCACCGATAAAGGATATCATCCTTCCTTCGAAAAGGAATATACGCACAATCTGACTGTCGGAAGCACCAAGATTACGCAATGTCTGCACATCACTCTTCTTATCAATAATAAGCATTGAAAGCGATCCGATAACATTGAAACATGCTATCATAAGGATAAAGGTAAGGAAGATGTATGAAATGAGTTTTTCTATTTCCATTATTCTGAATGTATCAGCCTGCTGCTCGTAACGGTTCTGGACACGATAATCATCTCCTAATTTCTCCTTAAGCTTTCTTATTACAGCATTTTCGTCTGCATCGGGGGTTAAACGAAGATTAACGGCAGATACTTCGTTTGTATACTGGAAAAGACGGCGTGCAAAGCCAATAGATGTTATAATATACGATGCATCGTATTTTTCCTGATTCACAGTGAATGTCAGCCCTGAAGAGAATAGCTGGTCACTGACAAAACTGCTCATTGGGTTTGACATATTGATTCGGCTTCCACGTTTGGGAGCGTATATTTCAAGTGGATCAAGAAAACGTATTCCAGTTCCTAGTGTTGATAACAACTGCAGCCCGGGAATAGCATAGTCCACCACCTCATCGTGAAGAATAAGCTCTCCCCTACCGAACAGGATACTGTCTATTGGAGTGAGCTTGTCGAAATTATCTTCCACACCTTTTATTACTGCCATCACCTGACGTCCTTTGTATTGTACCATTGCATTATCTTCTACAGATTCCGAATACACGGCAATTTCAGGCATAACCTTAATTTCAGCAAATACAGGTTCACTACCGTCAAAAACTTTTCCTTTGACGGATGTAATTTTTATCTGTGGGTCGAATGCCGTAAAGAATGTAGCCACCATATCCTGAAATCCGTTAAAAACAGAAAGTGTGCAGATCATGGCCAATGTGGCCAAAGCGACTCCGCACACAGATATAGCAGAAATTACATTTATGGCATTATGCGATTTCTTTGAGAACAGATACCTTTTAGCAATAAAAAAGGGAAAATTCACGATGAATCTGTTTTAATACAGAAAGACAGATTAGTCTTTCAGAAGTTTGTCAATCTTTTCAACATAATCCAGCGAATCGTCTATGAAGAATTTCAGTTCCGGTATTATACGCAATTGGTGACGAACACGGTTGCCAAGTTCATAACGGATAGACTTCATATTGTCGTTGATATTCTTTACGATTTCCTCTCCTCTTTCAGAAGGGAAAACACTTAGATATGCACGTGCATAGCTCATATCAGGACTGATTCTGACTATACTGACAGAAACGAGCACGCCCGGCATAGATTTTGTCTGCACCAGAAACATCTCACTCAATTCTTTCTGAATAAGTCTGGCTATTTTGTTTTGTCTGGTAGTTTCCATATAATCTTTTATTTTTTTCTAATTATGGTTAGCCCGTCGCGCATGGGCAGTATTACTTTTTCCACTCTCTCGTCGGTAGCTACCAAGTCATTGAATTTCTTTATTCCTATTGTCTGAAGGTCTGTATGATGAGGATTTTCTTCCAATACATGACCATCCCAAAGAGTATTGTCGGCCAGGATATATCCACCTTTGCGAAGCTGTTTGAGAATCATCTCGTAATATTCTACATAGTAACGCTTGTTGCCATCCATAAACACGAGGTCAAACGTAATATCCATAGTAGGTACTATCTGCAGAGCATCCCCTATATAAAACTTTATTTTGTCTGCATATGGTGAATTTTCAAGCCATGGACGTGTAAAATCTTCCTGCTCATCATTAATCTCGAATGTATGAAGCATTGCCCCCTCTTCAAGACCTTCGGCCAGACAAAGGGCGGAATATCCACTATATGTGCCTATTTCAAGCACCTGTTTCGGACGAATCATCTGAACAAACATTTTCAGCATTCGTCCCTGAAGATGCCCTGAAGCCATACGGGGACGCAGTAGTTTTACATGCGTCGCCCGATATAATGCTTTCAGATATTCTCCTTCTTCATCAATGTGTCGAAGTATATAATCGTCCAGTGCGTCCGTTTCTTTCATTATTAATTATAAGTAACGGTTTTTGTTTGGAAGAACATAGTCATCAGCATGTTCAAGAACATCGTTCACCTGATTGATTTCAAGGAATGAAGTCTTTGTTCCTGCCTTACCACTACTCAAATATGCCACCATATCGTTTCCTGAAAGGACTCCGTCATTGATAAGCTTGCGAAGAGCAGTAAAGTAATATTCCTGTCCATTTGCTTTTTCCGGCATATATATTGCTTCTACACCATATGAAAGTGCAAGATGACGCATTGTCTTTTCTTTATAGCAGATAGCCAATACTGGATATTTGCCACGGTATGCAGCAAGACTGCGAGCTGTCAACCCACTGAAACTGTCAGTGATAATAGCATGAATAGGCATAAGATTAGTAGCACGGACTGCAGATTTTGCCAAGAAGCTTGTTACATCTGCGTTATCAGAAGTAAGACGAATCTGAATATCATTTTCTGCCAATTTATCCTTTTCTGCCTGTGCAGCAATTTTAGCCATAGTCTTTACGGCTTCTACCGGATACTTACCATATGCAGTTTCACCACTAAGCATCAAAGCATCGGTACGATAGTAGATTGCATTCGCAATATCTGTTACTTCGGCACGTGTAGGGCGTGGATTGTTTATCATTGTATGAAGCATCTGTGTAGCCACGATAACAGGCTTACGTGCAAGAATACATTTCTTGATTAACTGACGCTGGATACCCGGTATGCGTTCCTGGGCAACTTCTATACCCAAGTCACCACGGGCAACCATTACACCGTCTGCAACCTCAAGGATTTCATCAATGTTGTCAACACCTTCCTGATTTTCAATCTTAGCGATAATCTTGATATCACTATTATGTGCATCAAGTATTTCACGTATATCAAGAACGTCCTGACGGTTACGAACAAATGAGTGAGCAATAAAGTCGATATCTTTCTCGATAGCGTAAAGGATGTTGTTGCGGTCCTTTTCTGTCAAAGAAGGAAGATTGATACGGACACCAGGAACATTCACACTCTTGCGACTTCCCAAAGTGGCGTCATTCTGTACTTCGCAGAACAATGTAGTTTCGTTCTTGTCAACAACAGTCAAAGCCAAATCACCATCATCAATCAAAACAGAAGCTCCTACAGCAAGGTCGTTTACAAAATTCTTATATGTAACGGCAATGCACTCGCGTGTAGTTTCCTGGTCAGGATTACCAACAATCTGTACTTTATCACCAATCTTAAAATCGATAGGACCTTCAGCACTGGCTGTTGTACGCACCTCAGGACCTTTAGTATCCATAAGGATTGCAATGCGGTTAGACACTTCGCGCACATTGGATATCAATTTTTCAAATCCTTCACGGCTGGCATGTGCTGTGTTCATACGAACAACGTTCATACCTGCATTAAAAAGATCTCTGATAAAATCCACTTCACAGCGCAAATCTGAAATGGACGCAACGATTTTTGTTTGTTTAAGCATCATAATAAAAAACTATTATACCTGTTTTACACTATTTCGAATTAATAAATGCCTCTACTGCCAGTCTGTAAGAATCAAGGCCAAATCCACATATCACTCCACGACATGCACATGAAATCATAGACTTATGTCTGAATTCTTCTCTTGTATGAACATTCGATATGTGAACCTCAATGGCAGGGGTAGTAACTGCCCGCAAAGCATCCTGTATTGCTATAGAAGTGTGCGTATAGGCACCGGCATTCAAGACAATGCCATCATATGTAAATCCAACTTCATGGATTTTATTAATCATCTCACCTTCTATGTTAGACTGATAATAGTCAAACTCCACATCTGGATATTGAAGCACCAGCTTATCAAAATACTCTTCAAAAGAAACAGCTCCATAGATAGAAGGTTCACGTTTTCCCAATAAATTTATATTCGGGCCATTGATTATTTGTATTCGCATCGTTTATTGTAATATAAACTTTTTATATCTTTGTAATAATATGGTGCAAAGATAATAAAAAAGTATGAATAAAAAGGAACTAAACGGACAAATTATAACAAAGTATAAGCAATACTTGAAGCTGGAGAAGTCTCTGTCCAACAACACAATCATGGCATACATGACCGATCTGGAAAAACTATTTATCTTTTTATCAGAAGACAATATTGATATTCTTGATGTCACATCAGATAACCTGGAAAGTTTTATTGCAGGTCTGAGAGATATAGGTATCCATGCACGGTCACAAGCCAGGATACTGTCTGGTATCCGTTCGTTTTTTCACTTTCTAGTTATTGATGACTATATTGAACAAGACCCATCAGAACTTATAGAGTCACCCAAAATAGGAAAGCACCTGCCGGATATTCTTAGCGTGGAAGAAATAGACGGCCTAATTGAAGCAATAGACAGAAGCACGAAAGAAGGACAAAGGAACTGTGCAATTCTGGAAACGCTATACAGTTGCGGACTGCGTGTCTCAGAATTATGCAACCTGAAAATATCAGATTTATACCTTAACGACGGATTTATAAAAGTTGAAGGAAAAGGAAACAAACAGAGATTAGTGCCAATATCACCTAAAGCGATAAAAGAAATAAAATTATATTTTCAATACAGAAGAGATGGACTTATCAAACCAAGCTATGAAGACTATGTATTTATAAGCAGATTTGGTAAAAATATTTCCAGAATTATGGTATTCCATATCATAAAAGAATTATCAAATAAAATCGGGCTTAAAAAGACCATTAGCCCTCACACTTTCAGGCATTCTTTTGCTACTCATCTGCTTGAAGGAGGAGCTAATTTAAGAGCCATTCAATGCATGTTGGGACATGAAAGTATTGGAACAACAGAAATTTACACACATATAGAAAGTAGTAAACTTAAAGAAGAAATAATAAGCCATCACCCAAGAAATAACAAAAAAATACTATAAGTTTAGTAAAAACCATTAGTTTTAAATATTTTTCATTTGTTGTTGCATAAAAAAAGAACAAAAAATAAGCTAAGCTATATCTTTTTTCGTATCTTTGTCGCGACTGAACTTAATTAAAAAAACAAATTTATTAATTATACAAACCTAATTTTTAAAATCATGATTAAGAAGTTGTATTTGCCCATCGTGGCATTATTAGTTCTTGCTTTCTCTTCATGTAGCAAGATGGGAGAATTGTCTTCTGACTACTTCACTACAAATCCTGAAGTTCTAGAAGCTGTTGGAGGTAAAGTTCCTGTTACTATCACAGGTAAATTCCCTGAAAAGTATTTCAAAAAGAACGCAACTGTTGAAGTTACTCCAGTTTTAAGATGGGAAGGTGGCGAAGCTAAAGGCCAGCCAGCTATGTTCCAAGGAGAAAAAGTACAAGGCAACGACCAGACTATCTCTTACAAGGCTGGTGGTAGTTACACAATGAAAGCATCTTTCGACTATGTTCCAGAAATGGCTAAATCTGAACTTTATCTTGATTTCAAGATTAAGAAAGGAAAGAAAGAATATACTATTCCTTCTGTAAAAATTGCTGATGGTGTAATTGCTACATCAGAACTTCCTACCGTTGCTTCAGCAACTGCTTCATATGCATCTGATTCATTCCAGCGCATTATTAAGCAGGCAAAAGAAGCTCAGATTATGTTCCTTATCCAGCAGGCAAACCTTCGTTCAAGCGAATTGAAAGCTGAAGGTATTAAAGATTTCCACAAACAGGTAGCTATCGTTGCCGGCGACACTAAGAATTACAAGCTTAACAATATTGAAATCTCTGCTTATGCATCACCTGATGGTGGCGTTAAGTTGAACACTGGATTGGCTGAAAAACGTCAGGACAACACTGAAAAGTATATGAAACAGCAGTTGAAGAAAGGTAAAATTGAAACAACTGTAGATACTGAATATACTGCTCAGGACTGGGAAGGATTCAAAGAATTGGTTTCTAAGTCAAACATTCAGGACAAAGACCTTATCTTGCGTGTTCTCTCTATGTATCAGGACCCTGAACAGCGTGAAGCTGAAATCAAGAATATCTCTTCAGTGTACAAAACTTTAGCAGATGAAATACTTCCTCAGTTACGTCGTGCTCGCTTGACTGCAAACTATGATGTAATAGGTCGTAGCGACGAAGAAATCAATGCTGCATTTGATACTGACCCATCAACTCTAAGCGTTGAAGAACTTATCTATGCTGCTTCTTTGACAAACGACAATGCACGTAAGGAAGCTATCTACAAAAAAGCTATAGAATTGTATCCTAACGACTATCGCGCTTACAATAACCTTGGTGAAATGGCTTATGCTTCTGACAAAGCAACTGCAGAAAAATACTTTAAGCAAGCTGCAAGCAAAAATGCAAATGCTCCTGAAGTTAACAACAACCTTGGTTTAATTGAATTGTCTAAGGGTAATGTTGCTAATGCAGAAACATATCTTGCTAAAGCTACAGGTGCCAACACTGCTAATGAAGCTCTTGGTAACTTGTATATCAAACAGGGTCAGTATGACAAAGCTGTAGCTGCATTCGGTGACTCTAAGACAAATTCTGCAGCTTTAGCTCAGATTTTGGCTAAAGACTACAACAAAGCTAAAAACACTTTGTCTGCAGTTAAGAACCCAGATGCTTACACTGATTATTTGATGGCTATCGTTGGTGCAAGAACTAACAATGCTGATTTGGTTAAGACAAGCATGGCTAAGGTTGCACAGAAAGATGCTGCACTTGCTGCAAAAGCTGCAAATGACCGCGAATTTGCTAAATATGCAAACGAAATCAAATAATTAAATTACTAATTATTTCCCAATATAAAAGGTCGGAATTTATATTCCGGCCTTTTTTTATAAATAAAGCCCGGCAAATCACTAACATTACATCATTTTTATGTATTTTCGCGGTGAACTAACACATACTTTATGAAACTAATAATCAGATTTATATTTTTCTACTCCTTAATCATTTTAACTTCGTGCAGCGAAAATAATACTTTCACATTAACAGGAGAGCTAAGCAATAAAAAAGAAAAATACATAATAGCCATATACGATGACCCTATAGGCAAAATTGACACTATAAAACCAATAGATGGTAAATTTGAATATACCTTCATACCAGATACAATAACAATGTTCAGACTAGCTAATGATTCAGGCATTGCAATACCAGTTTTTGCAGATAAAGGTTGGGAGGTAAGCCTAAGAGGGAGTTTTGCAAATCCTCAAATAAACGGCAATGGTCCTAATGAAGAACTACAAAAATTCAGAGAAAGAATCGCAAAAGATACCATCAATAAAGCTTTACTGGCAAAAGAATTTATATTAAACAACAGAACTTCATATGCATCTGCATACGTACTTAACCAGTATTTCATTCAAGACAACAATCCTGATATAAAAGAAATAAAAGAGCTTATTGCACAAATTGATGGACATGTAAAAGACTGTAGAATTGTTGATATCACACAAAAAACAATCACTGAGAACAAAGAGCAAAAATCGGAATATATAAATTACTTCTCTTGCAAAGACCGTAAAGGGAAATACGTATCATGGAGTAGTAAAGATGAACAATATACTCTTGTAAATCTTTGGGCTTCATGGGATGATAAAAGTATTGCTATCAGAGACTCACTATACAATGCTATTAAAGAATTACCTAAAAAAGAATTCAGAGTCCTGAATATTTCAATTGACTTCGACAAACAGGCATGGAACAACAAATGTAAGGAAGAAAACGAACAATGGATTGAAACATGCGATTTCAAAGGATGGGACAATCCTATTATAAAACAATTTTACATATCAAAGTTACCTTACAATATACTCGTAACAAAAAACAGAAAAATAATAACCACGTGCATCTACGGAAATGAGTTAAAAGAAAAAGTCGAGAATCTGATACAAGAAAACAAAAATAAGAAATAACCACACATTATGCTAGTAAAGCTATACGGAGCCGCTGTTCAAGGTATTGACGCAACTATTGTTACTATAGAAGTAAACAGTTCTAGAGGAATCAAGTTCTTTCTGGTAGGTCTGCCGGACTCTGCAGTAAAAGAAAGTCACGAAAGAATTATGTCGGCACTGAATGTAAATGGCTATAAGGTTCCCTCATGCCAAATAGTTGTAAATATGGCTCCAGCTGATATCCGCAAAGAAGGTTCATCATACGATTTACCCCTGGCTATCGGCATAATGGCATCTACAGGCATTGTATCATCCGATAGGCTACACAAATTTATGATAATAGGAGAACTAAGCCTGGATGGTAGTTTGCAACCTGTCAAAGGGGCTTTGCCAATAGCTATTGCAGCAAGAGCACAAGGATTTGAGGGATTTATACTGCCAAAACAAAATGCACGCGAAGCAGCGGTAGTAAACAACTTGGACGTTTATGGAGTAGAAAACATAAAGGAAGTTGTAGAGTTCTTCAACGGCATTCGCAAACTGGAACCCACAATAGTAAATACCCGAGAAGAGTTTTATCAGAATCAGACAGATTTCCCTTTTGATTTTGCAGACGTTAAAGGACAGGAAAACGTTAAAAGAGCCCTTGAAGTAGCTGCAGCTGGAGGACACAACATTATAATGATAGGAGCACCAGGTAGTGGTAAGTCAATGATGGCCAAACGTTTACCGGGTATTCTTCCACCACTAACACTCTCCGAAAGTCTGGAGACCACCAAAATCCATTCCGTAGCAGGCAAACTGGGCAAAGACATTTCCTTAATAGCCACACGTCCCTTCCGCAGTCCGCATCACACGATATCCCAGGTAGCCATGGTAGGTGGAGGCACAAATCCCCATCCAGGTGAAATAAGTCTTGCCCATAACGGAGTCCTGTTTCTTGACGAACTTCCGGAATTCAACAGGAGCGTGCTAGAAGTCCTGCGTCAACCATTGGAGGACAGGCATATCACAATATCACGTGCCAAATACGTTTTGGACTATCCTGCCAGCTTTATGCTTGTAGCATCCATGAATCCTTGCCCTTGCGGTTACTATAACCACCCCACACGTAACTGTGTGTGCTCGCCAGGCCAGGTTCAACGCTATTTAAACAAGATTTCAGGCCCTCTGCTCGACAGAATAGACATACAGGTAGAGATTGTACCTGTTCCATTTGAAAAGATTTCTGAGCGCGAAAAAAGTGAAAGTAGTTCGGCTATAAGAGAAAGAGTTATCATGGCACGCCATATCCAGGAAAAAAGGTTTGAGAAAGACAAAGGTATACACTGTAATGCACAGATGACTTCATCATTACTGCACAAACATGCACAGCCTGATGCACAAGGCCTCAGCCTTCTAAAGAATGCTATGACCAAACTGAATCTGTCAGCCCGCGCATACGACCGTATCCTTAAAGTTGCACGGACCATAGCCGATCTGGAATCATGTTCAGACATACGCTCGTCACACATAGCAGAAGCCATAAGCTATCGTAATCTTGACAGAGAAAACTGGGCTGGGTAATCCACTGAGATTTCTTAATCAGTTATCCATTTCGCTCTCATTCAGAGTAAAACTTGACAACGTTATTTTATTAGCTGAAATCATAGCTGTCTTTCTGTACTTACACGAATCAAATATACAGGTATCACATTTGGGTTTCTCAAAAATATCACACGGGTCAAGATGTAATGTAAGCTGGATCTTGTCATTATACCTTGCTTTCAGTACGTTTTTGAGTTTCTCGCCAGCCTTATGCCCTTCCGAAACAGTGTAATACCAAGGCACCGTAAGGTCGCAGTCCATATATATGCAATTACCAGATTTTATAACCTTAGTATTGTGTATATCCACCCACTCCGGTTGCCTGTTATCATTCAACAGCCCTGCTAGCTCCTCCAAGAGCTTATCATCTGCTGTGTCGAGCAATCCCGAAATAGTATTTCTCAGAATCGAAATGCCCGTAATAATAATTATTGAGCCAAAGACAAGAGCCAGGGCACTGTCAATCCAGTTTATACCTGTAAAATACAGCACCAGCAGACCTGCCACAAGCCCTATTGTAGAATATGTATCCGACTGAAGATGTTTTCCACCAGCCACAAGAGCCATAGAACCGTATTTCCTTCCTGTCCTTATACTGAAATACCCCATTAGATAGTTTATCACTCCTGAAACTGCTACTATCACTATACCGATATCAAGCTTTTCCACCTCAGCAGGTACTACCAGCCTCTTCACTGCCTCATAAATAATCATTCCACCTGCTATGCTTATAAGTATTCCCTCTACTGAAGCCGAAATAAGCTCTATCTTTCCATGTCCATATGGATGCTCCTTGTCGCCAGGTTTCGCCCCCCATCTCAGGCAATACAAACTAATCATTCCCGCCACTACATTGACAATACTCTCCATAGCATCCGTCAGAACACCTACCGAATTTGTCACAAAATACGCTATGAACTTACCTATAAGTATCAAGCCTGAAATAATGACTATACGTTTCTGAACCCTGTATTTAATCTGTTCCTCGTTCATAATTATGGATATTAATCTGTATGCAAATTTATAAATATTAGATTTAATTGTAATGATAATTTATATCATCATTTTCAAACAGTGATTAAAAGGGATTTTAATACTGTTAAAATACCATTTCAGATTCATATTAATACAAATATACTGGTATTTATAAAGTCAGAAATAATCCATGCGAAACTTTATACCCAAAGGCTCTGCAAACAAATAAGGGATAGGAAGAAAATATTTCTATCTTCCTCCTATCCCTTATTCATACCGTTGACACAGCAACGTATATTTAATAATTTCTTAATCCTTTTTCAAGGAATTCCACATACTTATCTATGTCCTCGTCATACGAATACGAACCGTTCAGAGGCTTACCCTCATTATCAAGCAAGACATAGAACGGCTGTGCATTAGCCCCGAATTTAGAACGCTGCAGATAGCTCCATTTATCGCCCACTGTACGCAATGTACGTTCAGTTCCGTTTTCAACAATCTTCATCGGCTGAGGCAGCTTGGTCTTATCATCTACATACAAAGTGATAAGTACATAGTCCTCTGTAAGCATGCTACTCACTTTCGGGTCTGTCCACACAGCAAGTTCCATCTTACGGCAATTCACACATCCGTAACCGGTAAAGTCAACCATTACAGGCTTTCCGTTTTGCTTAGCATATTCCATACCCTCATCATAATCGAAGAACTTGGCATGTACCTCATTCTTGTACAGATTGAAATCCTGAGTCTGCATTGGTGGTGCAAACGCACTTACAGCCTTTAGTGGAGCGCCCCACAATCCAGGTATCATATACACGGCAAACGCCAGTGAAATCATAGCCAGGAAGAATCGTGTAACACCTATCTTGTTTTCATCATCATCGTGTGCAAATTTAATTTTGCCCAAAAGATACATACCAAGAAGAGCAAATATCACAATCCAAAGAGCCAGGAATGTTTCTCTGTCAAGGATTCCCCAGCCATAGCTCAAGTCGGCAACAGACAAGAATTTCAAAGCAAATGCCAGTTCAAGGAATCCTAAAGATACCTTTATCACATTCATCCAGCCACCTGACTTAGGCATTGACTTAAGCCATGTAGGGAACATTGCAAACAGTGTGAAAGGCAAAGCCAAAGCTATTGCAAATCCCAGCATACCTATTGCTGGAGCAACTACGCTACCAGTAGTAGACACCTCTACAAGAAGGAAGCCTATAATAGGTCCTGTACATGAAAATGACACCAGCGAAAGTGTGAATGCCATAAGGAATATACTCAGCAGACCGGTAGTCTGTTCAGCTTTGCTGTCTACAGCATTACTCCATTTCGATGGCAGAGTAATCTCGAATGCACCGAAGAACGATGCTGCAAATATTACCAGCATCAGGAAGAACAGAATGTTAAACACAGCGTTAGTAGACAAAGCATTCAAAGCACTAGCACCGAAAATGAGCGTAACAGCCAATCCCAATGCCACATATATCACAACAATAGAGATACCATACATCCATGCATCGCGTATACCCTTTTTCTTGTCCTTAGTACGTTTCAGGAAGAAGCTCACAGTCATAGGGATTATAGGCCAAACACATGGTGTAAACAAAGCCAGCAAACCTCCTACGAAACCTGTAAACAAGATGTATATCCATGATCTGTCAGAAGCAGTCTGGTCTTCGCCCTGAGCACCCATCTCATCAATTACAGGATCCCAGTACGATGATACTTCCATTTCATTTTTGTCAGAAGCCGCAACTGTTGTATCTTTCACTTCTGCCACTTCTTCACTTTCCTTAGCTGGAGTTGCTGCAACATCAGCCGAAGGTTTTACTGTCGAAGTTCCGGAATATGTGAAATCCACAGCTGTAGGAGGCATACAGCTTTCATCATTACAAGCTCCAAATTCAAGATATCCGGCAATGGTATATTCAGATGATGTTATCTCAAGTTTTTGAATGAATTTCACAGTCTTTTCAAAGTATCTTACATTCATCTCGAATATAGGGTCGAACTTCTTTATTTCCTCACCTTCGAATGTCAGTTCTCCCATAACCTTGGCACCTTCTATCTTGTCAAGATTGAATGTTGCCGATGTAGGACCGTCCTCACCCAAGCCTGTTGAGTAAACATGCCATCCTTCGTCAATGGTTCCTGTAAACACCACTTCCAACTGATTGTCGGACAGCTTCTTAAGCTCGGATTTGAATTTTACAGGCGTTTGCATTTGGGCAAACGTAAAGATGCACATTAGCAATGCACCAAATAATAAAGATAGTCTTTTCTTCATTTGCTTTATTGTATTTTTAATTTATATTTATTCATCAATATATGCATATTGTAAAATGAGTTGCAAATATACACATTTTGTGTCACTTAACACATTAAATTTCTGAATAATATGACTGATTTACGGCGTATATCCAAACAATATTACAAGTCACACTAAGTGATACTAACATATGACGGTTATTAAAGAATATGAGAATTTATAAAGATACAATGTTACCTTTATAGCAATAAAAAACTTACCCAAGGCTACGTTTTCCGCAAGCCTTGGGTAAGAATAAAAAATTATATTAGAATTCTGTTATGTTTATAATAGGAATTACTTATTAACAGGTACACCATTTATGCTTATAGGTGCTGGAGCTTTCAAAGATGGAGTCCACTGATATTTATCAAAACCTCTAATCTTACGCAAAGACTGCAGGAATGCTTCTGCTTCCTCCTGGTTCTTCTTGATGCGTTCTGTAACAAACTGATTTGCACTTACAGGTTTAATTGTAGTTGTAGTTGCTGTATCAGAAACTGGTGCATCAGGCCAAAGTTCTCTCAGATTAGTAATGATTTTTTTATTATTCTTATCAAATACAACCATAGAGAGTTCACCCATGATATCGTCTGTACTACCAAACGGCAAGCACATTGCCAAATAGTAGTCATTCAAAGTATCCCACAAATATTTCATCATTAGTTTATCAAATTTAAGCTCACTATCATCCTTGTATGGGTTACCTGTACCATCTTCACCATTTACTAAGATTTCTTTCCAATAGGCTATTTCTTCTTTATAAGTACTTTTCATATTTTCTTTGTCTAATCCGAAAATACCATAGTAGTACATTCTCACATCATCATTAGGTTTATAAGTAACAGAGAATGTTCCACTCCATTCTGTTTCTTCATATATAGCATCTTCTATTGTCATCTGAGGATTATTACCTCCAGGTCTTATGGCTGTTTCAACATCTTCAATCATAGGGCATATAAGTTCTCCATTCCATGTCTCACCTATCAGCATAATTCTATATTTCTTACCAGGTTCAAGACCTAAATAAGGGAATGTATTTTGTTCTTCCCATTCAGGTGTACCCTTTGGATATGCCCAAGGGTCTGTAAAGTTATAGAACAATTCTTCTTCATCAAACATATAATCATAAGCTGCAGTAAGACCATCTTCAGTATACAAATCAAATTCTCTATCATCAAGAATTATTTTGTGATAATAGAATGCGATATTATCTGAAGGAGTTACAGAAATTGTTATACCTGTAGTAGAAGCATCATATGGATTGAATGTTAAACCTTCAGTAATTTCAGGAGATCTTTTCCATGATTTTGTTTTGAAGTAACAAGCATTCAATTCTGTTGTGTAGTCTTCAAAACCATTCTGACAAGTCCAAACCAAATAGTTCTCACTTCCCTCTGGGATTATATATTGTTTTGAAGTTGTAGCGCCTGCTTCACCAGTCACTTCATAATCATCTTCACCTGTTACAGTCAACTTATAGTTTGGATTCCTTTCAACCCATCCACCATTATAAGTAAGGTCGCTAGCAAGTTTAGCTTGTGCTTCTTTATCATCCTTCATTGCCTCCCATTCACTCTTAGACATCAATCTATATCTGATAAGTGATATATGTTTAGGGAATGTTATCTTAAAATTAACTACACTGGCAGATGTACTGTCCTCAAGGCAAGTAACTGTACAATCATCTTTAGACGGCATTTGTCTGTCTTCTGGTTTCTGTGGCATATAGAAAGAAGTTTTCTCCATATCATTTACCACATAGTTTTCATCAGCACCTATAGTAATAATAGTGATTTGTTCAGAAGGATCAAGCCACAATGGATACTGAGCACTCATGTTACTTGACGTAGCATCACTTGGGAACTGTGAAGCACGTATCATATCAACAAATGTCTTCTCACCATATTTATCCAGGTAATTATTCATATCCTTTGTTCCTATTGGGAAAACATAATAATATTTGGCATCTTCATTTGCCTCCATATCAAAGCCAAACGCACTCCATCCTCTCTTAACCTCTCCTTTAACCTTAACAATAGGATCTCCAATCAGATCTTTAGGAGTTGTCTTTACACAAGCTATAGACATGTCACGTCCATTAGCACCGTTTTCATCAGAACATCCTACTGCAACAATCAGATATTCAGCATCTGGCACAACTATACCTCCCTGCATATATCCATCAGCAACCCAGTTAAATTCGTGTCCTGTAGCATAATCTGTCATTTTATCTGAAGGAGCGAATGTAAAACCAGCAGTCCCACCCTCAGCAAAAAGCAAATCCTTTATAGCCTGAGCCGTCTCTTCAATTGTCATAACCTTTCCGTTATTGATATCCTCATAGTTAGATGAGTAAATCATATCATATGCCTTAGCCAACGGAATAATATCCAAACGATAAGACTTTGCAGAAGGACCAGGAATACATTCGAAACGAAGTTCATTATCAAGTGTTACTCCAGGGATAATCTGTACACCATACTCAGTAATCGGAGTCTCACCATCATAACATTTAATAGGAGTAGGTGTGTCATTACCTTTGATAACCTCACCATCCAATAATGGAATTTCAGGTGTTACTTCGTCAAGACCTTTATCGTCACTGCAGGATACTAAAGACACTCCTGCAGATAGCAGCAATGATGCTGCAAACATAAAGTTTAGAAAAAGTTTTTTCATAATCATAAAAACTTAAATTAGACAAATAATATATTAAAAAATATCAATCATTATCATTAACCTTAGCATAGCCACTATCTCCATTCTTAACAAGACAAGCATTCATATTATTTACTGTTCCATCCTCATCAATAGCTAGTGCATAGATATACAGATTGTCCATGTTCCAAGACTGGTCAAGAGAGATTTCCCATGTTTTCTCTATTTCTTCACCATCCAAAAGTTTACCCAATTTCTCGCCGTTAACATTATCACCTACGATACGGCGTGCTACTTTATGATGCTTATAATTATCATACCAAACACCTCCATCAAGCTGTCGTGAAATAACATCATCCTCAACTACATAGAGGGCAATACGATAATCTGCTTCTTTCTCTGAATGAAGTTTTACAGTAACCTGAGCTTTACGCTCTGATTCATTAAGTACAGATGATACAGCTACTCCACAGTGTGCAGGATATTCGTCAAACGAACGCTGCAATACCTCGCGTACTTTTGTAGAATTAGCTTCAGCTGTTTCACGCATGTCTAACAGAGTGTATGGATAACTGACTACTTTATATTTATTCTCCAATTCTGTAGTCTGCGGAATACCTAAAGGATCAGCTGTACCATTATAATCCTCCGGATGCATTGAAATAAGGTATAGCTGTTCTGGATACTGCTCTAAAACAAATGATATTTTACGATAACCTTCCGGACAGAAAGTACAACTTATAGAAGTAAATTCCATTAAACATACCTTGCGGACAAATTCAGACTGTTTAACTTCATTTGCTGATACACTTACCTGCTCTGAAACCAAATCGCCATAAGAAGCCTCGAATACATATGTTTTAGGCTCTGAAGTAGTGAACCCTACTTCAGTCACTACCTTACCAGTAGTAACGCATCGCACCTCTGCTTCTTTAGTCACATCAATACCTGAAGAAGTTACCGTAAATGTAACCACATCTCTACCGTTAGCATCTATAGACGATTTACTTGCTTTCAGAGTCAATACAGCTTCGCCATCAGCTGCAGTTCCTGAACAAGCTACTATTGCTAGAGATGCCAATATGCAGCACCCCATAGCCTTCAATTTATTGATAATTGTCATAATACTTCAAAAAATCATTATTTCAACTGATAGTCAACAGACTCTCCCAACTTACATTGCGCAGTGTTGTTACTTGTATAGCTCTTTCCACCATCCAATGAATTAGTCATAGAAACCACTACACGCATATTTTCTGTATTCCAGTCAGCAGGTATTTCAATTTCCGGTAATACAGCAGTTACTTCTTGGTTTGCAGGAACGGGACGATATTCTACTGGGAATCTATCTCCAATAGTTGAAGTCAGGACTTTACGAACAGCATTCTGATGAATAAAACCTTCAACACCCTGAAGTCTCTGAGGAATATTGTCTTCCACCAAAAGGACCAAATAGCGGTATTCCTTTTCAACATCAGATGTTATTTTTGCAGTAATATTCAGTTTTCTGCTTGCATCATCAAATTTAGTATCTATTGCTACACCGCAAGTGTTAGGTATAGTCAATTCTTCCGCCATTGCCTTTAAAACTTTATCACGTGTAATTAAGGTCTCATCTGTTTTGCGAATATTAAAATAGAACTGTGGAAGAGAAGAGCGTGCCCCTAACAGCTGTAAATAAGATGCAGTCTCATCCAAATGCAAGAAATCATTAACTCCCAAAAAATCCATATGGAAAGCCACAACAACCATTTTATCACTATTTTCTTCTTTAATAGTCTCAAGTGTTTTTGCAAAATTAGGACATGCGCTACATCCTTCAGAGGTGAACTCCATTCCCAATAGAACGTGCTTATATTTTGATTCACCGATAGAATTAACACTAACTTCTATTGTTTCTTCACTATATGTATAGCCACCCTCATAATATTTGGCACGGATTGAATATTTACCTGCCTTGGTAGAACTGAATGTATTTGCACCTTCAGCCAGAGTTGAAACAGAACCATCTTCAGCAGTTACTTCAAGCTGCATGGTTTCGGCATTACTCAAATCCTCGCCATCGCGCTTAACCGTAAATGTAACGCAATCTACACCATCAGCCATGATGGAAGTTTTGTCAGCCTTAAGATGTATCTTTCCATCCATAACATCATCTGATGTTCCTGAACAAGAAGAAACAAGGACTGTACATATTCCTAAAATAAGTGTATAAATAAAGTGTTTCATTGTTCGTTAATTTAATCATTATACTTATAGTCTACCTCTTCACCGTCTACATCGCAAGATACAATGTTATCCACAATATACTTGCCGTTTTTTACTACTAGTGCATAAACTGCTACGCGTGTTTTAGAACCTTCAGGCAATTTGTCTGCATTAGATATTGTAAATGTACCGAACTGTACTTCTTCTCCCTTAGTTACTTCCTGGGCTGTGTTTCCATGACTTAAGAAATTACCAGACACACCTAAAGTAGTATAATCGTATATATCTTCAAAATAACTACCGCCACCTGGCAAACCATCTTCAAGAACCACGTAAACCAAATCATACTTGCCTCCTGTGCTTGATTTCAGACTTGCATCTACCTTGATTTCAGTACCGGATGTATATGCTTTTACCTTTATTCCGCAAGTAGCAGGATTATCACGAAGTTCCTGGCTGATGATAGACGAGATATTTGAGCGGCTTGATTCCACTACATTAAGATTATAAATTGATGTAGGAGCTCCAAGCACGTTATATGGTGCAGAGAAGAAAAACGATGTAGCATCAATTGCATATGGATCTGTTCCCAAAGAAGATGTATAGTGGAAAGCCATCTTTACCATACGGTCCGGCATCTTCTCTTCTACATTTGCAAGTGCAGTAGTCATTGAAGGACAGTTACTGCACCATGTACCTGTTACTTTGAAAACAGCTACACGTCTGTAGAACTCTTCATAATTCTTTCTATTCTGAGCTATAATTTTAGTAGTCACAGACTTTCCTTTATAATCTGCCTGAAACTCAAGCTCTCCGTTTGCAATAGCTGTATATACAAAACGTCCCTTTGAGTTCTTTTCAAGGTCTAGCCCTGTAAGAACATCCATAACGTATGCATTGGCTGTCACATCAACACCATTTGAATAAACGGTAAATTCCACTTCGTCTTTACCATCGGCCTCTATTACATCCTTACTTGCCTGAAGAACAAGTTCTCCGGCAGGAGCTTCTTCACCTGATTCTGTTCCAGAACATGCAGGAACAATAGCTATCAATATCAATGATACGATGTATGTAAAAAGATTTTTCTTCATTGTTGTAGTTTTTTTTAGAATGATGTAGTTACTGAAAGATTAAGTCCTGTATATGCAGGAAGAGTTCGGCACACACCTCCGGAACATACATAACCTTCGCGGTTACGTCCATAGCTCAATGCTACACGTGTACGTGATTTGGCATAACTGGCTCCGATATTGTAATAGTGTACCTTAGTATCTCCATGATTATACATATCGCTTACATAGATACTCCATGTTGGAGCAAAGTTCACTTCCAGAAGAGCAGCCATCCAGTCCTTTTCATCCTCGTGTGTAGTCAGGTACTGCAACTCCAATCTTGTTGAGAACTTAGGAGTAAACTTATACTGCATGTCAGCTACGAAGATATTCGAAAGGTGTGTCTCCTTTGTAGCTCCGTATGTAGGGTTCTTTTCCTGTACGGAATAGAGGAAATTCAGTTTGAACTGTCTGTTGAACTGCTTTTCAAAATCAAAGCTGAAATCGCGGAACAGAAGATTACCTGCTTTGGCACTTCCTTCCTGAACCAATGCATAATATGTAGAAAAGTTTGCATGAACCTTCAAACCACGTTTTCCACCCAAAACTGTACCTCTGCGGAAATTATAAAACACATCAATCTGTCCACCAATTTCACCCGGAGTAATTCCCATCTTACCGGTTTCGGCTGTATAAGGATGAAGGTTGGTAAGAAGATATGTATATTGTGTACACATGGCAGGAACATAGTTCAACATGTTCGAAGTAGATGTATTACCTCCCAAGATATCGGTTTTCATCCATTCCAGACGACGTCCTGTAACGTTAATACCAAGACCGTTGGCATTATATCCCAATTCTATCAACTGTGCATTTCCACGCTTACGTGTATACAATGTTTCACCGTCTGTAGAATCATACCATTTATTTCCGGCATCTACATATTCGCCCTTAAATATAAATCCGTGAGTATCAAGGTTTATACGTCCTGAGAATCCGTTACTATATGGCTTACCTCCTTCTTCTTTAAGGTCTATTCCTCCATAATTATCAAAACTCTCATAACGGTTAAGAGCAGAACCTTCTATGCTTAATGATGTAGTCTGCCATTTGAACAAGTCAGACAAAGACACGCTTGCATCAAAACCTCTGACCTGTGTCTCGGCAAACTCCATTCCGAAACGTGGCATACCCCACAATCCTTTCAGGCGCACGATATTCTTATAATTATATGTTACACGTGCTCCCATTATGGCATTGTTCAAACCTAAAGTACGGTCCTGCCAGCTACGGAAAAGCAACCCGCTACCAAACTGGTCGTAGAATGTTCCCGCCGTAACAGAGAAATTTTCATCTGTCCAGTCTACATAATAGTTAGTAAACTTCGCTCCTTCCAATTCCGATGGATAGCCAAGCAATACAGGAGCATACGCCTCTACCTGTACTCCGGCACTGAACTTACCGTGGTAATAGTCCAACTTCAGATAGTTGTTAGAACCAAACTGGTCTTCAGGAACATTCACCCCAGGATTCTTGGAATCCTTCTGATAATAGTTGGTGTTTGTTTCGAAACTTCCTGTAAGGTATCCCTTACGGCTGTTTTCCTGAGCATTTAATCCTGAAGCCACACATGCTGACAGTAAAGCCAACGACAATAATTTACTGCTGTTATCCATATTATTTTTGGGCAGATTTGATATATTTAAACAATTCTTCTTCACTTCCCGGAGTATAACCTGTGTGTGAATATATTATCTTGCCATTTGCATCGACTACATATACTTGTGGAGTCAAAGTTACATTCATAGCACGCATGAATTCCTGATTCTTATCGTACAGAACGATAAAATCGCTCCATCCGTGTCCTTCAACAAGAGATTTTGCCTTTGCCACGAAGCGGTTATCGTCTGTAGAAATTGCGACAACACGGAATTCTGCTTCGTCCAACCAGTCTGGCATCAAATCATTGATAGCGTCTAGCTCTCTGATACATGGCTTGCATGTAGTAGACCAGAATGATATAATCATCGGTGTACTGCCATCTGCAAGGCTTGAAGTATTGATAATTTCTCCTTTACCGTTTTCAAGTTTTACAGACGGAATTTGAGACATTAGGACGTTTGTTACTCCTAAGAATAATGTCAGAATAAAAAGCACTTTCTTCATAACTTATTATTTTTTTAAATTAAAATCCAAAACTTAATCCTACCATAAATGTATTATTCAATGGGCTCTTTGAATCTGCGAACAGATATGAAGCATCAACACGCACCATCTTATATTTGCCTCCTATGCCGGCAGAAGCATAACTAAGATTCTTTGTATCGTATTCGCTGAAGTTATAACCACCACGTACAAAAACGAAATCGCCGTAACTATATTCAGCACCTCCCGAGGCATGCAAAGCCTTAGTGTCCATGAGACGATAACCAGCTTCTACTCCAACTTTCACTCCATGTTTCTCAGCAAAAGATGCATTCCACAAACCTCCTACGGAAACACTTCCAGGGAGTTCATAACTGTCGCGATTTTCGCCTGAAATCATAGTACCCCAATTGGATAATTTCAATGAAGCATCGATATTACCAAAATTGCCAAGTCCAAATCTGCGCATCAAAGCTACATCGAAACTCACTGCCTCTACCAAATCAGAAGAAACAATTCTCCAATTTACATAACGACCTGTAGCAGAAACAGACCATGAATCGTTGATACGATAAGCGTATCCCAAATCTACAGACAAATATCTGGAGCTGATTTCATCACCTGTGATGTTGCCGTTCTCATCGGTTATATACATCTTATTACCACCTGGAGCGTAATATGAGAAACCGAAAAGCAAGCTGCTATTATCGTTCGCGCGATAGTAACCACCTGCATTTATCAGCATATTGTCGCGATCCATACCGGAAGTTCCTTCCTTTGCCCAAGGAGAATATAATACTCCGGCTTCGAAAGTCTTGTCGGAAAATGAAACAGATGCTGCATTATCAAAAACAGAAAACGCATTGGCACCAACAGCTGTAGAAAGTCCTCCCATAGCCAGACCTTGTGGACTATTGTTCAATTCTGCATATGAGAATGCCCCCTGTGAATATGCCTTTGGAAACATACCCAGGAGCAAAGCTATATATATTATCTTCTTTACCATAATGGAATTCCTTATTTTTTGGTTTTTGAGTTTGCTGAATTACAATTGCAAACTCAAAAACCGCATTTAATTACTGTTTTATAATTTTACTATATTATTCTTGTAAATTTTGCCAGTTGACTGCACAGTTACTTCTACTATATAGTTACCCGACTTCAACGAAGACACATCAACCTGAGATGGTTTGAACGGAGAGATAGAAGATTTTACAGAATAGACTTCACTACCCATCGCTGTAAGTATTCTTACATCTATATATCCATTAACATCTTCTCCCATACTGATATTCATTACATCGCTCACCGGATTAGGATAGATGTCCATAGGAGAAGACGACTGACGTACCATTATCTGGAAAGGTGAAGACTTAGCGCTACTTCCAGAAGCATCTGTAGCAGTAACTTCCAATGTAGTAGAACCGTTCTGAACACCCTTTATAGACATAATTCCATCGTTTATACTTACGCTTACCGACTTACCTGTCTGTGTGAAAGAATAATTTAAAGTTTCACCGTTTTTATCAGTAAAGTAATCGCCTAAAGTAAGCTGATGTGTTGTATCCCACGAAGTGAGATAGATATCGCCAAAACGCTTGTAAGGTTCTGGAGCTACATTGGCAATTACACTATAACTGAAACTAGTCTTCACTTCTCCACCGTTCGTATCGACAACAGTCAACTCAGCAACTGCATCTCCTGTAAAGCTTACAGGACCATTGAATGTCAGTTTTATCGTATTTGCTTCAGCATCTGTAGTCATAATCCAACATCCGGCCTTATCTTTCAACGATGCTGTCCATCCATCATTATCTTCATCATTAACATTGAATACAAGCTCTCTTCTTTCCCAATACTGAACATCCTGTTTATCAACTGTTGCCGGTGATAATACAGGGGTATTATTTGCTCCAGTAGTTATTTCTTCTGTTTTACTTGCTTCAGATAGCAGATAATACTGATCCCAAGCCTCAACCTTCACATAATACTTAGTTGAAGGTTTTAAACCTGTTACTGTTACCTTCATAGTCTTACCTACTTCTTTTGCAAGGACTGTCTTTGTTACCACTCCCTCAGTGAAATCCTGATTTGTAGCACAAGTTACAACGTACGAAATATATGGGTCGTTTACACAGTCACCAACCTCTGTCCATTCAAGGACTGTAGTCGTAGCACCTGTTTCCAGAACTTTCAAGTCTGTAATAGCAGGTCCATTTGTCGGAGCTGCTGTTGTATATGATACAGTCAATGGTTCAGACTGAATGAAGTGTTCATCTACTGCAATTATAACTATATAATATTTTTTATTTGCACGTAATCCTGTAAGTTCACAAGAAACCTCAGTTGCCTTATTCTCAGTGTCGGTCTTGACGATTTTTGGTCCTATTACATACGAAGAAGGTTTAACATAACCGTTAGCATCTATTGCTATTTCCTGATCACTTATATAAACCTTATATAATTTAATGCCATCGCCAGGTGCCCATGTAAGAGTTAGACTTCCGGGAGCAGCAACATTAGTCAAGTTTTCCTTGGATACATTTTCTGGTTTTATCGGACTACTACCAGCTCCAACACGAGCTAGCACATTATTCATTACAAGCCCTGCATCAAGGAATCCTCTACCCATTTTGCCTACATAGTCTTCCATATGTACTGTAAAGTTAACTCCTGTCATTCCTCCATCATCAGATTTCTCACCAATGAATTTCTCGTCTATAGGACGAGCTGATTGCAAAATAAGTTCTCTTAATTCAGAGGCTGTCAATATTATATCATTATCCTTTGCATGCTGTATAGCAAGTGCAGCAACAGCAGAAACCTGTGGACAAGACTGGGATGTACCCTGCAAATAAGCATATGTGTACTTGTTTTCTCTTGGCGAACCTTCATAATAGCAACTCAAGATACCTCCATGCATATCTTTTTCTACCACATAGTCTGTACTGTCCTCTAACTCGTTTGAAGCAAACACCTGGTCTCCACCAGGAGCACAGATATCAACCCAATCACCATAGTTTGTATAATATGCAGGCTTTCCAGCTGCATCTACTGATGCTACTGCTATAAATTCCGGATATGCTCCCGGATACATTTTAGCATCACCATACATATGTCCAGTATTACCAGCTGAGAACGTAACTAATCCCCCAGCCATAGGTCCGGTTACATTTCCTTCTTCATCATATCCTGCGTATTTAATGAAATAATCATATGCCTGACGCTCTGCACGATATGTTGAGGAACCTTCCCACTCCATATTAGGGGTTTGATATCCCCAGCTGTTCTGACATATAACTGCGCCATTGTCGCAAGCATATTTTACCGCTTCTGCTACTGCTGCTGTACCACCACTACTTGTAGCTGTAAAAATAGAACATGTCATAATGCGCGCACCAGTACTACCACCAAGACCTCCGGCTATTCCGGTAATACCTACATTATTATTATTCTGAGCGGCAATAATACCTGCTATATGAGTTCCATGAGTACCTTTAGTAATCTCACCAGAGTTAACAGCAAAATCATATCCATGACGGTCGCCTTTATATCCATTATTATCATCATCCGTAGAAGCTCCCTGCATTTCTTCATCATCATTTACCCACATATTATTTATCAAGTCAGGATGGTCATAATTAACTCCCTCATCTATTACAGCCACAATCACGTCACTCGCTTTTTTCTGTATATTCCATGCATTTGGGAAATTAATATGTGCCACATCTTCTATTTTATCGAATAATGGAGTATCCGAATCATAATACAGATTCCACTGGTCTTTAAAATTAAGATCGGACGGTAGTTCAAAATCACCTTCTGCATACATAGAACGCGCATTAACCATAAGCTGATCTAAAAGCTGAATATTTGTGGGTTCAACAAGTTTTACAGCCTCATTAAATTGAACCAGTTCAAGTGAAGATATTGTTCTCAACTCACGGGCAACTTCCTCCATAGGTAGATTTGAGCGGAAATGAACCTTATACCAAAGGTGCAATCCTTCGGCACGTGTACGCTTTTCAAACTTATTCACAGGGAACAGACGCTCGAAAGATTCCACTTGTACGTCTTCAAGGAAACGGTCGAAGTCTGATAGGCCCGAACGTGAAACGGCACCTGTAGAAGCATTGTTAACCGAATTTTCAATAGTTTCTGCATATTCATCATGGAATTTTACCAAAACCATATTTGGCATGGCATTTTCCAACGAATTTACTATAACCGGACCATTCCCATCTGCGATAGGAGTATTGTCGGATGTACTGAATTCGTCTTTACAGCCTATTAATGAAAGAGCTGCACAACTTATTATATATAGATATTTATATCTCATCTTCTTTTTATTTAATTTATTCAAGTTTCGCAGTTAATGATATGAACGAAACTTACGTTAACCAATTTATCTGTTGCTTTTCTCCAACATTACATTCTTAGTAATTCCGAAAGAATTCAGCATACAGTCCTTATTAACATTACTGTTTGTTACAGGTTTTGGAACAATATTAAGGAACGGATTCTGTCTTTCGCGTACAGCCTTCTTGAAATTGAAAGGAACATTATATAATGATGCCTCTTCTAAAGAAGGAACTACATAATTGGAAGTAGAAATCTCCTCGTGTTTATCCCAAATCAATCCACAGATACGCGCACTGGTCTGATCTCCCAAAATAAGATACCCTTCACTGGTCTGTGCTACATATGCAAAACCATCATAAGTTCCTGAATTTGAAGCAGAGTTAACGAACTTAAGTTTTCCAGACTTGGTAAATCCTCCAACAAGAGACTCATTTTTATCCATCGTAAAGGCACCTGTAGTGCTATTCATAAATGTAAGTGTAGGATAATACATAGTTCCATTACCTGCATCAAGCGAAGAAAGATCCTGAGGTTTAATAATTAAGAAACCTGTTCGTTTGTCATAAGATGCTGAGAAAAGGTCAGAATATGATTCTATATTTATTTTACTTGCATTTGATATTTGTACTATATCATCACTCGTATTCTTTGTAATTGTTACAGTAGCAGTATCCGCTGAATTAGTAGATAGATTTGTACCGTATGCATTCCAACTACCAACGTAATCTTCAATCCTAGCTCCAGGAATTAATTGGTCTATTTCTGTAGCATGTCCCCATAGGATAGTTTCAACAGATTGAATAAGTTCTGCAGTCTTGTTTCCTTGAGCATCTGTCAAATAGAAGGTATAACCCAAAGTTAAGATTTCTTCTTCTTTATCATATTTTGATACTCCTGGAGTAGCTTCAAGGAATACATAGTTACCAAAATTGGTTGTAAGACCTGTAAACTGTCCTTTTGGTATTGAAACATTTCCTTTTTCAGTATCACAATAGAACACAATATTAACCCCATCAGCGTAAAGAGATGGGAAACGGTAAAGTGTAGGATCTTCTTCAGCCGATTCTATTTCCTGCGACCATGAACCCTGAATTATAGTGCTTTGATAATGACTTGTAAGGTCAGGACGTTCCTCCCAGGTATAATCGCGGTCATAATCCTGAGTCATCAACTCTTGATCCAAGTACAAAAGGAATGCACCGGAAGCAAAAGCTTGATAACCTCCACCTGTACCTGAAATCTGTTCGTATACAACTCCAAAATCGAACATCTTGCTTTGTCTGTTATATGTTCCCAAAGGGAAATCGTCACTATTTGAAGGTATCTGCTGACCATTGGCTGTAAGATTAATTGCTACAGAGCCAAAGGTCTCAAACTCATCATCCCTTTGCGGTGAACCACCAACAACAAGCTTAAATCCTAATTTTGTGTCAGGAATATACCATCCATCGTCCTTGTAAGTTTCACCATCAAGAACTATATACGGATAATCATAATCTTCAGGGAAAAAGCTATTATATCCAGGGCCTAAAAGAGCCGCGAAGTATTCATTGTCGTAAGGAGAGCGGAAACGGTAAATATTATGTCCTTCTGCCTTCTCAACAGTCATATCAACAATCATCAAATTCTGGAAGCCGTGGAAAACAAGCATATTATCAATAAAGCAAGCATTTTCGCTTACTACCTGCCAGTTATACTCAACTTTCTTTGGATATGTCAGTTTCAATACAATAGAAGAGTTGGCATAAGGAGTGCCTTCACCAAGAGTCAATTTTACGCTGTATGATTTTCCTTCCTCTATTTTAGCATATCTTACTCTAAATTCTGATTCACTTGCTCCAGCACGGAACTCAACACTTTCTGGAATTTCAAAAATAGCTTCAGCTCCTTCAGAAAACTCTGTTTGGTTTATAGTTACAACCTCTTTTTCTTCAGTATTAACACGATACACTGTAAGTTTAAATGATGCTGCATCTCCTTTCTCAAGTGTATATGATTGTTTTACATCTTTAGCAAAAAATACCTCGCTTCCTTCCGGAAGTTCTCCCTGCACATACTCCATTTCATCCGAGCATGATGCCAATAAAAGGAGAAACATACTAGCCAATAATTGTAAACGGATAAGTATATTTTTCATATAAGGAATTTAAAAATTATCATTGATTTAAGTTTATTCTTCACTACCCGGTTCCACCCATTTGGTATAAGCCTCGCTAGGGTCCGGATTGTTCCATCCTTTCAAAGCAGGATTATTATCTTCCTCCAGACGAACTATTGTAAGATTCATCCATGCAGGACGGCCATTGGTATTGAAACGTGTTGCATCTCCAAAGTTTGTACCCTCGTATCCTCTTGTTACTGACATATTAAGACGTTTAATATCAAAGAATGACTGGCCTTCACCCCACAGTTCAATACGTTTCTGGTATACAATCTCTTCTATCAAATCATCTCCAGTAGCAGCACTTACATAGTTAGGATCCCTATATGTTGTCATAAACTCTTTAAGGAGATTGAGTCCTTCAGAAGAATTAATATGGGCTGCTGCTTCTGCTTCTATAAAATACATTTCTTCTACACGCATCAAAGGATAGCCTACTACAGCACCCACCGTAACGTCAGACATATTTCCGTTTCCTGGACGGAACTTTAAAGAAGCATAATCAGGAAGGCTGTTTCCATATAAAGGATCTATATACTCAGTAGCACCCTCCAAAGCACCTCCCTTAGGAGCCTTAAACATTTTCTTGCGGAAGTCTGTATCCGAAAGTCTATCATACAAACTTGCACCTATCATAACATATGGGCCTGCTCCTGCATAACCGAAATAAGTTTCGTTAGAGCTCCATGAAGTCCATGTAAGAAGACCGCCAGTCATAACTCCACTGTCTTCTGATACATACTGTGCACCCCACATCCACATATTGATATCGTTGAAACCTGTTGTAGTGTTAAGGCATTCTTCCTCTGTCATTGGAGTAACATCTGCAGCCTCAATAGCCTTTCGTGCATAATTCTTGGCATTGTTATAATCACCAAGCCACATATAATAACGTGCTTTCAAGCCATAAACTACATCAAGATGCGGCAATGTTTTTTCTTTAAATGGCAATTTTGAGATATAAGCCTCAGCCTCGTTCAAATCGCTCAATATAAATGCAGCCATTTCTTCACGTGTAACCCTAGGATTATTACGCGCTTCCTCTTCTGTTATACCTTCCTTAACGATTGGAACTGTATAACCAGTCACATCATTACCATCTTCTGTAACAGGATTAGTCTTATCTGTTGGAAGGTATTCGAACATTCTTGCCAAGTCTAAATAGAAGAATGCACGAAAAGCATATCCGGCTCCAAGATAACCCAACTGAGCATCAGATGCAGTCTGTGTATCTACAGCATCAATCATCTTGTTTACAGCCAACAAAGATTTCCAATAGTAATACCAGAAAAATTGTGAATATATAGAATTGGATCCTTGATTAACATTTTGCTGCCATGCTGTATAATGGTCATATGAAGATGTAGCAATAGCCAAATCTTCTGTCATTATATCACGTATATGCATTATTGAGCCATAGCCCCAATCCCAATGGTATTCTGAAGAAATAACTCCTATTCTGTTGAAACATGCCGGCATAGCCCAAAGCAATGCTTCGCTTGATTTCTGTGAAGAAGACAACTCTTCTTCCAAAACGATTGATGTAGGTATAGTTTCTTCGATACATCCCGATGTTGACAACATCAAAGAGACACAACTACATGCTCCTACTATTATTTTTGATATATTATTCATAAATACTTTCTTCTTTAAATTAGAATGTTACTGTCAATCCTCCCGAAATAGTACGGATAGGTGCATAAGTTTCACCGTTAGGCTGTCCCATAAGACTTTGACGTGGATCAAGTCCCTGACGTTTTGACCACACAAAGACATTGTCTGCCGAGACATAAACTCTTACTCTCTGCAGACTCTTAATCATTGAAGCCGGCAATGTATATCCTAAATTAATATTCTGAATACTTAAATATGAAGCATCAGTCAAGAAACGGTCTGATGTCTGTACGGTATTGACATCACCAAACTGGAAACGAGGTATATTAGAACTATTGTTATCTTGCGACCAAGCATTCAGCAAGTCTGTATGGAAGTTTCTTCCTCGTGTTGAAGTCTGAGGCGACTGCATCAGCGAAGCATAAGTAGAATCGTATGTTTTTCCTCCCAACTGATAAGTAAAGTCCATAGAGAAATCCAGACCTTTATAACTTAAAGAAGTTCCAAAGCCACCATATAGTTTAGGCAAAGACGAGCCACACAAATATTTTGTAGCTTCGCTATACGTTGTAGTTGTCTCAACTGTTTTTATTCCATCCTTAACTACATCTTTATAGAATAACGCCTCACCATTCTCGCTTACACCTGCATATTTAGGTATGTAGAATGTATAAAGAGGCATATTCTCACCATAGTAATACAAGCCACTGATGAATCCGGCATGTCCGTCAACTGTATTTGTCTTATTTTCTTCAGGCAGATACAGAACTTTGTTCTTATAATGCGTCATATTAAAGCGTAAATCCCACAACAGTTCCTTAGTCTTAATCAGACCAATGTTAAACTCAGCCTCAATACCGATATTACGCATATCACCGATATTGTCATAATATGATGTATATCCAAATGTTGGTGGCAATGGGAAAGCAAACAGCATATCTGATGTTTTTCTATAAAACATTTCAACAGCACCACTCAAGCGGCCTTTAAAGAAACTGAAATCAAAACCAGTATTGAAGTTACCGTTGGTTTCCCATGTAATGGTTTCATTACCCATAACATTTGGAACTGCAGCAGGATAGCCGGATGAGTTGCTTATTACATATGTATTAGTATATCTATAATCACCGATATTGTCATTACCCTGCGAACCGTAAGAAGCCTTGTATTTCAATTCATCAACCCAGTCAACATCGAAGAAGTCTTCTTTAGAAATAAGCCATGCACCTCCCAAGGACCAGAAGTTACCCCAACGATGTTCAGGATGGAATCTGGATGAAGCATCTCTACGGAAAGATACAGAAGTAAAGTATTTACTGTCGTAGTCATACTGAATACGTCCGAAATATCCTTCAGAATTATAGTCAGAAGTGCTGGAACTTGTACCCTGTAAAGTTATTGCTCCATCAAGTTCCGTATTAGAAGGATTGAACATATTTGATTTACTTCCTGACAGAAGATAATACATACTGCGGTAATATTCATGTCCTACCATAACCCCAACATTGTGTACATCTGCAAAAGTATGCTGATAGTTCAATAACTGCTGATGATTATAAGAAAGAGTACGTACATGATATTTTTGCACCATTCCATTGAATGAAGCAGTAGTTCCATAATAAGGATTTACAGTCATTGTCTGTCGTGTTTCGTCTACGTTTACACCACTGTTCCACGTAAACTTAAAATCTTCCAGGAATCGTATTTCAAAAAATGCATTTGCATTTATAGCATTACTTTCAGATCCATTCTCGTTAAGGAGTAAATCGGAATACGCATTTGAACCAGCGAAGACCGGACGTTCCAATCCTGCATTCTCTTTATCACCATAATCATAACGAGGGAAATTATTTTCATCTCTAAGTATAGTACCATCTGCATTACGGATAAATAATGGATAGATAGGAGCTACAGCCAAAGCATAAGAGAATATATTTTGGCTACCTCCAGACTCACCGTCGCTACCTAGTGAGTTAATATCCATATGATTGTATGCTATGTTCGCTCCAAGTTTCAGCCAACTCTTTGCCTGATAATCGGCTTTCAGACGTCCGGTAAGACGTTCATAGTTAGATTGTTCAGTAATACCTTCATTTCCCAGATAACCTAAAGAGAAATAGAACGTAGACTTCTCAGTACCTGCAGACACACTCAAATTGTACTCCTGACGCAAACCATGTTTATAAGCAGCATCAGTCCAGTTGTCAGGATAAAGCAGATATTTATTATCTCCAACTGTTACAACATTACCCAAAGTGGCATTAGGATTCAATTTTCCGTTTGTTCCAATAAGGAATTGATTTTCCGGAACTGTATATACATTATACACCAGACTATATTCTCCAGAGCCGAACATATTGTTATTGGCCGCAATATGAGCATCATTGGCAGACATATTGCTCGAATCCATAAAATAGTTTTTCAATGCAGAATAATACATTTCGTAATACTGTGCAGGATTTCTTATCATTGAATAATCCCTTGTACCACGCATATTAGAACCCCACTTAGCATCTAAAGTTACAACAGCATCTCCAGACTTTCCTTTTTTGGTAGTAATCATAATCACACCGTTAGCACCACGTGCTCCATATAGTGCATTAGAAGCAGCATCTTTCAATACTGTCATTGATTCTATATCCTGTGGATTTATATTATTAATATCTCCATCGTAAGGGGCACCATCAAGCACAATCAATGGATCATTTCCGGCATTAATTGAGCTAATACCTCTAATACGTATAGTAGGAGTAGAAGCACCAGGCTGACCGCTGGAAGAATTCATCTGAACTCCGGCCACCTTTCCGGTAAGAGCTTCAGTTGCATTTGTAACCTGCAACTTCCCAATATCCTCAGAATTCATAACCTTGGCAGAACCAGTAAAAGCTGATTTCTTCGCCGTTCCATACGCTACGACCATAACCTCATCCAACACCTCTGTATCAGACTCTAGTTTTACAACCATATTGGGCTTTGCCAACAGTGTAACGGTCTTCATACCTATAAAACTGATTTGCAACTTCGCCCCTTCAGCAGTTTGGAGAAAAAATTTACCATCAATATCGGTAACCGTTCCACTAGTGGTTCCTTCTACCAATACAGAGGCTCCAATTATCGGTTCTCCATCCTCCGCAGAAAAGACAGTTCCGGAAACATCCGTAGTCTGGGCACACGCCCATCCGATGCCTATAAAAAAATAGACAAAAATTAAAAAAAAATCTCTCTTCATAAAATCCCATTTTATTTCGGCCGACAAAAATATAAAAGATAGTTGAAATTATATATATACAACATAAAACTTTATAAAATAATAGCAAAGACAAAAAAAAATTCTATTGATGTTTTGTGCTATGTATTTACACACAAAAACATCTGCAACTTTCATTTTGACACAAAACAAATCGTAATAAGGAAGTTTATTATTTATACTTCCCCCCAAAGAAAGTAAAAAAAAGCCAATATCATAACATTTTTACTGTAAAAAAATCACAAACACATAATATTTTTAAGAGTTTTTCCTGTATTTAGTCTTAGACATTTACAACTCTTATTCAGAAACATTAAAAGAAGTTCTTATTAAGAAATCATTTTTTAGGCTACAGACTATTATATATATACAATAAATATACAAAATTTATAAATGCCTATAAAATACCCGATATTGAAAACATATAAATAGTAGCACAAAATTCAGATAAGTCAAAAGAGTTATTACTTACTCAGCATCTTTTATACGCATGAATAAATAATAACTCCTTTTATTAATAAAACAACTTCTGACAGGAAGTTACATCATATATTCTATTATTCTATATAACAACTATTTATGTGTTGTATGTAAAAACCGAATTATAACCCAAACAACTCCAACCATCAATAACGCAAGAGCTATATAAGCAATAGTCTCCGTTGTATGAAGCGACTTTGGATCGAACTTAAATTCTATCACATGTTTTCCAGCCGGAACATTCATGGCACGCAGAATATAGTCGGCACGTCCATGTTCTACCTCTTCGCCATCTATAGTCGAAATCCATCCCGGATAATATATTTCAGAGAATACCACTACCCCACCGTTGCGTGAATTAATCTCATATTTCAAAGCATTAGGCTGATACTCTTTCAGCACTATAGAACTGAGCGAATCCGGTGCAGCAGATATCTTAACCTGTTCTGAAAAACGCTTGTCAACTACAGCCGTATGAAGCGGATTAATATTATGAAGAGCATCTATCTCTTCATTCGCATTATCCACATATTCCACATCATTTACGAACCATGCGTTTCCGCAAGCATAAGGATTAAAAACCGGCGCAGTCTTTCCACCCTGAAGCGGTAGGATGAAATATCTTGTGTTCAGCATATTCAGCACAGGGAATGCATTCGATTCTACCTTGGTCATATCACCCTCAGCTTCTGAAAGTTTAGAGAAGATTCCATTCATTTCTCCATGAATATGTTCCTCTATAATCTCCTGATAACGACGCAATTTAGCAGCATGATATCCTCCTATGCTTTTATGCCAATATGCAGTATTGTTCTCGTTGAAGGTATTCACAGCAAGATTCAGCACCCTGTAGTCCAACGATTTGTCCTTCAATATCTCCTTGTCAGTTTCCGATGGTTCCAGATATGGTTTCATCTCTGTACCCTTTGCCACAAATTGTTCATCGTATAGATAGCGTTTGTTCACACCCCACATATCCACAAGACATAACAAGGCTATAAGTGCTACAGTAAGCTTCGGTTTCAGTTTTCCAATCGAATAAGCATAAACCAAAGCTACACCTATCAGTATGATTACAAGACTACGCCACGCATCAGAAGTAAATATAGAAACTCTGACTTCCTCAAGATTTGTCAATATAGGAACAAGCTGGTCCTGAGGTATTCCATTTTGAAGAGCTGACATCTCCATAGTAGAAATATACGAAGGGAAGAATACCTGAGGAGCCAAAGCGAACAAAAGCGACAAACCTCCGGTAAGTGCCAGACTAATATAAAATCCTTTCGCATTCTCCTTTATTATAGAAGGACGTTCCATAATCTCCTTCAACGCCATGATAGCAAGCAAAGGAATAGTAAATTCCGCAATAACCAGAATAGACGAAACGGCACGGAACTTATTGTACATAGGGACATAATCTATAAAGAAATCGGTCACCCCCATAAAGTTTTTTCCCCATGAAAGTACAATAGAGAAGACCGTTCCCACTATAAGAGCCCATTTCATAGGACCTTTCACAATGAAACATCCCAAAATGAAAAGAAACATCACAAATGCACCTACATAAACAGGCCCTGAAGTACCAGGCTGCTCACCCCAATACTGTCCCAACTGCGAGTACAATCCACGATACATCGGATTCGCTTTCTTCATCGCATCCTCGTTTGCTGCAAGAGGAACAGAAGCGCCACCCTTCACATTAGGAACAAGCAGTGAAAATGTTTCGCCTATGCCATAACTCCACTGGGTGATATAATCGCGTTCAAGTCCGCTTCCTGTCTGGTTAGCAGAGTTCTCCTTCACGAGTTCACTCTTGCCTCTCATACTTTCCTTACTGTACTGATACGTGTGATACAGGTTTGAAAGATTCACACAAACCCCTAACACACCTGCCACTACAAGTACCCCGGTAGCCTTGAAGAAATCCTTCAACTTATTGTCCCTGTAAGCCATCACTCCATATGCTATAGCCATAAACAGCATCACGAACAGGAAGTAATAACTCATCTGCGGATGATTTGCCACTATCTGTAGTGCCACAAACAATGCCGTGAGCAATCCTCCGGCAAGATATTTACCTCGATACACCAATACCATACCGGCTATTGTAGGCGGAATGTAAGCCAAAGTGACAAACTTCCATATATGTCCTGCCGCAATGATAATGAAAAAATAGGACGAGAATGCCCATATAATTGCTCCAAGTGCCGAAAGCCAAACCTTAAAGTTGAATGCGCGAAGCAGGATATAAAATCCTAAGAGCATAACAAACACATACCACACGTATGTTGGCAGGAACAGATGATATACCTTCTGGATGAAATTCAACACCTCGGTAGAGTCATAACTTGGCGACATCTGATAGGTAGGCATACCTCCGAAAATAGAGTTTGTCCAACGGGTACGCTCACCTGTCTTCTCCATATACTCCTTTTGTTCCTGACCAGAGCCTATACCTGCTACGGCATCATGCTGTGCCAATATTCGTCCTTCTGTGACTGCCGGAAAGAAATATGCGAATGATATTACAGCAAACAATACCACAACCACAATGTCCGGAATAAGTTTCTTGAATAAATTCATACTATATCAAAGAATTGAAAAATTAAATAAACTATTAGTATTCAGTCGGCAAAGATAACATAATACTGCTTGAAATATATATTCTGATAATTAAAAATGCACCCAAAAGTTTGTTACCTTACTTTTGAGTGCACCCAATTACCACTATTTATCTATTCAATGAAACTGTTTTCAACATTATTTTGAAGAATCCGAAGTACAGAATGCTCTGTAAACTCCGTTAGTCCATCCGAAACCATCCTGATTAGGATATTCGCCACCGCCGGTATCGCTTACGTTTACAACATCATATTTCTCAAGAAGTTTGCCAGTATTGGCATAAACCTTTTCCACCATTCCGGTCCATCTGCCTTTGATTTCGTCTGCAAGCTCATCCTGTTCGTAATTCTTCATTGCAGAGTATGTAATCCATTGCAGCGGTGCCCATCCGTTCGGGAAGTCCCATTGCTGACCAGTCTTGTAAAGTGTGGTTACAACTCCGCCATCCTTCAGGAAGTCTTTCTTTATTCTGTCTGCCACAAACGAAGCCTGCACATCATCGGCTATACCTGCATAGAGCGGATAAACTCCTGCCAGAGAATAATTTCCGGTATGCGCTCCTGCCACAAAATCATAATCCATAAAGAACTTATTTTCCTCGCTCCAAAGATACTTGAGCACGGCTTCTTTTCTTCTTTCGGCTTTGGTGTAATACAATTGGGAGTTATCGCTATCTACTTTTACGGAATAAGCCTTACCCAACATCATCTCAAGATGATACAATAGCGAATTAAGGTCCACAGGAATAATATCTATTGTATGTATGGAATAAAGATTGTCATACTCCTTGAGCCATCTGCTTGAGAAATCCCATCCAGACTCTGCACCCGAACGCAAGTCGCGAAACAGACGTTTCTGGTCGAAATTCGGATTAACCTTGCCCAACTGTTCGGCTGTTTCAATATCGTTTCTGTACATTTCCTCACGAGGAGTATCATACTTGTCGTAGTATCTGTTCAGAATCTCTCCACCAGGCATCATCACACAGTGCAATTCCGCATTGTTCGTTTCAGACAGATTGCCCGAGCCTTTCATCCAAAAATCATATTCTTTCTGCATTTCATCAAGATATTCCAGAAGAACTTTATCCGACTCCATATTCTTGGCCAGCGATTCTACCATGTACGAGAAGAAAGGAGGTTGCGAACGGCTTATATAATAGCTTCTGTTACCGTTAGGAATAAATCCGACACGGTTGATAATATCCGAGAAGTTGTTGACCATGCTTTCTGCCAGTTCTGTTTCACCGTCGGCAAACAATCCCAACATTGTGAAATAACTGTCCCAGTAATAAATCTCCCTGAAACGTCCTCCGGGAACTATGTAATCATGTTGCAGCGGTATGAGCGTTCCGGCGTTCGGAGTATTGTTGGCGTTGCGTCTCAACACTTTCCACAGTTTTCTTATATGGGTTTCTATATTGCTGCTGTCTGTGAACTCTACCGCATTGGCATTTGGCATATTGAAGTTTTGAATAATAAAGGTTTCCATAGCCTTGCTGTCACTCTTGTCTTTTAGGCCTGAATACAGATTCAAGATGCTGTCCATATCTCCTTTAGGTGCACAGTCCATAAAGTCTTTCGAATCGGCGAAAATCTTACCGAGACCGAAGAGAGAGTCGTTTTCCAGTACATCGTAGAACAACTGACCGAAGAGTTCCTTGGGAGTTGTAACCGTCATTGTGTCTTCTACATTCTTTTGAGTGCCGCCACATGCTGTAGCTATTAATGCCAAAACTGATATATACAAAGTTTTCATGGTATGCGTTTTTAGAAAGTTATTACTGCTGATAATTCCACTGTGAACGGACGGAGATATTTTCCGTACATCCAGTGATTGTTGTATTTCGAAGCTTCTTCAGGCTTGATAAGTTCCGAACCTGCGATAGAGCCTGACGCACCTGTCTGGTTCAGGAAGTTAATCACAGTTCCACTCAATGAGAAGTTCCTGTTCACCTTATAATTAATACCTGCAAAAGTCTCCCATCTGCTGTTGAAGTACAGGGCATTGGTCAGATTTGCGTATGTTTTTCCGAAGTAACGGAAGCTTGCCCACAAACGCAACTTCTCATTGAATTCGTATGAAGGGTCTATCTCTAGCAATACCTGTGGAATTTCTGTCACAATCTTACCTGTAGCATTGATTTCTCCTGTAGAGCCGTCGTTGAAATGTACTGTAGATTCATACTTCCTGTAAGTAGGCTTCTGATAAGTGAAAAGGAAGTGTAGGTGGAATCCTTTGAACGGATCAAGTTCCATATTTGTGGTCCATCCCAAGGTCTGGATATCATAATTGAATGCTGCAGCCTGTATTTCAGTACTTCCCGGCTTTGGATTGCTGATGTTCAGACGCTTATAATTGTTTGTCTTCTGAATATATGTGAACATTGAAGTTATATCAATCCAGCTGTTCTTGTAGAACAATCCGGCACGTACGAGAGGTATTGACACCAACTTATCGCTTGGGTTCTCATAACCGGCATAATCGGCTATCATAGGTCTTCTTGTGGCGTATGTAACATCTGCGTTCGCTCCAAGGCTTCTTGAGATATTATAGCGTACCTGAGCCATGAAGGCGTAATTAAAATAATCTCCTCCAAAATCCTTCAATGCCACTGTCTCATCACCGTTTACTGCTCCTATGTGGAAATTGTCAAATCTTGAGTATGGCAGATTCTTTCCCTTCACCCTGTAGTACTCACCTCTGGCACCATAATAAAGATACCATTTATCGTTCGGTGTCCACTCGTCTGTGAAATACAGTGCCAACTTGTTTTCATATCCCTGGTAGAACTCGGCTCCACCTGAATTGTAACCGTAAAAACGGTCTGAAATGATATTTCCGCTATTGTCGGAATACTGTCTGGTGAGAATACGCGGATATGCGTTTACTGTCTGGTCAAACTGAGTTGTTTCCGACGAATAGTTTACATTGTATCTCCATTGGTTCAGTCCGACTCTCCAGAAATGATTACCTGATTTCTTCTTTATTTCCGAAGTGAAAAGAATGTTTTCCACATTTCCTTCGTGGCTGTAGCCAATACGTCCCTGTTTCTTACCATTATATAGCTGACCATTGTCATAGTATGAAATCCCAGCTACTGATGGGTCTGCATTCAGTTCCAGACCGTTTTCAACATCGGAGATTCTGTTTCCTCCAACGGCATAATATGCAGCGTCGGCATACATGTATTTTCCGTTGAAAGTAAAGTTGATTCCATTATCAAAATTATACTCGCTTATCAACGACACCTGATGAGCCTTTGTTTTGGAGAAGTCGTTATATTTACCCTTTACGATATTTCCGTCCTTAATATTACGATACTCTATCTCTCCATTCTCCGGCAAATAGGAAGTTGTACCCAAAGCTATTCCGGGAATTTCCTTCACGCTACCGTTACCTACATATATGAAAGCACATTCCGCTGCGGCATTTGCCAAAGGAACAGACTGCGAATGATGGTATAGCAATGAAATTTTGCCCTTACGGTTGTTGAACTCCTTTGTAAGAGCAGCTTTATATATTTGCGTTCTGTCCTGATAATCGGCGAAACGAACCTTAAACGCACCCGGATCGAAATTCTGATATATGCTACCGGAATACATGAATCCGTTTCCCATTCCTCCCGACACATTCAAGTCGAACTGCTGTTGTCCGTAGTGATTGGCAAGATAGTGGAATTTTCCTCTGAACTGCTCTGTTCCCAATTGTGAGAACGAGTTTACCGAATAAGCCACATTACCTGTCATTACCGCCGATTCGGACGGATTGAGCACACCTACCGATGAAAGGCTGGCATCCGACCTCCAGTGAGTAGCCACGTTATGAAGACTTGAACTATAGACCGCCGGCATTCCGTTTTCATAAACATTCACGTCCTCAGACGGCAGACCGATTTGGATTTCGCGCGGCTTGTTAGCATCCGAAGCATTAAGCATTACGTTGCGGTCGCTTCCTTCTTCCTTTTTCTGTTCTTGAGCATTGATTACTGGAGTAGCTGTCATCATACCGGCAAATAGATAAATCATGGTTTTCATATTACCAGAAATATTTTAATTAAACAATAGGAATTTCCTTTTCACTCATCGAAAAGGGAACGATGCAAAGGTACACTCCTGTTTGCCGGTATTCAATGACGTATGGAAGCAAATATAGATATATAATTTATATAATATATTGACTGTCTTGCATTTATATATTATTATATCTAATGGAAATATAGATTGGAATCAGACGATGAAATCAAGAAATATCACCTATTTCAGTAATATCTTTCTCAAAAGTATCCCTATTGACAGCTCTGTTTCGGACTTTCGTGCGGTATGTATATATCGAATTCGGACTATATCCCAGAAACTCGGATATTTTGGCACTGTCTTTCACCCCTAGCTTTATCAATGCGCATATCCTGAGTTCAGTATTCAGCAGTTCATCCTTTTTCAGTTCAAACCTCAGTTCTTCTTTCAACAACAAATTCACATGCGAAACAAAATTAGGGTAAAGCTGCAAGAACGAAGTATCAAATTTCCTGTACAGTTCTTCCTGTTCTTTGTCAATACTCTTCTTCGACGATGAGAATTTATACAGGTCGTCATACTGCCCCGATTTCAGTTTTCTATTAACCAACTTGCGGAAATCATCGAGTTTTACTATATATTCCGAACAGAGTTTCATGAAATGACCGATATATTCTTCTTTCACATGATTCACCTCAGACAGTCGGACAATCATACCTTCCTTCTCCTTATTGGCTTTCCTCAACTGCCTTATCTGATGGACTATAAATACTACGGCAAGAAGCAGAAGAATCATACATCCGGCAAGTACAAAACTTAGATTCCGGAACATCATCTGCCCCTCCTTTATGCGTTTCTGGTAAGCATCATTTATAATCGGCTGTATTCTGGCAACCTCCAGAGTGTGCTGGCGGGCATTGAAAATCTCGGCATCCTCCAAAGAACGTCTGCTATATGTATATGCCCTCTCAATGTCACCCTTCTGATACAGATACTCGGCAAGCTCGGTCAAAGCCCTGTATTCCCTTACAGCAGTACGGATATCAACCTCCACTACCTCTGTGATATACCTGAGGTAATTATCCTCGTCACCTATTTCCTTATAGGCATTCGCAAGCATATAAAGTACCATAGCATACTCATTGGTCCCTTTTGTCAGATAAGGCAGGCAATCGTAGATAAGCCTTATCGAGCTATTGAAGTCCTTATTATTGAACGCTCGCCTGGCAAGTGTTTCCCTGTATTCATAAGAGGTTGAATCCAAAGCAGAAAGTGTCACACCATAAATGGAATCTATCACAGACGTATAATATCTGCTGAATGAATCGGAAGAATAAACCTGAAGCCCCTGATAGATATATTCATAAAGCTTATAATACTGATATTTCACCTCAGGAGAATACTCATCAGGGGTAAATCGTGGCATGTAGTCGAAACATTCCTTATACATACCTGAAGCTGCCATCATAAACACATAATTCATTCCGGCAGACGCTACCTTGTCTTTATCGTTAATTTTCATGGCAGTAGCATAATTGGCACGCGCATAAGACACTGCGGAATCCCTGTCAAACTTACTATACAGTTTGAATATTTCACTGCCTATATCATACTTTGCATTTAAATCAGCGGTCTTGACATACAATTGTTTCAACGAGCTCAACTGATTCTTTTTCTTGTCAATAAAATAGTCTCTATTGGCAACAAGCGAATCCAGTCTGTCAAAAGAATAATCATAATCTTTTGCTGACATGGACAATATGTTAATCAGTACAATAACAATCAAAAAGTATCTCATATCTTAAGGTTTTAGACCTGCAAAGTTATTTATAAAAACTTATAATCAAAACCCAACACGTATTTACATGTATTTTCTGAATTCAATTATATTAGAAAGCACTATCAGTCAATTACTTTTCTACATTTTCGGTATATCACTTTTTATTTGTAATTTTGCGGCAAACTCAAGAATACAAAATTCGCTTATAATGAAAATAGGAATTATCACAGCCATGTCTTCCGAACAGAAGCAACTGGCAAACCAACTCACAGAGATAAAAGAATCAAGTAAAGGTCCTTTCAGCTACATTGAAGGAAAAATAAACAACAACGAAATAGTACTGATGCAGTGCGGTATAGGAAAGGTTAATGCTGCCGCAGGTACAGTAGAAATGATAAACAACTTCCAGCCTGACTGTATCATCAGCACCGGTGTGGCAGGAGGTATAGACACTTGCCTGAAGGTGATGGATGTAGTGGTGAGCCGTAATATAGTATATCACGATGTATGGTGTGGCGAAGGCAATGCCTACGGACAAATTCAAGGACTGCCTACTTTCTTCGAAGGAAACGAAACTCTTTATAATACAGCAATGTCGTTAGACACAGAAACAGCAATCCACGGAGGCCTCATCTGTACAGGCGACAAATTCATCACCGACCGCAAAGAACTGGACGAAATAAAATCAAACTTCCACGAAGGTCTGGCTGTAGATATGGAATCTGCTTCAATAGCTCAGGTATGCTATCTGTATAAAGTTCCGTTCATAAGCTTCAGAATCATCAGCGATACTCCCGGAGCAGAAAACCACTTCGACCAATATCTGAACTTCTGGGGAGAAATGGCTAACCGTTCATTCAAGGTGACAGAAACATTCCTGAAGGCATTGCCTAACAGAATTGGATAATTTTTAATCATTAATTTTTTAATTCTTCACTCATGGAAAAGATACCAAGCTTTACTATAGACCATATCCGTCTGTTACGCGGGATATACGTATCAAGACAAGACCAGGTAGGAACAGAGGTTGTAACTACATTCGACGTCCGCATGAAGGAACCTAACCGCGAACCAGCATTAAGTCCTTCGGCTATCCACACAATTGAGCATCTGGCAGCAACATTCCTTCGCAATCATCCTGTATGGGCTGACAAAATTATATACTGGGGTCCTATGGGCTGCCTGACAGGTAACTATCTTGTAGTAAAAGGTGACCTGAAATCAGCAGACATTCTTCCACTTATGATAGAAACTTTCCGTTTCATTGCCGATTATGAAGGCGAAGTTCCGGGGGCCACTGCAAAAGACTGCGGAAACTATCTGATGATGAATCTTCCTATGGCAAAATGGGAAGCAAAAAAATATCTTGAGGAAGTACTGGAAAAAGCTACTGAGGATAATCTGAATTACCCTGCATAAGTGAAAAAGCCGTTCAGCGAACGTTTAGTGAATGTTCGCTGAACGGCTTTTATTTAAAAGACCGCTACAGATTTCCGTATATTATCCAAAATGGCAGACAACTTGCTATCATGTCTGGCCATCTGCATATTATATGCAGACTGCATATTAATCCAAATATAAGCAGGAATGTCTGTTGCTGCTTCTATCTTAAGAGCCGTTTCAGTAGTTATAGGTCTTTTGCAATTTATAATCTCATTAAATGCAGTATATGCCATACCTATAATAGCAGCAAATTTACGCTGCGAAATACCACGCGCCTGAAGTTCATCTTTAAGCATCTCTCCGGGATGTATCGGTATAGATGGAACCAATTCGTATGGGGCATAAATTTTCTTTGATGTATCCATATTTACTTATTTATAATGGTTACTTATATCCAATAATCGACATACAGTTATTATCTGCTCGCCCATTTCTTCTCTTACAGTAAATTCCAGTCGATACTTACGGTTTACTCTAACTGACGAAATTCCTTCCTTATCTCCATGCAATGCTTCATAGTTTAAAGCATTGAAACGGAATAAATCGGTTATGGTATTAGCTGAAATAATAGTAAACACAGCTTTCTGGTATCCTCTTATGACCTCTGGCTGATAGCGGTGTTTTCTATCATTCGTATGACCATTTTCAAACAGCTCACGCAGATATTCTTTATCAAACTCAATATACATTAATTTTATATTATTGCCTGACACAAAGATAGTAGTTTTATTCATATTCACCAAATAAGTGAATATTTAATTAATGTTCCGGAATCCATCTTCATATACTCCACCCCATTCTGAGCACCCCTGCTACTCCACTAAAATGTCCGTTATGAACATAATGAAGTGCTGGCTGAAAGTAAAGGTTATTCCTTAACTGAATTTTGCAGGTTAATTCCGATGCGACCTCATATTCTGTTGAGAAAGTTGCATATCCTACAAAAGCACCGGCTTCTATCTTTTTACCGAGTTCTGCCAGTGATCCTATGCCGAAATAGTTTCTACATTCTGCGTCCTTATACAGCGAACCTGAAGCTTGCAATAACAAATAAATCTTGTCTGATAATTTTCGTTCAGCATATCCCCACAACACCCCACTCACTTTATTCTCTTTTTTCTGTTCCGGAAATTCTTCTGTTCTCTCCGCATCAGAAAGACCGACACTGCTGCATACAGCACTGCCCACGCAATAACAGCCAACATCATTAGTATAGTTTATAGTAGTTACACCTATCAATCCATCCGAGAACGGACAGAAACGAAATACATTATCTCTGCCCGCTAAGTTTTTATATCCTCTTCCATTATATATAGAAACCTCAAAGTCTATTTTATCGAGTGATAATTTATAATCTATCCCCAAAGAGGCACATGGATAATTTGCCAAAGGATAATTTACAGACAATGTAGGGAATATTCCGCATGAACTATTAGTAAACAGAGAAGTTACAGGAGAGGTAAAATAATCCTCATTCAGATTTCTGACACCTATGAATAGTGCAGAAACACCGTTTTTCCATTCCAGTCCAATCACAGCGGGAGCCAATGGTGTATTTTCCTCTTCAATATTTGAGAATGTTAGTCTGTCGTCCATCAATCCGTCAGCCGTTGTTTCCGAAATACTTACCGTTGCCATAGCGAAACTTATATTACGCACAGGACTGTATGTAAAATCTGTACGAAGGAGATTAACCCAATTAATTTTCTTACGGAAATCAGTCTGCATCTCTGTAGTATATTTCATTCTGAAACCTGTACCATCGGCATGGAGGTGGAGGATGCCAATTATCAAGGCCCCCACTATCATTCTTATTCTTTTTACTGTCATTTCCCATTTAAATTTTCAATTATAACCATTTTACAAATTTTCTTATATACCAGTTCTTTATCATCTGTATGAGAACACAATAGGACAACAGTATTCCAAACAGCCACGGGAAATAACTCAACGGCAAAGGTTGCAGGCCTATAGCACTTCCGAAACTGCTGAAAGGTATGAACAAACCGATAGCAACAATTATCACTGTAAGGCATCCAACCTGCCAGGATGAACGGCTCTGTATGAAAGGTATTTTGCGAGTTCTTATCATGTGGACAATAAGAGTCTGCGACAACAGTCCTTCTACAAACCAACCGGACTGGAACAATGCCTGATGCTCCACAGAATTACATCCGAAAACATACCACATCACTACATATGTCAGTATATCGAATATGGAGCTTATAGGTCCTATATACATCATGAAACGACTCAAATCAGAAGCATCCCAACGACGAGGTTTCTTTAGATACTCCGCATCCATCCTGTCAAAAGGTATTGTAGTCTGAGACACATCATACAGCAAATTCTGTATCAGCAGATGAATAGGCATCATAGGCAGGAAAGGCAGGAAGGCACTGGCAGCCATCACACTGAACATATTACCGAAGTTGGAGCTTGCAGTCATCTTTATATACTTTATAATATTCCCGAAAGTCTTTCTGCCTTCAAGCACACCATCTTCAAGCACCATAAGATCTTTTTCCAACAAGATGATATCCGCACTCTCCTTGGCAATATCAACAGCAGAATCGACAGATATACCTATATCCGACTGGCGCAATGCAGCCGCATCATTTATTCCGTCTCCTAGGAAACCCACAGTATTATCCAGCTCCTGAAGAAGAGTTATAATACGTGTCTTCTGCATCGGTGTAAGTTTTGAGAATACTGTAGCTTTCGTTACAACAGTTCTCTGTTCTTCATCTGACATTAAATCAAATTCCAGCCCCGTAACAGAGTTTGCAGTGTCAATACCTACCTGACGGGCAATAGTACGCACAACAGCATCATTATCACCGGAAAGGACTTTCACCTCTACACCATGCTCATGCAACTGACGGATAGCATTAGCAGCCGATGGTTTCGGTGGGTCTAGGAAAGCCAGGTATCCTATAAGAACCATATCGTTTTCATCGTCAATGCAGAAATCTGAGTCTTTATCAAGAAAACTCTTTTGCGCCACTGCTATCACCCTCATTCCCTGACGATTCATTCTTTCACTTATCTCGCGTGCCTTATCTTTCAATTCTACAGTAAGCGGGTGTACATCACCTGCAAACTCAGCATGCGAGCATATTTCCAGCATCTCTTCCACCGCTCCCTTGGTTATAATCTGACGTTTTCCTTGAGTATCCTCCACCACTACCGACATGCGGCGACGTGTAAAGTCGAAAGGTATCTCATCTACTTTGCGATAATTATCTTTCAGATATTCAAGCGAAAGGTCTTTCACGTGCGAAAGAATAGCCTTGTCCATAAGGTTTTTCAATCCAGTCTGGAAGAAACTGTTGAAATAGGCATGACGAAGGATACGCTTGTTCTCGTCGTTACTGCCATCGGCATTGATATATTTTTCCAGGACTATCTGGTCGCATGTCAATGTGCCGGTCTTGTCTGTACACAAGATGTTCATTGCACCGAAATTCTGGATGGCATTAAGGTCCTTCACTATGGTTTTCTTTTTCGACATAGCTACTGCCCCCTTTGACAAGTTGGCAGTAACAATCATCGGAAACATCTCCGGTGTAAGACCTACTGCCACAGATACGGCAAAGATGAAAGCTTCAAGCCAGTCGCCTTTGGTTATACCATTAACAAGGAAAACAAAAGGAATCATCACGAGCATAAACCGGATGAGCAGAAAGCTGACTTTGCTGATACCCTTGTCGAAAGCTGTAGCTGCACGATGTCCTGCTATACTGCGTGCAATAGTACCAAGATATGTATTATTCCCTGTAGCAATGACTATACCGACACCGGAACCGCTCACCACATTAGAACCCATGAAACAGATATTACCCAGTTCCACCACGCTGCCACTCTTTGCACCCTTACAGTCCGGTGTTTTCTCTATAGGGTCCGATTCTCCTGTCAGCGATGCCTGACTTACGAACAGGTCCTTAGCCTCAACAATACGCACATCGGCAGGAATCATATCTCCGGCAGCTATTCTCACTACATCACCGGGAACAAGCTCCGTAATGCTTATCTCGCATGTATCGTCATCGTCCTGCCTTATTACACTGCAAGTATTGGTTACCATCTTCAGCAAGGCCTCGCTCGATACATTTGCTTTCCACTCCTGCCAGAAACGAAGTATCGAACTCGATACAACCATTACAGATATGATTATTATGGCAGTCCAGTCCTGTTCACCCGGAGCGGCAAGAGCTACATCAAGAATAAACGAAACAATGACCAATATGGTTAAAACACCTATAAATGGATTTATGAACGCCTTGACAAAGGTTGATATAGGATTTTTCTTTTTCTCATGTTCCACCTCGTTCGCGCCATACTCGGAACGGCGGATTTCCACTTCTTCGGCAGAAAGCCCTCGCGGGCTGGTCTGAAAATAGTTGAATACTGAGCCTACAGGCTGTGAAGCAGCAAGAAATACTTTCTCTGCATTAAAAGCTGAATTTGGTCCGAATTTTTTCTTCCTCAACATTGTTCTTTCTTTTTCCAGCGTCATACATTAGGTTAAATTTCACGCTGCAAAGGTAGTGTGGAGGTATTTAGAACAGTGTTAGAAGGCTATTAGAACGGTATTAGAATTCCATTAGAACAATGTTTAGAGATGCTCAATTTCGACCACAAATGTCGTCCCCTTCCCTTCGTCGGACAATACATTGATTTTACCCTGATGAAGATTTATTATCTTCTGAGCCAGGGCCATACCTATACCATGACCGGCTGCAACATCTTCCTGCTTACCTCTGTAAAACAGCTTGAAAATGTTCTGTCGCTCATCATCAGAAAGTCCAGTTCCATTGTCGGACATGCGGACTACTGTCCATTTGTCCCAAAATGAAATCTGTACAAATGAGGTCCTGTCCGGTGAGTACTTGCAATTATTCTCTATCAGATTTGAGAAAGCGATACTGAGAAGATATAAGTTCCCGCTGACAGTTACAAAACGGTCATCATCCATTTCCTGTTCATCGAAAACCAGTTCAATCTTATATTCAGGGTGTGCTCTGAGAATACATTCGCGCACATCCAGCAAGAGTTCGTCAAGACGTATCTCCTGCATACTTATCTGTTCCTTACCATAATCCGCCTTGGCCAGATTAAGAAGCCCGTCTATCAGGCTGTTCATCCTGCGTGCATCATTCATCACATTGTCAAGTGCATCCCTATACTGCTGCGAAGTACGCTCTTTCTGAAGAGTTATCCCCAGTTCTGCCATCAGAGCAGCAAGCGGAGTTCTCAATTCGTGCGACACATTGCTTACGAACATCTTCTGAGAATTGAAAGAATCTTCAAGCCTTGAAAGCAAATCATTGAATGCAGTAGCCAACTCGCCCAGTTCATCCTTTTCGTTCTTGACAGACAAACGGCGACTGATACTTGTGGCAGTGATATTCTCTGCCTCTGCCACAATATCACGGATTGGTTTCAATGCCGCACGCGAAAGATAATATCCGGAAACAAACAATAGACTCAGTCCGACGACAAACAATACTATAAGTGCATTAAGAAGAGAGGCAAGATTGTCATATCCATATCCGTCGTATGCAGCTGCTGTGACGACATATTTCCTTCCTCCATAATCATAAAGCATACCTATACACTGATAACCGTCCACATAGAACTCCATATCGCCATTGGCCACTATGGTATGTATCATGGTACTGTCCTCCTTTATTATGTCATTCTGTACCGCATCATGATATAGCATACGGAATGAAGTGTCATACAAAGCCACTTCCACCTCGTTGATAAACTTGCGGTTATTCAAATATATGGACTGCATCACTTCCGAGTCCACCTGTCCTCCAAGAAAGAGATGGGCCTTGGTCACAGCCTCGCTCCTAAGGTCATGAAAAAATGTTTTGCTCCTGATACGCTCACTTGCCACATATACCATAGACAGACATAACGCGAAAACAGCTGCCGTTACGAGTGAATTTTTTAGAGTTAGTGCGGTTCTTATCTTCATAGCGGTTTATCTGTCAGAATAAATCCCATTCCTGGTTTTGTGTGTATAAGTTTAGTATCGAAATCCTTGTCTATCTTCTTGCGCAGATAGTTTATATAGACATCTATGAAGTTTGTACCCGTATCGAAATGCGTATTCCATACCTTCTCTGCTATCTCCACACGGCTTATCACCCTTTCAGAGTTCTCAACCATATAGACAAGCAGGTTATATTCCTTCGGAGACAGTTTTATCTGCATTCCGGCACGAGTCACCTCACATGTATTAAGGTTGATTGAGATGTCAGAATATGATACAGAGTCCGGTCTTACGACCTGTGGCGATGAGTATCTTTTCAGCAGTACCTTGATACGTGCATTGAGTTCTCTGAAATCGAAAGGTTTCAGCATATAGTCGTCCGCTCCGGCATCAAAACCGTCGAGTTTATCATCGGTAGAGCCAAGAGCTGTAAGCATAAGTACCGGTACATCTGGATTGATTTTCCTTATCTCCTTGCATAGTTTGAAACCGTCAATCCCCGGAAGAACAATATCCGATATGACCAGATGGAACTCGTTAGAGCGAAACAGGCGCAGTCCCATCTCCCCATCGTATGCCACCATCACACTGTAACCGTTTTCTTCAAGTCCGGCTTTCATAAGGTCTGCTACACGCTTCTCGTCTTCTACTATCAATATACTCTGCATGACACAATTTTTTATTGGTTTCAGGCAAAGATAATATTAATAAAAAAACGCCTCGACGTTTTAATTAAAATAACAAGACATTTTAATCAAAACGACAGGGCGTTTAAAAAAAATGAGTTATCACCCGTTTAAAGACAGGAGATAACTCATTCTTAAATTTCCGTGCAGCAAGTAATAATTACTTACGCAAGCCAAGCTCTTTAACGATAGCACGATATCTTTCGATGTCGCGTTCCTTCAGGTAGTTAAGTAAAGCACGACGCTTACCTACCAAAGTTGTAAGAGCTCTTTCAGTACTATAATCTTTTCTGTTGAGCTTCATGTGCTCAGTCAGGTGAGAAATACGGTATGAAAACAATGCTATCTGCGATTCAGCTGATCCAGTATCAGTGTTAGACTTTCCGTACTTTTCAAAGATTTCTTGTTTTTTAGCTGCGTCTAAATACATAATTTTGACTGTTTTTAAAATGTATAAATTTGATTTGCGGGTGCAAAGATACTAACAATCTTTATATTAGACAAAATATCATGGACTTTTTTTCCTGTTTCTGAGTAAAATGTATGTGTTTGTCCGTCAATTATTTGAAAAATATTTAACATCGTGTCTTTATCTGTAATTTATAGGGGCATAATTCTAAGTATGTGTTTATATACGCATGAAGACATCACCCTCTTCAAAAAAAATTAAAAACCATTATACTTTATAACTGTATTTCGCTGAAAAATAGTAAATTTGCAGCCAAATATATAGGTATATAGTATGCAAGACATTAGAAACATTGCCATCATTGCCCACGTTGACCACGGTAAAACAACATTAGTGGACAAGATGATGCTTGCGGGACATCTGTTCCGCGGAGACCAGACAAACGGTGAACTGGTATTGGATAACAACGATCTGGAACGTGAAAGAGGTATAACAATCCTTTCAAAAAACGTATCAATCAACTACAAAGGTACTAAAATCAACATCATAGATACTCCGGGACACGCCGACTTCGGTGGTGAGGTGGAACGCGTATTGAACATGGCAGACGGATGTATCCTGCTGGTAGACGCATTCGAAGGTCCTATGCCTCAGACCCGTTTCGTTCTTCAGAAAGCCCTGCAGATAGGACTGAAACCAATAGTAGTAGTAAATAAGGTGGACAAGCCTAACTGTCGTCCGGAAGAAGTACATGAAATGGTATTCGACCTGATGTTCAGCCTTAACGCAACAGAAGACCAGCTTGATTTCCCGGTAATTTATGGTTCAGCCAAGAACAACTGGATGGGTGAAGACTGGAAGACTCCTACAGGTACCATCACTCCGCTGCTGGATGCTATCATCAAGTATATCCCTGCTCCGGAAATACTCGAGGGTACTCCTCAGATGCTTATCACATCATTGGACTATTCTTCATACACAGGACGTATCGCAGTGGGACGTGTACACAGAGGTACACTGAAAGAGGGAATGAACATTACCCTTGCCAAACGCGACGGTTCGTTAGCAAAATCAAAAATAAAGGAATTACATACTTTCGAAGGTCTTGGACGTAAGAAAGTAGAATCAGTATCATCTGGTGATATCTGCGCCGTAGTAGGTGTGGAAGGTTTCGAAATCGGTGATACAATCTGTGATTACGAAAATCCGGAACCACTTGCTCCTATCGCTATCGACGAGCCTACAATGAGTATGCTCTTCACTATAAATGACTCTCCTTTCTTCGGTAAAGAGGGTAAGTTTGTAACATCACGCCACATTCACGACAGATTGATGAAAGAGCTTGACAAGAACCTTGCCCTTCGTGTGAGAAAGACAGAAAACGAAGATGGTAAATGGATTGTTTCAGGACGTGGTGTGTTGCACCTTTCTGTACTTATCGAAACAATGCGTCGCGAGGGTTACGAGCTTCAGGTAGGTCAGCCACAGGTTATCTTCAAGGAAATAGACGGTGTGAAATGCGAACCTATCGAAGAACTTACAATCAGCGTGCCTGAAGAATTCTCAAGCAAGATGATTGACATGGTGACTCGCCGTAAAGGTGAACTTACATCAATGGAAACTCAGGGCGACCGTGTAAACATTGAGTTCAACATGCCATCACGCGGTATCATCGGTTTGCGTACAAACGTGCTTACAGCATCGCAGGGAGAAGCTATCATGGCACACCGCTTCAAGGAATACCAGCCATATAAGGGTGAGATAGACCGCCGTACAAACGGTTCTATGATTGCAATGGAAGCCGGTACAGCATTTGCCTATGCCATAGACAAGCTTCAGGACAGAGGTAAATTCTTTATTTATCCTCAAGACGAAGTTTATGCAGGACAGGTGGTAGGCGAACACGTACACGAAAATGACCTGGTAATCAACGTAACAAAATCGAAAAAACTTACCAACATGCGTGCATCCGGTTCGGACGACAAGGCACGAATCATTCCTCCTGTTATATTCTCACTTGAAGAGGCTTTGGAATACATCAAGGAAGACGAATACGTGGAAGTTACTCCTAAGAGCATGCGTATGCGTAAGATTATTCTTGACGAGACTGAACGTAAACGTGCTAATAAAAACTAAATTGTTTCATAATATACTGTAAGAAGAGAGGATGCTTGGCATTCTCTCTTTTTTTATTTAAGTCAAATATATACTCTTTTGTTTACGATATTTATGCAAAAGAACTATCTTTGTGAAAACCAGAATATGAAAACCTAAATACACCCCCTACAGAATGAATATGAACCTTAATACACCCAGACAACAAGTCATCGTATCACTGACCTCATTTCCAGCAGCAATACCATATGCATTCAAGGCTATCCAATCAATATTAAATGGTTCTGTACTTCCTGACAAGATTATATTATATCTTACTTTTTCACAATTTGGTGAGAACGGGATACCACAAGAGCTCTTGGAACTGTCAAAACAAAACCATATATTTGAGATACGCAACTATGACAGGGATATCCGCTCGTATCGTAAACTTATTCCTGCATTAAAAGACTTTCCTGATGCTGTTATTATCACAATAGACGATGATGTGGAATATCACAAGAATATGCTGTCTGATTTATTAGAACTACATGCCAAACATCCTAATGCTGTATTAGCTCATAGAGCAAAACTAATGAAGCCAGGCGAACCATATCGCAAATGGAGAAAATACAGATGGTATCATTTTTTGACCCAAAGAATACATTCTGATTTCAGGAATATCCAGACAGGTGTAGGAGGAGTTTTATATCCACCTCACTCATTAAAAGAAGAAATGCTTGATATAGAGCTTTTCACACAAATTGCTCCAACTACAGATGATATATGGTTCTGGGCAGCTGCCGTTGCCAATAATATTACTATTATACCCGTACCATTCGGACATAACAAGCCTAAAGGAGTGGGAAAGCCTAAGGAGCTTTCATTAAAAACCACAAATTTCAAGTCAGGAACGGACAGAAATGCTGCTGCATTAAAAGCTATAGTTGAGAAATACCCCGAAATAGGAGAAAAAGTAGGTTACAAGTATAAATAATCAAAGTCAAGAGAATATGAATAATGAACAAAAAATAATAGTATCGCTAACATCATTTCCTGCAGCTATCCCGTATGTTGTTCAATCTATACGTTCAATACTAAACGGTTCATTCATCCCTGACAAAATAGTACTATATCTTGATACACAAAAGTTCCTTAATGGCGTTATACCGGCAGAACTTGAAGCACTGAAAGCCGAGAATGATATCTTCGAGGTTAGATTCGATCCACGAGATATACGTTCGTATAAAAAACTGATACCTGCACTAGAAGACTTCCCTAATGACGTCATAATAACCGTAGATGACGATATTAATTATCATAAAGATCTATTACGCGATTTAATAATGGTACATAAACAGATACCAGATTGCATAATAGCACACCGAGTAAGAAAGATTAAAATAAATGAGCCATATAGTAAATGGAGAAAATATAAATGGTATGATTTCATCTTCAATAAGTACCATTTCACCCACCTTGCATTACAGACAGGAGTAGGTGGTGTATTGTACCCACCCAACTCTTTGGATAAAAAGATGCTTAATCCTGAAATATTTACGAAATTGGCTCCAACTACAGACGACATATGGTTTTGGGCAGCAGCAGTATCAAAAGGTACATACGTAGTTCCTGTTCCTTTTGGTAAGACCAGAGCACGTGAGGTAGGTAAACCAAGTGAACTTTCGCTTAAAACCGTAAATGTCAATCCAAATGATGACCGTAACCGTAAGGCATTTGATAAAATATTGGAATACTACCCACAAATAAAAGAGAAACTTTATAATAAGAGATAAAAGACTACTTTTTATACCAAAAGCTACTTTTTCAAGATAATAGGGAACCAAAAATCCTTCATTTTTTCCTTGTACCATGCATGACATGCAAAAGGTAATTTATGATGATTATCACGGTAGCAGACAGGCGGATATTTATCAAAACTAAACTGTAAGGCCATTTTATAATTAGGATAGCTGAAGTTCATACCATACTTGTTGACTTCCAAAGCAAAAAACAAGTCCTCATTTGAATAATGGCCTTTTCGTAATAAATGTGAATCTATTTTATCCTGTAGAAGTTCTGTTACTCTAAGGTGGCTTGACACTTTACGCAAAGAGAAACCACCATTGCCAACCTTAAAATCTTTCTCCGTACGATTACGGTTATGAAAACATTTTCTCCATTGTTTAAATAATGGTAGTCTAAAAAGCACTGGAACAGTCCATGGTGCACCTATATAATCATAACCTTTATTGCACCATTGAAGCAACTCATCCCGAAATACATATACATCCAACTGGCATATCAGCAAATATTCCACATCAGAAAAACGTCTATAGAAGTCAGAAGACATCATAAGACGATTATATCCAGCTATATTGCAAAAGTAATCCTTATTAAATACTTCTTCCTGGGAATTTGGAAATTCCTTTAGTATATGGTTTATATCCAGTCCTTCCGGCCTAATAAAAACAAACGGATATGCCCCTAATACTTTCATGTTCTGTCTTAGAGAAATCTGTTCGTATTCATCAAGTATATCACGATAAATAGGAACTATTATTTTAACTGGTATACGAGGCTCATTCATTTTCTTTATTCTTCGATATCATTCAAATCATATTGTTCGAAATAACTAAAATCACGCAAGGTGTTTATACGGGCACGTCCACGAGCACGTTTAGCAAGAAACTCTTCATACGACTTTACTGCATAATGGTTTATTCGTATGACATCTTGTTGCGGCTTGCGGTCACGAAAACCTTTTTTCAAAGGTTCTCCATGAGAATCGGCAGCCAAACCTGAGATACGCGCCGCTTCATGGCATCCTACCATCGTACACACACGTCGTGGATCAATAATACTTTTTACATGTGTATTTAATTTATGCTCGGGTAGAGAATGTTTTCTAAACCTTTGCATAATTTCTCCCGGCTCACGTTTCTTGGCTCCACCACTTCCATATACGAGCCAATTAATCTCAATAGAAGAAAATCTTTCCATCCGACGGAGGAAATCTGTAATAGTCTTGTCCTTGATTGGTACAATAAACTCATCCAAATCTATTACAGCCATCCATCTGGACTCAGTTCTATACGTTTCTATACAATTATCATAAGCTGGAAGCTGCTGTTTTTGTCCCGGCCAATAATGATATTTGACTAATCCGGAAGCAATATATGGCTCTAGAACCTCTTTAGTACAATCCGTACTCTCATTATCATAAATATAGAACTTCTCTACACCCATCTTGCGATGCCACTCTATCCACTCCTTGATATATGGGCCTTCATTCTTAGCTATAGCACAAACAGACAAATAGTACAGAGGCTTTGTTTTGTCAAGTCTCATTCTGTACCTCAATTTCATTGCTTTAAAGAGTCCATATCGCAAGATTCCCCGCCATCTGTTGCGAGTCATTTTATGAGGGATAACACCAGCAATTATCTCGGCTAATACTTTATTCATCAGAGTAAGATTTACAATTCAAAACTTGATTTCTCAGGTAAGATGGATTCAAATGCATTCTTTATATTCTCCATAACTTGTGAATAGTTACGGATATGTACATTATCGTTTAAACATATCAATTTATAAGACTGATTGTATATAGCTTTTACAGCCTGTTTAGGCTTTACCATCAGAGGAAACATCTTTGTATCACTATATGTATTATATGGTACAAAGTTACCCTTACAAATTTGCCAAGTACGGAACAGTTCCGGAGTATAATCATTTAATGCCCTGAATCTATTTACCGATGTTTCTGTAAGTTCTTTTTCAGCTACAGACCATACTTCCTGGAAAGTTGTTTTCAAATAAGGCTGAGCATTATGAGGGGTACGCAAAGTTATAAACTTACCATATGGTTTAAGTATATAATTCCAACATGCCTTGGAGCCATAACTCTCATGAAACCATTTGTCATAATCGCGAGCTATTACTTCTTTCTTGTCGAAATGTCGGTTAATTATTCTCAGATTGTTTTTTATTCTTACATACCACTGCGACCATGATGGATTGTAAAGGAAGGTAGCAATGTCGCATGGTAGCCCATTTCTAAAGAAACGTTCTTTTTCAACCGGACTTATGATATAAAAGTCATCATTGAAATAAACAAAATGTTCAGCTAAATCCGGAATCTTATGCAGATATCGTTCAATAACAACAGAATTATAAGTAGGCAAGAACTGCTCGGGAATATAGTCCTTATGATTTACTAAATTAATTTTGGGGTTCTTTTCATCAAGCCATTCTGGTTTCTGACCACTGGTTACAAAATGTATCTTGCGAACCCAAGGAGCAAATTTTTCAACTCCTCTAAACCAATATTTCAAGAAACCATAATCACGAAAACGTGCTTCGGATACACCATTCTTGGTATTTTCTTTTTTCCCGGAATATTTTGCAAATTCTGCTTTCCATTTAGGGTCATCCATATCAACCCACGTTACTACAAAATCAATATCCATAACTAATAAGGATTCTATTATTATTTATCTTGACTAAGTGCATGCTTAAAACGATTATGTGTCCACAAATATAATTCCGGCTGACCGATAATCATTTCTTCAAGCAATTTATAATACATAGCAGTCAGTTCAAAGTCAGGCAATGATTGGGGATTTTCATGCATATGTACAAACTCGGCTTCATAATAACCTCTTTTTACCCGCCTAACATGCAGAAACCATGCATCTAATCCAAAATGTTTAATTATCTTTTCTGTTCCTGTCAGAACTGGAGCATTATGATTTAAAAAATGGAGGAAATGACGCACTTCTTTTTTCTTCGGTGATTGATCTGCTATAAATCCAATAATACTGACTCGACCAGTAGTTGATAGCTCATTGACATAACGCACTGTCTTATACATTTCAACACTTATCGCACCCATGCGTCCACGATTATATAGAATAAGTTTATTCATATTTTCGTTACGCAACTTATGATATATTTGGGCACTAATTACACCCTTATCCAAATATAAAGGGATTGATGAACACCATTCCCAATTTCCATAGTGTCCCAGATAAAGGGCAATAGATTTCCCTGTTCTCAATACAGAATTGACAGTTTCTATATTTGTAAACTTCATACGTCGGCTAATCTCTTTATTCGAAATGGTAGCCAACTTACATCCTTCAAGAGTGTTATCTACAAAAAAACGATAAAACTCTTTTTCTATACTCAATATCTCCTGCTCACTTTTTTCAGGGAAAGACTCTGTCAGATTTTTACGTACAATATCACGTCTATAACGTACTATATAATAAACCAGATAATACAGCAAATCAGAAAGTACGTATAAAACGCAAAAAGGCAAAAGAGATAAAAGTCTCAGAAAAAAAGAGAGCAGGTGATATGTCATATTTAAATTACTTTATTTCGTTAATTGCTTTTTCTATACGTTTGATAGTCTCTTCCTTGCCAAGGAGTTCGGTAATATCAAACATATGAGGTCCTTTACACTCGCCAACTACAGCCAGACGGAAAGCATTCATCACATTACCCATGTGATATCCCTTTTCGGTTATCCAGCCAATAACAATATCTTCCGATGGTTTAGAACTGAAATCTTCAATACCACGAAGAACATCTATCAGTTCTGTCATAATGCGAGGAGTGTCTTCTTTCCAACGTTTCTTGATATCTTTTTCAGCATATGTATCAGGAGCAACAAAGAAGAAACGAGACTGTTCCCACAATTCCTTCACAAAGTTTACACGGCTCTTAACGAGTGAAACTACAGAAGTGAGATAAGCATCACTATAAGCAGAAACATCTACTCCATGTGCCGACAATACCGGCTTGAAAAGTTCTGCTATTTCGGCATCATCTTTTTTCAAGATATATTCATGGTTAAACCAACGGGCTTTTTCGTAATCGAACTTAGCTCCTGCCTTGCTGCATCGGTGAAGGTCGAACAACTTAACCAGTTCGTCCAGCGACATGATTTCCTGGTCGTTACCCGGATTCCAGCCTAACAGTGCCAAGAAATTGATAACTGCCTCAGGAAGATAACCCGATTCACGATAACCTGAAGAAACTTCTCCACTCTTAGGATCATGCCATTCCAATGGGAACACAGGGAAACCAAGACGGTCGCCGTCACGCTTGCTCAACTTACCGTTACCGTCCGGTTTAAGAAGCAAAGGCAAATGAGCGAATTCAGGCATAGTGTCAGCCCATCCGAATGCTCTGTAAAGAAGCACATGAAGAGGAGCAGAAGGCAACCATTCTTCACCACGGATTACGTGAGTTACTTCCATCAGATGGTCGTCAACAATATTTGCCAGATGATATGTAGGAAGTTCGTCTGCCGACTTGTACAGCACCTTATCGTCTAGGATAGATGAGTTAATGACAACATCGCCACGAATAATATCGTTTACGTGTACATCTTCGTTCGGTTCAATCTTAAAACGTACCACATACTGCTTACCTTCTGCAATAAGAGCATCCACTTCTTCCTTACTCATCGACAATGAGTTGCGCATTGAAAGACGTGTTGAAGCATCATACTGGAAATTAGGAATTTCCTTTCTCTTGGCATCAAGTTCTTCAGGAGTGTCGAAAGCTATATAAGCTTTACCATTATCAAGCAGTACCTGAACATATTTTTTATATATATCACGACGTTCCGACTGACGGTACGGTCCGTAGTTTCCACCAAAACTTACACCTTCGTCAAAGTTGATACCCAACCATTTGAATGATTCGATAATATACTCTTCCGCACCAGGAACGAAACGGTTTGAGTCAGTATCCTCTATACGGAAAATAAGGTCTCCACCATGCTGACGAGCAAAGAGATAATTGTACAAAGCAGTACGTACACCGCCGATATGCAACGCACCTGTAGGGCTAGGTGCAAAACGAACTCTTACTTTTCTTTCTGACATATTGATTTTCAACTAAAAATGTTATGCAAAAGTAATCTAATTTTCCCGTTTTTTGCTTATTTTGCGCTCAAAATATATTTTGATTATGAAAACTTTCCAGAAAAACAATACATTTTCATACAAACAACTACTATACAAATGCGCCATTTTTATAGTCTCAGTAGTAATCATTGTTTATTTTATGCCTAAGGAGGGCAAATTCAACTACCAGTTTGAACTAAACAAGCCATGGAAATATGGACTTCTTCAAGCTTCTTTTGATTTCCCTATATACAAAGGGGAAGAGCAGGTAAAAGCTGAGCAAGACAGCATACTGAAATATTATACTCCTTATTTCAAATTTAATAATGACATCCAATCAGAAATGATTGGAAAGCTTAAAAAAGACTATAATGACAAAACACTCATAATAAAGGACTATGCCAATTATCGCAAATATATTGAGAAGACTCTAGGGAAAATATACGAGACCGGAATCATATCTCCTATTGATCTTGAACAGCTAAAGAACGAAGGAATAACTACGATTCAGGCTATCACGCAAAACACTGCTGTCCAAAGAAACATCAATGATTTGTATACTATAAAGGAAGCTTATGAAAAACTCATAAACTCCGATACCATACACTTTAACAAAGTATTGCTTCAGCAGTGTAATCTGAATGACTACCTAACTCCTAATCTGTCATACGACTCGGAAAAATCAATGACCGCCAAGCAGGAACTTCTGTCCAATATCTCATGGGCTACAGGTTTTGTTATGAACGGCCAGAAAATTATAGACCGTGGAGAAATTATAGACCAAAAGAAATTTGACATACTGAAATCCATGCAAAAAGAATGGAACAGCAGGAGTGAAACCGTAACTGAAAAACGATTGACTCTGTTCGGACAAATTCTGTATGTTTCAATCATGATAGCCTTATTCATGGTCTATCTGGAAATATTCCGTCAGGATTTCTACAAAGTAAAAGGCAAACTATATCTTTTATTCAGCATCATAACAGTTTTCCCTGTCATAGCATTCCTCATGGTAGAACACGCGTTCCTAAGCGTATACATAGTACCATTTGCAATGATACCTATGCTGATAAAAATATTTCTCGACTCCCGTACAGCTTTCATGGCACATATCATTACAATTCTCATCACTTCGATAGCATTGAGAACTCCCCATGAATTTATTCTATTACAGGCTGTAGCAGGTATGGCTGCAATATATAGTTTGAGAGAGTTGTCACAACGTTCTCAACTGCTATACAGTGCATTCATCGTTACTTTAACGTATTCATTGTTGTATCTGGCACTTGACCTGGTACACGTAAGCGAGATTGCGCAACTCAGCACTTATGTGTATGTTAATTTTATTATAAACGGACTTATTCTACTATTCACATACCCACTATTGTTTATACTTGAGAAGATTTTCGGATTTACATCAAATGTAACTTTAGTTGAATTGTCGAACATAAACAACAAACTTATGCGCGAAATGTCAGAGATTGCACCTGGCACATTCCAGCATTCTCTTCAGCTTGCCAATCTTACTGCCGCAGCAGCAAACAGAATTGGAGCGAACAGTCAGTTGGTACGTACCGGTGCCATGTATCATGACATAGGGAAAATGATGAACCCTGCTTTCTTTACAGAAAACCAATCGGGAGTGAATCCTCACGACCAGCTAAACTACAAACAGAGTGCCCAGATAGTGATAAGCCACATCACAGACGGACTAAAACTTGCCGACAAGCATAATCTTCCGTCGGTAATAAAAGATTTTATCAAGACACATCACGGAAATGGACTGACAAAATATTTTTATATTTCATACCAGAATGAACATCCTGACGAAGAAGTGGACAAAACTTTGTTCCAATATCCTGGTCCCAATCCATCTACCAAAGAGCAAGCCATACTTATGATGGCCGACTCAGTAGAGGCAGCATCACGCAGTCTGTCTGCATATACAGAAGACAATATCTCAGCACTAGTAGAGAAAATAATAGACTCACAAGTACAGGAAGGATATTTCAAAGAGTGTCCTATAACGTTTAAAGACATTTCAACTGTAAAAAGTGTATTCAAGGAAAAACTGAAAACAATGTATCATACACGTATAAGTTACCCGGAACTGAAAAAATAATCATAAAAAAGGTGTGGAATAATCATAATGTCACTCCACACCTTTTTCGTGTATTCACTAACGAGCTATTTGATAACTCCCAATTCTTTACCTACTTTTACAAATGCTGCAATAGCTTTGTCAAGATGAGCTCGTTCATGTCCGGCCGACAACTGTACACGTATACGAGCCTGCCCTTTAGGAACCACCGGATAATAGAAACCAGTTACATATATACCTTCTTCCTGCATGCGTGCAGCAAAATCCTGCGACAACTTGGCATCGTATAGCATGACTGCGCAAATTGCACTCTGTGTAGGCTTAATATCAAAGCCGGCCGCAAGCATGTTATCGCGGAAATAGTTTACATTCTCCATAAGCTTATCATGCAGTGCATCACTTTCCTTTAGCATCTTGAACATTTCAAGACTTGCACCTATAATAGCAGGCGCAACAGAATTCGAGAACAAATAAGGACGCGAACGCTGACGCAGCATATCAATAATCTCCTTTCTACCAGTAGTAAAACCACCCATCGCACCACCAAATGCTTTACCAAGTGTTCCTGTAAATATATCTACACGGCCATACACACCAAACTGTTCGGCTACTCCATGCCCTGTTGGTCCTACGACCCCGGCAGAATGCGATTCGTCAACCATAACCAACGCATCATACTTTTCGGCAAGATCACATATCTTATCCATTGGGGCTACATTTCCATCCATAGAGAAAACACCGTCAGTGGCAATTATACGGAATCTTTGTGCCTGTGCTTCCTGCAAACAGCGCTCCAGGTCTGCCATATCAGCATTAGCATATCTATATCTTTTAGCCTTACATAAACGCACTCCATCAATTATTGATGCATGATTCAGTGCATCCGATATGATTGCATCCTCTTCTGTCAAAAGCGGTTCAAAAAGTCCTCCATTTGCATCAAAACATGCTGCATACAGAATAGTATCTTCAGTCTTGAAATAATCAGAAATGGCAGCTTCTAGCTGTTTGTGCAAATCCTGAGTACCACATATGAAACGTACAGAAGACATACCATAGCCATGAGTATCCATTGCAGCTTTAGCAGCTTCTATTAATCGTTTGTTATCTGATAACCCCAGATAATTATTCGCACAAAAGTTCAATACGTTATCACCTGCATTTACCTTGATATCGGCACGTTGTGGAGTGGTTATAATTCTTTCTTTCTTGTATAAGCCGGCAGATTCTATATTAGAGAGCTCTTCTGCCAGAAATTTCTGAAATTTTCCGTACATAATATTCTTCTATTAGGTTAATAAATATAGGTTATGCATTAATAATGCTTTCATTAAGGTCAAATACAATAGTATATTGCCAAAGTTCTAATTTTTTTTTGAATTACAGCATTTATTACGCATATTTTTTTCATAAATATTTAAACTATCAATATATTTGCAATACTGAATGATTAACCAACAAACAAGTCTTTATGAAAAATATCCTCATTATCGGTTCTACAGGTCAAATAGGCTCAGAACTAACCATGAAACTCAGAGGAATGTACAACGGCAATATCGTTGCAGGATACATTCCAGGTGCAGAACCTAACGAAATTATCAGAGAGTCCGGTCCGTGTGCCATTGTGGACATTACCAATGAACAACAGATTGCTGAAACAGTATCAAAATATAAGATAGATACAATTTACAACCTTGCAGCACTCCTTTCGGCTGTAGCCGAAGCTAAACCACAACTCGCATGGAAAATCGGCATGGGCGGACTATTCAACGTTCTGGAGGTTGCAAGAAATATGAATTGCGCAGTATTTACACCCAGTTCTATAGGAGTTTTCGGAGATATGACACCAAAAGACAAGACTCCGCAAGACACTATACGTAACCCGAAGACTATGTATGGTGTAACAAAAGTATCAGGAGAACTCCTGAGCGACTATTACTTCACAAGATTTGGTGTTGACACACGCTCTGTAAGATTCCCAGGACTTATCTCATATGTCACTCCTCCCGGAGGCGGAACAACAGACTATGCAGTTGACATATATTACTCTGCAGCTAAAGGAAAGACTTTTGAATGTCCTATAGCCAAAGGTACATTTATGGACATGATGTACATGCCGGACGCTCTTCGTGCAGCTATAGAAATTATGGAAGCCGACCCGAGTAAATTCATTCACCGCAACTCATTCAATATTGCTTCAATGAGTTTTGACCCTGAAATCATATTCAATAAAATCAAAGAATATGAACCCGACTTCAAGATGGTTTACAATGTAGACCCACTAAGACAATCAATAGCAGAATCATGGCCTAATTCACTTGACGATACTTGCGCACGCGAAGAATGGGGATGGAAACCTGAATATGACCTTGACGCTATGACACGCGACATGCTGGCCAAACTGAAGGAGAAGTTTGGAAAACAGTAATTAGTTACCAGGTTTTTAGCCGTTAGTTAATAAATTCCATGAATAACAATAAACAATAAATCCCGACCGTATTGGCCGGGATTTATTGTTTATATATCAACTATGTATTAGTCTTTCTTTTCACCATCAGGCAACTTGTTACCCATAGTAAGATAAGCTACAGGAGAAGCCACGAACAATGAAGACAATGTACCGATTACAACACCAAGAATCATTGCAAATGCAAAGCTGCGGATGCTGTCACCACCAAGAATCAGGATACTCAACAATACGATAAGTGTACTGAGTGATGTATTGATTGTACGGCAAAGTGTTGTGTTCAGAGAGTCATTGAACAACTGCATACGGTTACGTTGTGGATAGAGTCCGAAGAACTCGCGCACGCGGTCGAAGATAACTACCTTATCATTGATAGAGTAACCGATAGCTGTAAGGATTGCTCCGATGAATGTCTGGTCAATTTCAAGTGAGAATGGCAGAATTCCGTGGAACAATGAATAAGCACCAATAATCAGCAATGTATCTATTGTCAACGCTACAGTTGCACCGATACTGAATGCGATATTGTTGAATCGGATAAGTATGTAAAGACCGATTGCTATAAGTGCCAATACTACAGACCAGATAGCTGAAGTCTTGATATCGTCAGCCACACTAGGACCTACCTTCTGAGAACTGATGATAGAACCACCTGTACGGTTATCACGGTCGATGAATATTTCAAGAGTTGTACCTTCGCCAAGCAAATTGCCTTCTTTCAAAGATTCGTAAAGGAATGCTTCGATTTCGGCGTCAATAGTTGGAGAATCTTCTTCGATACGGTAGTTAGTAGTCACACGGATTGTCTTACCGTCTGTACCAAGAGCAATAGCCTGTACGTTGGCATCACCTACTTTTGGCTGCAGAAGATTACGAACTGTTTCAGGCTGAACAACCTGTTCGAACTGAACTACGAAGTTACGTCCACCTGTAAAGTCAATACTCTGTGCAAGACCACGAACGAAGAATGAAATGATACATACCACAATTGCAATACCCCAGATAGTAAATGACCTCTTTGTGATACCCATGAAGTTGTAGTGTACATTCTGCATCAGGTTCTTAGAGATACCTGTTGTGAATGTAAGGTTCAACCACTTGTCTTTACCCATATAGTGTTCATAAACAAGACGAGTCAGGAACACAGCTGTGAAGAACGAGCAGAGGATACCGATAATCAAAGTAGTTGCGAAACCACGGATAGGACCAGTACCAAAGTTGAACAGGATGACACCTGTAATGATAGAAGTCAAGTTAGAGTCGAAGATAGCCGAGAACGCATTTGAGTAACCTTCAGACAATGCCTGACGAGTACCCTTACCAGCGCGAAGCTCTTCTTTAGTACGTTCATAGATAAGCACGTTGGCATCCACAGCCATACCGAGCGACAATACCATACCGGCAATACCTGACATGGTAAGTGCAGCGTGGAATGAAGTCAAGATACCAAGTGTGAAGAAGAAGTTTACGAACAATGCAAGGTTGGCAATCATACCCGGTATGAAGCCGTACATTGCACACATGTAAACCATAAGAACAATCAAGGCAACGATGAATGACATTATACCCTGGTTGATAGATTCCTGACCAAGAGACGGACCTACGATGTCTTCCTGTACGATACGTGCAGGTGCCGGCATCTTACCAGACTTCAACACATTAGCTAAGTCTTTTGTCACTTCAGGAGTAAAGTTACCTGTGATCTGTGAGTTACCGCCTGTGATTTCACCGTTTACGCGTGGAGCACTGTAAACATATCCGTCAAGTACGATAGCTATTTCACGACCGATATTCTGTTTTGTAAGAACAGCCCAACGGCGAGAACCTTCTGTGTTCATTGACATGCTTACACATGGCTTGTTGAACTGGTCGAACTCATCACGTGCATTTACGATAACATCACCTTCAAGTGGAGCACGTCCGTTACGCTGAGTAGACTTGATGGCATAAAGTTCGAAGATACGGCCAGTCTTGTCCATATCCGAAGCCTTGACACCCCACATAAGTTTCAAGTCACGAGGAAGGATATCTTTCACTTCCTTCATGTTCAACACCTTATTTATCTGAATTGTATCGTTATAGTCAGCATAACCTACGATACAGCCTATACCACTCTGATTCAACTGAAGAACAGACAACAAAGGATGTTCCTTTTTCAACTGTTCCATATCAACCTTAGATTCAGCTGTTTCACCTTTCAATGCAGCAGTAAGGCTATCTTTAGGAGAAACTGCAGGTGCTGCTGTTTCAGCCTTAACTTCTACAGAATCAGTAGCTTCGGCTACAGAAAGGATATCGCGTGCGCGGCTGTCGGCAGATGCCAATACAGGAACGATGTCTTTTGCTTCATATGTTTCCCAAAACTCAAGATTTGCAGATCCCTGAAGAAGTTTTCTCACACGTTCAGGTTCCTTGATACCAGGAAGCTCAACCATGATACGTCCCATCTTTCCTTCAAGAGTCTGAATGTTTGGCTGAACCACACCGAAACGGTCGATACGAGTACGCAACACATTGTATGAGTTTTCCACAGCAGCCTTAACTTCCTCGCGAAGAACAGCTTCAACTTCAGCATCAGTGCTACGTGTATTAACCTTATCTTTCAATTGCTGAGTTGCGAAGATTTCAGCCAGTTTGCCTTCAGGAGCCTGTTTCTTATACTCTCTTACGAACAATGTGATAAAGTCTTCCTGGCTTGTAATCTGCTGTTTTGCAGCCTCAGCCACAGCAGCGTTGAAAGCCTCGTCAGTCTTGTTGTCGGCAAGTGTTTTTACTACGTCAGGAACAGACACTTCAAGAATGACGTTCATACCACCCTTCAGGTCAAGACCCAAACCAATCTCCATCTCACGGCAGTCTTTCAGCGAGTAAACTCCCAACCATACCTTTTCATTCTGCATAGAATCAAGGTAGTGTGCTGCACCCTTCGGATCCTGTTCTGCCAACTTCATGTGATGACGAGTCACGAACGAGAACGATAGGTAAAAAGCACATGCAAGGGTCAAAAGTATCGCAAAGACCTTTACAAATCCTTTGTTTTGCATGATAGTTTAATTTATTTTATTTTACTTTTTAATTAGATACGTTTTTTCAAGGTTGCAAATATAGCTTTTTTTTCTGTTTATAGCTGAAAGAATGCTGATATTTTGCTAAATATGAACAAAAAAGGTCGCAAAAACGTTATTTTACAGACTTGTTGTTGCATATTATATAACT